>Ga0207684_10000219_pt1 | contig 88377 bp, 88 predicted proteins | sample KBSK5501metaG_FD_184342 | JGI IMG/M metagenome (GOLD analysis project Ga0207684, IMG submission 184342) | Corn, switchgrass and miscanthus rhizosphere microbial communities from Kellogg Biological Station, Michigan, USA - KBS K5-50-1 metaG... | ecosystem: Host-associated > Plants > Roots >...
ACACGCCGCGGGTGAACGGCAAGGTCGAGCGACTCATCGGCACGCTGCTGCAGGAGGTCGTCTACGCCCGCGCCTACACCAGCGACGCCGCACGCGAGCGTGCGCTGCGCCGCTTCGACGAGCACTACCATCACCGCCGTCGCCACGGCGCGCTCGGAGGGCTCGTTCCGATGCAGCGACTCGCTCAGGATCTCGTCAACAACGTGTCCGGGCAGGTCAGCTAGAGCGGGTGCAGCGCGCGAATGAACTGGTCCGCGAACGCCGCGATCGGCTGTAGGAAGCCGTCGGGCTGTACGCCGCCGATGAGAAGCGCCGCGAAGACGAGAAAGCCGACGACACCCGCGATCGGCTTCCGTTCGACGCGCCAGCGGTCTGGCGCGGTGCGGAAGATCGCCATCGCTGCACGCAGCTGCGCGACGAGCACGCCGAGCGTCGCGATCACGAGCGCGGTGCCCATCCACGCCGAGTACGAATACGCGATGAGCTCGACGAAGAAATGTCCCGGGAACGCGACGAGCGGCGGCGCGCCGATCATCGCGAAGCCCCCGACGACGAACGCCAACGCGGCGAGCGGCGCGGTCGTCGCGCTCGGCCGGTCCGCGCCGGCGCGACGCTCGAGCGTGCCGGCCGCGAGGAGCTGCTGCGTCGCGGCCATGCCGGTGACGAGAGCGATCGCCATCGCGCCGATGATCCCGGGACCCGACAGCGTGGCGATCCCGACGAGCGCCTGCCCGAGGTTCGCGATCACCGAGTAGACGGCGACGCGCCGCAGCTCCGTCGACCCCGTCGCGAGGAACGCGCCGCCCAGCGCCGACGTTATTCCGAGCGCGAGGAGCAGGTCCTGTACCTTCCCGATGGACACGATGGCTGGGAGCAGACCGGAGAGAACGAGGATCTGCGCGAACGCGATGAACGTCGTGGGCACCAGGACACCGAAGTAGAGCGCGAGCGCCGACGTGGGGACCTCTGATGCGAGCAGCGCCGCATGCGTGTGGAACGGGATGGCCGCGAGCTTGAGCGCGAAGGCGACGACGAGGATCACCACGAGGAGCACGAACGTCGCCGGCGGCTGATCGCGTCCCAGGCTCGCGGACAACGCGAGCGCGGACAGGCCGAGACAGCCGCCGAGCGCGACGAAGCTGAAGTGGCGATAGGCGGCCTCGGCGCTCCGGTTGCGATGCACCTGGAAGGTGAACGAGCCGACCGGAACGAGCAGACCGAGCAGCAACGCGGCATAGATCGCGATCGGCGTCGTGAGCACGAGCACCGCGAGGACGGCGGCAGCGACCACGAGAGCGGTAGGGAAGAAGTTGTACGCGGGCTCGTCGACCCACACCGCGAGCACGAGGAGGCAGAGCGTCCCGAGCAGCACGACCGCCGCCAGGCGCGCGAGCTCCGACATATGCCACGGAAGCTCGAGCACATCGCCGGAGGCGTCCATCGGTATGAGCACGACGATGGCGATCGCCGCGACGAGCGCCGCCAGGGTGACGGTCCCCACGACCGCGAGGCGCTTGCGCACGCCGAATGCGACGAGCGCCGCGATGCCGAGGAGCGCGGCGAGCTCGATCACGCTTCGCGTGCCGCCCGCTGATTGACGATGAGGAACGCGCCGGCCAACGCGACGACCACCTGGAGCCACGACAGCAGCAGCGTCAGCGCGAGATGGGGACCAGGCACCTGGTGCACGAGGAGTTGCGTTCCGGTGAGCATCAGGAGCGCGCCGAGCGAGCCGCGGACCGCGCCGCGCGCCGTCAGCAGGATCGCGATCCCCGACGACAGCAGCCAGAACGCTGCGACCTCAGTCGTCACGCCGCTCGGGTCCGGGCCGAGCAGGTTCGTGTTGATCTCATCGCCGGTCTGGGGGCGGAGGAACGCGAACGCCGCCGCAGTCGTCGCGGCAGCGACGATCGTCGCGATCCAGAGACGCCAACCGGGATCCTCGCCGAACCGCCGATCCTGCGCTGCAACGAAGAGGATCGCGGAGGCCACGAGCGCCGCCGCGGCCGAGACCATGACCTGTGCCGCCGCGAGTGTCCCGTCGTCGATGAGATGCGCGGCAAGCGCGACGGCGAAGAACGCGACCGCCGTGTATCGCAGCTGGCGCGCGCTGTTCGCGGCGAGCGTCGTGACCGCGACGATCGCGAGCAGGAGCATCAGCGCACCGCCCAGATCAGCAGCGTGGCGATGAGCATGAGCGCGAGCCAGACGCCGGCGCGCTCCTCGAACAGCGCGAAGACGCCGGACGCCGCCGTGGCGGACCCGGCCAGCGCCCGGAAGGAGGCTGCCGCGATCGGGACCGGATCGGCGGCGCTGACGACCGCCTCGAGCCGCGCGCTGAGGGTCCCGAGGTCGGGCAGGAACGCGCGCACCGTCCGCGCCGCGACGACGAGCAATGTCGCAACGACCGCCACAGCCGGCACGAGCGTCACGAAGTCGTCGAGCCGCCGCGTGTTCGGACGACCGAAGGCGTCGGACATCGCGTCGAGCAATGGCAGGGACAGGGCGAGCAGGACCATGACCGTGGTCAGGAAGGATGCGATCGACGCCGAGACGTCGAGGTCCGACGGTACGGTGGCGATGCTCAGCCTCCGGCCCGCGTGCGCGAGCTCGAGTCCGACGACCGCGGCCGCGGCGATGACGGCGAGCACCGCCGTAAGGAGATCCGGTGCGTCAAGCGCGCCGACCAAAAGGGTCAATGCGCCCGCAACGATCACCGTCGAGCTCGCCATTAACGCGATGTACGAACGATGCGGCGGCATCCAGAACGCGTCCGACACCGCCGCGAGGCCGCCGCCCGCGAGGACGACCATCGCGCCGCCAAGCGCGGTCGGCGATCCGGTCGCGAGCGCGATCCAGAGCGCGGCGAGCACGACGTCATAGCGCGAGATGGCCCACTGCTCCGGCAGCGCGAGCGAGACCGCCGCGGCGTACGCGATCGTCAGGAGCGTCGCGAGGAGAATGAGGTGGCTCCAGTGAAGAAACGGGTAGGCCTGAATGAACACGAGCACCAACACCGAGATCGCGACGCGTCGTCGCAGACCCGGCCTGCTGCGCCGCATGATGAACCGGAGCGCGAGCGCCGCGACGACGACTGCGATGAGCGTCGGCGAGACGATCGCGGGGAGCCCGAGCGTGGCGAGATCGATGCGCGTCACACCGAGGATCCGGGAGAGCACGAGCGTCGCGCCGAATCCGGCGGGCATCGTGAGCAGTCCGCGAAGACTCTCGCGCTCGCCGGCTTCTTCGCTGCGGTACCCCCACGGCACGAACGGATAGAGACCCGCGAAGAGCGCGGCGCCCAGCGACGCCGCGACCACGACACCTGGCGTCACCGCATCGGGCGAGATCGTGTCGAAGCGGAACGATGCGCCACCGAAGCGGGATACGAGAAGTCCGGCCACGACGAAACCCTGAACGCCGCCCGCGAGATATCCGGTGATGCGTGCGACCGCAGCCGCGGGCGACACGAGCATCGCGATGAATGACGTGAGCGCGGCGAGGGCGCCGAGGACGACGATATTCGCGATGAGGTCGTCGGTGACCGCGAGCGTGATGAAGACGAGCCCATTCAGGAGGATCACCGGTCGCAAGAGCTGGTGACGCGCACTCACACGCGTGGTCGCGACCAGCGCGGCCGCGATGTACAGGGCGCCGATGCCGACGCCGATCGCTGCGAGACCGTCCAGGCGATACGAGGCTTGGATGGTCGGTCCCCCTACCGCGGACCATTCCCAGAGCGCCTGTCCACGGGCACGGTCCGGATCGAGCGCGACATACAAAAGGAGTGGGGCGAGCCCCGCGAACAGGCAGCACGCCGCGGCGAATGGGATCCGCCAGCGTAGCGTTCGCGGCACGACAAATGCGAACGCGAGCGCGGCAAGTGAAAGAGCCACGGCGAACAAGATCAGTTCGGCTCGCACGACCATTCGGTTAAGGTAGCCGAAGTGGATCTGCGCCTACTGCCGCAGCAGCAACTGAAAGTTACTCCGAAACAGATCGCCGCCAACGCGATCTTGCAGCTGTCATCACTCGAGCTCCAGGACGTCATCAATCAGGAGCTGCAGGAAAACCCGGCGCTCGATCTCGAGGAGCAGCAGGTCTGTCCGTTGTGTGGGCAGCCGCTTCCCGGACGCGTTTGCCTCAACTGCTTCGGCCTTGCGAAGGCACCGCGACAGAATGATCCGGAGACCGAGCCGCTTGAGGGCTCGAGCCTCACGCAGCGCGACGACGAGGGCGACGAGTTCGACCCCGTCGTCCGTGCCGAATCGGAGCAGACCCTCGCCGAGTGGCTGTCGTGGAATGTGCGCGTCCTCCTTCCCGCGCGCTTGCTCCCGGTCGCGGAGTACCTCATCGGCAACATCAACGAGGTCGGTTACCTCGATCCGGGCGTCACGATCGAAGACGCGGCAGCCACGATGAAGGCGTCGGTCGCCGACGCGATGCGCGCGCTTCGCGCGATCCAGTCCGTCGAACCGTGGGGCATCGGCGCGCGAGATGTTCGCGAGTGCCTGATGATCCAGATGCAGCACCTCGAGGAGATCGGCGAGGACGTTCCGCCGCACGTCCGCGAGATCGTCTCCGACCACTTCCGCGAGATGGGGGAGCACAAGTTCGGCGACGTCGCGCAGGCGCTCCGCATCACGCGTGACGAGGTCCAGGCCGCGCTCGACTACATCGCGGGCAACCTCAACCCCCATCCATCGCAGGGCTTTGCCGCGGGGCCCGACGGCACGAGCATCGGAGGCCGCGAGGTCGGCCTGCGCCCCGACGTGATCATCACGAAATCGGAGAACGGCCAGTACGAGGTCGAGGTCATCGAGTCGCGGCGCTTCTCGCTGCGCGTGAATCCCGTCTACCGCCAGCTCATCATGCAGCTCCAGGCCGCGCGCAAAGACGGCGGCACCAATCCGGTGCCGATGAACGACGACGACCGGCAGCACATCCGCGAGTACGTCACGCGCGCGAAGTTCTTCATCGACAACATCAATCAGCGCCGACAGACGATCCTGCGGATCACCGAGGTCATCGTCGAGTGCCAGCACGACTTCCTCGAGCACGGCATACAGTCGCTGCGTCCGCTGACGCGCGCCGAGGTGGGTGAGCGGATCGGTATGCACGAGTCGACCGTGAGCCGTGCGACCGCCGGCAAGTTCGTGCTACTGCCGAGCGGTCAGGTCGTCCAGTTCGCCATGTTCTTCACCGCGTCGCTCGGGACAAAGGACGTCATCAAGCAGATCATCGAGGCCGAGGACGAGGGGCGGCCCTTCTCCGATCAGGAGATCGTCGAGAAGCTCGCCGACAAGCACGGCATCAAGCTCGCGCGGCGGACGGTGGCGAAGTACCGCGAGGAGCTCAAGATCCTTCCGGCGCGCCTGCGCAAGCACGCCTAGACCGGGCTAGTTCCGGGCGGGAGTCTTGAGCGAGCTGTTCCCCTTCGGCGGAGCCTCGCCGAGGGCCTTCTTGATCTCGTCGACCGCCGACGCCTCGACGTGATAGCCGAACGAGGTGCGGCGGACGCCCGGCAGATCCTTTCCGCGCAGCGCGTCGCGCAGCGCGTGCTCGCGCCAGCCGATCCGCTGGGCGAGCTCGCCCGTCGTCAGCCAGTCGCGGTCCTTGCTCTTCTGCTTCTCGGACGCGTCGGCCTTGGGCGCGCTCTTCGAGGCTTTCTGCGGGGGCATGTCCCGAACGATACCCGGTTTGCCGGCTCGCGCCGTCCTGCCCTAAACTGCCATCGAAGCGCTGCGGCCCCCTCCGTCGGGGCGGGCGCTTGCTTCTTGTCAAATCACTTTTCGGTGTAGCGGAGGGCTCCTCTTGGACGCGCAACCCCTGCTTTGGGTCGTTCCCTTCTCGGGACTGGTCGCCGTCCTCGTCGCCGGCTACTTCGCGTACGACGTCCTCCGCTCGCCGATCGGGACACCGGAGATGCAGAAGGTAGCCGGCGCGATCTACGTCGCGGCGGTCGCGTTCATCCAGCGCCAGTACCGCACGATCTTCCTCCTCGCGCTGGCGGGCATGGTCCTCATCGGCGTCGTCATCTACTTCTTCGAGTCGGCCCCGGGCGTGCAGCCGCTGGACCTCGCGATCCGCACGTCGATCGCGTTCTTCGTCGGCGCGGTGTGCTCGATGGCGTCCGGCATCGTCGGCATGTTCGTGGCGGTGAAGTCGAACCTGCGGACGGCGTCTGCCGCGCAGCACAGCATCGGCGATGCGCTCCGCATCGCGCTGCGCGGTGGCGCGGTGTCCGGGATCCTCGTCGTCGGCCTCTCGCTCATCGGCGTGTTCGTGATGTTCATCGCCTACGGCGGGTTCACGAAGCCAGATGAGGCGCCGTTCACCATCGTCGGCTTCGGCTTCGGCGCGTCCTTCGTCGCGCTGTTCGCCCAGCTCGGCGGCGGCATCTACACCAAGGCCGCCGACCTCGGCGCCGATCTCGTCGGCAAGGTCGAGGCGGGCATCCCCGAGGACGACCCGCGGAACGCCGCGGTGATCGCGGACCTCGTCGGCGACAACGTCGGCGACTGCGCCGGTCGTGGCGCGGACCTGTTCGAGTCCACGGCCGCGGAGAACATCGGCGCGATGATCCTGGGGGTCACCATCTACACCGTGACGCACAACGTCGCGTGGATCCTCTTCCCGCTCGTCGTTCGTGGCTTCGGCCTCATCGCCAGCGTCATCGGGATCTTCCTCGTGCGCGGCAATGAGAAGCGGGATCCGATGGGCTCGTTGAACTCCGGCTACTACGTCACGATCGCCCTCTCGATCGTTGGGATGTACTTCGTCACGAACCAGATGCTCAACGAGAAGGGCGGCGCCCTCTACTTCTTCGGAGCGGGCGTCGTCGGCATCTTGACCAGCCTCGCGTTCGTGTACATCACCCAGTACTACACGTCGGGAAACTGGCGGCCGGTCAAGGAGATCGCCGAGGCGGCGAAGACCGGTCCGGCGACGACGATCATCTCCGGTGTCGCCGTGGGTTTCGAGACCACCGCCTCGTCGACGATCACGATCGCGATCGCGCTCTTCATCTCGCACTGGCTCGGTGACCAGTGGGGTCAGGTCACGGGCCTGCCGCACGGCGGTATCTACGGCACCGCAGTCGCCACGATGGGCATGCTCATGAGCGCGGCGTTCATCCTTGCGATGGACACCTTCGGTCCGATCACTGACAACGCCGGTGGCGTCGCGTCGATGGCGCGGGCCTCGGAAGAGACGCGCGAACGCACCGACCGCCTCGACGCCGCGGGCAACACCACCAAAGCATTGACGAAGGGCTATGCGGTCGCGTCCGCCGCCCTCGCCGCGTTCCTTCTCTTCTCTGCCTACCTGGACAAGGTCGCGCAGTTGACCGGGAAAGAGTTCAAGACGGTCGACCTCGCGAAGGTCGACGTCTTCCTCGGCGGCTTCCTAGGCGCGATGCTCGTGTACCTCTTCTCATCGCTCGCGATCCGCGCGGTGGGTCGCGCGGGCGCCGCGATCATCGAAGAAGTGCGCACACAGTTCCGCGAACACCCAGGAATCATGGCCGGCACCGAGGAGCCGAACTACGCGCGCGTCGTGGACATCACGACCGCGTCCGCGCTCCGCAACATGATCGCGCCGGGTCTGCTCGCGGTGGGGGCCCCGATCGTCGTCGGCATCCTGCTGAAGGCGGAGGCCGAGGCCGCGCTGCTCATGGTCGGCACGATGGCCGGCGTGATCCTCGCGACCGTGCTGAACAACGGCGGCGGCGCGTGGGACAATGCGAAGAAGTACATCGAGTCCGGCATGCTGAAAGACGACAAGGGCCGGGTCCTCGGCAAGGGCACGCCGGCGCACGCGGCGGCGGTCGTCGGCGACACGGTGGGCGATCCGTTCAAGGACACCGCTGGCCCGAGCCTTCACGTGCTGATCAAGCTACTCGCGACGATCACACTCGTGCTCGCACCGCTCTTCATCCCGTAGATAAGGGGAGCACGCCTCGGCGGGTCTAGGCTCTCTCGCGTGAGGCATGCGCTGGCGGCCTTCGTCGCTTTGATGATCGCCGCGTGCTCGTCGTCCGGCCCTCCTGCCGCAACGGTCGCCGCTTCGTCGCCCACGCCGAGCGTCACGGTCCCCACGGCCACGAGCGCCGCGCCTACCGCCTCGCCGACGCCGCGCCTGTTGCCGCCGGGCATCACCGACCTTTCGAAGGTATTCAAGCCGCTCGCCAGCGGATGGCGTCCGTCCGGGACGACCCTCGTCGTCGCGCACGCGATGGTCTCCGGCGACATCACGCTCGTGGCGATGCCGCTCGGACCGCGTGGCAGCGCCGGCGCGCCGCTCCCGATCGTCAGCTTCACGCCCGATACATGGGCGCTGCGATCCGACGCTGGCGCGCTCGCACTCAGCGTCTGGACCGGAAAGGGCGGGCGCATCGCGATCTGGGATGTGCGCTCGGGCGCCGCCCGCTGGTTGACCGCGGACGAGCCGGGGAAGAGCGCTCTCACGCCGCAGTGGTCGAAGGACGGCGCATCGCTGTACTACCTGTCCTCGGGCGACGACGGCCTGACCAGCATCTTCCAGATCGGCGCGGACGGCTCCGGCCGGAAGCAGCTCCGCGCCGCTGAGCCGCGTACCTTCGCGCTCGAGGGACTTACGCCGGACGGTAATGGACTGGTCTGGAGCGGCGGCGGTGCGGGCGGCTCGGTCGAGATCCTCGACATCGCGACCGGCGTGAACCGTCACATCGAGAACGTGGCGCGCGTCGCTTCGTGGCGCGCTCGGCAACCTCGCGCGCTCGTGATGGTCGGCGGGTGCTGCGCGGGCAGACCCGGTGGCTCGCTCGTGGCGTTCGACGACGTCGCGTTGACCTCGCGGGTGGTCGCCGAGCGCAGCCAGTACGGCGACATCGCGTGGGGAACCGGAGCCTGGGACCCAACCGGAACACGCGTCGCCGCTGTGAGGTTTGACAGCGCGTCGCCGTACGAAGGCTCGCTCGTCATCCTCAACGCGGAGAGTGGTTCCGTACAGCCGATCGCGGACACGCGGGGCGTCGGATATGTCCTGTGGCTCGCCGAGGGGATCGTCTTCACGCGTCCGCTGCGTATCGGCGTCGAGCTGATGCTCCTGCCGGAGGGCGGTGGGCCTGCGGTGAGCGTGTACCAGGATCCGGGTCTCATCCAGCGCATCGACGTTCCGCGCTAACGTACGCCGGTGCTCGCGTCGATCGATCTCAATAGCGACCTCGGTGAGGGCGCGGGGACGGATGCGCAGCTCATGCCGCTCATCAGCTCGGCGAACATCGCGTGCGGCGCGCACGCCGGAGGCGAGTCGACGATGCGCGCGGCAATCGCGCTGGCTCGGCGATACGGCGTCGCCGTCGGCGCGCATCCGGGCTATCCCGACCGCGCGAACTTCGGGCGCGTGCCCATGACGATGACCGGCGACGATCTACGTGACGAGGTCGCGCGTCAGATTCGCATGCTGCAACGCATCGACCCCGACCTGAGGGTCACGCACGTGAAACCGCACGGTGCCCTCTACAACGAGGCCGAGCGTGACAACGCCGTCGCAAAGTCGATCGTCGCAGGCGTGCTGAGCGTCTTTGCGCCGCGCACCGGCGTCGCGCTCTACGCGCCGCCGAAGTCCGCGATGGTCGACGCCGCGCTCGCCGCGGGTCTGCGTGTCGTACGCGAGGGCTTCGTCGATCGCGCCTACGAGGCGGACGGTACGCTGCGTTCGCGCAAGCTCGCGGGCGCGCTGCACACCGACCCACACGTCGCCGCGAAGCAGGCGCTCTCGTTCGTGCGCAACGGGGGCGTGCTCGCGTACGACGGGTCGTTCCTCGAGCTCACCGTCGACACGCTGTGTCTGCACGGCGATACACCAGGCGCGCCGGCGATCGCCGCCGCGGTGCGCGCCGCGCTCGACGACGCGGGTGTGAACGTGCGCGCGGCGGTCATCTGGCCGTGAAGCCGCGCGTCGCCCCGTTCGGCGAGGGCGCGCTGCTGGTCGAGCTGGCGGACGAATTCGAGGAGAATGTCGTCGGCTGGGCGCGCGGGATCGCGGACACCTGGGAGACGATCTTCAACTTCGGTCCGGCGGTCCCGGCGTACACCTCCGCGCTGCTTCGGTTCGATCCGCTGCGGATCGCACCGGCGCAGGCTGAGAAGTTCGCCGCGGAATTGCTCGCCCGCGGCGAGTTCATGACGATCGCGGGAAACAAGCCGCGCCGTGTCATCGAGGTGCCCACGATCTACGACGGTCCGGACCTCGCGGAGACGGCCGAGCGCTCGCAGCTGAGCGTCGAGGAGCTGGTCGCCCTTCACGCCGGACGCGAGTACACGGCGTACTTCCTGGGATTCCTGCCGGGCTTCGCGTACTGCGGTCGCCTCGATCCCCGCATCGTCGCGCCGCGCCTCGAGCGCCCGCGCGAACGCGTGCCCGCCGGCTCGGTCGCGGTGGCCGACGGGCAGACCGCGGTATACCCGCTCGCCTCGCCCGGCGGTTGGCGTCTCATCGGGCGGACCGACCTCGCGATGTTCGATCCGAGCGCCAACGAGCCGGTCCGCATCCGCGCCGGCGACCGCCTGCGCTTCGTCCCGCCGTGATCCGCATCGGCGAGGCCGGCGTGCGCTCGACGGTGCAGGACCGCGGGCGGTTCGGCCATCTGCGCTCGGGCGTGCCGCCCGCCGGCGCCGCCGATGCGTTCGCCCTCGCGGCAGCGAACGCGCTCGTCGGCAACGCCGCCGACGCCGCGGGGATCGAGATCATCGGCGCGCCGTTCCGCTTCACATGCGACGACGCGCGCGTCGTCGCGGTGGCCGGGCGCGACGTCTCGCTCGCGACGCGCACGCGTCTGGGCGGATGGGGCTCGGTCTTCGTGCGCGCCGGCCAGATGGTGACCGTGAACGCCGGCGAACGAACCCGGTACGCGTACCTCGCGGTGAGCGGCGGCATCGCGACGCTTCCGGTCCTCGGATCGCGCGCGACGTATCTGCCCGCAGGTCTCGGCGCGCCGCTACGCGCGGGCGACGCGCTTCCACTCGGCGACGCGGACGCGGGACCCGAGGACGCGGCGCGGCGCATCGAGCCCGCGACATATGACGGGCAGGTGCGTGCGATGGCGGGTCCGCACGACGATCGCTTCGACGCGGACGCGATCGTGCGCTTCTTCTCCGCGACGTTCGTCGTCGAGACCGCGAGCGACCGTCAAGGCGTGCGGCTCGGTGGCGTGGCCATTGCGCCGCGAAGCGGTGAGCTCCGGAGCTGCGGTGTCGTCGCGGGTGCGGTGCAGGTGCCGCGCGGCGGCGCGCCGATCGTGCTGCTCGCCGATCATCAGACGACCGGCGGCTACCCCGTGATCGCGACTGTCATCGCCGCAGATCTCGGGAAGGTCGCGCAGCGGATGCCGGGCGAGTCGCTCCGCTTCTACCGCGTCGAGCGCGACGAGGCGCTCGATGCTTTCCGCGCCGAGCGCCGTGCGCTCGATGGCGCGCGCATCAGCGCCTGACGCAGCGACACCATCTCGAGCGCCGCGTCCATCGACTCGGCGCCCTTGTTGCCCTCCGCCCCACCGGCACGCTCGCGCGCCTGCTCGATCGTGTCGCAGGTGAGCACGCCGAAGGGGATCGCGGTCGGGTAGGTGAGCGTGAGATCCATGAGTCCTTTCGCGACGGACTGCGCGATGTACTCGAAGTGCGGCGTCTCGCCGCGGATGAGGCAGCCGATCGGGACCACCGCGTCGTAACGGGCCGTATCCGCGAGGAGCGCGACGGCCGCGGGTAGCTCGAAGGAACCCGCGACCTCGAAGAGATCGACGCTCGCACCCGAATCCGCCGCGCGCTCGATCGCGCCGCGCTCGAGGGCGAGGGTGATCTCTTCGTTCCACCGCGCACGAACGATCGCCACGCGCGCGCCGCGCTGCGTGCCCGCGCGCTTACCCGCACGTGTCTTTCCGGTCGCCATCGCTCGCACTCTATCGGGGGGCTCGCCGTCGCATCCCGCGTGCCCTAACGTTCATCAAGGAATGGACGATCCCCGCCTCGTCGCGCTTGGTCTTGTTCCGCCTCCGCCTGGGCAGGAGAAGGCGGAGGAAACGCCCGACGCGCCTGCGGCGCCACCCTTTTCGTCCGAGTGGCAGCCGGCCCAGCAGTCGCAGTACATGCCGCCACCGAATCCGTTTTCGGCAGCGGCGAGCACGATCCCGGAGTACCCCGATCCGTTCACGAGCCCACCGCCCGCGGCCCCGCGACCCGCCCCGCCCCCGCCGCAGCGGGCGGTGCCGTCGATCTTCAACTCGCCCAACTCACCGTTCTCGTTCGCGCCGCCGGCGTCTGCGCCCGAGGCGCAATCCGCACCGACCACCGCTCCGTCGTGGACGTCTGCCGCCGCGCAGACCCCAACTGCCGCGCCGCCGAGTCCGTTCACATCACCGAATAGTCCGTTCAGCGTCGTGTCCGCGCCGACCCCGTTCACTCCCGCCGCGCCCGTAGTCGCGCCGACCACCAAGCAGGACAAGAAGGCGGCGCTGCGCGCGATCGAAGAGGCGAAGAAAGCCGCAAAGCTCGCGGAGGAGAACGCGGTCAAAGCGGCGAAGGTCGCGGAGGAAGACGCCAAGAGGAACGCGAAGCTCGCGGCGGCGCAGGCGAAGATCGACGAGGCCGAAGCGAAGATCGCCGAGCGCAAGGCGAAGGCAGCTGAGCGCGAAGCGCAGAAAGCCGCGAGGCGCGAGAAGCCCGCAGCGCAAATGGCGGCAGCGGCGCCAGCGCCGGCGTGGGTGCCGCCAGCTCCAACGCCGTTCGTTCCACCCGTCCTCACCGCGCCGCTCGCGCCCACGAAACCACCGGCCTACCTCGAGCTCATGGCCACGATCGGAAAGCATCCAGCCGTCATTCGGATGGACGTCCGCTTCGGCTTGTTCGGCCGCGCGCGCCTCGAGCTCGCGCCGATCGGAGTCGCGATCGTGGGCCCGCGCACCGGGACCGCGTATACATGGAGCGAGGTCAAGGACGTGCAGTCCAACCGCGGTCGTCTGGTGATCAAGACCGAGGCCGACCGTGAGAGGGTCGTGAAGACGAAAGAAAGCACGACGCAGCAGCCGTACGTCGAGAAACTGACCCGCGCACTGGTCATCTCGATCGAAGGCGCGACCGAGCCGGGTCTCGCGCCGTACGTGGCGAAGGTGATGCAGGACATGCGCGCGCAGACGTTCAATTACCACGCGACGTCGTGGCTCGAATACGAGAACGCGCTGGAGCGTGTGAAGAGTGACTTCTCCGAAAGCGACGATCCGTTCGTCCCTGCGGTCGCCGGGGCGTTGTTCGCGTTCATCTTCATTGCGGGGCTGTTCACGCTCCCGGTGATCGTCAACCTCCTTTCGGATATCCGGCCTCCTGCCGGATCTGGTGCGTTCGTGATTCAGCCGCGCGCCTCCTGGCTCGACGTGCGCAGCTTCGTCATGGCCGTCGGGCTGTCGGCGCTGCTCACGCGTCTGGTGCTGCGCCTCGGCCTCGGATTGACCGCGCTCTCCTGGGCGCGCGGCGCGGCGCGCGGCTGGCACACGACCGGTCCGCGCGTGATGCGCATCGCCACGCGGGAGCTCGCGCGGCTACTCCTCGGCACCTCCGTCGCCGCAGCGGCGCTGTTCCTCGGCTTCGCCGCATTCGCGCCGACCGTCGCGTCGACTCTCGTGATCGACAGCAATGGGCTCCGCGAAGTCGTTCCTCTGCCGATCGTCGGCGTCGACAAGAAGTGGTCCGAGGTCACCGACGTCCAGAAGAGCCAGGGTCCCGGTCGGCTCGAAGGCTTCGGTGTCACCGTGATCTTCAGCGGCGGTCGTTGGATCACGACCATCGATCACTATGTCGCTGGCGGGACGGACGGTCAGCTCCTCAAGGCCGCGACCAGCTGGTGGCAGAACGCGACGCGTTAGTTAGCTCGTCTCGTCCGCGACCACGCTCAGCAGATGCCCCATCTTGTCGCGCTTGGTGTTGAGATAGGCGCGGTTCGTCGCGCTCGCGCGGATCTCGATCGGGATCCGCTCCACGATCTCGAAGCCATAGAGCGACACGCCGGCCTTCTCCGGGTTGTTCGTGAGGATGCGCGCGCGCCGGACGCCGAGGTCCATGAGGATCTGGACGCCGATGCCGTACTCGCGGTGGTCGGCCTTGAAGCCGAGCCGTTCGTTCGCCTCGACCGTGTCGAGGCCCTGGTCCTGCAACGCGTAGGCGCGCAACTTGTTCATGAGGCCGATGCCGCGCCCCTCCTGCCGCAGGTAGAGGAACACACCGCGACCCTCGCGCGCGATCCGCTCGAGCGCGGCGTCCATCTGCGCGCCGCAGTCGCAGCGCTGCGAGCCCAGGAGGTCGCCGGTGAGGCATTCGGAGTGGACGCGCACCAGGACGGGCTTGCCGTCGGCGACGTCGCCCATCGTCAGCGCGACGTGCTCGGCCTCGGTGTTGCCGAAGCGCGCCTTGTAGCCGTGGACCAGGAACTCGCCGTATTTCGTCGGCAGCTTTGCGGTCGCGACACGCTCGACCATCTGCTCGCGCGCCATGCGATACGCGATGAGGTCCTTGACGGTGATCATCTTGAGGCCGTGGCGCTTCGCGAAGCGCTTGAGCTCCGGGAGTCGTGACATCGAGCCGTCGGGGTTGGTGATCTCGCAGATCACGCCGACCGGCTGCCGACCGGCGAGCCGGCAGAGATCGACCGCGGCCTCGGTCTGCCCGGCCCGAACAAGGACGCCGCCCTCGCGCGCGCGCAGGGGGAAGATGTGACCCGGCTTCACCACGTCCCGGGCCGTCGACCCCGGGTCCGCGAGCACGCGGATCGTTCGCGCGCGGTCGGCGGCGCTGATCCCCGTCGTGACGTCGTCGCGTGCGTCGACGCTAACGGTGAACGCGGTGCCGAGCCGCGCCTCGTTGCGGGCGACCATCTGCGGCAGGTCGAGCTGCTCGAGACGTTCGCTGGTCATTGGCACGCAGATGACGCCGCTCGCGTACTTGCGGATGAACGCGACCGTCTCGGGCGTGCACGCCTCGGCGGCCATGGTCAGGTCGCCCTCGTTCTCGCGATCCTCGTCGTCGACGACGATCACCATTCGGCCGGCCGCGATCTCGGCGACGGCCTCGTCGACGGTGCTGAACGGCGGCAGCGGCGAGACGACGCGCGGGTGACGCGTGATCTTCCTCGTCGCGCGAGCCTTCTTCATGAGTCCAGTTTAGTTCACGACTTGCGCAGCAAACGCTCCACATATTTCGCGACGATGTCGACCTCGATGTTCACCGCCTCGCCTACGCCGAGCGCGCCGAGCGTGGTGCGCTCGGCGGTGTGGGGGATGAGCGCGACCTCGAAGTACGTCTTTCCCAGACCAGCGACGGTCAGACTCACGCCGTCGATGGTGATGAAACCTTTCGTGACGACGTAGCGCGCCGTCGTCTTCGGCATCGCGAAACGCAGTCGCGCACCCTCGCCCTCCGTGCGGCGCGCGATCAGCCTGGTGGTCCCGTCGACGTGACCTTGCACGAGGTGACCACCGAGAGCGGTCTGCGGCGTCGCCGCGCGCTCGAGATTCACGCGGCTGCCGCGCAGGAGGGTGCCAAGAGTTGTGCGCGCGATGGTCTCCGGAACGACGTCCGACGCAAAGCCGCGGTCGTCGCGGTCGATCACCGTGAGGCAGGCTCCGGCGACGTTGACGCTGTCGTCGACCGAGAGGCGCTCGAGGACTCGCGCGCAGGCGATCTCGAGCCGCGAGCCCGATTTCGTCGGACTCACGTGACGCACGGTGCCGAGCTCCTCGACGATGCCGGTGAACACTTCTTACAGGTCTCCTTCGACGGCGACGTCCTCGCCCAAGCGTCGGACACGCACGTTCTTCAGCTCGGCGGCGTCGGTGACCCCCGCGAGTGCGGGTGGTCCATCGCCGCCGGCGATCGGCGCGGTGATGATCATCAGTCGATCCGCGAGCCGCCCACGCACCAGGGCACCGGCGACGCGCGGTCCTGCTTCGGACAACACGGTGTTGACGCCATGTTCTCCCAGCCAGCGCATCGCCGCCCCGAGGTCGAGTCCGCCGTCGGCGCGTGGCAGCGTCGCGAGCAGCACGCCCGCCTCGCGCAGCTTGTTCGTTCGCCGCACGTCGGCATCGCGTGCGACGAAGAGCACGGTGCGCTGCGGGTCCTTGGCGCGGACGACCTTCGCCGTCGGCGGCGTGTGCGCATCGGTGTCGACGATGACGCGCAGCGGATCGCGACCGGTGAGCTCGCGCACCGTCAGCGCCGGATCGTCGGCGAGGACGGTGCCGACGCCGACGAGGACAGCGTCCGATCGATCGCGGAGTCGGTGCACTTCACGAAGCGCGCGCTTGCCGATGAGATAGCGGCGGCCCGGCGCCGTCACGCGACCGTCGAGGGTCGTCGCGAGCTTCACGACGACGAACGGGCGTCCGCGGCGCACGCGGCTCACGAAGCCCTCGTTGAGGCGCAGAGCCTCCGGTTCGAGGACGCCCTGCTCGACCTCGACGCCAGAGGCCCTCAGCTGCCGGAAGCCTTTGCCATCCGTGCGCGGGTCCGGGTCGCGCATCGCCGCGACCACGCGGCGCACGCCCGCGCTCAGGATCGCGTCGACGCACGGCGGCGTGCGGCCGTGGTGGGCGCACGGCTCGAGCGTCGTGTACAGCGTCGCGCCGCGCGCGGCGTCACCGGCCTTCGCGAGCGCGTTCACCTCCGCGTGCGGCTCGCCGGCGGCGCGGTGAAATCCCTCGCCGACGATCTCGCCGCCGCGCACGACGACCGTGCCCACCATCGGGTTGGGGCTCGTGCGGCCTGCGGCGCGTGCCGCGAGACGCAGCGCACGTCGCATGTACTTGGTGTCATCGTCGCTCATCGGTTGTAGTGTCACCCAATCTCTCGGCTTCGCCGAGAGACACGCTCAGGGCTGGTGGTTTCGCTCCTCGCGGATGAACCGCTCGTCGCTCAGTTAGTCTTTTCGGCCTCGTGGCCACCGATCTCGCCGCCGTCGCGAAGGGTCTCCCGCCGGAGCTGCGCGTGCGCAGGAGCGCGGATACCGACGTCGAGCGTGTTGTGGAATTCCAGAACCGCTGGGCCACGGCGAGCCAGTGGCAGTCGCCCGCGGCGGCGCGCGCGATGCAGACGGCGAGTCCCGAGCCGCTGCGCCTGGTGCTCCTGGTCGAGGACGCCGGCGGCGTGATCCAGGCGGTCGGATTGACGAGCAACGGCGGGATATTCGCGTCGCCGGACGGCTCGTGGCGCGTCGGCCTGCGCGTCGCTCCCGACTGGCGCCGTCACGGTGTCGCGCGGTCGCTGCTCGGAGTGCTCGCCGACCACGCGCGTACCAACAAGGCGACGCGGCTCGTCGTGGCGGTGCGCGGCGACGAACCGGACGGCGCGCGTTTCGCCGAGGCGATGGGGTACCGCGCCTTTCACGAGCGCATCGACTCGTATATCGACGTGTCGTCGTTCGACGCCTCGACCTTCGACGATCCGGACGCGACCGCGGAGCGCTCCGGCCTCCGGCTCGCGAGCTACGCGGACCTCCTCCGCGAACGCGCCGCGGATGTCGAGACGTTCCAGCGCGAGCTGCTGCTTGTCATCTGGACGATGGCGCGCGACGTTCCCTCGCCGACGCCCATGCCGGAGCAACCGCCGCCTTTCGAGCAGGCGAAGCGCATGTTCTTCGAGGGACCCGGACTCGATCCGGCGAGCACGATCGTCGCGCTGCGCGACGACGATCCCGTCGGGATGACAGCGACGATGGTGAAGGAGAACGGCACGGCGTACACGAACTTCACGGGCGTGGCGCGCGCCGAGCGCCGCAAGGGCATCGCGCTCGCAATGAAGCTCCGTGCGCTGCGCGAGCTGCGCTCGCGCGATGTCAAGCTGTTCGGCACGACGAACGACGAGCAGAACGCCGCGATGCGTAGCATCAACCGCCGCCTCGGCTACGTGCCGGACCCGCCTACCACGATGTACGAGAAGCGTTTCTCATGACGCTCAGCACCTCCGCTCCGATCCACCCCGGCCACGAACTCCGCGACTCGGCGCTGCGTCAGCTCGACAGCGCGGCGCGCGCGCTGAACCTCGATCCCGGCATGCACAAGTTCCTCAGCACGCCGGAGCGCACGCTCATCGTGTCGGTCCCGGTGATGCTCGAGGAGGGACAGCTCGAGGTCTTCACGGGCTACCGCGTGCAGCACTCCACCGGTCGCGGTCCGGGGAAGGGCGGCATCCGCTTCCACCCGGGCGTGACGCTCGAAGAGGTCGAGGGACTCGCGATGCTGATGACCTGGAAGTGCGCGGTCACGGACCTGCCGCTCGGCGGGGCAAAGGGCGGCGTCGCGGTCGATCCGCACAAGCTCACGCGCCGCCAGGTCGAGCGCCTCACGAAGCGCTACACCGCGGCGATCCTTCCGATCATCGGCCCGGAGCGTGACATCCCAGCGCCCGACGTGAACACCGACGAATCCACGATGGCCTGGATCGTCGACACCGTGACGATGATGACCGGTCAGCAATCCGCGGACGTCGTCACCGGGAAGCCGATCGAGCTCGGCGGATCGCGCGGGCGGACTGAGGCGACCGGACGCGGCGTCGCGTTCGTGACGCTCGAGGCGCTGAAGCGGGCGGGCCGACGCGCGGAAGACACGCGTGTCGCGATACAGGGCTTCGGGAATGTCGGCAGTGTCACCGCAAAGGCTCTCGCCGAGGCCGGCTGCAAGATCGTCGCGGTGTCCGACGTGAGCGGCGGCTACGCGGCGCCGCAGGGGATCGACATCCCCGCCGCGATGGAGCACGTGAAGCGACACCAGCGGCGACTCCTCGAGGGTCTTCCGGGTCTCTCGAAGATCAGCAACGCCGAGCTGCTCGCGATGGACGTCGACGTGCTCGTGCCGGCCGCGCTCGAAGGGCAGATCACGGCGGCGAACGAGCACGAGGTCCGAGCGAAGATCATCGTCGAGGGAGCGAACGGCCCGATCACCGCGGACGCCGATCGCAAGCTCGCCGATCGCGGCGTGACGATCATGCCCGACATCCTCGCGAACGCCGGCGGTGTCGTGGTGTCGTACTTCGAGTGGGTGCAGAGCCGCGCGCAGTTCTACTGGGAGCTCGACGAGGTCGAGCGGCGTCTCGAGATCTACATGCGCCGAGCGAGCGACCTGGTGCTCGCCAAGACGAAGGCCTACGACTGCACGCCGCGGGAGGCCGCGTTCATCGTCGCGGTCGAACGGGTCGCGAGCGCGATCGAGAAGCGGGGGATCTTCCCCTAAGCCAGCCGGGACGATCGGTGCCCTCGCTCAACTACGAAGCCGTTCGTAGTACTTGCGCGCCGAGAATGTGACGCGCCGACGCTCCGCGGAGTCCAGCCTGACGGTGTCAGCCCTCAGGAGGTGGACTCGTGAAAGCGGCACTCCGCGTCACCGCACTCATCGCTTCCGTCCTTTGTCTCGCGGTCCTCGTGTCACCCGCCGTCGCGTCAGGTCCGGTCATGTCGCCCGCCGCCGCGCCCGCGCCGGACGCCTCGATCACCGCTGTCGGCATCGGCGTCGCGCAGTCGTCGACGGATCCGCTCGCGATCGGGCAGACGCTCTACATCAGCGTGCAGTCGACGGTCGAATTGGCCGGCGTGCAGGGCGCCACCGACCAGATGCTCGTGAAGCTCGACGCCATCAAGGGCGCCCTCGTGAAGGCCGGCGTGCCCGCGGAGGGGATCCGCCTGACCGGTCTAAGCGTCAACCCGATGTACGGGCCATCGAAGGGCCCACCCTCACCGATCGTCGACAAGAGCCAGCCACCGCAGGTCTCCTCGCTCAGCCTGAGCGGCAACCTGACCGCGGATGTCCCGTCGATAAAACTGCTCGTCGCCGCGATGAACGCGGCGACGGAGAACGGCGCGTCCACGGTCAACGCGAATTACGGCAAAGGCGGCGCACCCTTTGGCACCGTCCAGCCGTCCGCCGCCGATCTCGCGAAAGCGACGGCCATCGCGGTGGCCAACGCGCGCACCAACGCCGAGGCGCTCGCCGCCGCGAGCGGCAAGAAGCTCGGCGGAATCCGCTCGATCTCGTCGTCGCAGCCACCGATGATGGGCTGCTGCCCGCCGAACGCCGGCTGGACGGTCCAGGTCACGGTGACGTTCGACTTCGCGCCATAGCCTGGTCGCGACGCCAATTGCATAAATATACGGCTGACCGCATAATATGCGGCAATGCCGGTGAAGGTCGCGATCGTCGGCGCGACGGGCTACGCGGGCGGGGAGCTCGCGCGTCTGCTCCTGCGCCACCCCGAGGCACGGCTCGTCGCCGCGGTGGCCCGCGGACGCCAGGGCGAGCCGCTACGGGAGGTGCAGCCGCATCTCCACACGGCCCCGGCCTCGCTCGTCGTCGGCGCGGATCCGGGCGACGCCGAGGTCGTCTTCACCGCGCTTCCCGCCGGTGAGGCCGCGAAGCTCGCGCCCGGCTGGCTCGCCGAAGGCCGTTCGGTCGTCGACATCGGCAGCGACTTCCGGCTCCGCGATCCGAAGGACTACGAGCGCTGGTACGGCTACACGCATCCCGCGCCGCAGCTGCTGAAGGAAGCGGTCTACGGGCTCACGGAGCTGACGCGCGCGCGTCTGCGCGGCGCGCGCGTCGTCGCGAACCCGGGCTGCTATCCAGCGGCCACGCTGCTCGCGCTCCTGCCGGCGCTGCGGTCGAACCTCGTCGAGGACGACCTCATCGTCGACGCGAAGTCGGGCGTCTCCGGCGCCGGGCACAACGTCGACGACGCGTATCTCTTCGGGACGATCGACGAGAGCGTGCGGCCATACGGCGTGCCCAAGCATCGGCACACGCCCGAGATCGCCCAGGAGGTGCGCGGCATGTCCGGCCGCGCCCCGCGCCTCACGTTCACCCCGCACCTCATCCCCATGAATCGCGGACTCATCGCGACCTGCTACGCGACGCTGCGTGACGGAGTCGATGCAGCCCGCGTCGCCGACGCGTACGCGACCGCGTACGCGGAGGAGCCGTTCGTGCGCGTCACGACGTCCTATCCCGCGACGAAGGCGACGCTCGGGAGCAATTGGTGCCTCGTCCATGCGGTCATCGACGAAGCGAACCATCGGCTTGTCGCATTCGCGGCGATCGACAACCTCGTGAAAGGCGCGGCCGGATCGGCGATCCAGAACCTCAACGCGATGCGTGGCTACCCCGAGACGATGGGTCTCGACGCGCTGCCGCTCTGGCCATGACCGAGGGCCGCGGCGTCACCTATGCGCACGGTTTCCGCGCCGGCGCGGCGAAAGCCGGAGTGAAGCACGGCCGGCCCGAGCGGCTGGACGTGGCGCTCATCGTGTCCGAGCGGCCGTGCGTCGCGGCCGCGGTGTTCACGACGAATCAGGTCATCGCCGCGCCCTGCCTCGTGACCCGCGCGCACGTCGGACGCGGGCCGCTGCGCGCCGTCGTCGTGAACTCCGGCAACGCGAACGCCTGCACCGGCGAGCAGGGCGAGCGCGATGCGATCGCCATGGCGGAGGCGGCCGCGGCCGTCATCGGGTGCTCGCCCTACGAGATCGCGGTCGCGAGCACCGGCGTCATCGGCCAGAGGCTGCCGGTGGAGCGCATCGCCGCGGTCCTCCCGGCGATCGCGCTGAGCGAAGCCGGTTGGGACGACACCTCGCGCGCGATGATGACGACGGACACGCGTCCCAAGGTGACCGAACGCGAGGTCCATCTCACAGCGGGCACGGTGCGCATCGGTGGCGTCGCGAAGGGCGCGGGGATGATCCACCCGAACATGGCAACGCTCCTCGCCTTCGTCACGACCGACGCGGCGGTTGAGTCCGCCGATCTGCGACGGATCGTTTCGCATGCCGCGGACACGACCTTCAACGCGATCTCCGTCGACGGCGACACGAGCACGAACGACACGCTGCTGGTGCTCGCGAACGGCGCGTCGGGCGTGGCACCGAGGGGCGCGGACCTCGCGGCGTTCGAGGAGGGCATCCACACGGTCTGCGCGGACCTGGCGCGGATGATCGTGGCGGACGGTGAGGGCGCGACGAAGGTGTTCGAGGTGCGCGTGCGCGGCGCGGCCTCCGCCGCGGACGCGCGTCTGGCGGCACGGACGATCACGAACTCGAATCTAGTGCGCACCGCCATCCACGGCGGCGATCCGAACTGGGGGCGCGTGCTCGCCGCGGCGGGGCGTTCTGGCGCGCGCGTCGACGATCGCCGCGCGAGCGTGCGGATCGGCGACCTCTTCGTCTATCGCGACGGCGCGCCCGTGGTCGTCGCCGATGCCGACGTGCGCGCGCTGTTCGCCGCCAACACGCTCGAGATCGAGGTGACGCTCGGTCTCGGCGACGGTCAAGCGGTGGCGTGGGGCTGCGATCTCTCCGCGGAGTACGTGCGCATCAATGCCGAGTACATGACGTGAGCGACATCCTGGTGCTCAAGATCGGCGGCAGGGTCCTGGGGGAGGAAACCGCGGCGCTCGACGTCGTCGTCACGCTCCACGACTCCGGGCATTCGCTCGTCGTGGTTCACGGCGGCGGTCCGCTCGCGACGGAGTGGTCGGGACGTCTTGGCCTCGAGACGCGCTTCGTCCGCGGGCTGCGCGTTACCGACGCGCCGACGCGTGACGTCGCGCTCGCGACGCTCACGGGCCTCGCGAACGCCCGCGTCGTGGCGGGGCTGATCGCGCGCGGCGTACCCGCGGTCGGACTGTCGGGCATCGACGGCGGGATGCTCCGCGCCGAGCGCGAGGAGGCGGAGCTCGGTCTGGTCGGCCGCGTGACGCTCGTCGACAGCGGGTTGCTCGAGGAGCTCCTCGAGGCGGGTCGTGTGCCGGTCATCGCGCCGGCCGCGCTGGATAAGAAGGACGGTGAGATCCTCAACGTGAACGGCGACAGTGCCGCCGGCGCGCTCGCCGCGAGCCTCGGCGCGCGGCTGCTCGTGTTCGTCACCGATGTCCCGGGCGTGCGCTCGAAGGACGGCAAGGTCATCGCCACGCTCGACGCCGCCCGCGCGAAGACGCTCGTCGAGGACGGCACGATCGAGGGCGGCATGGTGCCCAAGGTCGAGGCGTGCCTTATCGCCGCGAGCGCGGGTTGCCGTTGCGCGATCGTCGCGGCGCGCGGTGCCGACGCGATCGAGAGACTGCTCGACGGCGAGCAGGTGGGGACCGTCTTCGAGGCGGCCGCATGAGAGAAGGGCTCGCGCGCAAGCACCACCGCCAGCAGGCGCTGGTGCGCCTGGTGCGGCAACACCGCCTCTCGACTCAGGAGGAGCTGGTCCGCGCGCTCAAGACCGCGGGCTTCCCGGCCACGCAGGCCACGGTGTCGCGCGATATCGTCGAGCTCGGCCTGGTGAAGGTCGCCCGCGACGGCGCGCATATCTACGCGCCGCCGTCCGCGGTGAGCCAGGGAGGCGGCACGGATCGGCTACGCCGCTTCAGCGAGGACTATCCGGTCGAGGCCGCCGTCGCGGCCAACATGGTCGTGTTGCGATCGTCCCCCGGCACCGCGAACGCGCTCGGCGCGGCGCTCGACGCGTCGGGACTCAGCGAGATCCTCGGCACCCTCGCCGGCGACGACACCGTCTTCGTCGCGACCTCGACGGAGCGCCACGCCCGCTCCCTGCTCACGCGTCTCACCGCGTTCGGGATCGCCCGGAAGGAGAAGGCATGACCGCGCAGCGATACAAAGGGGAAACGTGCGTCCTCGCGTACTCGGGCGGTCTCGACACCAGCGTCGCGGTCGCCTGGCTGCGGGAAACGCACGGTCTCGAGGTGGTGACCTGCACCGGCGACCTCGGATCGGTGCGCGATCTCGGCGCGATCCAGAAGAAGGCGATCGCGAGCGGCGCGCGTAAGGCGATCGTGCAGGACGCGCGCGACATCTTCGTGCGGTTCTTCGTCTGGCCCGCGCTCCAGGCCGGGGCGCTCTACGAGGAGCGCTATCCGCTCGCGACCGCGCTCGGCCGGCCGCTGCTCGCGAAGCTGCTCGTCGACGCCGCGCGCGAGGAGAACGCGCGTTTCGTCGCGCACGGCTGCACCGGCAAGGGTAACGATCAGGTGCGCTTCGACCTCGCGGTCGGCGCGCTCGCGCCGGACCTGAAGGTGATCGCGCCGATGCGCGGCGGCATGAACATGACGCGCGACGAGGAGATCGAATACGCGCGCGAGCGCGGCATCCCGGTCGAGGCAACCAAGCAGAGCCCGTACAGCGTGGACGAGAACCTCTGGGGACGCTCGATCGAGGCGGGTGTCCTCGAGGATCCCTGGGGCGCACCGCCGCGCGACGTGTTCCAGTGGACCGTCGATGCCGATGAGGCTCCGGCGAGGCCGCGCGAGATCGTCATCGGATTCCGCGAGGGAATTCCGACCAGCCTTGACGGCGACGCGATCGAGGGCGTCGAGCTGGTCGAACACCTGAACAAACTCGGCGGGAAGTACGGGGTCGGGCGCATCGATCAGATCGAGAACCGGCTGGTCGGGATCAAGTCGCGCGAGATCTACGAGGCGCCGGCCGCGGTCATCCTGCACCTCGCGCACCGCGCGCTAGAGGACATGGTGCTGTCGAAGGAGACGCTTCGTCTGAAGGCGAAGCTGGCGCATGAGTACGCGGACCTTGTCTACAACGGCCTCTGGTTCACCGCGCACCATCAGGACCTCGCGGCCTACGTGCGCAGCACGCAGCGCTTCGTGAGCGGCGAGATCCGCGTGCGGCTCGATCGCGGCACCGCGACGATCGCCGGCCGCCGCTCGCCGCACTCGCTCTACTCGACCGCGCTCGCCACGTACGGGAAGGGCGACCAGTTCGATCAGAAAGCGTCGGAGGGCTTCATCACCGTCTTCGGTCTGCCGCTGCGCACGCAGGCGCGGACGCAGGCGCTCTGGGGCGAGGGAAGTGAGGCGATGCTCGACATCCCGAGGAAGGCGCTCGAGGCGCCGAAGTCGAAGAAAAAGACCAAGTGACCCGGAAAGATCTCTGGAAGGGACGCTTCGAAGGAGCGCTCGACCCGAAGGTGCGCGACTTCACCGCGTCGCTCGAGCTCGACAAGCGGCTCGCATCGCACGATGTGCGCGGCAGCATCGCGCACGCGCGCATGCTCGGGCGTCAGGGCGTCATCGCCAAGGACGAGTCGGCGACTCTCGTCCGCGAACTCGAGCGCATCGCCGACGAGATCGACGACGCGACGTTCCCATGGCCCGCGGACGCCGAGGACGTCCACACCGCGGTCGAGCGCGTGCTGACCGAGCGCACCGGAGCGGTCGGCGGAAAGCTTCACACCGGCCGCAGCCGCAACGACCAGATCGCGCTCGACCTTCGGCTTCTCGTCGTCGAGCTCCTCGACCGTTTCGACGGCGCCCTGCTCACGCTCGCGCGAACACTCGTCGAGCGGGCGTCCACGGAAGTCGACACGGTGATGCCGGGATACACGCATCTGCAGCGCGCGCAGCCGGTCTCGCTCGCGCACCACCTGCTCGCTCACGTGGAAGCGCTGCGGCGCGACCGGGTGCGCGCGGAAGAGGCCCGCGAGCGCGCGGCGGTGTCGCCGCTCGGCGCCGGCGCCCTTGCGGGCGTGCCCTATCAGATCGATCCGAGCGCGGTCGCGCGCGAGCTGGGCCTCTTCCGCACCTTCCGCAACAGCGTCGACGCGGTCGCGGACCGTGACTTCATCGCGGACTTCGTGTACGTGTGCGCGCTCGCGGCCGTCCACGCATCACGATTCGCCGAGGAGCTGGTCCTGTGGACGAGCGCTGAGTTCGCGTTCGCGGAGTTCTCCGACGAGCACGCGACCGGGTCGAGCATCATGCCGCAGAAGAAGAACCCGGACGTGGCCGAGCTCGTGCGGGGCCGGGCGGGACGGATCATCGGCGACCTCGTCGCGGTCCTCACGACGCTCAAGGGACTGCCGCTCGCGTACGACGGCGATCTGCAGGAACAGCGCGTTCCCCTCTACGACGCTGCCACGGTCATCCCGGCGCTCGAGACACTCGCCCTCATCGTGCGTGGCCTGCGCTTCGATCGCGACGCGATGCGGCGCGCGACGGAGCGCGGGATGCTGACCGCCACCGATCTCGCCGACCATCTCGCCCGTCAGGGCGTGCCGTTCCGCGAGGCACACGAGATCGTTGGTCGCCTGGTACGCGGGCGACTCGCGCAGAAGAACGATCTCGTCGGGATCACGCTGCCGGAGCTGCGGGCCGTGGACGCACGATTCGGCGAGAGCGCGGTCGACGAGATCGACATCTCGCGCTCTCTCGCGTCGCGTTCGTCGCCCGGCGGCACCGCGCCCGAGCGCGTGCGGGCCGCCATCGAAGAAGCGCGCGCCTCTCTCCGCTGATGGACCTGCGGATCAGGCCGGCGCGTGTCGACGATGTGGACCCGATGCGTGACCTTATCGATGGATACGCCGCGCAGGACCTCATGCTGTCGCGCTCACGCGAGTTCCTGACCGAGAACGTGCGCGACTACGTCGTCGCCGAGGACGGCGCCTTCCTCGGATGCTGTGCTCTCGCGGTCCTCACGCACGATCTCGCGGAGATCCGCTCCCTCGCGGTGCGGCCGGAGACCTCCGGTCGCGGAGTTGGGAAGGCGCTCGTCGACGCGTGTGTCGAGCAGGCGAGGCGGCTGGGTCTGCGACGGGTGTTCGCGCTCACGCTCGTCCCGGAGTTCTTCGAGCGATGCGGCTTCACGCTCATCAGCCTCGGCCGTCTACCGGAGAAGAGCGCCGCCGAGTGTCCGGTGTGCCCGAAACGTTTCGCCTGTGACGAGCAGGCGATGCTCATGCATCTCGATGGCACCATGCCCGAGCCGCTGCGCCCCGGCGAGCCGTGGGGCTACACGCGCATCTTCCTCGGGCAGGAGCCGGCGCACTGACCGGTCACCGCCGTTCCTCCGAATGCCCTGTTGTGGCGTGTAGCCTCTGAATATGTCCGTTCGACTGACGCCGCGAGGTAGTCGGGGCGCCGGCTTCCCCAAAGTGGCGCCGTGGATGCTCGCGACATTCCAGTTCATCCAGATCGCGAGGTTCCGGCTGTTCGGTCGCCGCATGCGGGTGCAGGGCCGACCGCTGCTCCTGCTGACGACCACCGGTGCCAAGACCGGCCGCCGTCGCGAAACGACGCTCGGCTGGTTTCCCGATGAAGAGCGCGGCGGCGGATCGCGGTTGATCGTGGCATCCGCCGCGGGCGCGGCGGCACATCCGTCGTGGTACGTGAATCTCGCGCGCCGGCCCGACGCGGCCGCGATCGAGATCGACGGCCACAGGTTCGCCGTGAACGCCGAGTCCCTGCATGGGGCCGAGCGCGGCCGCGCGTGGAAGCGGATCGTCGCGCTCGCGCCCGGCTACGGCAAATACGAGCAGCAGACCGATCGCGAGATCCCGGTCGTGCGACTCACTCCTAAGACGTGAGCCGAGCGTAAGCGCGATCCTCGGTTAGCCTGCGCCAATGTCCCGACGAGCGAAGGCGTTGGTCGCAAGCATCGACACCCTGATCATGGGTGTGCTCGCATACAACGAGACCGGCGGGCGCTTTGGGTTGACCGCCGCCGAGTTGGTGCTCTGGGGCGCCGTCGTCGCGGCGGCGGTGTGCGCGGTCGTCGTGTTCATCGACGGCGCGGCCGTCCTGGCGTGGGCCGGTATCGGATATGTGCTCTTCGGCGCGCTGCCCACCAGCGGCAGCCCACACTGGCCGCTCGCCGCGCTCGCCCTCGCGCTCATGCCGCTCGTGCCACGGCCAAGAAGCTCGCTCGCGCTCGGTATCGCGATCGCGATCGCCGTCGCGGTGGTCGCGCGAAGTGCCATCGGTTTGCTCGTTTGAGACGCCCGAGCGCATAGCATCTTGCTGTGACCACGCGGCCGACGATCCGCTCGGTGAACGGGCTCGTGGCGACCGACAACCATCTCGCCACCGCGGCGGGCGTCGCCGTGCTCCGCGAGGGCGGGAACGCGGTCGACGCGGCGGTCGCGGCCGCGGCGGTCTGCACGGTGACGCAGCCGCACCGCACCGGCATCGGCGGCGATCTCTTCGCGCTCGTGTACGACGCGCGCACCCGCGAGGTGCAGGCCTACAACGGGTCAGGCGCGGCTCCGCGGTCGCTCGAACGCGACTCGTTCCCGGACGGTTACCCCAAGGGCGGGCCGCGCGTCGCGACCGTGCCGGGGGTGCTCGCCGCGTTCGCCGATCTGATGGAGGATCACGGAAGGCTCGGCCTCGAGCGTGCGCTCGCGCCGGCCATCCAGTACGCCGAGGAAGGGTTCCCGGTGAGCGACGGGCTCGCCGAGGCATTCGTCGACAGCGGCGCGCGTCTCGACGAGGAATGCGCGCGCGTCTTCGGTCCGCGCGGCCGCCTGCCGCGGGCGGGCGAGATCCTCCAACAGACCGATCTCGCGCAAACGGTCCGTGAGGTGGTGGCGCACGGCGTGGCCGCGTTCTACGGCGGCGACCTCGGCGCTCGCTTCGCGGACGCGCTGGCGACGCTGGGCGGGCACATCACACTCGAGGATCTCGCCGCCCACTCGACGGATCGGCCCGAACCGATCGCCGTTCCGTACCGCGGCCTGCGCGTGTTCGGACAGCCGCCCGTCTCGCAGGGCCACGTCCTGTTGGAGGAGCTCGCGATCGCCGACGGGCTCGACCTGAAGGAGTACGCCTGGGGCAGCGCCGACCTCGTGCATCAGATGGTCGAGATCAAGAAGATGGCGTTCGCGGACCGCGACGCCTACGCCGGCGATCCGCGTCAGGTGCGCTTCGACGTCGAGCGGCTCTTCGACGGACCGTTCGTGAGCGCGCGTCGGCGCGCCATACCAGCGAAGGCGAGCGAACGCGCCGAGGCCGGCGCCCTCGCGGCGCTCGCGACGGACACGACGTATATGGCGGTCGTCGATCGCGACGGCAACGCGGTCTCGCTCATCGAGAGCGTGTTCAGCGAGTTCGGCGCCGCGTGCATGGTCCCCGACACTGGCGTCGTGCTCAACGACCGCCTCACGGGCTTCTCCCTGGATGCGGAGTCACCGAACGTCCTCGCGCCCGGCAAGCGGCCGATCCACACGCTGAACACGGTCATCGCGCTCGACGGCGTGACGCCGCGCTTCGTGTTCGGCACGCCGGGACGGCACGCGCAGGTGCAGACGAACTTCCAGCTCGCCGTCGCGCTCATCGATCACGCGATGGAGGTCCAGCGCGCGATCGAGGAGCCGCGCTGGTACCACGAGTCGGGTCGCGCGCTGAAGATCGAGAACCGCTTCAGCGAGCAGACGCGCATCCGACTCGCGGCGAAGGGTCACGAGCTCGCTCTCGTCGGCGACTGGGCCGAGGTGACCGGCGGCGCGCAGGCGATCGCGATCGACGAGAACGGTGTGTTCAGCGGTGGCGCGGATCCTCGCCGCGAGGGCAACGCGGCCGGCTACTAGCCGTTGCGCTCCCTGATCCCGCTCCTGTACACGGCGCTCGCGATCGCCGCGGCTTGCGAAGCGATCCCGCCCTCACCCGATCCGGTCGCGAAGCAGTACGCCGAGGCGTGGGCGAAGGGTCAGTACAACGAGATGTGGGATCTCCTGACCGACGAGTCACACCAGCGCGTCGGCACCGAAGGGTTCATCGACCGGCTGCCGCGCATCGCCGAGGAGATGACGCTCCGCTCGCTCGAGGCGGCGACCGGGCCGTCGACGCGCCAGAAGCTGCCCAACGGCTCGCCCGATCCCCGCAGCGCGAAGGTCCCGCTGGACGTGACGTTCCACACCAAACGCGTCGGCGACTTCACGCGCACCACGACGCTGTCGCTGGTGATGGTCGGCGAGAAGGACAAGGCCGTCTGGCGCATCGCGTGGTCGCCCGAGGCCATCCTCCCGGCGCTCTCACCCGGGCGGCTCGTCCGGATGACGCGGCTCGACACCTCGCGTGGTCGGATGATCGCTCGCGAGGGGACCGAGCTCGCGACGTTCATCGACGGGGCGAACATCGGCGTCGTTCCCGGTCAGGTGCGCTCCGAGGACGGGCTCGCGCTCAGCCTCGCGCCGATCGTCGGCCTCACGCCGGACCAGATCAAGGCGAAGCTCCATCAGCCGTGGGTACGACCGGACACGTTCGTCCCGATCCGAACACTCAGCGGAGCCCAGCTCGACGGCATCAAGGCGCGGCTCTCCGTGATCGAAGGTGTCGCGACGCAGCCGACGCGCGTCCGACACTACCCGACCGGTCTTGCCTCGCAGACCCTCGGGTACCTCGCGGAGGCCAGCGACGCCGAGGCGCAAAAGCGCTCCGCGCGCGGCGTGCAGGCCGGCGATTTCATCGGCAAGGCGAACAGTGGACTCGAGGACACCCTCGACGACGTCCTCGGTGGCACGTACGGCTGGCGCCTCTCGATCATCGAGCCCAACGGCGACCGGGCCGAGCTGCTGGGCGAGACCGCCGCGATCCCCGGCATGGACGTCGTGCTGTCGCTCGACCCGGCCCTTCAGCTCGCCGCCGAGAACGCGCTCGGCGACCGCAAGGGCGCACTGGTCGCGGAGGATCCCTGGTCTGGTGAGATCCTCGCGATCGCGAGCCGGCCGACCTTCGACCTGAACGCGTTCGCGAACGGCGACGCCGTCAACGTCGCCCGCTTCTCCGCCGATGCGCGCAAGCCGCTCTTCAACCGCGCGACCTTCGGGCAGTACCCGACCGGCTCCTCGTTCAAGCCGATCACCGCCGCGGCCGCGATGCGCGAAGGCGTGTACAAGTGGGGCGACCGCATCGATTGCCCGGCGCGCTGGACGGGGTACGGGGAACAGTGGGCGCAGCTCAATCACGAGACTGGCAACCTCGGGCTCATCGACCTTCGCACCGCGCTCGCGCGCTCGTGCAACACGTTCTTCTACGAGCTCGGGAAGCGCCTGAACGACAAGAGCCCGGACCTGCTGCCGAACACGGCGAAGAGCTTCGGTCTCGGCAAGGCGACGGACATCGATTACGTGCTCGAGGCGGAGGGCCTCGTGCCCAGTCCGACGTGGAAGGCACAGCGCGCCACCGACAAGACGTGGAACCCCGGCGACGCGACGAACCTCGCGATCGGACAGGGTTTCCTGCTGGCGACACCGCTGCAGATGGCGAACTACGCCGCGGCGCTCGCGAGCGACGGGATCGTGTGGAAGCCGCGTCTGGTGACCGAGATCCGCGACCGTTCGGGCGCGGTCCAGAAGAAGTTTGAGAAGGCCGAGCTCGGACGCGCCGCGAGCATCCCGACCGACCTCTCGCTGATCCGCGACGGGATGCGTGCCGTCGTCGCCGACACCGACGGCACGGTCTACTTCCCGTTCCGCGGTTTCCCGGTCGCGGTCGCCGGAAAGAGTGGAACGGCGGAGACGCCCGTCGGCGATCCGGACGGCTGGTTCATCGGCTTCGCCTCGTTCGAGCAGCCGTCGATCGCCTTCGCCGCGGTGTTCGAGGAGTTCCACGAGTCGCCCGGCAACTTCGCGTCGCAGGTTGCCGGCACCACGGTGCGCACCGTGCTCGGCGCGAAGTTCGGTGTGAAGTAACGGGCACGATTCGGGTCGAAACCACGATCCACGCTCCGGCCGGACGCTGCTTCGATCTGGCGCGCAGCGTGTCGGCGCACCTTGCGTCGACGGCGGATACACAGGAGCGCGTCGTGTCGAGCCTCGCGTCGGACCTGCTCGGACCGGGCGATGTGGTCACGTGGGAGGCGAGGCACCTCGGCGTGCGCCAGAGGCTGACGTCGAAGATCACCGAGTTCGACGCGCCGCGTTCCTTCGAGGACGAGCAGATCGCCGGTCCCTTCGCGAGCTTCTGGCACCGGCACGAATTCACCCGTCGCGATGGCGTGACCGTGATGACCGACCTCGTTCGCTATCGCGCGCCGTTCGGAGCGATCGGATGGCTCGTCGAGCGCAGTTACCTCGATCGTTATCTCCGCGGATTCCTTAAGCGACGCGCCGCGCATCTGCGCGCTCTCGCCGAGGCCTGAGGTGGCCGGTGCCGACGCTCCGCCCCGCGCCCCCTAAAATCGACGTATCCCGACCATCACTGACGCCCCGGCGACGCGTCGCCTCGACAACGGGCTGGTGCTGTACGCGCTCGAAGCGCGGCACGCGCCGGTCGTATCGCTGTGGGTCTGGTATCACGTCGGCGGTCGCAACGAGGTCCCCGGCACCACCGGGATGTCGCACTTCCTCGAGCACATGCTCTTCAAGGGAACGCCCAAGCATCCCAAGGGCGATCTCGACCGGCTGCTCGCGCGCTACGGCGCGCAGTGGAACGCCTTCACCAGCGAGGACGTGACCTGCTACTTCGAGACGGTCCCGAAGGCGCGTTACCAGACCGCGCTCGAGCTCGAGTCCGACCGCATGCGCAATGCGCTCATCTCAGTTGAAGAGACCGAGGCCGAGCGTACGGTGATCGTGAGCGAGCGAGAGGGCTACGAGAACGACCCGTCCTTCCTCCTCGGCGAGGAGCTGCAGGCCATCGCATTCAGCCGCCACACCTATGGGCAGGGCGTCATCGGGAGCAAGGACGAGATCAAGCTCATGACGCGCGACGGCCTGTACGCGCACTACCGCCGCTTCTACGCGCCGAACAACGCGTACGTCGTCGTCACCGGCGACGACGAGCCCGAGCGTCTCATCGAAGACGCCGCTGCCGCGTTCGGCCGGCTCGATCCGTCGCACGATCTCGGCGAGCCGCCGAAGGCGCCCGAGCCCGAGCAGCGCGGCGAGCGGCGCGTCACGGTCCACCGCGCGGGCGGCACGCTTCCGATCGTGATGCTCGCGTTCCGCGCGCCGCGCGCGACCGACCAGCGTGCGGCGGCGATCTCCGCGCTCGCGGTCGCGCTCGCCGGGACGTCGACCGGCAGCGACGGCGCGTCCGGCCGTTCGTCGCGACTGCACCGCGCGTTGGTGGAAACCGGACTTGCGGCGGACGTCGATGCCTCGTTCCAGCTGATGAAGGATCCTTACCTGTTCCTGACCGACGCGACGCTGCGTCCCGGCATCAAGCACGCCGACGTCGAGCGCGTGCTGCTCGAGGAGCTCGCGAAGCTTTCGAGCGATCTTCTCGCGGAGGACGAGTTCGCGCGCGTGCGGCGCCAGCTGCTCGCGTCGACCGCGTTCAACACCGACACGATCACCTGGCGTGCGTATCGCTCCGGACAGCTTCTCTCGACCGGCGCGGCGACGTCGATCGGCGAGTGGTACGCGAAGCTCGCCGCTGTGACGCGCGAGGAGATCCGCGCCGCCGCCGCCGGTCTCTTCGTCGAACGTTCGCGCAACGTCGGCTGGTTCGTGCCTGAGAGTGACGCCTCGTGAACCGCGTCCACCGCAGCGTGCTCGCGAACGGGCTGCACCTCGCGGTGGTCCCGATCGCGGACCTGCGCTCGACCTCGGTGCTCCTCGCGATCGAGGCCGGGCAATGGTTCGAGCCCGCCGGTCGACCGGGGATCGCGCGTCTGGTGGCACAGACGATGCTTCGGGGCACGTCGCGGCGCGACGCGGCCGCGTGGGCGAACGCGCTCGACGCACTCGGCGCGGTGGCGCGTCTCGACGTCGGTGCCCACGCCGCAGTGTTCAGCGCGCAGTGCCTCGGGGACGACCTCGGCGAGTTGCTCGCGCTCGTCGCGGAGGCAGTTCGCACGCCGGCGCTGGCCGATGCGGAAATCGAGTTCGTGCGCGGTCAAACGCTCGCGCGCCTCGAGAAGGACGAGCGTGACACACGCGCGGTGTCCGACCGAGCCTGGCGCCAGCTCGTCTATCCCGAGGGCCACCCCTTCCACGCCCCCGCGATCGGCGACGCAGGAGTCGTGCGATCAGCGACGGCGGCGGAGATCCGCGCGTTCCACAAGAGCGCGATCGCGTCGGACGGCGCGGTGCTGGTGGTCGCCGGCGGCACGACCGCCGAGGCGGCGAAGGACGCAGTGGGCCGCGCGTTCGGCGACTGGCCCAAACGAGCGAAGCCACGCGATGCGAGCTACCCGCCGGCGACCCTCGCGACCACGAGGCGACGCATCGACCTCGTTCCGGACAAGACCCAGAGCGACGTGATCATCGGCTGGCCTGGCTTGCCGCGGACCGACCCGCGCTTCACCGCCGCGCGCGTCACCAACATGGTCTACGCCGCCGATACGTTCGCGAGCCGCGCCGGCCACGTGATCCGCGACCAGCTCGGACTCGCGTACTACGTCTTCAGCGGCATCGGCGCGAGCCGCGGCCAGTCGCCGTGGATCGTTCGCATGGGCGTCAATCCGCAGAACGTGCGTCGCGCGATCGAGGTCGCGCTCGACGAGCTCCGCAAGATCACCGCGGGTCAGATCGCGGAGGACGATCTCGCGGTGGCGAAGGACAAGCTCGTCGGCGAGCTCGACGTCGCGCTCGAGAGCCCCGCCGGCGTCGCCGCGATGGTGCTCGAGGCCGAGATGTTCGACCTTGGCGAGGATCACTTCGAGCGGTACCCACGCCAGCTGCGCGCGGTCACGAAGGAGCAGGTCGTCGAGACCGCCCGCACGTTCCTACCGCCCGACCGCTACGCGCTCGCCGTCGCCGGTCCCGCGCTTCCCGAAGCCCTGGTATGACGGGCTCTTTCCCAAAGGCCGTTATCGAGCGGTTCGATGCGACGAGGACCGTCGAGATCGAGACGCGCTCGGCGAAAGGCACGAAGCATTCGGTCCCGATCTGGATCGTCGTGGTCGACGGCGTCCCGTACGTCCGCTCGGTGCGTGGCCCCGCGGGGCGCTGGTACCGCGAGCTGCTCGCGCGCGGTGACGGCGCGGTGGTCGCGGACGGAAAGCGCACCCCGGTGCGCGCCACGCACGACAGGTCGGCGAAATCGATCGAGGCCGTCAGCGCCGCGCTCCGCCGCAAGTATCCGCGCAGCGGCGCATCGCTCATGTCCATGCTGCGCGCCGACGTGCTCGGCACGACGGTCCGGCTGGACCCGACGGCCTCATGAGGACGCGATGCCATCATGCTCATCGCGGTGACGCTCGGCCTCGGCTTGGCACTGGGGGTCGTGCTCACCGGAACCGGTCCCGGCGCCTCAGGGCTCATCGGTGGCGGGTACTGGATCCTTTTCCTCGTCGCCGCGAGCGTCACCCTTGGATGGTTCGGGGCGCAGCTGGGCTTCGGCAGAGTGGCTCTGTTGATGGCGCCCTTGGCCGTCGTTCTCATGCTCGGGGTCGTACTGGGCGTCAAATACCTTCGCCTGCCGGCCGCGCCTCTGGTCGGCGACGGGTTCCGCGTCCTCGTGGCGATCTATGCGGCCTGCGGATTGTTGGGTGCCGCCCTCGGACGCGTCCGGTCGATGGGCGCCGGGAGTCCGGGGGAGGCAATGCGCACCGCCGCACGGCTGAGCGCGGCGATTCTCGCCGTCAGCGTCGCGCTGTATGCGCTCGCCGCGGTCGGCGGTAGCTAGGGTGATGGCAGCCTCACACGATCGCCGACGCGCTCGATGAGCCCTTCGCGTCCGAGCACGCGCGCGATCCTTCGCGTCCGCTGATCATCGATCGCACGCTCGAGTCTGGTCACGGTCATCGCGCCGCGGTTCGCTAGGACGGAAACGATGCGTCCGCGCACGCGTCGATCGCTCGTCGCGAACGCGGCCTGACGCCGCGGTGCAGCGCGCACGACGCGACCGCGCGACCGACAGCTCGGCGCGATCGGGCACACGTCGCAGCGCGGCGTGCGCGAGAGGCACACCGTCGCGCCGAGATCCATCAGCGCGTGATGCCACCGGTCGGCACCGCGGCTGGGCACGAGCTGTTCGTCGAGCGCAACAGCTTCCCGCTCGGTCGCGACCCGGCCGAGGAGGGCGCGGCCGAGGACGCGCCGGATGTTCGTGTCGGCGAAGGCCACGCTTTCGCCACGGCTGAAGCAGCTGACGGCGCCGGCCGTGTACGCGCCGACGCCCGGCAGGGCATCGAGCGCTTCGCGCGTCGCCGGCAACGACCGCGGGTGCAGACGCGCGATGCGGTACAGGTCGCGGGCGCGTCGGTTGTACCCGAGGCCCGACCAGGCGCGGAGCACATCCGCGAGAGACGCCCGCGACAGAGCGGCGAGGGTGGGGAAGCGGCGGAGAAATGCCCCGTACGCGGGAAGCACGCGCGAGACCTGCGTCTGCTGGAGCATGACCTCCGAGACGAGCACGGCGTACGGATCGCGGGTACGCCGCCACGGAAGGTCTCGCGCGCTCCGGCCGTACCACCGCAGCAGGGGCCGCCGGAGCGTCGCCGTGGCCGCCGTCCGGATGTACAATCTGTCGCCAGCATAGGTAGCCCGGAGTGCTGAGGGCCGCGAGGTCTTCAGTGCTTTTGTTTCTAGGGCGGTGGGTGGCGCGGGTCGCACCCCGGGTAATGGAGGCTCAATGAATAATCTCGAGAAGCCGGTCTATGTCTCTGCCGACGGGCTGAAGAAGCTGCAGGCGGAGCTCGAAGAGCTGCGCACAGGCAAGCGCACCGAGGTGGCCGAGCGCATCCATGCCGCCATGGAGTTCGGCGACTTCACCGAGAACTCCGAGCTCGAGCAGGCCAAGAACGACCAGGCCTTCCTCGAGGGCCGGATCATGACGCTCGAGCAGATGATCAAGAACGCTCAGATCATCGACGAGAAGACGAAGCACGATCTCGTCGAGGTCGGCAGCCACGTGACCGTCGAGGCCGACGGCCAAAAAGAGAAGTACGTCATCGTCGGATCCGCGGAAGCGTCGCCGGCGGAGGGCAAGATCAGCAACGAGTCGCCCGTCGGGCGCGCGCTGCAGGGTCACCGCGCGGGCGAGACGGTGAAAGTTTCCGTGCCCGCGGGCACGATGGAAATGAAGATCCTGGCGGTCAGTTGAGCGTAGAGTCCAGCGCGAGCGTGACGACCAGAGGGTCGGAACAAGGACACCAGGCGCGATTCTGGGCGGACGAGGAGGCCGATCTCCTCCCCCCCGATCGCCAGCATGTGATCCGCGACTCGAAGACGCCGTCCGGTGACGTGCTCATCTCGAACCTGCGCGGTCCGATCATCACCGACGCGCTCTATCGGACCTTCAAGAGGCGCGGCCTGCGCATCCGCTACATCTTCACGATCGACGACTACGACCCGATGGACTCGCAGTCGATGAAAGAGAAGGCGGCCTGGGCGGAGCACATGGGCAAGCCGTTCGCCCACATTCCATCGCCGGAGCCTTCGGAGGCATCTGACTTCGCGCGCTATTACGCGTCGCGGTTCCTCGCGACCTTCGAGGGGCTTGGCATACGCCCCGAGGAGATCCACTGGATGCGGGACCTTTACCGCTCGGGAGCCTTGGACAAGCAGATCGACCTCGTGCTGCGGAACGCCGCGACGATCCGCGAGATCTACGCGCGCGTCGCGAACGTCAAGAAGGACGAGCGCTGGCTCCCGATCGGCGTGATCTGCGAGAACTGCCGCCGCCTCGGGACCACCTACTCCTACGACTACGACGGGGAGACCGTCGCGTACGAGTGTCGGCCCGACTACGTCGAGTGGGCCAAGGGCTGCGGACATTCGGGCCGCATCTCTCCCTTCAAGGGGAACGCGAAGCTTTACTGGAACCTCCAGTGGTGCGCGATGTGGGACCACTTCGGCGTCACGTACGAGGAGGGCGGCAAGGATCTGCTGACCGCGGGCGGGTCACGCGACCGCGCCAACGAGATCTACCGCGAGGTCTGGAAGAAGGAGCCGCCGATCGGTCTGGTGCACGAGTTCCTCACGATCGGTGGCAAGAAGATGGCGACGTCCAAGGGCCTCGGCGCGTCCGCCATCGACCTGGTCAAGGTGTACCCGCCCGAGATCATCCGTTTCCTCATGATCCGCACGCATCCGAAGCGGCATGTCGAGTTCGATCCCGCCGGGCCGACGCTGCCGAAGCTGATGGACGAGTACGACCAGCACGGCGACGCGTTCCTGACGGATCCGGAGAGCGACAAAGCGAAGACCTGGGCGCTCTCACAGGTCGCCGAGGATCCCGAGGCGCCGGGGTTTCGCGTGCGCTTCAGCATCGTCGCCGACTGGCTCCAGATCCCCAGCGTTGATCCGCAGAAGGAGGCCGATGAGCGCAAGGGCGCGCCCCTCAATCCCTCCGAGCAAAAGGATCTCGATCAGCGCGTCGCGCTCGCGCGCGTCTGGCTCGAGCGCTGGGCCCCGGACGACGCGCGCTTCAGCGTTCTTCCGGAGCTGCCCGAGGTCACGCTATCCGACGCGCAGCGACGCTATCTCGGCGCGGTGAAGGAGCTCGTCGGCAAGATCCACGATCCCGAGGCGATGCAGCAGGAGCTGTACGAAACGGCGAAGCGCGTCGGCGTCGTCGGTCCGGATGGCAAGGTGTCGCGCGACGCCTTCAGCGCGATCTACCTCGCCTTCCTGGGCAAGCCCAGCGGACCGAAAGCCGGCTGGCTACTCACGACGCTCAGAGATGATGTCGTGCGCCGGCGTCTGGATGAAGCGGTGAAAGCGCGATGAACGGCAAGCTGCCCGTCGCGATCATCTGGCACATGCATCAGCCGTATTACCGTCACCCGCAGACGAGCGAGTTCGTCCTGCCGTGGGTGCGTCTCCATGCCTCGAAGGACTACCTCCACATGGCGCGCCTGCTCCAGGAGTTCCCGGGCGTGAAGGCGCACTTCACGATGGTGCCGAGCCTGCGCGACCAGCTCGAGGACTACGCGCGCGGCACTGACGACGAGGACACGCGCGTGACGATGCGGACGGTCGACGGCCTGCTCACGTCGGACGAGAAGGAGCACATGCTCCGCCGGTTCTTCTCCATCCATCACGGCAACGTCATCCATCGGCACGACGAGTACCGGCGTCTGCTTCAGCTCGGCATGGCGACGCGCGACCGCCCCGAGCTGCTTTCGGACGACTACTTCGTCGATCTCGCGCTGTGGTTCAACCTCGCGTGGATCGATCCGGACGACATCGAGAGCGACTCGCGGCTCAAGGAGCTACGCGAGAAGGGTCAGCGCTACACCCGCGAGGACGTGCGTTACGTGATCGGCCGGCAGCGCATGATGGCCTCCGGCGTGCCGCACCTGTATCACCGGCTCGAGCACGATGGGCAGGTCGAGGTGCTGACCACGCCCTACTACCACCCGATCCTTCCGCTCCTGATCGACAGCCGCAGCGCGCTGCGCGGCGACCCGAACGCGATCCTCCCCGATCCGCCGTTCGCGTATCCGGACGATGCGGCCTTCCAGATCGAAGAGGCCATCGCCTCGCACGAGCGCGCCTTCGGCCAGAAACCGCGCGGCATGTGGCCCTCGGAGGGCTCGATCTCGCCGGAGGCCGCGACCGCGACCTTCAAGGCCGGCCTCGACTGGTTCGCGTCGGACGAAGGCGTGCTCGCGCGCTCGGTCGGCGTCGAGTTCAAGCGCGACGAGGTCGGCGGGCTCCTCGAGCCGCAGCTGCTCTACCGGCCATATCGCATACCGGGCGGTGGCACCGCGATCTTCCGTGACCGCGAGATCTCTGACCGCATCGGCTTCCTGTACGGCGACATGTCGCCGCACGACGCCGTGGGCGACATGATCTGGAAGCTCGAGCGCGCCCGCGAGCGCCTGCCCGATGACGGCGGCCCGTACCTCGCAACGATCATCCTCGACGGCGAGAACGCCTGGGAGCAGTACCCGAACAACGGGAACGACTTCCTGCGCTACCTCTACGGCACGCTGCAGTCCGACGAGCGCTTCGAGACCGTTCGAGTCAGCGACTTCCTCGACAAGACACCCGCCAACGTCGAGCTCCCGAATCTCCACACCGGGTCGTGGATCGACGCCACGCTCGGCGTGTGGATCGGCGAGCCGGCGCACGCGCGCGCGTGGAACGCGCTCGAGCGCACGCGTCGCTTCGCGCAGGACCAGTGGGGCGCGCTTCGTTACATGCCCAAGAGCGTGCGGCAGCCCCTGATGGTCGCCGAAGGCAGCGACTGGTTCTGGTGGTATTCGAGCCGCAACTCGAGTCCCGAGGACGCGGTGTTCGACGCGCTGTTCCGCGCGAACCTCGAGGTCGTGTGGTGGTACGCGGGCGCCGAGCCGCCGGACGACATCCGCACGTCGCTCATGGACGTGAATCGACTCGCGGCCGTCGCCAATCGCGGCGGCGCGATGCTGCCCGGCGCTCGCGAGCAGTACGGCTAGCGACGCCTCTCGCGTGACGCTCCGTACGCGCGCTCGATGTCGTCGAGGTGCTCTCTGCGGTGGCTGGCGCGCGACAGATTGAACGGCAGCGTCGCGAGCGCCTGGGCCTTCGCGAGCATTTCATCGCTCAGCGCACCCACCTTGGCGTCGGCCTCCTCGGCGAGCCGAAGCGCGAGCTGGGCGGCGACGCGCGGCGGAAGTGCCAGACAGAGCGGTTTGGCCGAATCGTTGACCGCCTCGACGTTCTCCGGCTCCCAGGGTGTGGGCTCGACGCCGCGCGCCCACTTGTCGAGCCAGTAGATCGCACGCGCATCCCAGTAGCCGGCGTGCGCGAGCACCGCGGCCACGGTCCAGCCGCCCGGCATCGGCCGACTCAGCTCCTCATCGCTGAACCGCGCGACTATCGCGCGAAGGCGCGCACGCTCGGCGTCGGTCTCCGTCTCGTGACTCCGATCCACTGACACTCCTGCCTCCTTGTATCGTCCCGATTGTCCATGGTCACAAGCAGCAGCGCGGTCGGTCGTCTCCTGCCGGCGATCTCTTCGCGGCTGCGACCGCCAGCGGACGATGAGCTTCGCGAGTATGGTGGCGTCGCGCTGGTCCGACGCAAGCGCGTCATTGACGTTGGCTGCGGCGACGGGCGCATGGCACTCGGTTGCGCGCCGTATGCGTCGGAGGTCTTCGGCGTCGATCCAGATCCGTCGGCCATCCGCCTCGCCCGCACGAAAGCGCGCGAGCTCGGCGCCGCGAACGCGCGCTTCAAGGTCGGCGTCGCTCAGGAGCTTCCGTTCGCCGACGAATCCTTCGATGTGGTGATCCTGTCGTGGACGCTCTGATGCGTCCCACGACGGGGCATGGTCGATGCCCTGAAGGAAGCCCGCAGGATCCTGCGGCCACGCGGCATCCTGGTCGACGCGCGGCCTGACTCGCGCGTGTTCGCGTACGCCGAGCGCGGGACCGCGGCAGGCACGTACCGTCAGGCCGGCGTCGTCGCGACGTCTCGCGAGGAGCTCGCGAACGACCGCAGCTCGGACGAGGCGGTCGCGACCGCCGTCCGGAGCGGCTGGTTCCGTTCGCTCGGTGCCGGCCGCTTCTGGCATCGCGTCCTGTTCGAAGATCGGGCCGCGCTCCAGCGCTACCTCGACGACCACGCACGCTTCGTGCACCGCGTGCGGTGGATGGTCGACCCGGCGACGCGCCGGCGATGGGACGGAGACCCGTGGGCGATCCGGCGCGCCGTCCGCCATGAGCAGTTCACGCGCGTCTAGGGCGTAAGCGCGAAGGCGGTCTCCCATACCGATTCGTAGGCCTCGAGGATGCGCGGCCAGGCGAAGCGCTTCGCGGTCGCGCGTCCGTCGGTGCGTATCGAGCGCCCGAGCTCCGGGCGCTCGCGCAGCATCAGGTAGGACGTGAGCAGCTCGCGCGGATCGTCGCTCTGCACGACGACCGCGTTCCCGAACGGTACCGCGTAGTCCTCTCCGGTCCGGCCGAGGTACGCGATGCCGCCCGACGCCATCACCTCGAGCCCGACGAGTCCGAACGGCTCCTTCTCCGAGTTCGCGAGCACGCCGTCGGCAGCGGCGTAGAGCGAACGCAACGCCTTCTCGTCGATGAAGAAGTCGAGGAACACGACCTCCGCGGTCGTCGTCGCGATCGCGGCGGCGAGGTCGCGCGACGACGCGCCCTGCGGCAGCGCGAGCCGCTCGACCGTGAGTCCGCGCCCGAAGATGCGATCGCCGACCGTCTCGGCGTACGGGCTGCGGCTGCCACGCATGATGAAACGCGGTCGCATGCCGGCGTCGCGCATGGTGGTGATCGCGTCGATGGCCCAGAGCCATCGCTTGTCGACGTCGAATCGCGCGACCTTCACGAATGTGGGCCGATCGCCGAAGGCATTGCGCATCGTGGTCACGTCCGTCGGCGGGAGTGGCTTCAGGTAGCGATCGGCGATGCCGTTCGGCAACACGGCCGCCTCGACGTCGACCTTCGCGAGCTCCATGCGCATGTAGCGTGAGATCGTCGTGATCGACGCGGCGCGGCGCAGCAGCGGGAAGTCGATGCGGCCGAAGCCGTAGGTGTTATTGCAGTTCCAGAAGAGCGCCGCCGAGCGATCCCCTCGAGCGGAGAGCAGCGTCGCCGTGCCGATGGCCGCGGCGGCGGTCTGCCAGTCCTCGAACAGCACGACGCTGCGCTCACCACGGCCCGCGGCCGCGGCGATGACCTCGTTCGCGAGATGCGGTGGCACCGTGCGCGAGAAGTCGAGGTACTTGCCGTCCTCGCCGTCGTACACGTCGCGGGGGTGGAAGCGGCTGATCCACTGACCCCAGCGCTCGAGCACGAGACGGCCCTCATCGCGCTCCTCGCGCGTCGGAAGGGACGGGTCGCCGACGAAAAGATGATGGACGCGGTGTCCTCGGTCGAGCAGCGCACCGGAGAGGTCGCTCATGCGCGTCGCGAGACCGCCGACGAACGAATAGCGGTCCGGTCCCTCGAACGCGACGAGCACGACGTGGAACATGAACGCGATAATGACACGCTCATGGACCGGCTCCAGCGCGTCAGAGATGACCCCGAGGGCGTGCGCGCGATGCTCGCCGCGCGTCATTTCGACGCGCCGCTGGACCGGATCGTCGCGCTCGACACACAGAGCCGCGAGCTGCGCGCGAAGAAGGAGCAGCTCCAGGCGGAGCGCAACAAGGCGAGCAAGGGTGGCCCGCCCAGCGACGCGGTGAAGGCGCGCATGCGCGAGGTCGGCGACCAGATCAAGGAGATCGACGCGAAGCTCGGTCCCCTCGAGGTGGAGCGCGACGCGCTGGTGCTCTGGATCCCGAACGACGTCGCACCGAATGTCCCTCCCGGCAAGGACGAACACGACAACCGCGTCGTCCGCGAGGATCCCAAGCGCGATCTGGGCTTCCCGGCGAAGCCGCACTGGGAGGTCGGCGAGGCCCTCGGCATCCTCGATATCCCTCGCGGCGTGAAGCTCTCGGGTTCGCGCTTCTACAACCTGCGCGGCGCGGGCGCGGCGCTGCAGCGCGCGCTCATCGCGTGGATGATCGACCTGAAGATCGACGCGGGTTTCACCGAGGTCTACCCGCCCTTCATCACGCGCAAGGAGACGCTGATCGCGTCGGCGCATCTGCCGCATTTCGACGAGAACCTCTATCGCGACGACGACGACGACGTCTGGCTCATCCCGACCGCCGAGCCGCAGCTGGTGTCGCAGCATCGTGACGAGACGATCCCGCTCGCGCGGCTGCCGCTGCGCTACGTCGCGTACACCGCCTGCTTCCGTCGCGAGAAGATGAGCGCCGGGCGCGACGTGCGCGGCATCAAGCGCGGGCACCAGTTCGACAAGGTCGAGATGGTCTGCTTCACGCTCCCGGAGGATTCCCCAAAGGAGCTCGATCGTCTCACGCAGCTCGCGGTCGATGTCGTCGAGAAGCTGGAACTCCCGGTTCGCGTCGCCGAGCGCTGCGCGGGCGACCTCGGGTTCGTCGCGATGAAAGGCTACGACGTCGACGTCTGGGGGCCGGGGGTGGGCGAGTGGCTCGAGGTCTCATCCATCAGCGACGGCGGATCGCTCCAGGCCGACCGCGGCGCGATCCGCTTCAAACGCGAGGCGAACGCGCGCGCGGAGCACCCGCACATCCTCAATGCCTCGGGCGTCGCGCTCCCGCGTCTCATGATCTCGATCATCGAGAACTACCAGCAGCAAGATGGGTCGGTCGTCATCCCGAACGCCGTGCGGCCCTACATGCGCGGGCGCGAGCGGATCGCGCCCGGAGAGTTCGCTCTCTAGTAGAACGCGAGGCGTATCCGCAGCAGCCCTCCCCGCCTAGGACGGATCGCACGGCAGCGCGTTCCGGCGGCTGACGAGCGCGTTGTACTGGTTGACCATCGCGACGTAGTTGTCGTAAATGGCGCTGGGAATTCCACGCGGATACTGCGTTTCGATGGCGCGTATCTGCGCACCGAGCGAGTTCAGCTGCGATTGGAGCGACTGAGCCTGGGTGATGCACGGGTCCGGTGCGGGTGGCGGGAAGTTGGTGAAACCGAGCGCGACCATCTCACGGTCGCTGAAGCGATTCGGGCAGCTGAGCACCGCGCCAAAGCTCACGCAGGTGACGGGCTCGGTCATCAGCCCGTATTTGTCGACGCCGTAGAGACCGGGACTCACTTCCTTTGTCGACCAGTGCCCGGTCTCGTTCGCGTCCGGTCCGTAGCAGCACCAGATGTGACCGAGCTCGTGAAGCGCCACCGCGACGTTGTTCTCGACCGACCGCACGCCGAGCTGCTGGTCCGACACGTAGATGACGATGTCCTGTGAGTCGTCCGCGGGGTTGCGTCGATGCACAGACGTACCCCGCGCCGCGATAACGAACATCGTGATGTCCGCCGAGCGGTCGTCGACGAGCAACGAGCCGAGCCCGCGTGTCGCCGACGTCCACTCCGTCGCCAGCGTCGCCTTGATCTTCACGAGCGAAGCGTCGCGCAGCGGAACAAGCGAAGGGTCCGGATCGAACCGCTCGTTCGGCGGCGTTTCCGTCGTGACACGAACGGTGAGCGATGTCGCGACGATCGGATGTGTCGGGATCGTGAAGTTGCCGGTCTTCGTTTCACCCGCGCCGTCGCCCTGGCATTGCACTGTGTAGCCCGCGGTCCCCGACGGAACACGCGGCGTCGAGTAGGTCCACGTCACGAAGCCATCCGCGCCGGCGCTCTGTCCGGCCAGGGTGCCGGGCGGAGCGTCGCCGTACACGCCGGCCGCCACGCGGAGGCTTGCCTGACAGCGCGCTCCGGGGGCGGTTCGCAGGGATAGCAGTCCGTATTTCGCATCGGTGACGCTGATCGGCAGGGGCGTCGCGAAGATCCCGGGGAGCGACAAGCCCCCCGTGGGGGTTGCGTCCGGTCCGCTCGCGCTGGGTGGAGGGACGCAGGTGACGGCGAGCAGCGCGGCCAGCGCCGGGAGCGCGAATCTGGGCGCATCGTGGACGAACATGGCTATCTCAGGCTAACGGCGGCCTATCCGATCCGGTGCCCCTGAGCCGCCCAAGGTCATCTCACGCGGGGCCATTTGACGGGACCGCTCAAAGGAGGTAGTAAACCATCTAGTTATTTAACTGGATGGTGCAGTAGACACATGGCCGTCGACCACCTGAGCACCACCTTCGGGGCCCTTGCCGATCCGACGCGTCGGGCGATCCTCGCCCGCCTGGCCAAGGGCGAGGCCTCGGTCACGGAGCTCGCGAAGCCGTTCGACATGACGCTTCCCGCCATCTCGAAGCACCTCAAAGTGCTGGAGCGCGCCGGTCTCATCACTCGCAGTCGTAACGCGCAGTGGCGGCCGTGCCGGCTGAAGGCGCAACGCCTGGAGGAGGCTGCCGACTGGGTAGAGCGGTATCGCGAATTCTGGGAGCAGAGCTTCGATCGCCTCGGCGAACATCTGCGCGAAATGCAAAGGAGAGACAAGAAGAGATGACCAAGAGCACGGGGAGCACCGTTAACGCGCCCGTAGACCGAACACTCGTCACGACCCGCGTTTTCGACGCGCCGCGGGAGATGGTGTTCAAAGCCTGGACCGATCCCGCGCAGCTCGGGCGGTGGTTTCCGCCGGATCATTTCTCCGCGCCGGTCTGCGAACTGGACGTGCGCCCCGGTGGTTCCCTGCGCATCGACATGAAGGGTGACGACGACGCCGGTGACTTTGCCGGTGCGGTGTTCCCAGCGAAGGGCGTCTACCGCGAGGTCGTTCCGAGCGAGCGCCTCGTGTTCACCTTGAAAGGCGTCGAGGAAGGTCCTCCACCGATGGTCCTCACGACCGTCATCTTCGAAGACCAGGGCCGCAAGACCAAGATCACGATCTACCAGACCGCGGAGACGGTCGCCGACTACGAGGAGCTGGTGAAGATCGGCGCGCGCGAAGGCCTCCGACAGAGCCTGGACAAGCTCGCGGCGCTACTGGCTGGCAAGGGTCCCGACACCACGGTGAGCGTGACCGGACGGAGCCTCACGCTCACGCGCGTCTTCGACGCGCCTCGCGACCTCGTGTGGCAGGCCTACACGGATCCGGCGCACATCGTGAAGTGGATGTTCGCTAAGGATTGGGAGGCGCCGTTCGCCGAGACCGACGTCCGCTCGGGTGGAAGGTTCCGCATCGGCATGCGCCCCGCCGACCACAGCGAGGAGGGCTTTGTCTTCGACGGCACCTATCGTGAGGTCGTCAAGCCCGAGCGGCTCGTTCAAGCGATCAGTGACGGCCGGTTCATGACGGTGACGTTCCAGGACCTCGGCGGTAAGACGAAGCTCACCTTGTCAGTCGAGATGGCGGAGAGCGAGGAGCGGGAGCGTCAGGGCTACACGGAGATCCTCGAGAACTTCGCCAAGCACCTCGCGACGCTTTCGGGGAGGAAGAAGTGAGCACTCAGACAATTCCGCAGTTCCCTGGTGTCGCCGGTCGGGTCATCCGACCGGACGACGCCGACTACGACAAGGCGCGCGCTTCGTTCTACGGCGGCTTCGATCGTCGGCCAGCCGCCATCGTCCGCGTCGCGGATGCGAATGACGTTGCGCGGGTGATCGCGGTCGCGCGCGAGAGCGGCGTCGCCTTCGCGGTTCGGAGTGGTGGCCACGGCGTCGCGGGCTACAACCTGCCCGACGGTGGTCTCGTGCTCGATCTCGCGGACATGCGAGCGCTCACCATCGACGTGCAGGGACGCACCGCGTGGGCCGAGGCCGGGCTGACCGCGGCCGAGTACACGAAGGCGGCCGATGCTCACGATCTCGCGACCGGATTCGGCGACACGGGGTCGGTCGGGCTCGGCGGGCTCACGCTGGGCGGCGGGGTCGGCTATCTCGTGCGCAAGCACGGTCTCACGATCGACGATCTGCTCGCCGCCGATGTCGTGACCGCGGACGGTCAACTTCGTCACGTGAACGCCCAGTCCGAGCCCGACCTCTTCTGGGCGATCCGTGGCGGCGGTGGGAACTTCGGCGTCGCGACGCGGTTCCAGCTCCGCCTGCACCCGGTCGGCACGATCGTGGGCGGCATGATGATGCTGCCCGCGACGGCAGACGTGATCGCCTCGTTCATCTCTCTCGCGGAGGCCGCACCCGAAGAACTGTCGACGATCGCCAACGTGATGCCCGCGCCGCCGATGCCGTTCGTGCCCGCGGAACATCACGGCAAGCTCGTGATCTTCGCGATGATGTGCTACGCCGGCGCGGTCGAGGCAGGGGATCGCGTGATGGCGCCCTTCCGTGCGCTCGCGGCGCCGATCGTCGACATGGTGAAGCCGAGCCGCTATCCAGAGATGTACCCGCCAGAGGACCCCAACTACCACCCGATCGCGACGGGTCGCACGATGTTCATCGATACGGTCGATCGCGGTGTCGCGGACACGATCGTCGAGCACCTGAACAGCACCGACGCGATGATGCGCGTGGCGCAGATCCGCGTGTTGGGCGGCGCGATGGCCCGAGTTCCCGTGGATGCCACCGCGTTCGCGCACCGCCGGTCGAGGATCATGGTGAACGTCGCCGCGCTGTACGAGCGACCCGACCAGGCGGCCGCGTATGAGCCCTGGGTCAACGGTTTTGTCGCGGCCCTGAAGCAGAGCGACAATGGCGCCTACGTGAACTTCCTCGTGGACGAGGGCGAGGCACGCATCCGCGCCGCGTACCCGGGAAAGACCTGGGACCGGCTCCGCGCCATCAAGCGTCGCTACGATCCGACCAACCTGTTCAAGATCTGCCAGAACATCCCGCCGGCGACCGACGCGTAGGGTCGCGAAGTAGAGGAGCTGAGATGGCCACGCGAGCGGCTGCCAAGAAGACCGCTGCCAAGAAAACCGCCGCGAACAAGACGGCGAAGAGTTCCGGTGCGTCGACAGCGGCATATTTCGCCGAGCAGCCGGCCGACAAGCGCGCCTTGCTGGAGAAGCTGCGCGCACTTGTCGCGAAGGGCATTCCTGAGGCCGAGGCCTCGATCAAGTGGGGCGTGCCGATCTACCAGCTGAACGGGAGGAACGTCTGTGCGCTGGCGTCGTTCAAGGACCACGTCGCGATCAACTTCTTCGCACCGCCGAACGTTCTCATCGATCCCGGGAAGAAGCTCGAAGGCGCCGGCAAGAGCAGTCGGCTGTTGAAGGTGCGCAGCACGGCGGACATCGATAGCGCCAGCGTCCTGCGCTGGCTCAAGGCGGCGGCCGCAGCCTCCTGACCTATGAGCCTTCGTTCGCTGATTTGCGCCGCGTGTCTCCTTGTCGTCGCAGCCGCCTGCACGGCGGCGCAGCCTGTGCCGACGCCGACCCCGACGCCGATCGTGACCGCTAACTCGACCCCGAACGCGCCGCCAGTCACCACTCCGGCTACGTCTCCGGCGCCGCCGGGCATCGCAGGAGCGATCACCGGGAGGATCGGTTATCCGAGCGACTTCATCCCGGCGCTCCGCGTCTACGCCATCGACCCGAGTGCACCGGGACGCTACCGCGTGGTCCACACCGAGCGCAATCAGCAGACCTATCTGATCGCGGGCGTCGCGCCCGGGACCTATTTCGTCTACGCCAGTGCGTACGCGCTCGGCCAGTCCGACACGTTAGGCGGCGCGTACACGAAAGCGGTCGCATGCGGGCTGAGCGCCGGCTGCAACGATCACACGCCGCTCGCGGTGCAGGTGCGACCGGGCGCGGTCGCCGACGGCGTGGACGTGCGCGACTGGTTCCCGCCCACCAGCACTTACCCCCAGCCACCGACCGATCGCGAGCCTTTCAAGAGCGGCGACCAGGTCGTCGTTGACAACCCCCAGGCCGATGAAGTGAACGCGCGTGACGCGGCGAGCCTCAGCGGCAAGGTCCTGCGCACGATCCCGAACGGGACTCAGCTCACGATCCAGGGCGGGCCAGTGACCGCCGACGGTTACGACTGGTATCCGACGCAGATCGTGCCGGATCCGGATGTCAAGCTAGCGTTCGTCGCCGGGTTTGCGCTTCGCAAGCGCTGAGCAGTTGCCGCGCCGAAACCGACGACCGGCTGGCGTCATGGGTTCGGTCTCGCCGCGCCTAGCGCGTCGTTTCGAATCTCGGCGATCTTGGCCTTGATGAGCTTCGTCACGAGCCGATCCGCCAGCGGCTTGTCGGCGGAAAACCTGATCGTTCCTTTGCCCACCCCGTACAGGGCGCAGTGGTCCTTCCAATAGCTGAAGTACACGAGTCGCTTCCCGTTGTATCTGAATCCCGCCATCCCGTAGCTGATGCTCTCGGTCGCCTTCGGCGCAGCCGCTTTGATCGCCTTGCGAAGCTTCATCAAAGCAGCACGCTGATCCTTCGGCGCGGCCGCGACGTAGCTGGCGACCGTCTTCGCGCGAGTGGTCCCAGCGGGCGGCCTCTTCGTTGCCTTAGGCGCCATGCCGACCTCCCTGCGGGAGTCTACTTTTGTGATCGCTCCAGCTGGCGAGGTGCCGGCGGGCAACTAGTCCTGGTGATCGCCCTCGTTGTCGCCGGTCTTGACCTGCCCGCCGTCCTGCTCGTCGTTCGTGTTGTCGGCAGTGTCGTCGTCAGGCTGGGCCAGCTCGTAGCCGGACCCGGCGGCGTCCTTGTCGCACTTGGCGTCGTTGTTTTCGCCGCCCTCATCCTTTTGGCCGCAACCGGTGTCATCCCCAAGGGGAGCCCGAGCAGCAGCCTGGCCATCGACCTGATGCGCGAGTGCCCCACCCCCGCCCGCGGTGAGCAGTAGCCCTGCTGAGAAGATGATGGCCAGCGATGACTTGAGCACTGCGCACTCCCTGGTCGCTTCGCGACGCGCCTCATTAACGGCCAAACGACGATCTGCGTACGCCCCCCTTTCGGGCGCCTCCGAGCGAATCGACACCCGACCGAAACCCGTCCGAAAATCACTTCGCAAGCGCTCGGCCGGCGGGATCTTGTCCGCGACGAGCCGGGCTTGCTCAAGGAGGATCCGTGAACGAGCTGGATATCAACAAGGCCAAAGCACACCGCCCACGCCTGGTCCTGAGTCGGGACGTCCATGTGACGATCCACGGCGCGAGCGTGATCGGACGCTTCAACACGTGGCTCGCACTCGGGATCACCAAGAGCGTGGGCACGATGTGGGTCGCCTATCTCTTCGCGGCGATCGCTCTCATTTCACTGCCGGCGGCCCTGGGCTCGGGGGAGGTGATCGTCATCGTCTCGTGGATCGCGCAGACGTTCCTCCAGCTTGTCCTCTTGCCGATCATCATCGTCGGCCAGAACGTGATCCAAGCGGCGAACGATGCACGCGCCGAAGCGGACCACGAGACGCTTACCGCGGTCCATCGCCTGACCGTCGAGGTGCACGGGATCAACGAGGCGCAGAGCCTGATCCTGAACGAGCTTCGGCGCACGCAGAGCTCGCACTAGCGGCATCGGGTCACGGCTGAGCGCCGTAACGTTCGTCGGACGGGTGACGGCCGGAGTATGTGCGATGAGGCGAATCTGCTCGGCGCCGTCGGCGCGCGAGTCGCTGGCCGGGCGGGGTCTGACGACGTCCCGCACCGCCGCGATCGCCTTGTTCTTTGTCGCGGTCGGGTCGAGCGTCGCCGCGCTGGTGTTGCTCGCGCTCTCCGGCCCGGTTCCGCTTCCCGAGGTTCACGCGTTCCGCGGCGCGACGGCGATCTTCGGCCTCACCGAAGCTGCGCTCGGATTGGCGATCGCGTTTCGGCAGCCGCGGAACGGCGTCGGATGGATCTTCCTCGTTTCTGGCGCGTGCGCGGGCACCTACGAGCTGGCGCTGATCTACGGCGCCTTCGCCTACCTCGTACATCCGGGGCTGCCCGGCGGCGAGTGGGCCGCGTGGTTAGGTTCCTGGCTGTGGCTCCCGACGACCGGGGTGATCCCGACCTTCTTGTTTCTCGTCTTCCCCGATGGCCGGCTGCTGTCACCGGCCTGGCGGCCCGTCGCGTGGTACGCAGCCTTCGCACTCGGCATCTTCACGATCACGGTCGCGCTGCTCCTTCCCGGCCCCCTCCCTGGCCTGCCTGCCGTGCGGAATCCGATTTCGCCGTTTCCCGGCGAACTCGCGATCGGCGACGTACTGCTGCCGCTCTTCATGCTGTTGTTCGGGGCGGTGATCCTCTCCATCATGGCGCTTGTCCGTCGGTCTCGGGGCGTCGAGCGCCTACAGATGAAATGGATCGCTTACGCGAGCGGCCTGTACGCGGTCGGGGTCTTCCTCGACAGCAACTTCGCCTACAAACCATTCGAGATCATCGACCTGCTCTTGATCAACGCCATCCCTTTAGCCGCCAGCGTCGCTATCTTCCGCTACCGCCTTTACGACATCGATCTCCTCATCAATCGGACGCTCGTCTACGCGCTCACGACCACTGCCATCGGGGCAGCGTTCTTCGGTGGCATCGTCATGTTGCAGAGCCTGCTGCGGCCGATCACCGGCGGCTCCGAGATCGCCGTGGCCGTCTCAACGCTCGCGAGCTTCGCACTCTTCCAGCCGTTCCGGCGGCGGATCCAGGCGTCCGTCGACCGCCGCTTCTACCGCGCGCGTTATGACGCCGGGCGGATGCTCGACGCCTTCAGCGGCCAGCTTGCGAACGAGGTCGACCTGGATACGCTGCGCGGCGATCTTCTGACGGTGGTTGGCGAAACGATGCAGCCAGCGCACGCGAGCCTGTGGCTCCGCCGCTGAGGCCGTGCCTTCCAGTTAAGGGCCGGCGCGAGCAGCTCACAGATCTCGCGCACCAGCCGTTCGACCGGCGCGCGCTTCGCAGTGCGGCTCCACGGGACACCGGCACCGATGATCCCCGAGCTCACAACGAGCGCTGCCGTCGCGGGCCGATACCCGCCGCTTTCGCCCTCCGGCGGAACAATGGCATCAGCGGCAAATGGCGTTGCCGAGCTGTGGATTGCCGGGGCGGACGCTGCGACAGCGTGTTTCGAGTCAACGCTCAAGCGCTGGGCCTGGGGGTTCTACTGCTTTGGGACGAACTTGAGGGAAATCGAGTTCACGCAGTGCCTCGTGTTCTTTGCTGTGAACCGCTCACCGAAAAAGACGTGGCCGAGATGCCCGGCGCAAGCGGCGCACTCAATTTCGACGCGATTCCCATCAGGATCAGGTAGCCGCCGCACGGCGCCTTCAATTTCCTGATCGAACGACGGCCAACCGCAGCCGGAGTGGAACTTCGCATCCGAAACGTAGAGTGGCGCTTCGCAACGGCGACAGACGTAGATGCCCTCAACGAAGAAATCGTCGTACTCGCCGGTAAACGGGCGCTCCGTTCCCTTGTTCACGATGACGCGCGTTTCTTCTGGCGTGAGGTGATTCAGTGTTCTCACCCACCTGACCTCCGAGCGATGACATAGCCATGTTCTCACGACGCAGCAGCTCGAGGGGGCGCTTCACCCGCGTCGTCGCAGAGCGGCTCGGACACAGCACGCTGAGCCTCGTCAGGAACCACCTATCGCCTCGTCGCAGAGGGGATGCACCAGCGCTAATGTCATGCCTCGCGCCATACTGCGCGGCACGAACGGGGTTCTTCAGGCGTTTAGTGCGATCGGTGCCGAACCCGCGGACACCGAAGACGTGCGCCTGCGCAAAGCGCTCCTCGTGGCGACGGCGGTCCTGGTCAGCGTCCTCGCAATCGTCTGGGGCCTCGTCTACATCGCCTTCGGGGAGCCCCTAGGTGGCGCGATCCCGTTGACGTACACGGTGCTGTCGCTGGGCAGTGTCGTCGTGTTCACAACGAGCCGACGCTGGGACTGGTTCCGCCTCGCCCAGCTCACGCTGATGCTCGTCCTGCCGTTCGCGCTGATGGTCGTGCTGGGGGGCTTCATCCCATCAAGCGTGGTGGCCGCGTGGGCCTTCTTCGCCCCGCTGGGAGCGCTCGCCTTCGCCACGCCGCGTGAGGCGGTCCGCTGGTTCCTCGCGTACATCGTGCTGGTCGCGGTGACCGGCATCCTCGGGGGTTCGATCCGAGCCGCCAACAACCTTCCAGCGGCGGTCGTCCAGGCGTTCTTCGTCCTGAACATCGCGGGCGTATCGGTCATCGTCTTTCTCGCGCTCTACGCATTCGTCCGAGAGCGCGACAGGTCTTTCGAGGTCATGCGTCGCCTCTTCGGCCAGTACCTCTCGCCACAGATCGCTCGCGCTCTACTCAACGACCCCGCGCAGGCGCGTTTGGGCGGCGAGAACCGTGACATCACTGCGCTCTTCGCGGATCTTCAGGGCTTCACACCGTTCACTGAGGCGCACCCACCCGGCGAAACGGTACGGGTCCTCAACCGCTACTTCAGCGCGGTGGTGCCAGTGATCTTCGCGAACGGCGGGACGATCATCCAGTTCGCCGGCGATGCGATCGTCGCGGTCTTCAACGCCCCGCTCGAGCAGCCGCGGCACGCGCTCGCTGCGGCGCGCTCTGCTCTCGCGATGCAGGCAGCGATCGAAGCGATCGTCCGCGACGACACGGCCCTGCCGCGCTTTCGCGTCGGCATCGCCACCGGCACCGCTCTGGTCGGCAACGTCGGAAGCGAGGAGTTCCGCAACTTCGTGGCCCATGGCGATGCCGTGAACCTCGCGGCGCGGCTCCAGACCGGGGCTCAGGCCGGCCACGTGGTCATCTCGGCACCGACCTACGCACTCATCCGCGATGTCGCGCAAGTTACGCCGCTTGGTCGCTTCAGCGTCAAGGGCAAGTCAGAAGAGGTCGAGGCGTTCGTGCTCGAGGGGCTTGCCCGGTAAGGGCGCCGGAGCCCGAACACCTGCGATCATTGACTCGGAGGAGAGCGCTCGAATGCAGCAGTTGGGCCACGCGACTGATCGCTATGCCCCTCGATCTTTACTCCGACGTCGTGCCGAGCCTTCAACGTGTGAGGCAGCGAATGTCGCCGCTGGGTCGACCCGCGCGTGCTCAACTTATCTGACCCACGCCGGACGCCCGGCGAACTTCGCCGAGCGTCCTGCGCGTGGTTGCGAAGCGGTTAGCGGGAGCATCCGCCGCTCCGCGAACGGCACGACGCTCCGCACATAGAATCGCCACCAGTGTCTCAATGGGTCCGTCTGCTCAACCAAGTTACTGGCGCCTCAGCGGAGTGGCATGTCCCGCGGATCAAGAGCTTCACGGTTACAACCTATTGCGGCAAGGAGCTCGCGGGGCCACTCGAGGTCGCGAGCGACGACAAGGCCGAGCGCCAGGGACGCTGCGCGCAGTGCGTGACGCATCTGCCGACGACGCCGGGGATCGTGCCGCAACGATCGTCCCAGCCAAGTGCGCAGGCGCCTACGTCTCCTGTAAAGAGACCTGCGGCCAAAAAGGCCGCGGCGAACAAGATGGTCAGCAAGCCCGCGCCCAAAGGCCGGTCCGGCAAGTCTCCTGTCGCGAAGCGCCCGGTCCGCCGTTCGCGGCGTGGAAAGCCGAGGTCGTAGAAGCCGCTGGATCTGGCGATCAGGGAGGCGGATTTCTGTGCGAGCGTGCAGTTTGCTGGCGCAGACCTTCCGGCAAAGATGGAACGCGCTGAGACGGTCCGCGCTGTGAATCGGCTCTTGCGCCTAGCTCGGAGGCGCTTACTGGGCCGCGACCGCAGCGGCGAACGGAATGGAATCGGCCAAAACGAAGGTCTTTCGAAATAGGGCCGAAGACCACTGGGTCAGCGCTGCTCGCTAACCTCGTCCCATCGCTTGTCGCTCGCCTCGCACCACTCCACCCGCCGCGGCCGACCTCGCTCGGTCGCGAACGTGGCCCTCGGGTTTTTGGCATGCTTCTCGATTTTGCCGACCCGCACGATCAGCGGGTTCTTGCAGATGGGACAGGTGTGCGTTTCAGCCACCACGAGACTCTAGCCGCGCCGCGATCAGCGGCGACCCATGGTCCGCGAGGCCTTGTGTCGCGCGATTCCCCACAGCCCGCTTGTCTCCTTGTTGAGGTGCTTGCCGAAATAGACACCGGCCGGGTGTAGGCTGCCCTCGCTCGAGAGCGGCCGAGCGACCTTGAAAGGAGGAGGGGAGTTATTTCGCGGCGTCGCCGTCGCCTCTCGCTTGTACTGTCAGCGTTCGGGCGTTTTTGGCGAATCGAACTAGGGGAGGACTCGCGCATGAAGAAACGATTTGGTCTCGCCGCCGCGCTGCTGTTGGGCCTGTCTCTTCTCGCAACGGGGAGCGCGGTGGCTGAGGACAAGGCGAACACCGAATTCGACTTCCACATTGGCGACGCGTTCCTCGCGGCGGCGACAGGTAATCCTGCAAACGGCAATGGCGACGTCGCGAAGGCCGCGAACGGCGACACGATCACGATCCAGGGGAGTGGCGAGTTCGACACCAAGAACGGAAAGGCCGATGGGGACGGCACGTTCGTACATCGGAACGCCGCAGGCACTGTCCTAGGACGCGGAACGTGGGAGGCGAAGCGGCTGGTCAGCTTCCACGACGCTGGCACATCGACGAACCTCGCCTTCCCGCGCACCTTCCACGCCGGCGAGGCGGTCCTGCTCGTACACGCCGTCGGGCACCCCGCTTCAAACCCCGATGCGACCGTCGAGTTCGACGCGACCTTGGGGGTGTTCTGCGAGCTGCCGGGCGCGGGCACGGCAGAGGGCGTCACCTTCAATCCCGGGTTCATCAACTTCAATACGCGAGTTAGCGGCGTCACGGTCTTCGTCGCGGAAGACGACGATTAGCCGAATCGCAAGTGGTTGACCGGAGGTCCCAGCGCATCGCCGGGACCTCCGGAGCGGCAGCGCTACTACTCATGGCGTGCTTGGCGACAGATCCGGGATAACCCACAGCGACGACGTGGCTGCGACCGACCTTGTGCGCGTTTGTTTCGGTGAGCCAGATCGCCCGTCGCTGCCCGCTCGGACGCCTGCGGGTCGGCTCCGAGGCGTGGGAAGGCAAACTCCGTGACGGCGCCGCCGCGAGGTAGTCATCGACGGTCTTCGTGTGCGTGGCCTTCGCGGCCAGCTTCTTCGTGGTGTGAGCCGCCATTGTGTTCCACCTCCCCGCAGGAACGCTAGAGTCCTTGATCGCACCACATGCCCGTGTTAATTGACTCGGAGGGGTGGCAGAGCGGTCGAATGCGGCGGTCTTGAAAACCGCTTAGGGCGCAAGCTCTACGTGGGTTCGAATCCCACCCCCTCCGCAGGCCGGAGGCTAGAATCCGCCGCGGTACTCGAGCGCCGCCCGCTTCCTCCCGATGGCGGCACAAGACGTGCCGGTGTGAGTGAATGCACTGAGGAGGTGCGTCGCCCAGCACGCGCGCAGCCGTCAGCGGATTTAGGGAGGGGATTTTCATGACAGCACGTGCGGCCGCCGCGGCCGGCGGCCAGGACTGGATCGAGCGGCAATTCAAAGTCCGCGCGTCCGGATCCACGATCGGAACAGAGATCCGAGGCGGAGTCACGAACTACCTCGTCATGTCCTACATCCTGGTCGTGAACGCAGTCATCCTTTCGAACGCTGGGCTTCCGTTTCCCGCGGTGGTCGCGGCCACGGCGCTCATGGCCGCGCTCTTCACCGGCGGCATGGCGCTCTGGGCGAACTACCCGTATGCGGGCGCGGCGGGACTCGGCATCAACGCCGTCGTGGCCTTTGGTCTCGTCAAGGGCGCCGGCCTCTCGTGGCAGGGCGCCATGGGCGTAGTCGCGCTCGAAGGTCTCGCGATCTGCATCGCGATGGCGTTCGGCATCCGCCGTGTATTGCTCGACGCCGTCCCCGTTCCGATCAAGCTCGGCATCGGCGCGGGCATCGGCGCGTTCATCTTCGCGATCGGCTTCTTCAACGGCGGACTCGCGATCGGCACCGGCAACCCGTCGGACCCGGTCGCGCTCGGCAACCTCAACAGCGGCACCGCGATCGTCACGATCGGCGGTCTGCTTCTCACATCGTTCCTGTACTCGCGCAACATCAAAGGTGCGTTGATCCTCGGGATCATCGGCGCGACCATCATCGGGATCGTCGTGAACGTGGGCACGGGCGGCGCGACCTACAGCGCTCTCCCAGGCGTCGCGGTCATGCCCAAGTCGCTCTTCGACACGCCGGACTTCTCGACGATCGGCGCGGTGTTCACCAGCGGCGCGAACGGGTTCGCACTCCTCGAGGTCTTCCGGCTCGGCTTCTTCGTCGCGATCCTCACCGTCTTCTCGCTCATGCTGTCCGACTTCTTCGACACCGCCGGCACCGTCGTGTCGGTCGCGTCTGAAGGAGGCTGGCTGAAGAAGGACGGGAGTATCGATCGCGCCGACCGCGTTTTCTGGGTCGACTCGCTCGGTGCGCTGTTCGGCGGCATCTTCGGCACGTCGAGCAACACGACCTACATCGAGTCGGGCGCGGGCGTCGCGGAGGGCGCCAAGACGGGGCTCGCGAGCCTCGTGACCGCGGCGCTCTTCCTCGTGTCCATCTTCCTCGCACCCATCGCGGGTATCGTGCCGCCGCAGGCGACAGCGCCCGCGTTGATGCTTGTCGGCTGGTTCATGTTCAAGCCGATCCTCGATCTCAATAAGGTCGGGAACATCGACTTCGCGACCGGATTCGCCGTGCTTCTCACGTTGTTCGTCATGCCTCTCACGTACTCGATCACGAACGGCGTGGGAGCCGGATTCATCGCGTATGCGCTGCTCAAGGTCGCGGGCGGCAAGAGCAAGGACGTCAGCCTTTGGCTGTGGGTGGCGACGATCGCGTTCGCGATCTACTTTGCGGATCCGTGGCTGCGGCAGTTCATCGCCAAGTGACCTAGACCCGTCCGGCACCTTTCGGACACACGCAGGAGCCCCGCCGAGTGCGGGGCTCCTGTTTGCTCAGCGCAGGGACGGTGTCTCTTGCGCAATGGCTCGCGCGACGAGCGCGCGCACGCCGCGAACGAGGCCGAAGCACCCCGACAGCATCATCGCGCCGTGCGGCGCCGCGAAATACCAGCCGAGCGGAGCCGCCATCGCGCGGTTCGGCCCGGTGACCGCGACGAACGAGAACGGACCGGCGGCGCGGTAGCGCTCGTCGAGCACGAGCGCGCCGTGTCCATCGTCCTCGAACACTTCCTCGTGCGTGATCGTGCCGTTCACGAGACGGGCGATGAGGCGGTCCAGCTTTTTCGTGTCCATGGACTCGGTGTGGTGCTCCATCACACCGAAGAGCTCCTCGCCGCGGACAAGGAGCCCGAGCGTGTGCTGGTTCCCGACGTTCACGATGCATGCGCCGAGCTGTGACGCCTGACCGACGAGCTCATCCTCGAGCGCGCCGAGGACGGCTGCCGGTCCGGTGTCCGCGACGATCGCGCCGGGCGCGTCGGCCTGGATCGCGCGCAGCCGCGTCAGATACTCGGGCGGCTCGCGCCAGATGTGATCGGCGAGTGTGCTGCCCGGCGTGAGAAGCCGTTGCCAATGCTCGAAGCGGAAGAGACGGTTGGAGTGTTTCGGCGAGAACCCGTGATCCTGCGCCGCGACGGCGATGGTCGGTGGCAGCGTCACGTCGTACGGCGCGAGCGCGCCCGCGAGACGAGCGAGGTCGAGGTCGCGCAGCTCGATCGAAACCGCGGCGTCGGGCGGGTCTTCGGTGATGACGATGCCGCGGCTCCGGAGCAGATCGAGGTCGTCGTGGACCGTGCCCGCCGCGCGCTCCGTCGCGTACACGCGCAGGCCCGCCTCGAGGTGCCGCCACACCGCGTTCGTGGTGTGGTACCCGCCCATGAGGTTGCCGTGGAGGAACACGTCGCGCCCGGCCTCGCGCGCGGCGGCGATCTTCTTTCCGGCGATCGCCGTCGCAGAGGGCAGGACCAGCTGGACGGCGTTCTCCATCGGCTGCGCGGGGTCGTAGAGGAGGACGTCCATCGTGCCCGCGCCGATGTCGATCGCGAGGATGCGATCGTCGGACATGAACGTGATGCTAGCGAGCAGGCGGAACGGAACAGCGGCCGGGCCGTTGTACGGACGTGACCTCACGCGCCCGTGTCTTAGCCTCGATCGTCGCCGTCGTCATCCTCGGCGCCGTCTTTGGCGTGCTCGTCGTCGACAGCGCGGGAGCGCCCGACCGCGGTGGGCCGGCAGCGCCGTCGCCCGCCTCGGTCGATCACTGACGAGTTCGAAGCTGCATCGAGGTTCGGAGAGCTCGCGACCGCCCGTTAGCCAGCCGGTGTTCCACGCGTCTGCGGGTAGACTTATGCGATCGATCCGACCTCCGGGGAGGTCGCATAGTTGGTCGAGTGCAGAGGTTTGCTAAACCTCCGAACCGGTACTTGCTGGTTCCGCGGGTTCGAATCCCGCCCTCCCCGCAAGTGTGGTGCAACCACACACGGCCCTTCCTTCAAGGCATGTCCGAGTTCGGTTTGTAATGGACGAGCACGAAATCGCGTGGGCCGCAGGTTTCTTTGAAGCCGAAGGGACGGCGTGCTCCTCCCAGCGTCGTGATCGCCCGAGCCGTGAACGAAACATGGCGCTTTATCAGGGCGGACGCGCTGCGATTCCGGAAGCGCTTCTCCGCTTTCACGCAGCTGTTGGCGGGCGAGGCAACATTACCGGCCCTTATCGCGATCGACTGTTTCACTGGAGCACGAAGAAGAACGCGGCTTTCGACGAGGTGATGGCGCTCATGTGGCCCTGGCTCACCGAATGGAAGCGTGCGCAGCTTCGGACAGCGACCGTTACGGCGGGCAGGAAGATGCCTCCCGCATGCGCGGACGAGGCCGACATTCCGCTGACCCCGCGTTCTACTCAGCTGGCTTGGGTGGCGGGTTTCTTCGACGGCGAAGGCTACATCGGCGCGAGCGGTGCTCGGGGGAGACGAACGATCGAGATGTCGATCGGGCAGGCGAGCAACGACACCGTGCCGGTCACGCTGACGCGGGTCGCCGCCGTGCTCGGTGTCGGCAACTTGCGAGGTCCGCGGACGCTGGCCAACGCATGGTCGAAGCTGCCTCAGTATGTATGGAGGGCGAACGCGTTCGGGGACGTCCAGTTTGCCGTCGCATTGATCTGGAGATGGCTTGGACCGGTGAAGCGTGCGCAGGCGCGTGAAGCTCTGTTGCGATACCAAGCAATGGGGCGGGCAGCATAAGAAGAACCCGGGCCGTGTTCAGCCGGTAAGGTCATCCAGATGCGCCGCGTCGATCCGTGGCTCGCCATCGGTCTGTTCGCATTCTTCACGCTGCTCTTCGTCGCGCTGTTCGGTGAGCGCATCGCTCCATACGAGCCGATCTTCTTCACCGTCAACCGCGGAGATCTGCAGCGGCCTTTCGCGCCCGGCGAGGTTTATCCGCTGGGCTCCGATGTGCTCGGCCGCGATCTCTTCAGTCTCGTTCTCGCGGGCGCGCGCGCGACGCTGACCATCGCAGTCGTCGCCGGACTGGCGCGCGTTCTAGGCGGCCTCTCCATCGCCGTCATCGCGAGCTGGTGGCGCCCGATGCGTGTCGCCTCCGATGCGCTGGCGGAGATCGTCTCCGCAGTCCCCGCCACGCTCGTCGCGGTCCTCATCGTGCTCGTGTTCATCCGGGGCGATGCGCAGATACCGATCTTCGTCGCCGCTCTCCTAGTCACCGGCTGGGCTGGGCCGTACCGCGTCGCGCGCACGGAGATAACACGTCTCGGCGGAAGTCTCTTCACCGAGAGCGCGGCCGCGCTCGGCGTGCATCGAATGCCGCTGTTCCTGCGCCATCACCTGCCGCATCTCATCCCCATCCTCGCCGTGTCGACGGCGCAGCAGAGCGTCGCGTCGCTTGTTGCCGTCGCCGAGCTTGGCGTCCTCGGCATCGTCGTCGGCGCCTCGAAGCTCGTGACGGTCACCGAGTCCACGACCGGGGTGATCCGCGCCATCGACACGGTCACGCCGCCACGCATATCGGACATCCCGGAGTGGGGCGGCTTGCTCGCGAACGGACGCGGCATCGAGAACCTGTGGACGACACGCTGGGTGATCCTCGTTCCCGGCGTCGCATTCGCCCTCGCGGCGATGGCCCTGTCCGCGATCGGCCTCGGCATCGCGCGGCAGTACCAACGGCGGAACGCCGTGTACGACCTGAGCTCACGCGGCGCCGCGGCATTCGCGGTCATTTGCGCGGTCGCGGTGCTTGCGTCGGCCCTCGTTCCCGAGCGCTACGCCGCCGCGCGCGAATGGGCGGACAACGCGCGAGCGCGCGTGACGGTCGGCGCACCGCTCGAGCAGGCCTTCGCGGAGGGCGGCCTGCGGCCGATCGGCGCGAGCTATGTCATCGAGCGACAGGTGAGTCAGATACAGCAGACCGCGCCGGCGAGCATCACCGTCGCCGGCGCGGGAGAGGTCAACGAAGAGGCCGATGGCCCGACGAATGTTCTGCCGGTCCTCTATTTCGCGTCGGGTGGGGCCGTGCTCGACGCGCCGATCGTCTTCGCGGGCTGGGGTCTCTCACCGTCGGACCATCCCGAGGCCGCGACGGTGCTCTTCACAGCGCCCAGCCTTGGCACGGTGGTGAAGGGCTGGGCCGACGACTACCGTGCCGTCGACGTGCGCGGCAAGATCGCCGTGCTCCTCCGCATGCCGAACATCCAAAGCGGTTCGCGCAACATCACGGCCGGCCAGGACTTCGAAACGGCGGCGGCTAACGCGCTGAAACGCGGCGCCGTCGCCGTCCTCTACATCGATCCGACGCTCCCCACGCTGCCCATCACGACCTTCCGTGGCAACCTCATCAATCCCTACCGCCGACTCGGAGAGAGCGTGCCGCTGCAGCGGCCGGATGGCCCGCCGGTCATCGTGCTCAGCCTTCGCATGGGCGAGCGACTCGTCGGTCCTCTCGGCGTGTCGCCGACGGCGATCTGGGATGGAATGGGCTTGAACACAAGCAATAGCCCCACGTTCGGGCAGAAACTTGTCCAGAGCGACGACCCGATCTCGCAACGGTCGTTGGCGCGTGATCTAGGAACGCGTGCTCACATCGACCTGCCTGTCGCGCGTGTCGCTGCCACGACACAGAGCCTCGTCGGCGTCACGCCAGGTGAACCGTCGCGCGTGCTGATCTGGGCCGTCATGCCCGCGACGCGCGGGAGCTCCCGGCCCGCGACCGATGCGCTCGCCGCGTTCGTCCGCTCGCTGGCGGGGCGCACCGGCGTCGGACTTGCGATCGTCGCGTTCGATCGCAGGGCGGACACGATCGGCAACGCGCGCGCGATCGCGGATCTTCTTGGACGAACGCGCTGGGACACCATCGTCGTGCTCGACGACCTCGAGGGCGAGCGTCTTCGCTTCGACACGATCTATGGGGACCTCATACCGATGTTCGACGAGTACGCCAGCCGCTCCGGTGCTCGCGCCGCCATCACGCGGGGCGCCTCCAGTCCCGAGTCGTGGTCGTGGCCCGGCATGGAGGCATTCCCCAAGTCGCGCGCGACGATCGTGCGTGCCATGGGTGAGACCGGCGACGTTCGGCCCGATCTAGCCGCGCTCCTCGGATACGTTGCCGGCCGCGACGCGCTGGCTGCGCCGGAGCTCCGCCGGTGAGCATTGCCGTCAGAGCCGCGCGCGTCCCGATCGTCGCTCTCGCGCTATGGGCGATCCTCGGCGTCCTGGTCCCCCTCGCGATGGCGCGGTACGACTCATACCTGATCACCGGTGGGCCGAGCGCCGTGTGCCTGCGAGCGGTGCCCGTAGGCTTCACGTTGCCGCGGGCGCTCCGCACCTGCGGTGCGCCGCTGACGGACCTCTACGAGAAGCCGCTGCCCGTGCTGATCGCTGACGCCGGGCTGCGCAGCGCCGCGCTGCTGGTCGGCGCGGCGCTGATCGCGCTCACGCTCGGCGTCTTCATCGGCGCCGTCGCCGGTGCCGTACGTCGGCGGGCGCTAGCAAGTGGCGCAGTGCTCGCCGTAACGGGTCTGACGGCGTCGATCCCGTCCTTCTTCGTCGCGTACTTCCTCCAGATCGCGGTCATCGTGTTCGGTGCGAACGCCAGCGGCAGCCGCTTCCTTCCGGTCTACGGTTTCGGCTACGACGAGCACGTCGTTCTCCCCTTGCTTGCGGTGGCCATCCCGGCGGTCGCCGTGACCGCCCAGCTGACGGCCGCGCGTGTCAGCGACGTACTGGAGTCTGAGTTCATCGTCACTGCGAACGCGAAGGGGCTGATGCAGAGCTGGATCATGCGGGTGCACGTGCTGCCGCACGCGCTGCCAGTTGCCCTCGAAGGTCTCGGCTCGGGGCTGCGAATCTCGGTCGCGAGCTTGCCGATCGTCGAGTACATCTTTCAGTGGCAGGGAATCGGATACGTGGCGCTGCAGTCGATCGCGAGCCGCGACCCCGCGGCGCTGACCGCGAGCGCCCTCGTGCTGGTGACGCTGTTCGCGCTGCTCAGTTTCATCGCGGACGTCGGCCGTCCTCGTTTCGCATACCGCTAGGAGGCGCTACGGGTGAAGCGTCCTCACCACCAGACCGGCCGGGACCTTCGGATAGAAGTACGTCGTCTTCTGCGGCATGCGCTCGCCCGCGTCCGCGACGCGCTGCAGGGTCGGGGGATCGACCGCCCGCAGCAGGATCGCGGTGCCCTCGGCGATCGCGCGCTCCGTGTCGTGCTCGTACGTGATCTCACCGCCGGCGTCGCATGCGGGTTTCACGAGAAATTCCTCGGCGATCGCGACGGGAAGCGTCCGCCACGCCTTAGGCAATGCGGAAAGATCGGTGCTCGGGCGTAGCGCGAGCGATCGGAGTGTCCCGCCGGCCACGACCACGATGCCTGGCTGGACGTCGCCGAGCGCGCCGCGGTCGATCACTCTGGCGTCGAACGACCGCGCGATCGCGAACTCCAGCGCGTCCTCTGCACCGCGCACGATGCGATGCGTCGCGAAGATGCGCAGGCCCAGATCGTCGAGCGCACAGAGGAACGCGAGCGTGTAGCGCTCCGGCGCCTTCGGTCCGACCTCGCCACGTTCGTTGAGGTAATTCAGCGCCGTCTCGTACCGATGATGACCGTCAGCGATGTAGACGCGACGGTCGCGCAGCGCCGACGCGATGCGCGCGACGGCCTGCGCCTCATCGATCCGCTCGAGCCTGTGCCGTTCGTCGCCAACCATGGCCTCGCCGGCGGGCTCACGTGCCGCCTCGCCGAGCGAGCGCATGAGTCCGGTCTCGTCGGCGAACATCCCGAACACCGGGCTGGTGTTCGCGCGCGTCGCACGCAGGAGCTCGAGGCGATCGGCCTTCGCCTTCGGGAAGGTCAGCTCGTGTGGCACCACCACGCCGTCGCTCGGGGGATACAGCCGCAGCGCGCCGAAGATGCCGCGACGCACCAGACGCTCGCCGGCGACCTCGAACTCGTGCTCGTGGAGGTAGAACGACTCCCGCTCGTCGCGTCGGAGGACCCGGCGGCGTATCCAGTCGCCAAGGTCCCTCGCGGCGCGCGCGTATTTGTCGTCGGGCCCGTCGGTCGGGAATTCGATGCGCACGAAATTGTTCGGGCTGCGCGTATACAGCCGCTCGCGCGCTGAGTCGTCGATCACGTCGTATGGCGGGCAGATCAGATCAGAGAGCGATCCTGCGACGGACGCGTCGTAGCGAAATGCGCGAAGGGGGATGAACTCGGCCACATCGCGATTCTGGGGCCGCGCTCACAATGACGTCGTGGAGGCGGACCGCGTGCGGCTCTCGATCCAGGACCGACTCCTGCCCGGGGCCTCGCTGCGCGAGCGGTACGACAACGCGCGGCGTTACGGCTTCGAAGCGATCGAGCTTTCGGAGCAACCATTCGAGGACGCGGAGATCGCGCTGCGCGAGCACATCCCGATCTCGGCCATTTGCGGCGGCTATCGCGGCTGGCTCATCGATCCGGACCCGGAGAAGATCCGGGAGGCCCGCAAGGACCTCGCCCATCTCGTCTCGCTCGCAGGTGAGCTTGGGACCGGCTGCGTCGTCATTCCGATCTGGGGCCGAACGCGCAACCTTCCGAACATCGGCACGGGTCGCGCGCGCGATGCGGACGAGCTCATCTTCGTCGAGGGAATGCGAGGCCTCGCCTCGCGCGCAGAGCGTGCCGGCGCGAAGCTTTACATCGCGCCGATCAACCGCTACGAGAACGACCTCTGCGTCACGATCTCCGACGCGCTGCGCCTCCGTGAACGGATCGGGAGCAGCGCGGTGTTCGTGATGGGCGACGTGTTCCACATGAACATCGAGGAGGCCGACCTCGGCGCGGCGCTGGAGTCCGCCGGCGAGTGGCTCGCCTATGTCCATCTCGCGGACTCGCAGCGGCGGGAGCCCGGTCGCGGCCACCTCGACCTGGCGCCGGTCTTCACCGCGCTCGCGCGCCTCACCTACCGGGGCTACGCGTCGTTCGAGCTCGCCGCGTTGTCCGGCGATGCCGATGCGGTGCTGCCCGCGTCCGTCGCGTACGTGCGATCAAAGATGGCGGAGGTGGGTCTGGCGTGAGCATGGCCGAGGTCCTGCAAGTCGCGCTTTCATACGCGGACGCATAGAGTCTCGGCACACCGCGAGGGAGGTAACGAGATGCGGCATTCCATCGGTCTGCGCGCGCTCGGCATCGCCGGCGCGCTCGCGATCCTTCTCACGGCCTGCTCCACCACCGGAGCTCCGACCGGTGGCGGCGCGCCGACCGGACCGACTGCGACCGATCCCGGCAAGAGCTTCGTCTTCGCATCGACGCAGTTCTCGCCGGTCACCGAGCAGGAGGCGATGCGCAAGAAGATCCTCGCCGCTTGGAACGGCGCATCGGTCGAGTTCATCACCGACCAGGAGCCCGTGATCATCGACCGCATCACGGTCGAGGCGAAGGCGGGTGGCACCGGCCAGATCGGGATCGTCGGACTCGAGAACGGACAGTTCGGATCCCTGGTCGCCGCGAACTATCTGAATGACCTCTCGAAGGTCACGACCCGCAATGCCGACAAGAAGATCAACAGCGACATGCTGACGCTCGGCAAGTTCGGCGGCAGCACGCAGCTTTACGTGCCGTGGATGCAGGCGACCTACTTCCTCGCCGCGAACAAGAAGGCGCTGCAGTACCTGCCCGCCGGCGCCGACGTGAACGCCCTCACCTACGACCAGCTCATCGCGTGGGCCAAGAACATCTTCGACAAGACCGGACAGAAGAGGTTCGGGTGGCCGGTCGGAACGAACGGCCTGATCCACCGCCTCATGCAGGGTTACTGGTATCCGTCGTTCACCGGCGGTCTCGTGACCACGTACAAGAGCGCCGACGCGGTGACGATGTGGGGGAAGATCAAGGAGCTCTGGCAGTACTCGAATCCGCAGTCGACGACGTACGCGTTCCTCCAGGAGCCGCTGCAGTCGGAGGAGGTGTGGATCGGCATCGACCACGCCGCCCGCCTGATCAACGTTCTAAAGGCGAAGCCCGACGACTTCATCGCCGCTCCCGCGCCGGCCGGTCCGAAGGGCCGCTATTACATGAGCGTCGTCATCGGTCTCGGCATCCCGAAGACGACCCCGAACCAGAGCGGCGCGGAGAACCTCATCGATTACCTGCTCAAGGCCGAGACGCAGATCACGACGCTGCGCGAGAACAGCTTCTTCCCGGTCACCGATGTCCAAATGCCGGCCGACCTCGACAAGGGACTCAAGCTCGAGGCTGAGGCTGTCGCGAAGCAGGCGGCGTCGAAGGACGCCAAGGTCGTGCCGCTCCCGGTCGGTCTTGGGGCCAAGGGCGGCGACTTCAACACCGCGATCCTCAACACTTTCCAGCGCATCGTCGTGAAGGGCGAGGACATCCAGACCGTGCTGAACGAGCAGGCGGCGATCATCAACAAGGTGATGACCGACGCGAACGCGAAGTGCTGGGGTCCGGATGGCACGTCGTCGGGCCCCTGCCAGGTGAAGTGATCGGGCGCTAGGGACATGATGCGGATGCGAGCGCGAACGGAGGACGTCCTGCCGTTCGCGCTCCTCCTACCGTCAGTCATCTATCTCGGCCTGCTGATCCTCATCCCGATGGTCCAGGCCCTGCTCCTCGCTGTTCAAGCGGACAACGGCCTTTTCACGACGGAGTTCCTCGAGCGCATGACCGGCGACGTCAACTTCAGCGATGCCTGGCGCAATACGCTCCTACTACTCATCCTCATCGTCCCGCTGCAGATCGTCCTCGCGCTCGCGATGGCGCTGCTGATCCATTCGCGCTTCAGGGGGCATGGCGCTTTCCTCTATATCTACGCCATCCCGCTCGCGATCTCGGATCTCGCGGCGGGCATCCTCTGGCTCTCGATATTCACCGAGCGCGGCTACCTCAACACCGTTGGGCAGGGCGTCGGCCTCATCCAAACGCCGCCGGTCTACCTCTCGTTCGAGAACTTCGGCGGTCTGCTCGCGGCCATCGTGATCGCGGAGTCGTGGCGCGCGACGGCGATCGTCATGATCATCCTCGTCGCGGGCCTGCAGCTCATCCCGCGCGACTACTTCGAGGCTGCCGACCTGTTCGGTGCGAACCGTATCCGGCGCACGATCCACGTGGTCCTGCCACTGCTGCGGCCGAGCCTGCAGTCCGCGCTCATCATCCGGACGATCTTCGCCTTCCAGACGTTCGCGGTCGTGCTCGCGCTCGCCGGACGCAACCTTCCGGTTATCGCGGCCGAGGCGTACAGCTGGTACGCGAACAATCGCAACGCGCACCTCGCGGCGTCGTATGCGCTGCTCCTGCTTGCACTGACCATCGCGTTCACGATCGTCTATCTGCGTGTGCTCGGGCTGCGTGAAGCCGAGGTGAAACGCGCATGAACGCGCGCACCTTGGACCGGACGCTCATCTATGGCAGCGCGATCCTGCTCGCGCTGTGGGTGATCGTCCCCTTCTACCTGATCTTCCTCTCGGCGTTCAGCCGCCCGAACGACGTCTTCGTCTATCCCAAGCCGCTCATCCCCACGAACCTGTCGACGGAGACGATGGAGTTCTTCCTCCAGTCGACGGGCGTGTTCGCCTCGGTCATCAACAGCATCGCGGTCGCGGTGATCACGATCGTGCTCAGCCTCGCCCTCGGCGCCCCGGCCGGCTATGCGCTCGCGCGCTTCACGTTCCGCGGGCGGCAGGGGTTCCAGCTCATCGTGCTTGCGACCAAAATGTTCCCAGTCGCGATCCTGTCGATCCCGCTCGCGGTCGCCTTCCTGCGCCTCGGCCTGTACGACAACATCGTCGGCGTCGCGCTGGTCCACACCTCGATGGCGCTGCCGTTCGTCATCCTCGTCACCGCCGGCGTGTTCGCAGGTGTGTCGAACGAGCTCGAGGAGGCCGCGATGACGCTCGGCTGCTCGCGCTTCACGGCGTTCCTGCGCGTCGCGCTGCCGCTCGCGCTGCCGGGGCTCGCCGCCGCCGCGATCTTCACCTTCGTGATCTCGTGGAACGAGGTGTTCGCGGCGTCGATCCTCACGTTGCGCCAGCGCACGCTGCCTGCGCTCGTGCTGTTCGCGCTGCAGCAGTCCCCGCTGTACTTCAAGTTCGCGGGCGGATTCTTCATGGTCATGCCGGCGGTGGTGTTCATCTTCTTCATGCGCCGCTACCTGCTGAACCTATGGGGAGGGCGCTGATGGCGGGAATCCGCATCCAGAACCTCACCAAGATGTATGGGAAGACGGCGGCGCTGCGCGACATCAGCCTCGACGTGAAGGACGGCGAATTCCTGGTGCTTCTCGGTCCGTCGGGGTGCGGTAAGACGACGCTGCTGCGCTGCATCGCCGGGCTCGAGCACGTGGACCAGGGCAACGTCTTCATCGGCGACCGCGACGTCACCGACCTCGCGCCGCGGGCGCGGGAGATCGCGATGGTCTTCCAGAGCTACGCGGTGTTCCCGCACATGACCGTCGGCGACAACATCGGGTTCGGCCTGCGGATGCACCGTCGACCCAAGCCGGAGATCGAACGCCGCGTGAAAGAGGGCGCGGCGCTGCTCCAGCTCGAGCGTTTCCTCGATCGGTATCCCGCGCAGCTATCCGGCGGTCAGCGACAGCGCGTCGCGGTCGCGCGCGCGATCGTGATGGACGCGCCGGTCCTGCTGATGGACGAGCCGCTTTCGAACCTCGACGCGCTGCTGCGGCTGCAGGCCCGCGCCGACCTCAAGCGGCTCCACCGCGAGGTCCGTCGGACGACGGTGTACGTGACGCACGACCAGGTCGAGGCGATGAGCATGGGGGACCGCATCGCGGTGATGCGCGAGGGTGTCATCGAGCAGTGCGAGCCGCCGATGCGCCTGTACGACCATCCCGCGTCGCAGTTCGTCGGCGGCTTCATCGGCTCGCCGCCGATGAACTTCCTCGGCGGCGCGGTCGACGGTGGTGCGTTCGTCGGCGATGGCTTCCGTCTGCCGGTGGATGGCCGCCGGCTCGGAGCGGGCCCTCTGCTGCTGGGCATCCGGGCGGAGCAGATCGAGTTCGCGGATCACGGCCTCCCCGCCAAGGTCCTCGTGGTCGAGCCGCTCGGCTCGAGCGCGCTGGTGACGGTCCTGGTCGGCAAGACAGCGGTGAAGGTCGAGGCGCCCGTCAACACGACGATCCGACCGGATCAGGACGTCCATCTCGCGTTCGATCTCGCGCACGTCCGCTGGATGGACGCGGCCAGCGGCAACGCGGTGGACGCCTAGCCTGGGCCCGACGCGTCTCGACCCCAAGCGTTCGTACAAACCGCTTGACGTCGGCAACGGCATCGTCTCGGGCACGGTCGCGCCGAACGGCCGGTGGCTATCGCTCGGGATCACGCATCCGGTCCACGGGCGTGTCCTGCTGACCGATGCGCCGGAGTTCCCGGATGCGAGCCGCGGTGATCAACCCGCGGCGCGCCGCTACCGCGCCGACCTCGCCGCGCGTTCGCGCACTGGTTTCGGGCTGCTGCTTCTTAGCGGCGAGGCGGAGGCGTTCCTGGTCGAGGACTCGATTCCGCTCGCGGTCCTCGAGCGACACGGCCATGCGCGCATCGAGGTGATCACGCTTGCGCCTCGCGGCCGTCGCGGCGGGCTGCAGGTCGTCCGCGTCGCCGCGCGCGATGCGCCTATCGGCGTGGGAACCGAATGGGATGGCAAGATGCGTCTCGGTCGTGCCGCGTACACACAGCTCACGCCCGGCGGCGCGCTCCCAGCGGCACCATCGAACCCGAAGACCGGCGAGGACGGTCAGCTCATGTGGCTCGACGACCGTGAGCTTGGCGCGTCGGCCGCGATCGCCCTTCCAACGCCCGCGAACGTGCCCGCCGGTATGAGCCTGCCGTTCGTCGTCGCGATCGGGCTCGCCGAGACGCTCGATGAGGCGGTCAGCGAGGCGATCGCGCTCGCGGGCGAGGCTAACGATCTCCTCGGCGCTGAGGTGCGCGAGCGTCGTTCGTGGTGGCAGGGTGTCGGCCGGGCGGCCGAATCCGATCGCGCGATCCGCCGCGCCGCTGCCTATGCGCTCGACTGCGCCGCTGCGCGAGCCGGCGATGACCTCCTCGCGGTCTTGGCGGATCACGAGATCCTGCCGCTGGTCTGGACGCGTGACGCGTACTACGTCAGTCGCATGCTGCTCGAGCTCGCGCCACACGACGAGCACGTTCGCGCGGCGGTGGACGGATTCCTGCGCTGGCTGTTCGAGGCGGCGGAGCGCCCCGGTGGTTGGTGGCCACGCGCGTCGCTCGCGAACGGTATCGCGAAAGATCCGGTCTTTCAGCTCGATCAGCAGCTCTACCCATTCCTGCTGCTGGAGGACCACGCCCGGCTCACCGGAGAAGGGGAGCTCGCCGACCGGTATGCGACGAAGCGCGACGAGATCATCCGCGCGTTGTTGGCGCGGCGTACCGCCTTCGGCCTCATCGCCGCGGACGAGACGCCGGCGGACGACCCGAGTGAGCAGCCCTTCCATTTCTCGAGTCACGTGCTGCTGTGGCGCGTGCTGCGCGATCTCGACCCGCCTGCGGCGGCCGCTGTGCGCGCCGCGACGCTGGCCCACTTCAGCGATGCCGGACGATTCGCCTATGCCGTCCGTGGCGCAAGCGCGGAGGGCGCGCGTCACTACCACGATGCGAACGACCTGCCGACCGTGTTCGCGCCGGCCTGGGGCTACTGCGACGCGGATGATCCGGTGTGGCGCGCGACCATCGATTTCGCATGGAGCCCGGAGAACGACGGCTACTTCGCGGGCGCGCTCGGCGGGCTCGGATCGCTGCACACGCCGCATCCGTGGCCGCTCGGCGATCTGCAGGACATCGTCGTCGCTCGCGTGCTCGGCGACGCGGCGCGCGAGCGCCGTGGCTGGGAGCGTCTCGATCGGGTCGAGACCTGGGACGGCCTGCTGCCGGAGGCGTACGACGAGACGACGGGCGCCGTGGCCTCACGTCACTGGTTCGCATGGCCCGCGGCGTTGCGCGCGCTGCTGGCCCTCGACCCTATGCTCAAGGCACCGTGACCGTAGAGCCGACATCCGATCGCGTCAGGCACGAGCTCGCGTTCCCGATCGAAACGCCGCGCCTGATCATCCGCTCGTTCGAGATCGGCGACGCGGAGATGCTGCACGAGCGCGTGTTCGGCGACGAGGAAACGATGCGCTTCATCCCGCGCGGCGCATCGCCGTCGGTGGAGCGCACGCGCGGCGCGGTCGAGCGCTTCATCCGTCACGAGCGCCGGCACGGCTTCGGTCTCTGGGCGGTCGAGCTGCGCGCGACCGGCGAGTTCATCGGTGACTGCGGCCTCGTCTATGTCGAAGGAAAGGGTCCGGAGGTCGAGGTCGCGTACCACCTCGCGAAACAGTGGTGGGGCCGTGGTCTCGCGACCGAGGCGGCGCGCGCGTGCCTCGATTACGGCTTCCGCGAGCTCGGCCTGCGCGAGATCATCGCGATCTGCTTTCCCGAGCACGTCGCGTCGCGCCGTGTCATGGAGAAATCGGGCATGCGGTACGTCGGTCCGGCCCGCTACTACGAGCTCGATCTCGTGAAGTACCTCGCGAATGACCGACGCTGAGGACGACCGCGGGATCCGCATCGCGATCGCGCGCTCGATCAAGTCCCGCGGACAGATCCCGACGATCACTGCAGTCGCGGCCGACATGGGCATAGACATCGCGACGGTGGACGCCTCGTTCGCGCGCATGATCGAAGCCCGCGTGTTCATCCCGCGCAAGGACTCGCACGAGATCTACGCCTACGATCCGTTCTGCGTCGGCCCCACGGACTTCTTCGTCACCGCCGCCGGTCGCGTGTGGTTCGGGATCTGCGCCTGGGACGCGCTCGGCATACCGGCGGCGCTCGGCGAGCCGGGCGTCGTCGAGACGCACTGCGCCGACTGCGACGAGTCGATCGTCGTCGAGGTCGACGCGGATGGCGGTACCGAGGTGCAGACATGGACGGTAATGCAGGTCGGCGTGCCCGCGCGCGATTTTTGGAAGGACATCTACTTCACCTGATCGACGATCCACCTCTTCCGGTCGGAGGAGCATGCCGAGCGCTGGCGCGAGCGTACGAAGCCACCTGCGTCGGCCGTCCTCCCGATCGAACAGGCGACGGCACTCGCACACGCGTGGTACGCGAAGAAGCTCGACCCCGACTGGCGCCGCTTCACCGCCGACGAAGCCGAGGCGATCTTCGACGACCTCGGCCTCGATCCGGACTTCTGGCGGCTGAGCTGAACGCATGACACGAAAGCCAGTTATCACGGTCATCGGCAAGAGCGCGCGGAATCCCGGAGATCCCGTGCCAGCGCGCGCGCTGCGGGCGGGCGAGGAGGTGGGGAAGCTGCTCGCGGAGCGCGGTGCGGTCGTCGTGACTGGCGGTCTCTCCGGTGTGATGGAGGCGGTGAGCCGTGGCGCGAAGAACGCCGGCGGCCTCGTGATCGGGATCCTGCCGGGTCTCGACAAGCGCGACGCGAACGCGTACGTCGACGTCGCGATCACGACAGGCATGGGCTGGATGCGCAACACGCTCGTCGTCCGCGCCGCCGACGCGGTGATCATGATCAGCGGCGGCATCGGCACGCTGAACGAGCTGACCGTGGCCTATGAGGACAAGCCGACGGTCGTGCTCGAGGGCACCGGAGGCTGGTCCGATCGTATCCGCGATATCGCGTACCAGGGAAAGCATCTCGACGAGGCCGGGATCAACGAGATCCGTTTCGCGAAGACGCCGGCCGAGGCTGTCGACATCGCGCTCTCGCTCGCTCCGAGCGCGGAGTCGGGCAAGGCAGTCGAGCGGGAATTCCGGAGCTGACCGGTCATGAGCGAAGCCCTCGCTGACTGCCTGCGATACAGCCGCTGGGCGAACCTCAGCCTCATCGACGCCTGTCGTGGACTCGCCGCGGAACAGCTGGATGCGCGCGCCACCCCCTCGTCGCGTTCGGTGCGCGAGCTGTTCCAGCACATAGTCGCTTCGGAACTCACGTTCGTGCTGCGTACGAAAGGCCGACAGCACGAAGGCGAGTCGCGGCACGTGGAGGCAACGTGGCCTGGGCTCGAAATGCTGCGCGACGTCGTCGCATCGACCGGGGACGACCTCATCGCGATCGCCGTGAGCCTCGATGAGAACGAAATGGTGGCTCTGCCGTACCGGGGCAAGAAGTACGAATATCCAAAGAGCTTCTTCCTGCTGCACGCGATCGAGCACGGCGTCGAGCACCGGACCGAGATCAAAGTCACGCTCGCGCTGATCGGCATCGAGACTCCTGACCTAGACGGCTGGTTCTACGCTCCAGCGGCTGGATATGGCCGTGAGATCGCGAATGGCGCAGGTCCCGCGACGGGTACGGCAACCAATCCGTGAGCGAGATCAGCATCGCGTGACGAGGCTGATGCAAACCGTCTAGGCTCCCGCGCGTGGACGCTTTCGCGGTATTCGGGATCCAGACACTTTTCTCGTTCATCGTCTTCGGTCTTCTCGCCTGGTGGTTCGTCTGGCCATGGCTGAAATCGGTCGACCGCAGCACGGCGTTCACGGCGCTGACTTTCGTGCATGCGCTCCGGCCCATCGGCGCGACGGTGCTGGTCGCATCAGTCGCCGGGACGGCGCTGCCGCGCGACTTCGCGGAGGCCGTCGCGTATGGCGACCTGCTCACCAGCCTGCTTGCCGTGATCACGTTGGTCGCGCTGCGTGGTCGCTGGGGGTTCGCGATCGCGCTCGTGTGGCTGACGAATGTCGTCGGATTCGTCGACCTCGTGAACGCGCTCGTCGGCGGTGTGCGCTACGACATCGCCCGCCTCGGCATGGGCTCGTTCTGGTACGTCGTTACGATCCTTGTTCCGATCCTGTGGATCGCGCACGCGCTCGCGTTCGGGCTTCTACTCCGGCGGCGTGCGTGACGCCTATCCGATCTCGAGGATCGTCCTCCCGCCCCACACTGACGGTCCCTCGGTTTGGAACTGCTCCGCCATCTCATCCCAGGCCCTGAAGTCGGGATCGTTGTCGTGCGCGTCGTGCGCGCGCTGATTCGTGAGCTTCGCGAACACGATGTTGTTCACGTAGCCGCCCTGCTTCGCGTCCTCCTCCTCGACGCCGTACGCCACGCGCGTGAGTGACGCGGCCAGCATCCCGCCTTTCGCGTGATGCTTCTGCCAGTTCGGGTATTGATGCTTCTTGAAGAGCCGCTCGAACTCCTTCGCCTGGTCGGCCTTGATCCGCAGGATGATCGCGTTGGTCTGCGACATCTCTCTCTCCGTCGTCCGATGAGTTACAGCGGCGGCGCGCCGATCGACGGCAGCATCGCCTCGGCCCACGCCGCCGCGGCGAGCAGCCTCTCGTCGTCGCCGGGAGCGCCGACGAGCTGGAGTCCGAGCGGCAGACGATGCGGTCCGAGACCGGTCGGGATCGTGATCGCCGGCGCACCCACGAGCGACCAGCGCGAGCAGAACCGCGGATCGCCGGTCGTCTCGGGAGTCGGCGCCTCGCCGGTGGTGGGTGGCGTGAGGATCGCGTCGTAGCCGGAGGCCCAGTCGAGGAACGTCGCGACGAGCCGATCTCGCGCCGCGAGCGCCTCGGCGTAGATGCGGTGATCGATCCGCGCTCCCTCGGCAAGCTGCGCTCGTGCGTACGCGCTCACGGTCTCGGGCCGGCGAGCGACCTTTGGCAATACGGCCTGCCCGGCCTCATAGAGCATCACCGTGCGCAGGATGCGCGGCGCATCGTCGAGGCCGGCGGGTGGCTCTGGCCATTCGACCGGTCCGCCGACCAGCGCGAGCGCATCGACGTCGGCCTGGAACCGCTCGCGCATGTCCTCCGACGCCTGCTCCCACTCGCTGGTGCGCAGTGCCGCGAAGCGCGGCACGTGGTCGTCGTCGACGTGCGGCGCGCGCTCCGTTTCGCCGGCGAGGATCGCCGCGAACAGACCGGCGCTCCGCACGCTGCGCGCGAACACGCCGACGTGATCCAGCGTGCGCGAGAACTCGAACACTCCCTCGGTCGGGATGCGACCCACGGTGGGCTTGAAGCCGACGATGCCGCAGAACGCGGCCGGGCGGATGACGGAGCCGTTCGTTTGCGAACCGATCGCCGCCGGAACGACGCCCGCGGCGACCGCCGCGGCCGATCCCATCGATGAACCGCCCGGAGTGCGCGAGGGATCCCACGGATTGAGCGTGTGGCCCGGCGTCATGAACGCGAGCTCGGCCGTGACCGTCTTCCCGAGCACTATCGCGCCCGCGGCTTCGGCCGCGATGATCGCGGGGCACGTGGCCTTCGGCACGCGACCCGCGAAGAGGGCGCTGCCGTTCTCGGTCGGGATGCCCGCGATGTCGAAGATGTCCTTGACGCCGATCGGGATGCCTTCGAGCGGACCCACCGCGCCGCCCGAGCGGCGGCGCTCGTCGGATGCAGCAGCGAGCCGGTGGGCGCGCGCGGTGTCGAGCCAGGCGAAGGCGTGGATCTGCGGCTCGGTCTCCGCGTATCGCCGTACCGCGCGCTCGACGAGAGCGCTGCTGGTCAGCGCGCCGGCCTGGAGCGCGTCGGCGAGGCCGACGAGGTCTTCGGCGATGATCCGCATGTCGCACGCATAGTGGACTAACTCAAACGGGCTTCTCGCGGAGGACGACGCAGCAGCGGCCATCGGTCGGTTCGTACGAGGTTCGGATTCCGCCGAGACGCAGGCCCTTCAGCAGGCCGTCGTTGAGCTCGACGTTCATCCCACACACGAGGTCGCGGTGCCTCGGCACTAGTGCGTCGAAGGGGCAATTGCGCAGGCAGAGAGCGCCGTCCGGCGTGCGATACGGCGCGAAGCCGTGCGCGCGCAGCACGCCCTCCGCGGCAGCGACGAGACGGCGTCGGGTCGGCCGCGCCCCCGCTCGCCGCCGGGCGTCCGCGCCAAGCGACACCCCGAGATCGCTCGCGCGGCGGCGAAGCGACTTCGCTGCGCCTGACGACCCCGGATCGTCGATCGACGCGGCCAGAAGTCCAGCGACGAGCGCGTACTCGCGTCGTGGCAGCGTGACGTCGATCTGCCGGGCCGAGCGTCGATAGACCTTCGGGGGACGGCCCGACCTGGGGCTCGTGCGGGCCGCGGGGCGACGAAAGCCCGCGTCCAGGAACCCGGCGTCGACGAGCCGATCGAGATGGAACGCCGCGAGTGCGCGGCTCACGCGGACAGCGCGTGCGGCCTGGTCGCGCCCGACGTCGTCGGGCTGGTCGACCACGAACAGGTAGAGCGCTCGGCGCACCGGATCGTCGAGCAGAGCGACACCGCTGATGTCGGCGGCAAGCCTATCCATCGATCCGCGAGCCTACTGCATGCGAGGGAAATAAAGCAAGTGGCCGTTTGTTTTACTCAGCACACGCGAAAGAAGGGCCGCCGGCCACGCCGGCAAGGGAGATGATCGACATGGGTGTTTTACGGTTCGGATCCACGCTCGGACTCGTTCTTGCGCTCGCTACCGCAGCTTGCGGGCCCGTGACCTCGCAGCCCAGCTCGTCGCCGGCGAAAGGCGCGACGACTACGCAGATCTCCAGCACGAAGTACGCCGCGCTCCACGACGGGATGCGCAAGCTCTGGGAAGACCACATCACCTGGACACGTCTCTACATCGTGAGCGCGGCGGCCGGTCTGCCGGACACGACCGCAACGGCGACGCGACTTCTCCAGAATCAGACTGATATCGGCAACGCAGTGAAGCCGTACTACGGCGATGGGGCCGGCACCGCGCTCACCGCTCTGCTCAAGGACCACATCGGGATCGCGGGCGACATCATCGTCGCCGCCAAGGGCGGCGACGCGGCGAAGTTCGAAGCCGCGAACAAGAAGTGGTACGCCAACATGGATGACATCTCGGCGCTGCTCAGCTCCGCCAATCCGAAGTCATGGCCACTGGCGCAGCTTCAGCCGATGATGCGGATGCATCTCGATCTGACGCTCGCCGAGGCGTCGGCGCGGCTACACGGCGACTGGGCCGCCGACGTGTCCGCCTACGACCAGGTCCACACACACATCCTCCAGCTCGCGGACCAGCTCACGAACGGGATCGTGGCGCAGTTCCCCCAGAAGTTCAGCGACTGACGAGACGCTGGATCGTCATGGCCGGCGGGTCGTTCTGCGACCCGCCGAGCCACCGGTCCTGCATGACGCTCGCATCGTGACGCGTGGCGTCCAACCCTTGGGAAGCCCCGGCAGAACGCCGCGCACTTTGCGGAACCCCGCCTTACGGAACATGGCCTCGGTACCGATGAACGCGTAGTCGTCGTGGACGCGCTTGGGGTTCGCTCGTGGGTAACCTTCGAGGGCCGGGGCGCCACGCTCGCCGGCGTAATCGACCGCCGCGCGCAGCATCGCGACCGCGACGCCTCTCCCGCGGTATCCGCGACGCACGGTGATGCACGGGACGACCCACGCCGCGACGTCGTCGACCGCTGGCGTTGCCTTGGAATTCGCGATGCGGGAGAAGTCGTACCGCGGACCGAGCGAGATGAAGCCGATCGGCTCCTTGCTTTCGTACGCGACGAGACCGGCCGAATTCTTCCGCCGGCGCGCGAGCTTCGCGAGGGCCTCGCGGCGCTTCGCCTCGGCCGTTCCGGGTCCGGTGTTGATGATCCCGAGCGCGCGCTGCTCCGCCGCGCTGTAGCGCGGGAACAGATCCCAGCACGTTGAGCCCCAGGTGCCGCGCGTCACGGTCTTCACGTCGTCGACGCGCGCGGCCGTCAGCGGTCGGATCGTCAGCTTGCCGGTGCGAGCTGTCGCCATTTCTTCTTCGTCAGTCTGCGCACTCGGCTCTCGGCTTGCTCGCGCCAGCGCGGCGAGCCAAGGCCGAGCTCGAGCAGCGTCTCCATCATCCGGAGCGCGCGTTCCACGTCGGCGCGGCGCTCGAGCTGCCGCGCGAACGCGAGCGCGAGTTTCACGCGGAGCGGGTTGTCACCGTCGTAGTACGCGCTCTCGTAACAGGCGAACGCGGCGTCGAGTTCGCCGGTGCGCTCGAAGGATCGCGCGAGAGCGTACGCGGCCGGCGCGTGATCGGGTGCTCGTCCGGAGCGCGCCGCGAGCACCGCGACCGCGACGCGATCCGCGACGCGCACCAGGGACACGATGTCGCGCGCATTGTGCTCGAGCACCGGCGCGATGATCACGGGATCGCGCTTGCGCAGATAGTGGAAGTACGCGTCCGGGATGAGCGAACCTGGGATGTCGCTCGTGCGGCCTTCGTCGAACAGCGACTCCTCGAGTTGCTTCAGCCCGGTCGATCCGTAGCGGTCGCGCCAGAGACGCCGCGCGGGGTGCAGCAGATCGAGGTGCGATTCGTCGACCGTGATCTCGCTCCGTAGCGTCATGACCCAGCGCGTACGCAGCAGCGGCAGGTCGAAGCTCTTGCCGTTGTACGAGGCGCACGCACGGAATGGCTCGATCTCCGCCTGGATCGTCTCGACGAACGCACGCTCGTGTCCGATGTCATGCAAGAGGTGCTGACGAAGGACGAGTTCGCCCTCAGAGAAGTACGCGATCCCAAGGAGAAAGACGTATGTCCCCGTGCCACCGGCCAACCCGGTGGTCTCCGTATCCAACCAAAGGACGTCCTGCCACCGGACCGGCGCATCGCCTTTGAGACCGAGGTGGGCGATGAGACGCGCATCGCACGCTCCCCTGCCGACGATCTCGAGTCCGAGATCGTCGAGTGCGATGCGCTGCTCGTGCACAGAGAACGGCTCGGGGCTCGCGGCGCCGACCGAAACCCTCTCTACGCGCGGCACCCCGCCCCTGTCGGGTCGGGGTCCCCCCGCGCGCGGGGTCCCTCGGTCGGCGCCGCTCGCACCCACCTCTCCCAGACTTGTTCGTAAGCGATCGCGCTCGACGATCGCCGCGATTCGAGAACGCAGATCGTTCATCAGGCGAGCGACAGCAGATGCGCGACGGACTCGCGGACGTCGGCGCCGAGTGCGTACGCCGGGCCGACGCAGGACGGACAGCCCGATCCGCAGCCGCAGGCTTCGAGGTGCTCACGGGCGCGCTGGATCAGCGGTTCGTACGAGTGGAAGAGTCGCTCGGAGAAGCCGATGCCGCCGGGCGTCATGTCGTAGAGGTAGATCGTCGGACGCTCGGTATGCGGCGACCGCACCTCGACGGCGATGCCGAGGTCGTGCGGGTCGCACATGAGGAAGAGCGGCGCAAGGCCGTGAAGCAGATTGCCGAGACCGGCGAGCGCGATCTCGATGCGCTCCCTCGGCCAACCTGCGACGGCGCGTTCCGGGAGCGCGCACCAGAACGACGTCGTCTGCAGCTCCTGCTCGGGAATGTGGATCTTGCCCCAGCCGACGTTCTCGTTCGTGAACAGCGTGAGCTTCTTGTAGATCGTCGCGATGGCGCTCACCAGGACCTCGCCGTGCGCGCGATCGAAGCCGCGCGCCTCGTGGGCCGCTTTGTGGTCGAACTCGTCGAGTACGCGGATGCGCACCGCGAGGCCCGCCTGGGTGTAGTACTCGACCTTCACCTCTCGGACGTACGCCTTCTGGTTCTCCCAGTCGAGGCGCTCGACCTGGAACTGCTTCGCCTCGTGGAGATAGATCGCCTGCTCGTACAGGATCTCGGGCGCGCCGAAGCGATCGACCTCACCGATGACGTGATGCTTGCCATCGGTCTGATCGATGATCACAACGTTGTCGCTCGTCGCGGTGCGTAGCGACATGCCTTCGGCGGGGAACGACTGCGCGGCCCAGTGATACCGGCCGTCGGCCTCGTGGAGGATGCCCTGCTCGTCGAGGTAGGAGAGCACGCCGGGTGTGTCCTCGGTGCCGAATCTCTCCTTGCGGTCGAACGGGATCTCGAACGCGCCGCACTTCAGGTGCTGGACCAGCACGTGGAGGTTGTCCGGATTCACGAGCCCCGCCTCGGGCGAGCGCTCGAGCACGTACTCGGGGTGCTGTACGACGTATTGGTCCGTCGGCTGCGATGTCGCGACGAGGAACGCGACCGATAGGTCCTCGCGCCGCCCAGCGCGGCCCATCTGCTGCCAGGTCGACGCGACCGTTCCCGGGTAGCCGATGAGCACCGCGGCCTGCAGCGCGCCGATGTCGATGCCGAGCTCGAGCGCGTTCGTCGAGACGACACCGCGGATCGAGCCGTCGCGCAGCCCGCGCTCGACCGCGCGCCGCTCGCTCGGGAGATAGCCGCTGCGGTAACCGCGCACCAGACCCGGCGGCCACTGCGGCGTCGGGAAGCGCTGCCGGAGGTAGGTGAGCAGGAGCTCGGTCTGGATGCGCGAGCGCGTGAACGCGATCGTCTGAACGCCCGACGCGAGCATGGTCGCGGCGATGTCGCGCCCGGTCGCGAGCGCGCTACGGCGAACGCCGAGCGAGCGGTGCGTGATTGGTGGGTTGACGAAGACGAGGACCTTTTCGCCGCGCGGCGCGCCGGACTCGTCGATGACGATGACCTCGCCCTCCACGTGCCGCTGCGCGAGTTCGCCCGGGTTCGCGATCGTCGCCGACGTGCAAATGAATACCGGATGCGAGCCGTAGAACTCGCAGATGCGGCGCAGCCGGCGCATCACGTTCGCGACGTGGCTGCCGAAGACGCCGCGGTAGGTGTGAAGCTCGTCGAGCACGACGTAATTGAGGTTCTCGAAGAGCTTCACCCACTTCGTGTGGTGGGGGAGGATCGCGGTGTGGAGCATGTCGGGGTTGGAGATCACGACGTGTCCCGCGCTCCGCACCGCGGCTCGGATCTGCGGTGGCGTGTCGCCGTCGTACGTGTAGGTCTTGAGATCGATGTCGATGTCTCCCGAAAGGCTCTCGAGCTCGGCGAGCTGGTCCTGCGCGAGTGCCTTTGTCGGGAAGAGGTAGAGAGCGCGCGCCGAGGGGTCCTTCGCGATCGCGTCGATGACCGGAAGGTCGTAGCAGAGCGTCTTGCCCGACGCCGTCGGCGTGACGACGACGATGTTCTTGCCCGCGCGCGTTGCTTCGAGCGCCGCGGATTGATGTGAGTACAGCTGCTGGATCCCACGACGGCGCAGCGCCGCCGAGATCCGGCCATCGAGCCACTCCGGGAACGGCGCGTAGCGCGCGGGTCGCGGCGGGATGCGTTCCCACCGCGTGACGGTCTCCTGGAACTCCTCGTCGCGCAGAAGGCCGTCGAGGATCTGATCGAGGCTGACGCGGGCGGGGAATCGAACAGCCGTTCGCATAGGGAGAGCACGATAGAACGCACGTTCGTTAAGTCAAGGAGTGGCGCAAATTGGGCGATTTACGTCAGCCGAGCGACGATTCCTTCATCGGGTCCTAACTCGAACGTGCTGCGCAGATTTCCGGCGGCGCGCTCGCCCGACGTCGACAGGACGACTGCGACGTCTACCGGCAGGCTGACACGACGTGGCCGATCCACGAAGTTGAGCGCGATCAAGAGTCGTTCGCCTTCGCTCTCGCGCACATACGCGAATACGCCACCTGGCGCTGGGTGCGTGCGATACGAGCCGGCGCGCAGCGCGGGCGAGCCACGACGGAGCTGGATGACTCGGCGGTAGAACGAGAACATCGAGCTCGGGTCGTCGCGCTGCGCCGCGACGTTCACGCGCTGGGCGTCGGGCGCGAGAGGCAGCCACGGCGAGCCCGTCGTGAAACCCGCGTTCGCGGTCGCGTCCCACTGCATCGGCGTGCGTTCCGGATCGCGTCCGTCGACATCGACGATGCGCTCCGGCGGAACGTCGACGTCGGTCATGCCGATCTCCTCGCCGTAGTAGATGAACGGCGTGCCGCGAAGCGTGAGCAGCATGAGCGCCGCGACGCGCGCGCGGTGGGGTCCGTAGCGGCTGGCGGCGCGCGACCGATCGTGATTCGAAAGCGTGTAATCCGGCCAGGCGTGGTGGGGAAGAAGGCGCTCCCACTCCTCGACGACGCCGCGAAATCGCTCCGCGCTCCACGGTTGCCGGAGGAAGTTGAAGTTGAAGGGCATCTGCAGCTCGTCATCGTTGCCGTAGTAACGCACCAGATTCGAAAGCTTGCGCGACGACACCTCGCCGACCGCAATGCGGTCGTCGTACTCATCGAGGACGCGTCGCCAGCGCCGGTGGATGTCATGGACCTCCACGAGCTCCCAGTTGTGGCGCGGCCGCCGCTTCGCGAAAAAGCGCGGATTGTCGCGGAGCCGTTGGTCCTTCACGAGGCTGTGCGCGACATCGATGCGGAACCCGTCGACGCCGCGGTCGAGCCAGAAGCGCATCACGTCGTCGATGGCGCGACGCACGTCTTCGTTCCACCAGTTGAGGTCCGGCTGTTGCGGGAGGAAATGATGGAGGTAGTACTGACCGGTAGCGGGGTCGAGCGTCCACGCCGAGCGCCTCTCCGCTGATCCGAACACCGCACGCCAGTTATTGGGCGGCCCGCCACCGCGCGGATCGGCCCAGACGTACCAGTTCCGCTTGGGGCTATCGCGCGCCGATCGCGATTCGACGAACCACGGGTGTTGGTCCGAGGTGTGATTCGGAACGAGGTCGACGAGGATGCGGATCCCACGTCGATGCGCCTCCGCGAGGAGATGATCGAACTCGCCGAGCGTTCCGAAGATCGGATCGACGTCGCGGTAATCGGACACGTCGTAACCGAAGTCCTTCATCGGCGAGCGATAGAACGGCGAGATCCAGATCGCGTCGATGCCGAGCGAACCCGGCGTGCCGTCGTTCAGATGGTCCAGGCGTCGGGTGATGCCGGCGAGATCGCCGACACCGTCACCGTTGGAATCCTGGAACGACCGTGGATAGATCTGATAGAAGACGCCCTCGCGCCACCACGATCCACGCACGTGCCAGAGCCTAGCGGCGGTCGCGGCACGCCCCCTGCAGCCTCGGGGGACAGGGGGTCGCCAATGAACGAGAAGCAGAGACCGCGCAACCAAGAGGGAGAGTCCCCGACACGCGAGCCGCGGGAGACGGCGCAGCGCCTCGAGCAGAAGGCCGACGAACAGGAAGGCGAGGCGAATCGCGCGCGCACCGAAGAGAAAGCACGTGAAGCAGGCGAGGGCTCGCGTCGCGAGGTGCGTTTCGGCGGCTAACGACTAACCTCGTCGGCATGAGCGACGACGCGGTCGTGATGACCTGGCGCGCCGAGAAGTACCACGAGGCGTACGAGGGCGTGCTCTCCGGCGGCATCATCGGCACGTTGATGGACTGCCACTCGAACTGGACCGCCGCGTACTACCTGATCGGCCTGTTCGTCGCGGTGAAGCCGGGCCACCCCGCATATCACCGCTGGTAGGCGGGGAATGAGCACACGCCTGCGCGTCCTCGTGGTGGATGACGACGCTCGCCTCGCCGCGTCGCTCCAGCGCGCGCTGGCGTACGAAGGGCACACCGTCGAGGTCGCGGCCGACGGTTCCGGCGCGCTCGTCGCGGCGCGCGATCGACCGCCGGACCTCGTCGTGCTCGATGTGATGCTGCCTGGCCTCGATGGCATCGAGGTCTGCCGGCGACTGCGCGAGGGCTCGGACGTGCCGATCCTGATGCTCACTGCGCGCGACGCAGTGTCCGACCGCGTCAAAGGACTGGACGCCGGCGCGGACGACTATCTCGTCAAGCCGTTCGCGTACGACGAGCTTCTCGCACGGGTGCGCGCTCTCTTACGGCGGCGCGAGCCGCACGGCGGCGAGCTGCTCCGTTGCGCGGACCTCGTCATGGATGTCTCTGCGCACGAGGTCCGGCGCGGCGATCGTCCGGTCGAGCTCACAGCGCTGCAGTTCGACGTGCTCGAGCACTTCCTGCGGCATCCTCGGCATGTGCTCGAACGCGATCAGCTGCTGCAGGCGGTCTGGGGCATCGAGAGTGACGCGATCTCGAACGTCGTCGATGTCACCGTCGCGGGTCTGCGGGCTCGCCTCGAGGCGGAGCGCCAGCCCCGACTGCTCCACACCGTGCGCGGCGTCGGTTACGTGCTGCGGGAGCCTTAGATGCCGCTGCGACGACGACTCGCCCTGTTCGGCACCGGTGTCGCGGCGGCCGGCATGTTCGTATTCATCGTGCTTCTCTCGGGGCTCGGAGCGAACGGCGTCCGTGACGACCAGGACCGGGCGCTGACCGCGATCGCCGATGCTGCGGCCGGGGCGCTGCAGCGCGGAGATGCGACGACCGCTGCACGACCGCTCGTGGTGGTCGATCTACGCACCAGCACCGAACCGTTCCTGCTGGTTCTTGACGCGAGCGGGACGGCGCGGTACGCGTCGGGTCTGCTCGACGGCGCGCCGCCGCGCATCCCGGCCGCGGTCGTCGTCGAGGCGAACGAGCAGGGTCGATCGGTGGCTACGATCGCGATCCCGAGTAGCCAAACATCGGTCGACACGCCGCCGCAATCGCTGCGTGTGGTCGCGCGCAAGTGGTCCAACACCCCCGACGGCGGTCTCGTCGTGGCCGGGCAGTCGACGGCCTTCCCGCAGAACCAGATCGCCGGGTTCCGTGCTTTTCTCGTCATCGCCACGATCGTCACGCTGATCGTCGTTGCGATCGTGTCGTGGCTCGTCGCCGGTCGGGCGGTCCGGCCGCTCGTCACGCTGGCGGAGACGACTGGAGCGATCGGCACGACCGGCGACCTCTCGAAGCGACTCGCGCTGAGCCGCAGTCGCGACGAAGTTGGTCGGCTCACGACGAGCTTCAACGCGATGCTCGAACGGCTGCAGTCCGCGCAGGCCGAGCTCGCGGCCGCGCTCGCCGCGCAGCAGCGTTTCGTCGCCGACGCATCGCATGAGCTCCGAACACCGCTCTCGACGATCCGGACAAACGCGGAATTCCTGCGCGAACGACCGGAGGCCGCGGCACACGACCGCGCCGCCGCGATCGCCGACGTCGTGAGTGAGGCGGAGCGGATGAGCCGACTCGTCGACGGCCTGCTGGTCCTCGCGCGCGCCGATGCTGGCGTGGCGGTCGAGCGACGACCCGTCGACATGCGCGCGGTCGCCACCGAGGAGGCGCGGCGGTTTCACGCGCCGGGACGCGCGCGCGACGAGCTGCGCGAGGTTCAGGTCGACGCGCAGGGGTCGGCGCTGGTCTCGGGCGATCCGGACGCGCTCGGCCGCGTGGTGCGCATCCTTCTCGACAACGCCTTCCGGCATGGCCGTCCACCGGTCGTCATCACGGTCGCGAAACGCGATGGCCGCATCTCGCTCGAGGTCCGCGATGCCGGTCCGGGGCTGCCACAGGCGAGCGAGGAGCGCATCTTCGAGCGCTTCTATCGCGCCGATCCGGCGCGGAGCGGTGACGGGACCGGCCTTGGCCTGTCGATCGCGCGCGCGATCGTCGAGGCTCACGGCGGAACGATCCGGGCGGCCACCGCGGATGGTGGTGGCGCCGCGGTGACGATCGAGCTGCCGCCGCTCTAACGCGGCGGGCTGGAATCAGGCCTTTGTGACCTCACGAAAGGCTCATGTTCGGCTAACGGCGGCCTCATGCCTCGGGTCGAGGATCGTCGCATGGACAGTTCTCGCCGACCGGCCGACGAGCTCGTCGAAGTCGTCCGCGTTCTCCTGCTCCTCCAGGGCGCGACCCTCGTCGCGTCGACGATCGAGGCGCTGTTCTGGGGTCTCGTCTTCCCAGGTGCGACCGGCGCGTCGGTCGTGCTCAGCGGCGCGGCGGCGGTGGCCGTTCTCGTCGCGCGCGCGCGACTGCGTGCGGATCGGCTCGGGACTCGTCGCATCGTGTACATCGTCGAAGGCGTGACGCTCGCGACCCTGGTGATCGACTCGGCGCTGGCATTCGCGCTCGCCGCAGCGCTCCCGCCGGCCGTCGCGCTTCTGACAAGGTTCGTGCTCTCGCTCGCTGTGATCGCGCTTCTGCGACGCGCCGTGCGAGCGACCGCGCCGATCTCGATCGCGAACGTGGCGACCGTGGAGCTGTCGTCGTGAATACGCTGCTCGCGCATCTCGAGCATGTGGCCAATGTCGCCGGTGGCAGCCCGCTGTACCAGGTCAGCGCGGAGCATGTGGCGGGGGTGATCGCGCTCCTGTCGTTGCCGATCGGCGCGTGGGTCATTCGCCGACGCAGGGCGCCGACGCTCACGCTCATTGACTGGTTGCTGGTCGCACTGCTCGCCGCCTCCGCGGCGCTACATGCCGGGCTTGCGATCGCTAACGAACACGGCGTCGGCATACGCGCGCTGTTCATCGTCGACGCGTTCTTCCTCGGCGTGATCGCCCGTCGCGTGATGCGCGGATCCCGCGCCGGCCGTCTCGGCGTCGCCGTTCTCGTCGGCTCGATCGTCGCCTACTGGGTGTCCAATCTGAGCGGCGAGGCCCCCGACCAGGTCGGGCTCGCCACGAAGCTCGCGGAGATCCTCGCGCTGGCGATCGTCGTCCGGCCCGCGCCGAACCGCCGCTGGCGCAGGACGCTCTCGTTCGCGGGAAGCGTCGCGATCGGTCTCCTCGTTGTCGGCACGGCGGCGAGCTCGTGGATCGGCGCGTTCCGCGTCTCCGCAGCTGACGCCGGCGCCGTGGCCGGGCATCACCTGCATGCCGGCAGCGTGCCGCCGCCCGGCACGATCTTTCCAGTCGTCCCGGATCGCGCTCCCACACGGGCCGAACAAGCGGCAGCGGCGAATCTCATTTCGACGGCGCGCGTGGCTCTTGCGCGCTACGCCGATCCGGCGGTGGCCGCGGCGGATGGCTACCGCGTGAACGGCATCGCGGGCATCGACTTCCACGCCTCGAACCCGGCGTACGAGAACGACGACCGCGTCCTCGATCCGGCACATCCGGAGACGCTCGTGTACGCGGTCGCGCCCGACGGACGGCCGGTCCTGATGGGTGCGATGTTCCTGATGCCAAAGATCGGTCAACCGGGCCCCACGATCGGCGGCCCGCTCACCGTGTGGCACGCTCACCAGCACGTTTGCGTCTCGCTCACGCCGCCCGGACTGAGCGGGTTGTTGAGCCCCCTCGGTGGGTGCCCGGTCGGCTCGATCGACATCCCACTCACTCCCGAGATGATCCACATCTGGATCGTGCCCGGTGCGCCCCAGCCGTTCGGCGACCTCGACGAGGCCTGGAGGCGCGCGTATCTGCAGGCCATCGCGCGAACCTGATCGACGCATCCTGCGGCCGACGACAAGCTCGCGTGTAACGAGCGGCGCTAAGACCGATCGACCGGCCCCTACAGTTACTAACTCTGAACTGGACCGGACGTGTCCTCAATCTCGCGGTGCTCGCGGGAGCTGGGGTTTTGGTTGTCGCGTGCAGTGTGGGTCCGACCGGTCCTGTCGGCGCAACTGGTCCGCAGGGCGTGGCCGGGGTGGCAGGGACGACGGGCGCGCGAGGAGAGACCGGTCCGATCGGACCAACGGGTGCGCAAGGTGCGACCGGTGCGCAGGGCGCCGGTGGTCTCATCGGGCCCATGCGACCGGTGTGCAGGGTGCGACCGGTGCAAACGGCGTTGATGGAGCAACTGGTCCAACTGGTCCAACTGGTCCAACTGGTCCAACTGGTGCAGTCGGTCCACAAGGTCCGATCGGTCCGACAGGCGCGACGGGTGCCACCGGCGCGACCGGGTCGACCGGAGCGACTGGTGCGAGTGGCGCGACCGGATCGACTGGTGCGAGTGGCACGACTGGCGCGGCGGGACCAACAGGTGCGATCGGACCAACAGGTCCGCAGGGACCCACGGGCGCGATAGGTGCGACCGGTCCGCAGGGTGCGACTGGTGCCACAGGCGTAACGGGCGCGACCGGCGCCGCCGGCGTAACCGGTGCGAACGGTCTCGATGGCGCTACCGGCGCCACAGGTGCAGCTGGCGCGACTGGCGCTAACGGCGCGACGGGCTCGACCGGAGCGACTGGTGCTACCGGCGCATTGGGACCAACTGGCGCGATCGGGCCGATCGGTCCGATCGGTGCCCAGGGATCCACGGGTGCGACTGGTGCGAGTGGTGCGAGTGGTGCGAGTGGTGCGACTGGTGCGACTGGTGCGACTGGTGCGACTGGTGCGACTGGTGCGACTGGTGCGACTGGTGCGACTGGTGCGACTGGTGCGAGTGG
>Ga0207684_10000220_pt1 | contig 88359 bp, 86 predicted proteins | sample KBSK5501metaG_FD_184342 | JGI IMG/M metagenome (GOLD analysis project Ga0207684, IMG submission 184342) | Corn, switchgrass and miscanthus rhizosphere microbial communities from Kellogg Biological Station, Michigan, USA - KBS K5-50-1 metaG... | ecosystem: Host-associated > Plants > Roots >...
GAGCATCGGCCGGCGCATCCTCGGGCCGGAAGGTGAGACGAAAATCATTGCAGAGCTGATACGCGGGGATCGGCAGGAAGCGCTCAAGCTTGAACTGCAGGCTTTTCTGGAATCCGTGAGGCAACGCACGCCGCCTCTGGTTTCGGGAAACGATGGGGTCGCGGCGCTCCGATTGGCTGAGAGGATTATGGCTCAGATCAAACGGGGCGGGGTGGCATGACGATGGGAGCAGAGACGAAACGTATTCTTATCATTACTGGTGAGGCGTCAGGGGACCTCCATGGCGCACATCTGGCGCAGGCCCTCAAGGAGCTGGACCCGAGCCTGTCCGTTTTAGGGGTGGGCGGCGCGCGCATGCGGGCGGCGGGCGTCAGGTTGCTGGACGGCATTGCACAGCTGGACGTCATCGGGCTCATCGGCCCGAGGGCGCTAGGAGTGCTGGCAAAGCGGGTCGTCGCGCTTCGACGCTGTCTGCGCCGCGAAGCCTTCGACCTCGTCGTGCTGATCGATCAGCCTGGATTAAATTTCCATTTCGCTCGGATCGCGAACAGTATAGGCAGCCGCGTGGTCTATTATATCGCGCCTCAGCTGTGGGCGTGGCGGCCGGGTCGAATGAACTGGATGCGGCGGCGCGTGGACCATGCCGTGGTCATTCTGCCGTTCGAAGAGGAGCTCTATCGGCAAGCTGCGGTCCCGTGCACCTTTGTGGGGCACCCGCTCCTGGATGAGATGGCGCCCAACTATGATCGCGATCGGATTCGGGCGACGTACAGCCTGCCGCCCCAGGGTCTGGTCCTGGGTCTATTGCCGGGAAGTCGCATGGGTGAGATCCGAGCTTTGTTGCCGCTGATGCTCGGAGCCGTGCAAAAGCTGGCGCCCGCCATCGGCCCCTCGAACATTATACTAGCGGTCGCGGAGACCGTGGACCGCGACGAGATCAAACGCCTCTGCGATCAGGCGGGAGTAGATGTCCGGCAGATCACCGGAGATCCGACTGGGGTCATGGCGGCGTCCGATCTGTTATTCGTCGCCTCGGGCACCGCCACGTTGCAAGCCGCCATTATTGGCACTCCGATGGTCATCGTCTATAAGATGCCGTGGATGGGCTACCTGATCGCGCGTCTGCTGAGTGGAACATCCGCCGCTATGGCAGCCCGTCGTATCTGCTGGCCGGATACGCCGACCATGGCGTGCATAGGCCTTCCCAACCTGATCGCGGGCCGTCAGTTTATTGCTGAGCTGATCCAGACTCAGGCCACCCCCGAACGGCTGGCCGCGGAGGCTCAGCGAATTCTGAACGACGACAGCTACCGGCAAAACATGCGGAGCGAGATGGCCAAGGTGCGGTCCCGTCTCGGTGCGCCGGGAGCCTCCAGACGCGCTGCGGACGCGATTCTCAAGGTGCTCATGTCCCAGGAGGCCCGCACCTGATGCGGACCTATCTGCGCCTCCTGCACTACATGCGGCCGTACTGGGGCCGTTTAATTGCGGCCGGGGTGTGCTCGGGCATCGTCGCCGGACTCACCGGCACCTACGCCTGGCTGGTGAAGCCCGCTCTCGATGAAGTCTTCATCAATAAGAATGTCACCTGGCTGCTGTTGCTGCCGGTTGTGCTCATACTGGTCTCGGTGCTTAAAGGCCTCGCCGCCTACGGCCAGACCTATCTGATGATCTACGTCGGCAGCCGCGTGGTCACGGACATACGACAGCAGCTCTTTGGCCACTTGATGCGCCTGCCGGTTAGTTTTCATCTGAAGAACCCTTCGAGTCGCATGATGTCGCGCGTGATCAATGACGTGAACTGGATTCAAAATGCGGTCTCGGGCGTGTTGAAGGATCTCTTTCAGCAAAGTCTCACCTTCGTGGTCCTGATGGGCATTATCTTTTATCAGCAGTGGCAGTTATCGCTCCTTGCTGTCGTAGCAATACCTCTCTCGGTCTATCCGATGATCCGCTTCGGAAACCGCCTGCGGCACATTGCCTCCAGCGGCCAGGAGCGGACCGCCGACATGTCTACGGCGTTACAGGAGACGCTGACCGGCATTCGCATCGTCAAGGGCTTTTGCCGGGAAACGGCTGAGTCCCAGCGCTTCGCCCGCTTCAATGAAGCCTACTTTCGCACCAACATGAAGTCGACGCAGGTGTCCGCCATCACGTCCCCGGTTCTTGAAGCCGTCGGCGTGATCGGCGTCGCGGGCATTATATGGTACGGAGGCTCGCAGGTGATCCATGGCTCACTGAGTCCCGGCACCTTTTTCTCTTTTCTGACGGCTGTGTTTCTGATGTATACGCCGATTAAGCGCTTGGCCTCCTCGAACAACACGATCCAACAGGCGCTCTCCGCGGCTGAGCGAGTCTTCAGTGTGCTGGATGCGCCCACCGAAGCCGTATTGGATACCGGTGTAGCGGGATTCAACAGTGTGAAGACAGCTATTGAGCTGCGAGGGGTCTCGTTTCAATACGACGGCGCCGATGTGCCGGCGCTCGATGAGATCACGCTTGCGATTCGCGCAGGCGAGCTTCTCGCACTGGTCGGAAGTAGCGGGGCGGGGAAGACGTCACTGGTGAACCTCATTCCGCGGTTCTATGAACCAAGCCGCGGAGCGATTCTCATCGACGGTGTGGACCTTCGCGAGATCCGGTTGTCGGCCTTGCGGGACCGTATCGGGATTGTGTCGCAGGAGACGCTGCTGTTTGACGATACCGTCCACAATAATATTGCCTACGGAAACGACGCAACCACCGCCGACGCCGTCATCGAGGCGGCGAAGGCCGCCTTTGCGCACGACTTCATCATGCGGCTTCCGAATGGCTACGAGACTCTGATCGGAGAAAACGGGGTGAAGCTTTCCGGGGGGGAACGGCAACGTTTGGCCATCGCCCGGGCATTGCTGCGCAACCCCCCCATTCTTATTCTCGATGAAGCCACCTCCTCGCTGGATATGGAATCCGAACGCATGGTCCAAATGGCCTTGGCCAATCTCATGCAAGGACGTACCACTTTTGTCATCGCGCACCGGCTCTCGACCGTCCAAAGGGCGGATCGCATCGTGGTGCTCGAGCGCGGACGCGTCGTTGAAGTCGGCAGGCACGAAGCCCTTCTCGCTGCCAATGGGGCCTACAGCCGGTTATATCAGATGCAGTTCCAGGATGACGCAGTGGAAGAGTCCGCTCAATGAAGCCCTTTAGCCGGCTCAAGCTGCGGCTGTTGCCCCCGTTGGGGTACGCCGTCATTCGATTGCTTGCCGCGACGTTACGAATGCGAACGCTGTATCCGGAAAGAGTCGAAGCGCGGTGGGCCGAAGGCAAGAATGTTATCATCGCGTTCTGGCACAGCCGTCAACTGATGATGCCCTTGGCGTACAAGGGATCGCGCGTCAAGATTTTCATTAGCGCGCATCGCGACGGAGAATTGATCGCCCGCATTCTCACCTGGTTCGGCTTTGGCGCGGTGCGAGGGTCCACAACGCGCGGGGGAAGCCGAGCCCTCCGAGAGTTGGTGCGGGCCGGACGCGCAGGCGTGGATCTGGTCGTGACGCCCGATGGCCCTCGTGGGCCTCGGTGTCAGGCCCAGTCCGGGGTTATCGTACTTGCGAAGCTCACGGGGCTTCCGATCCTCCCGCTCACCTTTGCCGCCTCAAAAAAAAACTCTTTGCAAGCTGGGATCGCTTTGAGGTGCCAATGCCATTCAGTCGCTCCTGCTTCGTCTGGGGCAGCCCGATATGGGTTTCGCAGGAAGCCGACAGCGATCAGATCGAGGCAAAGAGGATGGAACTGGAAACTACGCTGAATCAGCTGGGGGACGAAGCGGATCTCCTTGTGGGGGCCGCGGGAGAGCCGCCCAAGGCGCGTGATTTCGTCGCGCGTCTCATGTTTGGCGCATATAACATCGCGCTGGCGCTGGCTTCGCCCGGTATTCTCGGGATTCTCTTCGCGAAGAGGCGCTGCCGTCAAGGACTGGCGCAACGCCTCGGATGGTTGCCGGGAGGGCTCGCCGAAGAGTGCCGGGACGGGCAGACCGTGTGGGTGCATGCGGTGTCGATGGGAGAAGTCAACGCGGTGGCCCCGCTTGTGCAAGAGCTCAAGGCTCGCGCTCCGCATCTGCGCCTAGTTGTCTCTACCGTGACCCAGACCGGGAAGGAGACCGTTGCGCGTCGGCTCGAAGGTCTAGCCCGCCATATCTATTTCCCGCTGGATTTCCCGTTCGTCGTGCGAAAAGTCTTGGATACGATTCGCCCGCAACTCGTCCTGATCGTCGAGACGGAGCTGTGGCCGAACTTCTTGACCGCCGTTGCGGCCCGCGGGATCCCCTGTGCACTGGTGAATGGGCGACTCTCGACCGATTCGTTTCGGGGCTATTTATGGCTGCGGCCTTTTTTTGCGCGAATCATGAGGACATTCTCGCTGTGTCTCATGCAGACCGACCGCGACGTGGAGCGCATCCTGGCTCTCGGAGCCGATCCGGGCCGAGTAGTCCGGACCGGAAATCTCAAGTTCGATCAGAAGCCCTTCGAATTCTCGGCGGACCCGATCCAACTTGGAATTCAGACGCATGAGGAACTGTTCCTGGCCGGCAGCACGCATCCCATTGAGGAGGAAGCCGTGCTAGACTGCTATCGGCGCTTGCTGGATATTACGCCTAGCCTCGTCCTTGTCGTCGCCCCTCGCCATATCGAGCGGGCGGCAGACTTAGAGGCGACGGCTCGCGCCCGGGGGTTTGCCGTGTTCAGAAGAACGGCCCTCGAGCGGCAGGCGGTGGCTCCGCGGGGTCCTCGCGTCGTTCTTTTGGACACGCGCGGAGAGTTGGCGGCGCTCTATCGACAGGCGACCCTCGTATTTGTCGGAGGCAGCCTCGTGCCAATCGGGGGCCATAGCCCCTTGGAGCCTGCACTATCGGGAAAAGCGATGGTCTTCGGCCCGCACATGGATCACTTCGCAGAGGTCGCGGATTTGTTGGTGTCGCAGGGGGCAGCCATTCAGATTCAGGATGGCGCGGAAATGGCGGTGTCCTTCGCGCGCCTTCTGAAGGATCGCGCACAGCTTCAACGGATGGGCCGGGCGGCCCAGCAGATCGTGCGAGCCAATCAGGGGACGGTGGCAAAAGATGCAGACCTCCTTACTCCGCTTCTCCGCCGGCACTGACTCCGTCTCACGGAAGATGGAGCGCTTGCTCTCGGAGAATACCCAGACACTGTGGGGATGGGCCCTCCTGCCGTTGGTCCCGCTTTCGCATCTGTATGGACTTGGTATGCTCATAAGGGAACGGTTGTACGCGACAGGCCTCTTGGAGCAGCGCGCGCTTCCCGTGAAGGTGATCAGCATTGGGAACCTTACTGTAGGAGGAACCGGCAAGACCCCCGTTGTGATCGCTTTGGCCAATGCTTTGCGAGAGAAAGGCCGCCGGCCGGGCGTCATTAGTCGTGGCTATGGACGACGGGCCGCAGAGGATGTTTTTGAAGTGTCGGATGGGCAGTCAGTGCAGGGCAACCCCGCGAAGACCGGCGATGAACCGTTCTTGATCGCCGAGCGCTGTGCGGAGGTGCCGGTGGCGGTCGGCGTGAACCGCTATGCCGCCGGGCGGTACTTGCTTGATCGGTTCGGTGTGGACACGCTCATCCTGGACGACGGATTTCAACATCTCGCGTTGAAACGCAATGTTGATGTTCTGCTCCTCGACGCCACCGCTCCGTTCGGAAACGGCTATTTGCTTCCCCGGGGTCGACTCCGGGAGGGGCTGTCCGCCCTTGGGCGGGCTACGCTGCTGGTTGTGACCCGGTCGGGCCAAGCCAGAGATTTACAAGGCGTGCTGAAGGCGATTCGTCGTGTGGCTCCCGACACGGCTCTCTGTGTAACAGACTTCATTGCAACCGCCCTCGAAAGGATCGGAGTTGGCGGGAGCGAGAGACCGAACGCGCTGAAAGGTGAGCGCGTCGTAGCGTTGAGCGCAATCGGCAATCCCGGCACGTTTCAACGCTTGCTCGAGAGCCTTGGCGCGGTGGTGGTTCATCATTGCCTGTTTCCAGACCACCATTCGTATTCCTGGCCGGATGTTCGCCGCGTGGTGAAGATGGCAGGCGATCTTCAAGCCGATCGTATTATCACGACCGAGAAGGACGCCGTGAAATTACGTTGGCTTGAAGGCATTGACCAAGTCGGGATGTGGGCTGTCCGGATCGACGTGGAGTGGCTAGAGGGATGGGAAGAATGGACTCGTCTCGTTTTGCACAACTGACGCGTCCCGGGGCGGTCAAGCGGCTGTTGGTCCGAGGCACAAATTGGCTCGGCGATGGTGTGCTGATGGCTCCGGCGCTGAGCGCGCTTCGGCAGGGCTTTCCTCACGCGCGCATTGTCTTGCTGGCCAAGCCCTCCGTCGCTGATCTCTTCCACTGTCATCCGGCCGTAGACGAGATCGTGCTGTACCGCAATCCGGGTATTCATGCCGGATTAGGCGGAAAATGGCGATTAGCCCGCTCCCTGATGGCCTATCACTTTGAGCTGGCGGTGCTGTTTCAGAACGCCTTTGAGGCCGCGCTCATTGCGGCGCTGGCAGGGATTCCGCACCGTTACGGCTATCCGACCGATGGGCGATGGTTTCTTCTCACCCATCGCGTGACGCAGCTCCCCGGCCTTCGCGAAAGACATGAGGTTGAATATTATCTCGAACTTCTGCGGCCCATGGGCATCCCCATTATCCCGTGCGCGCCGGTGCTGTATACAAATGCCGAAGAGGACCGTGAGGCGGCGGCGAGGCTTGAGTCCTTCGGCGTGTTGCCGGGGAGGCCGATCATCGGGCTGAACCCGGGATCAACCTATGGAACTGCGAAGCGATGGTTGCCGGAACGGTACGCGGAGGTGGTGCAGCGTCTTGCTGCCGAACACAACGCCCATGCGATCATTTTCGGCGGGCGCGGCGAAGAAGCGTTGGGTCGGGCCATCGCCGGCATGCTCACTGCTCCCCACACCGTTCTGTCAGGTCGCACCAGCGTGCGGCAATTGATGGCTCTGATCAAGCGTTGCAGGCTGTTCCTCACGAACGATGCCGGCCCCATGCATATCGCCAATGCCCTGGGGGTCCGCGTCGTTGCGGTCTTCGGGCCAACCAATCCCCTAACCACAGCGCCCTTCGGCACCAGCCATGAACTGGTCCGCCAAGCGGTGGACTGTTCGCCGTGCCTGCTGCGAGAATGTCCAATCGATCATCGGTGCATGCGCGGGATCCAGCCCGAGAAGGTGTATGCAGCGGCCGTACGCCAGTTGCGAGAGGCCGGGGTCTCACCCTCTCGTTCCCCCGAAGGGGAGAGAACATTTGGCCCCTCGGAGAGGGAGGGCAGGGTGAGCGGGAGTAGTGCCCCAGTTGTGTTCCTGGATCGCGACGGCACGCTGAACTGGGACCCTGGCTATCTGAATGATCCTGCGGCGATGCGGTTGTTATCTGGTGTCGGCCCTGCTGTTGCCCGTTTGAACCAGGCGGGGCTGAAAGCCGTCCTGGTCACGAATCAATCGGGAGTCGGGAGAGGCATCATTTCTCTAGAGGCATTGGGATCGATCCACCAAAGGCTTAGAGAATTGCTCGCTGAATCGGGCGCCTGGCTGGACGGAATTTACGCCTGTCTTCATCGCCCGGATGAAGGCTGCGGCTGCCGAAAGCCGGCATCGGGATTGGTCGCGCAGGCACGCCGAGATCTTGGCTTGGGGACCGCGCAGTCGTTCGTAATCGGCGATCGCGCCATCGACATAGCCCTGGCCCGCAACATCGGCGGGACCGCTGTCTTCGTCTTGAGCGGCTACCGTCCGGAAGATGAGGAGGCCCATATGGCGGCGCACGGCCTCTCGCCGGACTATACTGCAAAGGATTTAAGCGAAGCGGTCGATTGGGTGCTGAAACGTTGTCTTGTCCCTGCGCCGCAGGCAAGGCTCTCTCTGCCAAGGAGAGGGAATGCCAACTGATTTTCGCAACATCTTGCTCATTAAGCCCAGTTCGCTGGGGGACATTGTGCATGCGCTGCCGACCGCGGCGGTGTTGCGCCGGAGATTCCCGGCGGCGTCGCTGACGTGGCTCGTGAAGCGGGAATGGGCTGACGTCCTGGAAAGCAACCCTTGTATCGATAGCGCGCTTTCGCTGGATTTATCGCTGGCAGGCTGGCCGGAGGCGGTACGAGCGGTTCGGAGGGGACAGTTTGATCTCGTCGTCGACCTCCAAGGCTTGTTCAGAAGCGCGCTCTTGGGTTGGCTCTCCCGGGCCCCCGTACGAATCGGCTTCGCCGACGGACGTGAGGGGAGTCACTGGTTCTACACGCGACGTGTTGTGGTCCCTGATCCTCCGATACACGCCGTTGAGCGTTATCTTCTGATCCCTCGCGCTCTGGCAACTGCACCAGAGACGGGAGCGCTGGAATTTCCGCTGGCGGTAGATCCGGCAGCCGAGATAAGGCTTAGCCAATTGCTGAGCTCAGCGGGGATCTTGCCAGGTACCGCGCTGGTGGCGGTGAACGCCGGGGCGCGATGGCTTACCAAACAATGGTCTCCGGCGTCATTCGCCCAGGTGGCCGATCGGCTGCAAAAGGAAGGGATTCGGGTGGTAGTGATCGGGGACGCGGCCGAGCACCATCCCGGCACAGCAGTCCTCCGCCATATGGTAACATCGCCGATTGATCTCGTCGGGAAGACCGGCATAAAGGACTTAATCGCCTTGCTGAGACGCGTACATCTTGTAATCACCAATGATTCAGGTCCCATGCATCTGGCCGCGGCTCTCGGCACGCGAGTTGTGGCCCTTTTTGGTCCCACCGATCCGGGAAGAACCGGACCATACGGCCCTGGCCACCTGGTCTTTCACAGCGGGATTTCCTGTAGCCCCTGTCTCAGCCGGCGCTGCGCGAATCCGAAGGCGCTGGAATGCTTGACATCCATCAGCCCGGAGGAGGTGTTTCGTCAAGCGCTTGCGATGGTGAGGGATTCGAGTCAGACGGGATTGAAGAAGATTCAAACCTAAGAGCGGAGAAACTATCCCGGCGGCCTTAAATAATCATCAGGCCTTCGGGTCGAGCAAGCCCACGGGAAAAGGGTCGGTCTTGGCCGACCCGGGGCGGGCGGGTGAAAAGGAAAAGAATCACTGGAGGTATTTTCCGGCACGTTTGATCGAAGTGCCGGCACGAGCAAGCTCGGTTTGGAGGAAGCTATGCCGATTGATAAGGACCTTTTATCTATCCTCGCGTGCCCCAAGTGCAAGGGTGACATTCGTTTGAACGAAAAAGGAGATGGGCTGGTGTGCGGCGCCTGTAAACTTATGTATCCAATCAAGGATGAGATTCCGGTGATGCTAATCGATGAGGCGATTCCTCTCCCGTGAATATTCTGATTGTGAGACCCGACGGGATCGGGGATGAAATCCTGTCGCTCCCCGTCGCGACGGCGCTTCGCCGTCTGCTGCCGGACTCGCGGCTGATCTTTCTGTCCAGCGCGTATGCCGCTCCGGTGCTGTGGCACCATCCGGATATCGATGAAGTCCTCACGCTTGAGGGCGGGGAATCCTTGCGTGACCTAGTGCGATTGTTTCGGTCAGGCATCCATGCGGCGCTCTTCCTCAAGCCGTTTCGAAAACTCATCGTCGCCGCCTGGCTGGCCGGCGTCCCTCTGCGTGTGGGCACCGGCTATCGCTGGTATTCATGGCTCTTGAATCGGCGGGTATATGAGCACCGCAGCGACTTTTCGAAGCACGAGAGCCTCTACAATCTCGGCCTTCTGAGGGGCTTAGGCCTCAGCCCGGGCGATGTGGTACCCCCGCCTCGCTTGACTATCACCTCCGAGGAACACCGCTGGGCAGCAACTTTCTTAGGACCCCCGATGACGCGAATCGTCGTGCATCCCGGCGGATTCTCGAGTCGCACCTGGAAGGCGGCACAGTTTCGAGACCTTGTGGTGCGGTTGGCCCGTGATGGCTACCAGATCCTGCTCACCGGCAGCCAGGCAGAAGGCGAGCGCTTTCGGTCAGAAACAGGCATGACGGAGAGCCCCACGGGGGTGCGTGATCTGATGGGCACACTCAACCTCCGGGAGTTAATGGCGGTAATGGTGGAAAGCCAAGCGGTCGTCTCGATGTCGTCGGGGCCGATGCATCTGGCCGCCGCGCTCGGCGTGCCGACCATCAGTCTCTTTGACCCGAGACGAAACCAATCGCCGGTCCGTTGGCAGCCCCTGGGACGGGGCGTCATTCTCATGCCGGAGGTGCCGACATGTGAAAAGTGCATCTACCAGGCCTGTCCCTATTGGGACTGTCTCGATCGCATCACGGTCGACACGGTACTCCAGCGCATCCAGCACGTCCTGGCGCTCGGACCTTCGGCCCCTCTCGCGGTGGGACGTGTCTAAACTGTCCGCCTACGTCCTCACGTTCAATGAAGAAGGCAAGATTCGTGATGCTCTAGCCAGCATCGCCTGGGCCGACGAGATCGTCGTGCTTGATTCCCACAGCACCGATGGCACTACCGCCATTTGCCGGGAATTTACCGAGAAGGTCTATCAATGCGATTTCGAAGGGTTCGGCAAGCTTCGGAATCGAGCCCTCGAATTCGTCACTCATGATTGGGTGCTGAGTCTCGATGCCGACGAGCGGGGGACGGCTGAGTTGAGAGAGGAGATCCTGGCAGAGCTGGCAAAGGGGCCGCGCGCCGAGGCCTTCTTCGTTCCCCGAAGGAATTTCTTTCTCGGGCGCTGGATCCAACACGGGGGCTGGTACCCGGACTATCGGCAACCGCAGTTCTTTAATAAACATCGGTTCCGGTACCGCGAGGACCTGGTCCACGAAGGCTATCAAGTTGACGGCCGCATTGGCTACCTTCATGGCCACGTTGTGCAGGTGCCTTTTCGTAATCTCAGCCAATATCTGCGCAAGATGAGCCGGTATTCAACGCTAATGGCTGAGCAGATGGCTCAGCGCGGAAGAAGATTCCACGCCCATCAACTCGTGACCCATCCCCTATTTACCTTCTTCAAGATGTATGTGGTTCGGCAGGGGTTCCGCGACGGCGTCCCGGGCCTCATTCTGGGGCTTCTGTATGCCTATTACAGTTTCATAAAATACGCCAAACTATGGGAGCGAACCCGCCCGGCAAATGGACGGCACGCACGATGAAAGGCGTCATTCTCGCCGGGGGACTTGGCACGCGGCTCTACCCCTTGACCAAGGTGACGAACAAACATCTGCTCCCGGTCTACAACAAGCCAATGATCTACTATCCGATCCAGACGTTGATCAACGCCGGAATCACCGACATCTTGCTGGTGACGGGCGGCAACGGCGCAGGCGACTTTTTGCGGCTCCTGGGAAACGGGAAAGAGTTCGGCTTGCAGCATTTGAACTATACCTACCAGGAGGGTGAGGGCGGAATCGCGGCGGCCTTGAGCCTGGCCGAGTTCTTTGTGCAAAATGAGCCAGTCTGCGTGATGTTGGGCGATAACATCATTGAGAGAAACATCGGTCAGGTCGTGCGAGCCTATGAGAAACAGGGCAAGGGCGCGAAAATCCTGTTGAAGGAAGTCCAGGACCCTCAGCGATTTGGGGTGCCGGTCTTCGACAAGGATCGGATCCTTCGTATCGAAGAAAAGCCGAAGGTACCGAAGTCGCCATACGCCGTGACCGGCATTTACTGCTTTGACCATGACGTGTTCGACATCATCCGCACGCTCAAGCCCTCGGCGCGGGGCGAGTTGGAGATCACGGATGTGAACAATGTCTACATCGAGCGTGGCCTTATGACATGGGATCTGCTGGAGGGCTGGTGGACAGATGCCGGCACCTTTGAGTCGCTGAGTCTTGCGGGGCACCTTGTCTCGCAGACCGGCACCAACACGCCCTAAGGTCCCCGAAGAAGGGAAGCCACCTGATAGCTTGAATGCAGTGGAGATCCAGATTCTTCGCTTCGTTCAGAAAAGCGGTTACTTAGGAATAATCTATGAAGCGTATCGACACGTCCCTTCCGGGGGTCATTCTGATCGAGCCTGACGTGCACGAGGACCGGCGAGGGTATTTCATCGAACTCTATCACCTCGACAGATACGCGAAGGCGGGGCTCCATACCCGGTTCGTTCAGGACAACTTCGCGCGGTCCGTGCATGCCACCCTTCGGGGACTGCATTATCAGCGACGGCATCCCCAGGGCAAATTGGTGATGGTGATGGAAGGGACAGTCTTTGACGTTGCCGTTGATGTCCGGCGGGGTTCACCGTCTCTCGGCAAGTGGTATGGTGTCGAGCTTTCGGCTGAAAACAAGCGACAACTCTATGTTCCGCCCGGGTTTGCCCATGGCTACTGTGTCGTGAGCGAAACGGCCGCAGTGATATACAAATGCACCGACTTTTACGTGCCGGAGGATGGGCGCGGAATTATTTGGAACGATCCGGCACTGGGCATTTCCTGGCCCGTCGCGACGCCGCTGCTGTCGGCGACAGACCAGTCGTTTCCGACTCTCGCCGAGAGCGGAACGGAGCTGCCGACGTGTGCCGAAAGAGACTGAGAAATCCGTGGCGATGAGGATCTTGGTAACGGGCGGCGCCGGATTTATCGGCTCGCACTTCCTGCGGCTTCTGTTAAAACGGGATAATGCGAACCTGATAGTGAATCTCGATGCCCTCCGGTATTCCGGAAACCTGGACAACTTGCGCGATGTTGCATCGCACCCGCGCTATCGATTCGTACATGGTGATATCTGCGACGCCAAGACCGTTGAAGCCCTCATCAAGGCGCACCAGATCGACACGATTGCCAATTTTGCGGCTGAGACGCACGTAGACCGATCGATTCTCGAACCTGCTGGGTTCGTCCGGACCGACGTCATCGGCACGGCCGTCCTGCTGGAGGCCGCGCGGACTACCGGTGTCCGGCGGTTCCTTCAGGTCAGCACAGATGAGGTATACGGCGACGTTTCTACCGGTCGATCGAAAGAATCCGACCCCGTGGCTCCACGGAGTCCCTACGCCGCCAGCAAAGCCGCCGCCGATCTGCTGGTCCAGAGTTACTTCACCACATACGGAGCGCAGGTATTGATCACGCGCGGCAGCAACACCTTCGGCCCCAACCAGTATCCCGAAAAGTTCATCCCGCTGTTTGTGACCAATGCGCTGGAGGATCAGGCGCTTCCCCTCTATGGGGACGGCCTCCAGCAGCGAGATTGGATCCATGTGGAGGATCATTGCACCGGAATTGCCACGGTTCTTGAACGTGGGACGCCCGGAGAAATCTACAATATCGGCGGGGGTTGCGAGCGACGCAATAAGGAGGTGGCGCAGGCAATTCTCAACATCCTGGGGAAGCCCAGCGCTCTCATACGCCACGTGACGGACCGCCTCGGGCACGATCGCCGATATGCCCTGAACTGCGAGAAGGTCAGGACACTCGGCTGGCAACCGCAAGCAAACTTTGAGGACGCGTTAAAGAGCACCGTGCTGTGGTACCAGGATAATCCCCGGTGGTGGGGAAAGATTAAGTCCGGAGAATTCCGCGAGTATTACGAACGACTGTACGGTGCACGTTTGAGCACATAAAGCGCCCGCGGCTTCAATAGCCACGCAGTCTTGGCTGCGTGGCGTTAGGAGCGCCCGCGGCTTCAATAGCCATGCAGTCTTGGCTGCATGGCGTTAGGATGGACGATGCGTATTCTCATTACCGGTGCACATGGCCAAATTGGATCTGAGTTGCAAAAGGTCCTGGCGGGCGAGGCGCTCATTCTTGCCGATCGGCCCGACTTTGAGTTGACAGATCCGTCTCTTACCCGCCGGATTGTCGACCAACGGCCGCAGGCTATCATCCACGCTGCGGGCAACACGGATGTGGATGGGTGTGAGCGCAATCCCAACGCCGCCTTGTCCGTTAATGCCGAAGGCACGCGCCGGGTGGCACAAGCGGCGGCGGCGGTCGGCGCCTATCTCGTCTATCTCTCGACAGACTACGTCTTCGACGGTACGCAAACGACGCCCTATACCGAGAACGATCCGACGAATCCGCTGAACGTATATGGCCGATCCAAGCTGCAGGGAGAACACGAAGTGATGACCGTTGGCGGGAACACGCTCATTGTCCGAACATCCTGGTTGTACGGCATACATGGTAAGAACTTCGTGAAGACCATTTTACGGTCCGCTGCCACGCAGGCCGAGGTCAGGGTAGTGGAAGACCAATGGGGAAGCCCCACGTATGCCCGCGAGCTGGCGGAGGTGATTGCCGGACTCATCCAGCAAGGAATCCGCGGCATCGTGCATGCGGGCGGAGAAGGCGGCTGCTCCTGGCATGAATTCGCCGGGGCGGTATTCGAGGAAGCCCAGATCCGTTGCGAGAATGTTCCGATTGCCACGGCGGACTCCAGCCGCCTGGCGAGCCGGCCCCGATATTCAGTCTTGTCGACGGCACGACTGCATGAATACGGTTTGCGGCTCTCTCCGTGGAGGAGCGCCTTGAAGCGCTTCATGGAAGATTATGCGGCAGTGGACCAAAGAGCTGAGCCCGCCCAAGGCCGATGAGCGACGGCGTCTGATCCGGCGGCATGGCGAAGATCCGAGTTCTGCAGGTCTGCAATCAGCTCGGCATCGGCGGGACGGAGAAAACGATTCAAGTTTTCTCGAAGTACCTGGATCGATCCCGCTTCGAAGTCTTCGTCTGCGGGCTGCGCGCCGGCGGTCCAAGAGTCCAGGAGCTCGAGCGGCTGGGGATTCCCGTCATCGTCCAGCCGTGCGAGCTCAACACGTTGGTCGAGGAACTCAAAATAGACGTCTATCATATCTACCGGGCCGGCGAGCACGAACCAGGCACGTTGCCGCGAAAGCGCCAGGGATGGCCGAAGATCGTGGAGACCAATGTCTTCGATGCCATTGACCCCGTCGGCACTCCGGTAATCGATGCCCACGTGTTCTTCTCGCGGTGGTGCCGGGACGATTACCTGGGGAAATACGGCCGGTTTCATGGAAAGCGCTATGAAGTGCTCTACGGGCCGATTGACTTCGACGAGTTCCCACCGACATACCGAGAGTTCAGCTGGACGATCGGCCGGTGCAGCCGTCCTGACGACCAGAAGTGGCATACGGCGTGTGTAGACATGTTGCCGAAAGTGTGGCGCAAGGCGCCTCAGATGCGGTGCCGGTTCCGGGGTGCGACCCCTCGCATCAAGGCCCGCCTCCAAACACTGGGAATCGCCGACCGCGTCGAGTTGTCCGAGCCGACGGTCGGTATCGCCGACTTCTACCGGGGGCTGGACGTCTACACCCACGGGGCGCGTATCGGAGAGGGCTACGGCATCGTACTGGCGGAAGCGATGGCCAGCCGCTTGCCGGTCGTCACGGTTGCTACCCCGCAGCGCAAAAAATGTAATGCGCAGGCGGAAGTGGTGGAGCACAACCTGACAGGCTTTGTGGTCCGCTACGCCTGGCAGTATGCCGACGCCGTCATCGAACTATTGAAAAACCCGACGCTTCGCGAGCGGTTCGGCGAGCGGGGATATGAGAAGGCGCGCGACCAGTTCGAAGCGTCGAAGCTCACGCGCAAACTCGAGGCGTTGTACACCGATATAATGGGGCATTCAGGGTGATCTCTAGGGATAGTTCATCCCCTCTCCGGAGAAGGATTGTGTGAGGATCAGCGGGTTCACTTTTTGCCGGAACGCCCTGCGTTACGATTATCCCGTCGTGGAGTCGATCCGGTCCATTCTGCCGATCGTGGATGAATTTGTCGTGAACGTGGGACGCTGTGACGACGGCACGCTCGAACGCATTCGCTCCATCGGCGATCCGAAGATCCGCCTTGTGGAATCGGTCTGGGACGAAACACTGCGGAAGGACGGCCTGATCTATTCTCAGCAGACGAACATCGCGCTGTCCCACTGCACCGGCGATTGGGCGTTCTACCTCCAAGCCGATGAAGTCGTTCATGAGGGGGATTTGCCGCAGATCCTTGAGGCGGTGACGCTGAATCACTCAAACCCAGCCGTGCGCGGGTTGCTCTTTCGCTACCTGCACTTCGTGGGGGATTACTGGTCGCTCAATCCCTGGTTTTATCACAAGGCGGTCCGGATCATTCGCAACAACGGCGAAATGGAATCGTGTGGCGATGCGGTCGGCTTTCATCTCAAAGCGACCGGACAGTATCTTCAGAGCGGGCCGCGTGACTGGCTTGCATTCTCGGGCGCGCGGGTCTTTCACTATGGATGGGTCAAGGACCCCAAAGTTATGTTGGCGAAGAAGCAGGAGCAGACCAAGGTCTACCACGGTGATACGCCGCCCCACTCCGAAGCGAGACTGTACAATCAGGACACCTTCGCCTTTGAAGACTATTTGATTCTGAAGGACTTTAGCGGAAGCCATCCCGCCGTGATGCGGTCGCGACTGGAGGCGGCAGGGCGACGGGGGACACGCCGAAATCGCTGGCTGAACTGGCAATTCTATCGAGAGGTGGTTCGGCGTGGCTTTCGAGGGTAGGGAAGGCGGCGAATAATGCGGCAGACGATTTCTTGCGCTACCGTCGTGTTCAATGAAGAAAGAAATATCCGGGACTGCCTCGAGTCGGCAAAGTGGATGGATGAGATCATCGTGGTGGATGCATTCAGCCAGGATCGGACGCTCGAGATTTGTCGGCAGTATACCACGCGGATTTATCAACGGCCCTGGAACGGGTTCGGGGAGCAGAAAAACTTTTCCATTGACCAGGCCACTTGTGATTGGGTCTTCATCTTGGACGCGGATGAGCGGATCAGTGACGAACTGAGGCGGGAGATTGAAACGATCTTGTCGTCTCAGGGGGATGGGCCTGTTGGCTATTCCCTGCCCCGAAGGAATTATTACTACGGCAAGTGGGTCAAATGGGCGGGCTGCTATCCGGATTACCAGCTGCGGCTTTTTCGCAGAGGTGCCGGAAGGCTGGACGATGCGGAACCACACAACCGATTCGTGTTTGAAGGACAAGCGGCCTATCTGAGCGCCCCTTTGGATCATTATACGGAACGCACCATTGAGGATCACTTTCGCAAATTCGATAACTTCACGACCCTGGCCGCAAAGGAGCGGGGCAAATCCAAGCAGACAGTGTCCTGGGCCGATTTAACCATCAGGCCGCTCTATACCTTTTGGAAATACTACATGAAGCGGCAGGGATTCCGTGCCGGCATGCATGGGTTCCTGATCAGTGTCTTCGCCAGCATGTACACCTGTGTGAAATATGCGAAGCTGTGGGAACAGCGCCAAGCTCCTCCAAGATCATAAGGTCTTTTTCCTTTATCGGGTTCGCGTCGGCCTTGTATAATTCGCGGACACCGAATTGTTAGCTCTTCGTGTCTGCTGATCTGACACGGACGATACGGCGGGAAGATGAGCGGAGATGGCGGAAAAAGGTACGTGATGAAGATCCTTTTCCTGATTGATCCGCTCCAGAACTATGTCTCGGATCCTCTGTATGTAGGTCTCGTCCGTATCCTTGGCCAGGACCACGTGGTGCACTACCCGCCGAAGCCTATTTATTACGACCCGTCGGCGAAGCTGTGGTTTTTGCCGCAGATGCCGAAGGTCGAGAAAACCGAGCTTGAGATTAAATGTCTGCTTGGGGAAGATTTTTTCGATATCGTATGTATCTCCTCTCACCGACAGGAGTCGCTGGACGCGTTTGCTCGGCTGTATAATCCACACAAGTTCCCGCCCATTGTGTTCATCGATGAGGGAGACGACCCGCACATACGTCATGACATCGCGGCGCGTTACCCGCTGGCTCTGTACTTTAAACGCGATTATGTCTGGAAGATGGGAAGTCCATGGAAAGACCGATGGGGTCTGGTTTCAACATTTCGGGGGAACAAGAAACTTTTTCACCGCACGTTCCCCATGCCGTTATCGATTGTCCTGGAGGCATTACCGACCTTTTCGGGAATTCCTAAGGATATTGATGTATCATACCGGGGCCGCGCGTCTCATCCGCGCAGGGTAAAGGCCATGGAGATATTGAGCAGCATGAAGGATATTAGATTTTCCGGCGGGATCTACGCCAGTCCCGGCGATCGTCGATACAAATTGAAGGCTGGATTCTCGCGCCTCTGGACGAAGCTCTTTGATGATCGGCCCGCCGAGGTTGCGGATGAACAGAAAAAAGAGCGGCCCGAAGCGTATTATCGGGAGATGGCGGCCTCCAAGATCGCATTAGCGCTGCGAGGCGGAGGACGAACGGCTACGCTGCGCTATTTTGAAATTGTGGCGATGGGGGCGATGCTGATTTCGGATGCGCCGGAAACCTTGATCCCGAATGATTTCGTTCCCGCCCGCCATGCCGCCTATTGCCGGCCGGATCTTAAGGATCTTCCCGAGTTGATCCGGCACTACTTGAAGAAAGACGCTGAACGAGAGGCGATCGCCAAGGACGCCTACAGTCATCTCCTGAAGTACCACACCTGCGAACGTCGCGCTGAGTATTTCCTGGATGTCTGCGCGAGGATGATATGATCAAACGAATCTGTCTGATCACTCCACCGTCGATCTTTCTACTGGATGAGCGGGTCTTCATGACCTTGGGCATTCTGAAGGTGGCGGCGGTGCTGGAGCAGGCCGGCGTTGAAGTGGAGATGCTGGATCTTTCCGGGGTCGAAAACTATGAAGAAGTGGTGCGGGATTACGCGAGTGCCAGCGCCACGTCCTGCTACGGCTTGACGGCCACCACCCCTCAGATGCCGGCCGCCACAAAGATCTATCGCACGATCCGAGCCACGCGCCCGCAAGCCCGAATCATTTTGGGCGGGCCACATGTGACTCTGATCCACGCGGCGTATCAATACGAGCAGAAACGCGGGCGAGACGGCCGGGGTACCAGCGCATACCGATCGCTGGGAGAGATGTTCGACGTGATGGTGGTGGGAGATGGAGAGTTGGCAGTCTTCGAGGCGTTGGAGACGACAGCGCCCAAATTGGTCGATGGCGATGATCCCCAGTCGAGCTATTTCCTGACCAATCAAAAACTCACGGAGTTGCCTTTTCCCGCCAGGCATCTGATCGATGTGGACAGCTATCATTACAGTATCGACGGGGTGCGCGCCCTGTCGATGATCGCGCAACTTGGCTGTCCTTTCGGATGTGGCTTCTGCGGCGGCCGGATGAGCCCGTTCCTTCGCCGTATCCGGATGCGGACGTCCGAGAACATCGTGCGTGAAATGGTGCAGCTTTACGAAACGTACGGCATGACCGGCTTCATGCTCTATGACGACGAACTCAACGTCAATCCCAAGATCATCGAGCTCATGGACCTGATCAGTGCGACGCAAGAGAAGCTGGGCGTGGAATTTCGGCTGCGCGGGTTCATCAAGGCGGAGTTGTTCACCGATCAGCAGGCGGCGGCGATGTATCGGGCGGGCTTCCGCTGGATTCTGGTCGGCTTCGAATCCGGGCACGAACGCATCCTCACGAATATTCAGAAGAAATCATCCCGGGCCGACAATACGCGCTGCATGGACATCGCCAGGCGTCATCATCTCAAGGTCAAGGCCCTCATGTCCGTCGGTCATCCCGGTGAATCGGAAGAGACGGTCCGGGCGACGGCCGATTGGTTGCTGGCCGTGAAGCCCGATGACTTCGATACGAGCGTGATTACGACCTATCCCGGCACGCCCTACTTCGACGAGGCCGTGGAGACCAAGCCCGGGGTCTGGACCTACACGTATCCGAAAAGCGGCGACCAGTTGCACAGCCTGGAAGTGGATTACCGCGAGGTGGCCGAATACTACAAGGGCATCCCCGGTGAGTATACTTCCTACGTCTACACGGATTACCTGAGTGCCCCGGAACTGGTGAGGCTCCGGGATTGGCTGGAGGGGCATGTCCGCGGGAGACTCGGGATTCCCTACAACACCGCCGCCCCGGCCGTTCGTTACGAGCACTCGATGGGACAGGGGCTGATTCCAGCCAATATTCTAAAGGCGACGTCGACCACAGGCAGCGGCACGAGGATCATGTGACGTCATGGAGGCCCCACCGGGCGAGGCAATGCGAATTGGGCTGGACGTCAGCCCTCTTGTGGGCACCCGGGCCGGCGTCGGAATCTATGTGGAACGCCTCGTAAAGGCCCTGATCGCAGCATCTCCCCAACACCGGTATTATCTCTATGCCCCAGGGCCCTTGCCAGGTTCCGATATTGCGGTGTTCGACGCGTTCGCCAATGCCAAACTCGTCCGGTGTCCTGCGTTACTCATGGGATGCCGGGCACGTTGGGACCGCGTGGACCTCTTTCATGGAATGAATTACAAGCTGCGTGGATGGGGCCGTTACGGCGGGGTGGTGACGATTCATGACCTGGCGCTGGATAGAATCCCCCAACAGTCTCGCAAGCTCTTCGGCCAGAACCGTTCCTTTCTCCGGAGCCGGCGGACAGCGCTTCGAGCCTCGCGGGTGATCGTGGTTTCCCAGCACACGGCCTCGGATGTTGCCGAGCTATACCGAGTCCCCCGGGAACGGATCGCTGTCGTGCCGAATGGGGCAGGCGGTGACTTCTATCCGATCACGGACAAACGCGTGGTGGACTCAGTGAAGGTCCGCTACGGTCTGCAGCGCGGTGACTTTGTTCTAGCCACGGGAGGCGCGCAGCCGCGCAAGAATATCGTGCGGGTGATTGAAGCGTTTGGGCGTGTCCCCGAGCTCCGGGAGAGGTTCCACCTGGTAGTGGTCGGTGGTTTGGAGCGGGGAGGTGACGCGCTCTATGAAGTGGTCGCACGATTTGGGCTCCAATCGGCCGTCGTGTTTCCCGGCCATGTGCCCCCCGAAGACCTGCGGGCGCTCTATTCGGCCTGCGCCCTGTTCGTGTTCCCGTCGCTCTATGAAGGATTCGGAATGCCGGTGCTGGAGGCGATGGCGTGCGGCGCTCCGGTAATCTGTTCGAATACCTCTGCGCTGCCTGAGGTGGCGGGCGGGATGGCGATCCTTGTAGAGCCGACAAGCGTGGAGGCGATTGCAGCCGCCATGGCAAAGGTTCTTTCAGACAAGGATGTCCGCGACGAGCTTCGCCGCGGAGGGCTCGCTCGAGCAAGGACGTTCACCTGGGAGCGCGCCGCCGGCGAGCTGCTTGAGGTGTATGCCGGACTCGCTCGAGACGCAGCGTGCGTGTCTGATGCGCATTGAGAATCCCCAGAGTATCCTCGTCATTAAGCTTCGGTATATCGGAGATGTCGTCCTGTCGACGCCGGTTTTGAGTCGTCTGCGCGAAGGCTTTCCCAAGGCACGTATCACGATGCTGGTGAATGCCGGGACGGAGGAAGTGGTCCAGGGGCATCCGGCGCTCGACGAGGTGTTGATAGTCGGCCGCGACAGCATGCCTCGGCAGTGGCGGATGTTGGCCGAGCTTCGCCGCCGGCGGTTCGATCTCGTTGTGGATCTGACCGACGCAGACCGTTCAGCCATCCTCAGTTGGTTGTCGGGGGCGCCTACCCGCGTGGGCTACAACAGCGAGAATCGCTGGCGGGGACGACTCTATACCGACATCGTCCAAGCAGACCGATTCGGGATGCACACCGCCCATTATCATTTGGCAGCTGTGAAAGCGCTTGGGCTGGCTGGTCGAGCACCGGACCCAGACATCACGGTCGGTCGAGATGCCAGGCAGGCCGCGAAGCGTCTGCTCCAGGAAGCCCAGATCGAGGGAGACAGACCTTTTGTGTGTCTTCATCCGGGAGCGCGATGGTGGTTCAAAGCCTGGCCGGGAGAGCGTTTTGCTGCTCTCGCGGATCGCATTCAGACCAAGGCCCAGACGCAGGTCCTGTTCCTGGGAGGCGACCAGGACCGGCAGGTTGTGCGGGAGATCGGGACGGCGATGATGACTCCTTGCCGGAGTCTCGCGGGCAGCACCCGTTTGCAGGAAGTGGCAGCGGTACTGGAGCGCTCCACCCTGATGATCAGCAATGACAACGGGCCGATGCATATTGCCGCCGCCGTCGGCACCAGGGTGGTCGGCCTTTTCGGACCCTCCGATCCGGCCATCTGGGGACCCTGCGGAGTGGGGCACCGGATCTTTTACAAACAGATTGACTGCCGCAGTTGTTTTCATCCCGATTGCTTTCGGGGAGATGAAAATTGCATGCGGCTCATCTCTCTCGATGAAGTCTGGCAAGCGGTGTGGAACTTATTGCAGGAAAAGCCTTGTCGGAAAAACTAACAATTCTCTTCATTCATGGAATCACCGAAATCGGAGGCGCCGAGCGTGAACTGTTGCGGATGCTGGGCGAGCTTCCGAGCCTGGGATACCAGCCGCTCGTCGCCTGCCCCCTGCAAGGACCCTTCGTTCAGGAACTGGATCGTCGGAAGATCGAACATCACGCTATAGCAATGCCGCCCTGGCGAAAACTCTTGGCGTATCCCAAACGCGCGTCGGCGGTTCGTGCATTGCGAGAAGTTATTATGACGAAACGCCCGCTGGTGCTTCATGTGAATGACATCTGGTGGGTTCCGCAAACCCTGCGTGCGGTCGCTGGATTCAGAATTCCGATCGTGGCGCATGTTCGACAGGAAATCGACCCTCCCAAGGTGCGGCGCTATGAGCTTAACGAGCTCGATAGGGTGTTCCCCGTATCCCGCCAGATTCAGCGATCGTTGGAAGCCGGAGGGATCTTGCCTGAGCGGCTCCGTGTCATTTATAGCGGGTTGGACACCAGCGCCGTTCCGGTTCAAGCGGACGGCCGTCAGATCCGGCACGAGTTCGGTATTCCGGTCGATGTCCCTCTCATCGGAACAGTGGGGAACCTATTTCCCCGCAAAGGGTACGAGGTCATGCTCAGGGCGCTGCCGACGATTTTGAAATCGCTGCCTGAGCTCCATTACCTGATCGTAGGAGGCGGAAATGCCGCTTATGAGACCCGGTTGCGGTCGCTGGTAAAAGAGCTGGGAGTGGCGAACCGCGTCCATTTTGCCGGATTTCAGGACCCGGTATATAGTTGCCTGGCGGCCATAGACCTGTACGTGCATCCGGCTCTGACGGAAGGATTCGGCATCGCGGTACTCGAGGCCATGGCGATGCGCAAGCCCGTGGTGGCGACTGCGACCGGCGGCTTGCCCGAGATCGTTCAGGACGGGGAGACAGGGATTGTGGTTTTGCCAGGCGACCCGGATGCCTTGGCGCAGAGCGTGTCGGAGCTCCTTCTGGATTCGGCGCAATGCCGGCAACTGGGAGAGGCCGGGCGAACCAGAGTCGCTACCCACTTCACGGTTGAAAGCATGATGGATCAACTTGTGTCCGGATACGGGACATTGCTCGGGCGCAGGGTTCCCGCGGCGAAGGCGGTGTCCCGATGACGCAAACCCCAAGCGTCAGTCTCGTCATTCCGGTCTACAACCAGCTCATGCATACCATGCAGTGCGTGGAGTCCATCCAGCGGCTGCCAGACCAGGCCGCCGAACTCATTATCATTGACAACGCGTCCACCGACGGGACTTCAGAATATCTCAAGGGCCGTGACCTGCGGGTCATCACGAACCCGATGAATCTCGGATGCGCCAAGGCGTGGAATCAGGGCGTTCGCGCCAGCCGGGGCGACATCGTGGGGATTTTGAACAACGACATTGTCGTCACGATGGGATGGTTGTCGGCGCTCCTGAGTTTCATGGACCGCACAGGATGTGGTATCGTGAGTCCCGCCATGCGCGAGGGCCCATTGGATTATGAACTGGACCGCTACGCGGCGGAGTTCACGACCGCCTGCAGGACTGCTACTCGCCGGGGATTGCGCGGGCCCTGCATGCTCATTCAACGCGAAGTCTTCGATCGCGTCGGAGTTTTTGACGAAGGGTTCGTGTACGGCGGTTGTGAGGACATCGATTTCCTCTGGCGCGCGGAAAAGGCAGGATTTACCGCTACCGTGACGGGCTCCGCATTTATTCATCACTTCGGCATGGTCACGCAAAAGGCCATTAAACGACAGGAATCCCAGAGCTATCCGGCCCAGAATCTGGAGCATTTTAGAAACAAATGGGGTCGCACGGTGCGGGGTAACTGGTTCCAACGTCGGGGGACGGACCTTCGCGAGGCCTTGACCGAGCGGTACGAACGGCTTCGATACGGGCACGCCCTGGTTGAGCGAGGCTAGCGATGCGGGTGGTCATCACAGGGGGCGCGGGATTTCTGGGCAGCCATCTTTGCCAGCGCCTGATCGGTCTTGAGCATGAAGTGACCTGCATCGATAACCTCATCACGGGTTCGATGGATAATGTCGCGCATCTCATGGGCCATGAACGGTTCACCTTCGTCAAATACAACGTCTGCGATTACTTGCACGTGGCCGGGCCGTTGGACGCGGTGATGCATTTTGCCTCGCCCGCGAGCCCGCAAGACTATCTGGAGTTTCCTATCGCGACCTTGAAGGTCGGCGCGCTCGGAACCCACAAAGCCTTGGGTTTGGCAAAGGCGAAGAACGCTCGTTTTCTGCTGGCCAGCACCTCTGAAGTCTACGGCGATCCGTTGGTCTCCCCGCAGGCGGAGGACTATTGGGGCAACGTGAATCCGATCAGTCCCCGCGGCGTGTACGACGAAGCCAAGCGCTTTGCCGAGGCGATGACCATGGCGTACCATCGCTATCACGGGGTAGATACCCGGATCGTGCGCATCTTTAACACGTATGGGCCGGCCATGCGGCCGAAGGACGGCCGCGTCGTCTCGAACTTTATCGTGCAGGCGTTGAGCGGAGAGCCTTTGACAGTCTACGGGGACGGCAGCCAGACCCGAAGTTTCTGCTATGTGGACGATCTGGTCGAGGGGATTACGCGACTCCTATTGGCACCATCGGGCAAAACACATGAGGAACGCACCGACCGGGCGTTTATCTACCAACGCAGCGCGCCATCCGTCCATGATCCGACGAACATTGGCAACCCTCAGGAGTTGTCGGTTCTTGAGATCGCCCGCAAGGTGCAGGCCCTCATCGGCACGGAGATTCCTATTGAGTTCAAGCCGCTGCCGGCTGATGATCCGAAGGTGCGCCGGCCGGACATTACCCGTGCCCGAACGCTCCTCGATTGGGAGCCGAAGGTTGGCCTCGAGGAAGGCCTCGGCCGCACGATCGAGTACTTCCGAAAACGGCTGCTATGAAGCTTCACTGCTTCATCTGCGCAACCATCACCTTTCCTGATGACCCGGTGGCGGAGCAGCAGCATCACGGCGGCTATCTGCATGCGCAGGTGACCGCTTTTCAGCGGGCCGGTGTTCAGCTGACACTGATCCAGAACGGCTGTGAGTTTCCATCCCTCGGTATCCCCGTAATCCGGAATCCCCTCGTAAAGAATGTTGCGTATAACTGGCTTTTGTGTGATGTGAACTGTGCCGGCGACTACTGGGTGTTCCTTCCTGAAGACTGCCGCATCACGCCGGCCGGCTGGGAAGCGATCCGCAAATCGGACGGCCGCGCCTGCTTCACCCTCGCCAAAGACCCCAAGGCCTTGATCTGCCGAAAAGGGATTTTCGAAGGACTCCCGCCGGAGGTCCGGAGCGCGTGTGACCTGAATTTCATGGGAAAGGAGTTGGGGTGCTTATTGGTAAGGGGAGAACTCGAGAAGCAGGGATTCCACAGCATTAACTCGCAATGGTCGCAAGTGAGCAGGCAGCCCCCGCTATGGGCCAACGAATACTTTGAGATGATCCCCGGCGAGCATCTGAATACCAACAGGCTTCGTCGAATACCTTCACTGGATAACTACGGGGTGCGGGAATACAAAGCCTCCGCTTCGAAAATCGAAGAGCTTTACGCGAAGATTGTGCGGGACAATGTGGAGCTCGTGACGAAAGATGCCCTGGCCTGTCAGTCGCTGATCTCCAAGTATGGGCCCATCTTGAGCGAAGTGCCCTATCAGCCCTAATCCTCCAGGAAAAGAATTTGATAGCAGCGCCTGCACCAAAAGTACAGAGATTCATCGAACACTCACCCTCGTAGATCCTGAAATCCATGGAGCAGAAGACTCCTGGGCGGCGGTCTTTGCCAAGAAAGGACACCGTAGGAAAGGTTTTCCTTGACTCACTTCTTTCCGTTATGTTCAAATTGTGAACCCGTAACTTAAAACATAGTGTTTTCATTGACTTACAAGCCGCCTGACTCCTTGACTTCCGGATACCCGCACCCGTGACGGGAGTGTTTCACAGCGCTTATCGGGCAGGGATCCTAGGCCTTGCCGTGGGGCCAGGATTCTAAAGCACAGATCGTACCTTGTGATCTTCGCGTCAGGTGGCGACGGACTCTCCTCTGCTGGACACCGGACAGTAAGGTCCTAGGAGGGGGTATTTTTTTCGTAGTCTGTAAGTGAGAGGGCGGAGCTGTGCCTGAAACCGATGTCATTCCGCTCTGGTATGCGGTTCGTACGCGCTCACGGCACGAAAAGCAGGTCCGGGATCGGTTTGAGGCGCTCGGCATCGAGCAGCTTCTTCCCACCGTCAGGCGGCTGAATCAATGGAAGGATCGAAAGAAGGAGATTGAGTGTCCGTTGTTTCCCGGGTATTGCTTCGGGCGGTTCCCCTGGGAGGAGAGGTTGTCGGTGCTGAAAGTCGCGGGAGTCGTCGATATCATAGGCAGCGGGAGCCATCCGGAATCAATTCCGGAGCGGGAGATCGAGGCGATCAAAGTCTTGATTACGAGCACGCTGCCGTATGACTCTCATCCCTATCTTCGAGAAGGCATGCCCGTGGAAGTGGTCCGTGGACCTTTGGAAGGCCTGCGGGGCGTGCTGCTTCGGAAGGACAAGCGGCATCGGCTGGTGATTTCCGTGCATCTTATCCAGCAAGCCGCGTCCGTGGAGATTGATGCCGGAGATGTGGTGTCAGTGTAAGCCTCCCCATCGGTAAAACTGAACAAAAGGATTGTTGGTCATGCCACCTTACGTCCAATGCTGATTGACCAACGCCCGGTTCGAAGATCAAGTAATTGTGATTTTTTAGTAGTCGGGGCGGGTGTGGTGGGAGTCTCGGTGTCCCGAGAGCTGCATCGGAAACACGGTGGACGGGTCTTGGTCATCGACAAGGAGGGTTCTCCTGGCATGCATGCGAGTGGACGGAACAGCGGCGTGCTCCACGCTGGTGTGTACTATGCGCCGAATTCCCTCAAAGCGCGGTTGTGTATCGAAGGGAATCGCCGGATGCGCGAGTATTGTGCCTCAAAGAAGCTCCCCATCAACGGCGCTGGGAAAGTCATCGTTGCAAGAGCCCCTGAGGATCTCCCGGGACTCGAGGAGTTGCATCGCCGGGCGACCGCGAATGGGGTGCAGGTCGCTTGGCTGGACGCGAAGGCGCTGCATGAAGTAGAACCGCACGCACGCACATTGGAGAAGGCTCTGTATGTAAAAGAGACGGCGGTGGTGGAGCCGTCAAGGGTGATGGAGAGTTTGGTGACTGATGCGAAAGCTGAAGGCGTAGAATTTGAATTCAATTGCGCGTGGGAAGGTCTTCGGGGTGACCGCTCAGCCCAAACATCTCACGGGACGATTTCCTTTGGGCACCTCGTGAACTGTGCGGGACTTTTTGCAGATAGGGTGGCCCATGCCTTTGGTGTCGGGAGAGAGTACGGGATCTTGCCGTTCCGCGGCGGTTACTACCGTTTGAATCCGCAGTCGGTTGTCCATGTGCGCGGGAACATTTACCCTGTGCCCGACCTGCGAAATCCGTTCTTGGGCGTGCATTTCACGGGGCGCCCCAATGGCGAGGTCACCGTTGGCCCAACGGCGCTTCCGCTTCTTGGGCGCGAGCAATATTCCGGATTGAAGGGCGTGAATGCAACCGACGCGTTGAGCATGGGCAGCTACATGGTTCGTCTGTTTACACAGAACCGCGATCACTTTCGTTCCCTCGCGTTGAAGGAAATCGGTAAAATGACGAAGAAGGGATTTTACCGTGAGGCGGCCGGCCTGGTGGAGGGCCTCCAGCCTCACGATCTTGCGCCCGGAGAATCCGCGGGCATCCGTGCTCAACTCGTGAATATCCGCACCGCCGAGTTATTGAACGACTTTGTGGTGGAGCCTGGCCCTTGCTCAACCCATGTCCTCAATGCTGTTTCTCCGGCTTTTACATCGTCCTTGCCGTTCGCAGAGCATGTCGTGCAGACCATGAAGTTGGACATCTAGGGCGTGAAGCTCTTTCCGGCGAGAAATACTTGACTCCGTGAATCGCCCTCTGTTAGAAGCTCGGGTGATTTCCGATCCTCTCATCCCTGACAAGGCAACAGGTTGAATGTGAAAATGTCCCACGCAGCGGAATACTTCGCTGAAACCCGCCAGATCACCGAACGCATCGATTACGAGATGCTTGAACATATCGCCCAAGAGCTTGCCGATCTGCGGGCGAGGGGTGGACGGCTATTCGTGTTAGGAGTCGGCGGAAGCGCGGCGAATTGTAGTCATGCCGTCAATGATTTCCGGAAACTCTGCGGCATCGAGGCGTATACCCCGGTTGATAATGTTGCAGAACTGACGGCCCGCACGAATGATGAAGGCTGGGAGACCGTCTTTGCCGCCTGGCTGGGGGTCAGTCGCGCCGGCGACAACGACGCCATCTTTGTCTTTTCGGTCGGCGGCGGGAACGCCGCCAACAACATCAGCGTCAATCTGATCCGCGCAATCGACGAAGCGAAACGCACGGGAATGAGAATTTATGGCGTGGTCGGTCGCGACGGTGGCTACACCAAGCAGATGGGCGATGCCGTCCTCGTCATTCCGACCGTGAACGACGAGCGCGTCACTCCCCACACGGAAGCCTTTCATGCGGTCGCCTGGCATTGCCTTGTGTCGCATCCGAAGCTGCAGCTCGTCGAGACCAAGTGGGAAAGCACCGCCCAAGCGGCGCGTCCATGACTGCAGGGCGTGCCGTTTTTGTTGATCGCGATGGTGTCCTCAACCGTGCCTTCGTGCGGGCCGGTGTTCCCTATCCGCCAGCCAGTCTGGCTGATTTCGAAATCCTCCCGGGTGTGGCCGACGCAATCCTTCGACTGAAGGACGCAGGCTTTATATTGATTGTCGCGACCAATCAGCCCGACGTGGAAAAGGGTATTCAGCGTCGGGACGTTGTCGAGGCGATGCACGCTCGGCTGCTTAAGGAATTGCCGCTCGACGATATTAAGGTGTGCTGGGATCTGGACAGCCCTGAGTCTACGTGCTACAAGCCAAAGCCTGGCATGCTTCTCGCGGCTGCGAAAGAACGAGATATTCACCTCGCGAGCAGTTACATGGTGGGGGACCGCTGGCGAGACGTAGGCGCGGGGAAAGCTGCTGGTTGCTTTACGATCTTTATTGACCGCGGCTACGCAGAGACCCTGCGAGAAACCCCTGACGCGATCTGTGGTGATTTAGGGGAGGCGGCTGCCATCATTCTTCGGCATGCCTCGAAGCCTGTGAGGACACCCGTCATCCTAAAGGAGGGACGATGCGGCAGCTAGACGGAATGAACATCAAAATTTTCGCGGATGGGGCGGATGTCAACGGCATCGAGAACATGTACGCGAAGCCATGGATCAAAGGCTTCACGACCAACCCCACGCTGATGCGGAAGGCGGGTATTGCAGATTACAAGGCATTCGCCCTCGACGTGCTCAAGGTCGTGCCGGACAGGCCGGTGTCGTTCGAAGTGTTTGCCGACGAGTTTGAGGAGATGAAGAGTCAGGCGATGGAGATTGCCTCCTGGGGCAGTAATGTCAATGTGAAGATTCCCGTCAGCGATACCAAACGGAACTTTTCTGGTCCCTTGATCCGCTGGCTCTCGATGGCCGGCGTAAAGCTCAATATCACCGCGGTCATGACCCTTGACCAGGTCCGTGACATTGTCGATCATCTCATCGGTGACACCCCGGCAATTATCTCGATTTTTGCCGGCCGCATCGCCGATACGGGGATCGATCCGGTGCCCGTCATGAAGGACGCCCTAAAGCTGCTGCAAAGCCGGCCGAAGGCTGAGTTGCTATGGGCCAGTCCGCGAGAGTTGCTCAATATCGTGCAGGCGAATGAAATCGGCTGCCATATCATCACCGCCACGAACGACATTCTGAACAAGCTGCAACTGCTGGGCAAAGATCACAGCGAGTATTCGCTCGAGACCGTGGAGATGTTCTACAACGATGCGACAGCCGCCGGATACACCATTCCATATCAGCGCCGTGCCGTCGCCTCCTGACCTCTCGTTTCCCGTTCCTGGGGATCTTAGCTTGAAAAATGTTCTCATCACCGGCGGAGCCGGGTATGTGGGCACCCTCTTGGTCCCGCAACTCCTCGATGCCGGCTACAACGTCGTCGTCTACGACACCCTGTACTACGGTTGCGAGCTGAGGCCTGTGGCGCGACTGAAGCTTCTTCAGGCAGACGTACGCGACACTCCGACGTTCCGCAATGCGTGCAAAGGTATCGATGCCGTCATCCACCTGGCTTGCATTTCGAACGATGCCGGCTTTGAGCTTGACGAACGCTTGAGCCAGACGATCAACTACGACTGTTTTGAACCGCTGGTCATTGCCGCCAAGGAACAAGGTGTCAAGCGTTTCATCTACGCCTCGTCAAGCTCCGTCTATGGCGTGTCTGATGCGCCTGAAGTGACTGAGGAGCATCCTCTAGTGCCGCTTACGCTTTACAACAAGTTCAAGGGCATGTGCGAGCCGCTCTTGTTCAAGCATCAGGCGAAGGATTTTGTCTGCGTCGTCATCCGTCCCGCCACCATTTGCGGCTATAGTCCCCGGCAGCGGCTGGACCTTTCCGTCAATATCCTCACGAATCATGCGGTCAACAACGGCAAGATCACCGTGTTCGGTGGCGGGCAGAAGCGTCCGAATCTGCACATTCAGGACATGTGCGATCTCTATAGGTTGCTACTCGAAGTGCCGGATGAGCACATTGACGGGGAAACCTTTAACGCGGGCTACCAGAACCACACCATCATGGAGATCGCAAAGATGGTGAAACACGTGGTGCACCAGGAGTTTCCCGAAAAGGGAGACCTCCCGATCGAGATTACGCCGACGAACGACAATCGCTCTTATCACATCAATTCAGACAAGATCGCCAGAAAGATCGGCTTCAAGCCGAAGCGGGGGATCGAGGATGCGGTTCGCGATCTGTGCCGGGCCTTCAGGGCGGGGAAGCTCTCGAACAGCACGATCGACGAACGCTACCATAACGTCAAAGTACTGAAACGCATTCGGGTGTCCTGATGTCCACACGCCCCCTTGTCGTGGTCACGGGCGGCGCCGGATTCATCGGCAGCCACATGGTCGATCTTCTGGTCGAGCGAGGTTTCCGCGTCCGCATCATCGATAATCTCGTCGGTGGCCGCGCAGTGAACCTGGCGCAGCACACGACGAATCCTGAGGTCATCCTCGATGAGCGCGATGTCCGCGCGCTCGCGCCTGATGACAAGCTTTTCGCCGGCGCTCGGTACGTGTTTCACTTCGCCGGTATCGGTGACATCGTGCCCTCGATCGAGCATCCGACCGAATATATGGCGGCCAACGTGCAAGGCACGGTGCACATGCTCGAGGCCGCGCGGCATGCCGGAGTGCGCAAGGTCATCTACGCGGCCTCCTCTTCGTGTTATGGATTGGCGACCGTGCCGACACGCGAAGATCATCCGATCGCGCCACAATATCCCTATGCACTCAGCAAATACCTTGGCGAGCTCGCCGCCTTTCATTGGCACAATGTCTATCGGCTGCCGGTGAATTCGATTCGGATCTTCAACGCCTATGGCACGCGCTCGCGTACTTCAGGAGCCTATGGCGCAGTGTTCGGGGTCTTCCTGCGTCAGAAGCTCGCGGGCAAGCCGTTCACCGTCGTCGGCGATGGGACACAGACGCGCGATTTTCTTTATGTGATCGATGTGGCGGCGGCATTCCTGAGAGCCGCTGAGAGCGACCATACGGGCGAGGTGTGGAATCTAGGCGCCGGCAGTCCCCGGAGCGTGAATCGCCTGGTCGAACTTCTCGGCGGCGATGTGGTACACCTCCCCAAGCGGCCTGGCGAGCCGGACTGCACCTGGGCTGATATCACGAAGATCACACGAGAACTGGGCTGGATCCCGCAGGTGTCGTTTGATGAAGGGGTTCAGCGCGTGCTGGCCGAGATCGACTATTGGCGGGACGCGCCGCTATGGGACCCCGAATCAATCACCGAAGCGACGAAAATCTGGTTCACCTATCTCGGATCGGAGAAACACGCATGACGCTGCCGCGATCGGACCAATATCGCCGGAAAGTCAAAACCGTGGAGGAACTTGCCAGGATCCTGGGCAAACGGCCGCGCAAGAAAAAGGTCATCATGTGCCACGGCGTATTCGACGTAGTGCATCCGGGGCATCTGCGCCACCTGATCTATGCCAAAAGCAAGGCGCACGTTCTGGTCGCCAGCGTGACGGCGGATGTGCACATCAGCAAGGGACATTATCGGCCCCATGTACCCCAGGACCTTCGCGCCTTCAACTTGGCAGCGTTCGAAATCGTGGACTACGTGATCATCGATTCAAACGCGACCCCCATCAGGAACATCAGCACATTACAGCCTGATTTCTTCGCCAAGGGGTATGAGTATACGGCCAGCGGGATGCCGGCGAGGACTGAAGAGGAGGCGGAAGCCCTGCGCGAATACGGTGGCAAGCTCATCTTTACCCCGGGCGACATTGTGTATTCTTCCTCCAAGCTCATCGATCTGGCGCCGCCGAGCATCAGGATCGAGAAACTGCTCGCATTGATGGACTCCGAGAAACTGACCTTCAACGACCTGCGCGCCAGTCTCGACCGGTTGAGAGGAAAGCGGGTGCATGTCGTCGGTGACACCATCGTTGACAGTTACACGCGAACGACACTCATCGGCGGCCAGACAAAGACTCCCACGATGAGCGTGCTGTATGAACAGCGCGATGATTATATCGGCGGCGCAGCGATCGTCGCCGAACATCTGCGAGCAGCCGGGGCAGAGGTGGTCTTTTCGACAGTGCTCGGAGACGATGCCCTCAAGGAGTTCGTGCTGACTGGACTTAAAAATTACGGCGTGGAATGCCGGCCCATTATTGACGCCACCAGACCAACCACCAACAAGAACGCCATCGTTGCTGGTGGCTACCGCTTACTGAAGATCGACATGCTCGACAATCGATCCATCTCTGATGAGATCCTGGACACTATGGTCCAGAGTATTTCCGAGACGGCTTGTGATGCGGTCGTCTTCAGCGACTTCCGCCACGGCATCTTCAACCGCCGCACCATCCCACGATTAATCTCCGCCATTCCCGAAGGGACCTATAAAGTCGCGGACAGCCAGGTCGCGAGCCGCTGGGGTAACATTACCGATTTTAAGAACTTTGATCTGATCACTCCCAACGAGCGGGAGGCCAGGTTTGCTCTCGCCGATCAGGACTCCGGCATACGCCCTCTGTCTTCTGTACTCTATGACAAGGCCCAGTGCAAGACGTTGATGTTGAAGCTGAGCGAACGGGGCGTCCTCACCTGTCGACGCAGCGACCACGAGGCACTCGATTCATTCGTCGTCGTAGACTCGTTCGTCGACCGGCTAGTTGATGCGGTTGGGGCCGGCGATGCGCTGCTGGCCTATGCGACCCTCGGCATACTGGCAACACGATCCGCCGCAGTCGCCACGATACTCGGCTCCATGGCGGCGGCCTGCGAGTGCGAGTGTGACGGCAATGTCCCGGTTACGCCCGATGATATGCGCCACAAGATTAACGCGGTCGAACGGCAGGCCAATTTTCACTGATGCATTCAATCTATCGCGTTATCGTAGTCGGCCTCGGGGTTCAAGGGCACAAGCGTCGCCAGTTTGCCGGTAAGGACTTCATCGCCGCAGTAGACCCGGTCAATAAAGAGGCTCAGTACCGGAGTGTCGAAGATGTACCGCTCGCAGGCTATGAGGCTGCCCTGGTCTGCATACCAGATGAGCCCAAGGTCGAGCTGCTTGCCTATCTGCTGTCAAATGGCAAGCATGTGCTGGTGGAGAAACCGCTCTGGGCCGCTACGGATCGGCAAATCGAGCGGCTTGAACAACTCGCGCGCGCCAAGGGCGTCGTCTGCTATACCGCTTATAACCACCGCTTCGAGCCCCACTTCGTACGCATGAAGGACTTGATCGAGTCAGGGGAATTGGGCCGCGTGTACAGATGCCGTATGTTCTATGGCAATGGGACTGCGCGGCTCGTGCGCGATTCGGTGTGGCGAGATCAGGGCGCAGGGGTCCTGCCCGATCTGGGTTCGCATTTGCTGGACACGGCCAGGTTCTGGTTCGGTAAGCTCGGCGAGGAATTCTCGATTCTCTCATCCGACTGCTTCGAAAACCGGTCGCCCGACCATGTCGCTATTGGCTCACGGCACACGGAGCCCCGGCTCGAGCTGGAAATGACCTTGCTGTCCTGGCGAAACCACTTTACCTGCGATGTTTTTGCCGAGAAAGGATCCGCCCATATCAGCTCGCTCTGTAAATGGGGACCGGCCACGTTCACGAAGCGCATACGCATTCTGCCCAGCGGGCGCCCAACGGAGGAAACCGTCACCCTGGCCGAGGACGACCCGACCTGGCAGCTCGAATACGCCCACTTTCGCTCACTTTGTCAAAATGGAGCTACAACCGATCTTTCCAATGATCTCTGGCTCAACAGCCTGTTGCGTTGCCTGGGACAGGCTGCCATTGAAGAGGCGAAGCGGTGAGCGCCCCCGTCATAGGTTTCGCCGGTCTCACGCATCTGGGGTTGTGCTCGTCCGTGGCCGCGGCCTCTAAGGGCTTCCACGTCGTGGGCTATGACGGCGACAGCGCGCGTGTGAAAGACATTGCGGAAGGGCGCTGGCCCGTTTCAGAGCCCGGCCTTGTTGAGCTTGCCGGCGCCCATGGCGCTCGGCTCGCCTGGCGCGACGATACCGGCGCGCTCGGCCTGTGCGATGTCGTATACATCGCGAGCGACGTGTCGACCGACGATTATGGCCGCAGCGAGCTTTCAGAAATTGTTGCCCTGATCGACCGGGTTTCCACAGTTCTCAAGCAGGACGCAATTCTGGTGGTGCTGTGCCAGGTTCCACCTGGCTTTACCAGGGGGCTCGCGTTTCCACCTGCACGGCTGTACTACCAGGTCGAGACGCTTGTGTTCGGCCGCGCCGTCGAGCGGGCCACGAGCCCAGAGCGGTTCGTTGTCGGCTGTGCGGATCCCACAGCGGAGCTGCCAGAGGCGTTCAGGCAGTTTCTGGATGCCTACGGCTGCCCCATTCTGTCGATGCGCTATGAGAGCGCCGAGCTGGCTAAAATCTCAATCAATTGCTGCCTGGTCGCTTCGATCAGTGTGGCCAACACAATGGCGGAATTGTGCGAAAAGGTCGGCGCCGACTGGTTCGAGATCGTCCCGGCGCTGAAGCTCGACAAACGCATCGGGCAGCATGCTTATCTCGCGCCGGGCCTGGGCGTTGCCGGGGGCAATCTCGAGCGCGATCTTGCCACCGTCCTATGCCTGGCTGAAAATACCGGGAGTGATGCCGGAGTTATTGAATCCTTCGTGCGCAGCAGCCATCACTGCCGCGACTGGGTTCTGCGTATCCTTCACGAACACGTCTTGTCTGGACGGCCCGATGCCGCGATCGGCATCCTCGGCCTCGCGTACAAGGAAAATACGCACTCGACCAAGAACTCCCCATCACTGGCTTTGATGCCGCACCTCAAGTCCTGGCGCGTGCAAATGTACGATCCTGTTGTGCCCGGCGGGGCCGTGGGGCAACCGAACGCCGTTGTGGCAAAGTCAGCGCTAGAGGCGGCACGCGGCATGGACGCCCTCGTGATCATGACGCCCTGGCCGGAATTCCAGAAACTGAACCCCATCGACCTCGCCAAGGTTCTCAGGGGACGCGTGGTGCTTGATCCTTACCGGGTGCTGGAAGGCGCTGCAGTCGTCGCAGCCGGGCTTGACTACTTCGCGCTCGGAGCTCCTCCGTTGCGGGCTGAGAGCGGTGGAAGCTCCAATGATCCCGTCTTCGTCCAGACGGAGAGGGTAGGGTGAGGCAGCATTCACGACATGCTTGAGCATAAGAATGCGATCCCGGCCAAGCCAGTGCGGGTCGTGATTATAGGGGCCGGCGGGTTTGTCGGCAGCGCTATCGCCCGACAACTTGCCGCGGATGGCGTCTCGGTGCTGCCGTTGACCCGCAAGGAACTCGATCTACTGGCAGATGATGCCGCCGCTAAGCTCAAGGGCCTGCTCCAACCGGGTGACAGCATCGTGATGGTGTCGGCGATCGCGCCCGCCAAGACCGTGCCGGGGCTGATACAGAACCTAGAGATGGCCGAGGCCGTGTGCGCCGCGCTTTCCGAGACGGAGATTGCGCACGCCGTGTACATCAGCTCTGATGCCGTGTACGTCGATGATGCCAATCCGGTGACGGAGCGCTCGTACCTCGCGCCCTCGACGATCCATGGCATGATGCATGCGGCCCGCGAGTTGATGCTGAAAAGCGCGACCCAGGCTCCAGTAGCAATGCTTCGGCCCACACTCATTTATGGCGCTGCCGACCCGCACAACGGCTATGGACCAAACCGCTTTCGCCGGCAGGCGGCGAAGGGCGAGCCGATCCTGATCTTTGGCGAGGGGGAGGAACGGCGCGATCACGTGTTCATCGACGACGTGGCGAAACTTGTGTCCCTTGTGCTGTTCCAGCGCAGTGCCGGCGCCCTTAACATCGCAACCGGCGTCTCGACGTCGTTCTGCGACATCGCGCACACAGTGATGAAACAGTTCCCTGGGGCTGTGGTCAAGAACCAGCCGCGCCAGGGGCCACGCCCGCATCTGCTGCACCGACATTTCGACATCACCAATTGTCTTAAAACATTTCCGTCCTTCCACTACACGCAACTGGAAAAAGGTCTGGCGCTGTCCAAGGCCGGAGTCTGATGTGGCTGAAGTCAACCTGCTTGCCAGGCTGCCCAAGGGTAAACGCAATATCAACGCGCGGACCGAAGCAAAATCGCCAGAGATCATCGCAATCTCCAGACAGTACGGGGAACTATATTTCGATGGGCCGCGGACTTATGGCTATGGCGGCTATCGTTATGACGGCCGCTGGATTCCGGTCGCGGAGGACATCGTCAAACATTTCAATCTTAGGCCCGGCGATCGGGTGCTGGATGTCGGCTGCGCGAAGGGATTTCTGGTCAAGGATCTCATGAAAGTCTGTCCAGGCATCGAAGCGTTTGGGCTCGATATTTCCGAGTATGCCCTGAGGCATTGCGAGCCGGAGGTGATGGGCCGTCTGCAGCTCGGCGGCGCAGACAAACTGCCGTTTCCGGACAAGAGCTTCAACGCGGTTCTGGCGATCAACACGATCCATAACCTGGAACGGGCAGATGCGATTCGTGCCGTTCGAGAAATAGAGCGACTTGCCCCGGGACGAGGCTTCATTCAGGTGGATTCCTACCGCACCCCTGAGCAAAGAGAAGTATTCCTTGAGTGGGTCCTCACTGCCAAATTCCATGATTATCCCGATGGATGGTTGAAATTGTTTTCGGAAGGCGGGTACACGGGCGATTATTTTTGGACGATCATCGAATAAGCGCTTGATTTAGCTGCACCGATTGTAGGAGGACGGAGGATCACCGAATGAACATTGCGAGGCAAGCCAACGGTTTTGATGTCGCCTCCGCACGCCGCCGATGCCTGCAGTTCCGTCGGCGGATCCTGGATATCTCCCAGAACGTGACGGCGCTACACATTGCGCCCGCCTTCTCATGCCTCGAGACTGTTGATCTGATCTATCACGGCTTGATGCGCAAGGAAGGGGGAAGATTTCAGGATACCTTTATCATGTCAAAGGGTCACGGTTGTATGGCGCAGTATGTGATCCTGGAATCGCTTGGCGTGCTCAGCGCCGACGATCTTGCCAAATATTGCAAGCCGAATGGCCGACTCGGCGCTCACCCAGACTATGGCGTGCCCGGCATCGCGGCCTCGACCGGCTCTCTGGGCCATGGCTTGTCAATGGCTGTCGGCATGGCCTATGCAGAAAAGATCAAGCGAACCGGTGGAGCGGTCTATGCCGTGCTCAGCGATGGCGAGGTGCAGGAGGGCTCTACGTGGGAAGCCTTCATGATGGGCTCAACCTTGGAGGCAAACAATCTCGTCGCGTTTATCGACAACAACGATTTTCAAAGTCTCGGGCGAACCAGCGAGACACATCCAAGCTTTTATCCGCTAACGGATAAATTTCGGGCTTTCGGGTGGGAGACTGTCGAACTGAATGGGCATGATGCCGCCGGCCTCTATGAAGCCGTGATCTCCCGTGAGGGCGAGAAGCCGATGGCGGTAATTTGCAAGACAGTGAAGGGCCGTGGGGTAGGTTATATGGAAAATGTGCCGATCTGGCATTACCGCGCGCCGAATCAGCAGGAGTACCAGAAGGCCATTGCTGAACTGACAGAGGTGCGATCGTGAGAAACAAATTCGCTGATACCTTGTACGAGTGCGGACGTGAAAACCCGCTGATTGCCATTGTGGTCGCCGACATTTCGCCTGCGGGAAGCATGGAGAAGTTTCGCAAAGAATTTCCCGAACGCTTCATCAATGTCGGCGTCGCCGAGCAGAGCATGATCGGCATCTGCGCGGGCATGGCCCTCAAGGGATTGCAGCCCTTTGCCTATACGATCGCAACATTTTCGCTGTACCGCCCCTTTGAATTTGTGCGCGACGATCTCGGTTATCAAAACTTACCCGTGACCGTCGTCGGGATTGGCGGTGGAGTCGTGTACTCAACGCTTGGCGGAACACACCATTGCCAGGAGGATATTGCGATCGCGGGGGCGATCCCCAACATGTCCATCATCGCGCCCTGCGATCCGGCTGAAGCGCGTGAGGCGACGATCTATTGTGCCTCGCAGCGGAAGGGCCCAATCTATCTGCGCCTCGGGAAGGCCGGCGAGCCGGTATTAACCGACAAAGCGATCGATGCGTGGCAATTCGGCAAACTCCGGTATCTTCAGCGCGGGCGCGATGTCTGCATCCTCAGCTACGGCATTGTCATGAAGAAAGCATTCGCAGTGGGGGAGCAGTTGGAAAAAGCCGGCAAATCCGTTTCTATTGCCTCCGTGCACACGATGAAGCCGTTGGACCGCCTCGGGATCGAGGCGGCCCTGAAATCCCATCGTCAGGTCGTGGTCATCGAGGAGCACGCGCCACAGGGCGGGCTTGCGGCGCAGACCAAGCAGATCGCATGGGACGTGAAGGCGTCATGCGATCTCAAGACCTTCACGCTGCAGGACGAATTTATCCACAATTACGGAAGCCACGACGATCTCCTGGCGGCGCACGGGCTTGACGCGACAAAGATTTTCCAGCAACTGAATCTCTAGTGGGTTACGATTGTCACCACAATTGACTTTGATGGAGGCCCTGTGGGTCAGAGTTCGCAAACAGTAGCGGATCACAATTCGGACTCAGGCGTGCGCCTATCACAAGACGCAGCTCGTGTGTCTTCCGTTGTCGAAGAGGCACTCGATGGAGCATTCATCGCTCTCCGTCAGCTGGCGATCTCACAGTACCTAATGGACAGGTTTTTCCGCGATTTTGGGTGGTCGTGGAAAGAGTATCGGGGATTCGATCATGTCGAATCTGAATTATCGCCGGAGTTTGTCCTGTCGCGCATGAAAGAACTTTTTGGGAGTGTCCCCGTGAATTCTCAGGTACGAGGGAAAATGGAAACAAGTTTTGCGATCGACGAGTTTGTGAAGCTGGGCCGCCTCAGTGTGAACTCTTCTCCCGTGAACGGTAAGGCGGTGGCCGATCGTATATGGTTTCTTCGCGCGCTTAGTGCCGTGAATGAAGGACACTTCGATACTGCTGTCATGAATCTCTCCCATGTGATTGCCGCGAATCCCATGTCTGGGTCTGCCTACTTGCTCTTGGGACAGATATTTTATAAGCAAGGCCTGGAAAACATGGCGCTTACCAATATGAATCTTGCTCTTCTTCATCCTGAGGAATCAGGGGCGTTCTACGTTGTGGGCCGTAGCGCCTTGGAACCGATATTGCTCGGGAGGTGGGGAAAATACAGTGTGATGTATTATAAATCTGAGTTCTATGCCGTTCCGGGTACGGGAGAATATTTCATTAAATCTGCCCCCGATGGGAAAAATATCCTGTGCCACAACCATGTGAAACCGGGTGTGCGTAATTTGTTGTTGCGATTATTGCCGGATGGTGTTGTTTCATTAATGCGATGGCTCGTGTATTCGACAGTGTTAAAAAATACGATCGTGACCCCCGCTTCGCTCAACAGGTTTTCGCATAGCAGAGATATCAGGTCTCTCGTGTCACAAATTGATCAGGTCTAATGACGTGCGGAAGTGTTGAAGGGCTTGTCTCTGGTGTGGCAAGCCTAATACAGATCTCTGACGAGGAGAATCGTGCAAGATAAGTTGAAAATTCTAATGGTGTCCGCGGTGTGGGGTGATTGGCATATCAATGCTCATTTAACGGCGAATGTTCCTACCTTGTTAGCTTCTAAAAATTTGCCGGAGTTGGCTCGCCGTTGTGACATTGCTTATCGTATCTATACACGTCGTTCTGATTTTATGCGCCTGATGTCTTCGCCGGTAATGAAGAACCTTTCCCGCGTCGTCTCTGTTGATCTGCGAATTCTTTCCGAAGACAAGATGGCCAATCCGTATGAAGCCCATCAATGGGCTTGGCAACAGGCGACGGATGATGCAAAGAATTCTGGCCATTTTATCCTGTTCATCCCTCCAGATGTGGTGTGGGCCGATGGAGCCTTCTTGCATATTCCGGATCTTCTTCTGGCCGGAAAGAAGGCGATTTTTATGACGTATGTGCGTGTTGTCAGCGACACCTTTGTTCCAGCGCTCCAGGAGTTAGGCCAGAAGTCAGAGGGGGCGATCACTGTCCCATCCGGTGACATGGTCAAGCTGGCGCTGCATCATTTGCACCCGATCATGGCCGCCTCTTGCCATGACTGTCCTTACTTTCCCGTTCACGCTGAAATGATTCTCTGGCCTGTTCGGAATGAGGGGCTTCTCGTTCGGGTTTTGGCAAGGGAGATGTTTTTATATGATCCGAGCGAAATTGAACTTACCCCAATGGCGCTGATGAACCGCCAGTGTGATGCTCAAGACACCGTGTTCATTGATGACTCAGATATCTTGTTTGCTGTCAGCCTCGCACCATTAGGCAAGGATGCCGCTTGGCATATGGAATATCGCCTAGCGACCCCATTGTTCTTGGCACAGTGGTGGTTGCGGTACGATAGTCCGGCAAACGATTTCATTGCGAGTGCGCGCATCCGTTGGCATACCGGGCCGATGACTCTCAAAGCCTGGCGTCGGGAAGAGATCAGGTCTGATCGTTTGATCCGAGACACTATTATGACCCGGGAAGGGTTGCGGATCTGGCGAGTCATCAACGAGATGGGACATCAGAAGGCCGCCTCGCTCCTGGCCTTAGCCATCGGCCAGCGATTATTCTCCAAAGCCTTTCGCAATCCTTCACGCGCCATGATTTTTGTGCCGTCGGATGAAGCATTCCAGCGCCTGTGCGGAGATAAGATCGATGAGCTTGCCAAGCCGGAGAATGTTGGTGGCCTTTTGACATTCTTGCGCCACCATGTCGTGTTTGACCCAGTCGCGTCGGTTTCCATATTGGATGGGAAGCAGCTTGGACCTTCTGCGCATATTAAGCTTGTCACATCGGCGGGTCAGCAACTGATGATTACAAAGGCGAGAGAGAATTTACTGGTCAACGGAAAGGACGTGTTAACCCTCGAGGGTCGTGTCGGACATTACACCATCTATCGGATCAATAATGTGCTCGATCCTGACATGAAGAGATCATTGGAATCCATTCCAGTCTGACCGGTTGGAACCTTGCTATGCGTGTTCTGGTGACTGGGGCGGGAGGGTTTTCTGGCCCTCACCTTATCCGGCATCTACTCGATGCGGGTCACGAAGTGCTGGCCTTTGCGGGCCGGAAGCATGCCGGCCGCCTGCCAGTCGAACTGCGGTCTTCACCGTGCTTGACTGTGCTCGCGGGCGATCTCGCCGAAAATATCGCCCTTCCGGACGATGTCGAGGCCGTCATCCATACCGCGGCCGTATCTCCGGGTCCGGGGCTAGGACCGACCGTCACGGATTTTGTCCGTAGCAATATTGAAGCCACGCGGCGTCTGGTTCTATGGGGTCGAAGCACCGGCGTTAAAAAATTTATCTATTTCTCCAGTATCTCGGTCTTTGGGCATGTTGCCGGTCCTGTGCTTGATGAGTCTTGTCCCCGTATCAATCCCGACGCGTACGGCGTCTCTAAGTGGATGGGCGAGTTGATGTTGGCGGAACAGGACGAAGAGATGGCCTCCGTGTCCCTCCGTCTTCCTGGTGTGATCGGTCCCGCAGCCGTCAGGAATTGGCTGGTCACGATGGCGGCGTTAGCGAAGAAGGGGCGTGAAATCGCTTATTTTAACGGCGATGCTGACTATAACAATGCTGTGCACATCGATGATCTATGCCGGCTGGTGGTAAACATGTTGTGCCGGGATCTCAGAGGGCACGATATGATTACCCTGGGGGCCACCGGCGCGATGAAAGTGCGTGACATGGTCACTGCCATCGCCGTGGGGTTGGGCGGACATTCTCCATTGCGTGAGATCCCAGCTCCACGTTCGGCGTTCACGATCTCTAGTGCTCGCGCTCAGCGCCTGTATGATTACAGGCCTATGGCTATGCCAGCTATGCTTGCCCGCTTTGTCACTGAGAATAAATAGGACGCGCTCGTGAAACGTGCATTAGTGATTGGTGGAGGCTTCTCAGGCTGCGCGGCAGCCCATCAGCTCGCGCTTCAGGGGGGATGGGATGTGACACTGATCGAGAAGGCGCCGTTTCTCGGGAGCGGCGTAAGGACGCGCTATCATGGAGGCCATCCCTTCACCTTTGGTCCTCGCCATTTTTTGACGCCCAAAGAGCATATCTTCGCCTTTCTCAACAAGTATGTCCCGTTGAGAAGCTGCGCCGATCACGAATTCTTGACCTATGTCGAGCGCGACACAAGGTTTTACCACTATCCTATTCATCGAGATGACCTGCCAACAATGCCGGAGACAAAACAGATCGAGTCCGAACTCGCCGCCATCAACATGGCAGCGATTACCAGGTCATCAAAGGACGAACTCGACCGAATGACTCCAACCGAAATCAGGCGGTTGAACCTTGCCAAAGACGCCAAAGACTTCGAGGAATACTGGATCTACTCAATCGGTCGAACCCTCTACGACAAATTCGTCGACAATTATTCCCGTAAGATGTGGCTCCTCGACGACAATAAGCGAATTGATGATTTCCTGTGGTCTCCAAAGGGGGTCACCATCAAAGAAGGAAAAAAAGCGGCATGGGACACAGCCATTTCCGCCTACCCGATCGCCTTCAACGGCTACGACGATTATTTCCGAATCGCCACAGCGAACGCACAGGTCTTACTCTCGACCGAAATCGAGCGGTATGACATTCCGAAGAAAACGGTGGTCCTGCATGGCGAGAGTAAAACGTATGACATCATAATCAACACAATCTCCCCGGATATCTTATTCAATCACTGTTACGGCGAGCTTCCGTATGTCGGCCGAGAAATTTATCCGATTGTCCTGCCGGTGGAATTCGTGATGCCAGAACATGTGTACTTCTGCTACTATGCCGGCAAAGAGCAATTCACCCGGATCGTCGAGTATAAAAAGTTTACACGGTATAAAGCGCCGACGACCCTAATCACACTAGAAGTGCCTTCGCGCAAAAACAAACTGTATCCGCTTCCGTTCGAATCCGAAAAGGCCAAGGCACAGAAATATTTCTCTGAAATGCCGGACGGGGTCTTCTCCATCGGACGGATGGGAAGCTACCTGTACAACGTAGATATTGATGATACTCTTGATCATGCGATGCAGGTCGCAGCTAAACTTAACTCCTGAAACATGATCTCGCAGCCGTAAACGAGGCCAACTCTATGTCCGATGTCAAAATGAGTAAGTCCCCGGTTTTTATTGAACCTGTGCTTGGTGAGCCGTGGGTGAGACTCGCCAGTGGTGAGGAACTGGCCAAGTGGGGACGGGATGACGAGATTGCCTATAACCAGGCCAGCCGCCAAAACGAAAAGGCGTTATTCTTTCGCCGCGCATTCGACTTTGTGACCGACAATCGAGTCCGGGGTGATTATCATGAGTACGGGTGCCATCGTTGTCGCACCTTTCGCATGGCGCTTACGGAGGCCCGGCGTCACAATCTTCTGGACATGAAGTTTTTCGCCTTCGATAGCTTCGAGGGCCTGCCCGACCCGCTATCAGATACCAGCGTCGAAACCTGGAAGCGCGGTGCTCTGACTACATCGGAAGAGCAGTTCATGGGAATGGTGCGCGAGCACGGCATCTACGTGGACCGCGTCAAGACCGTCCAGGGTTTCTATTCGGAAAGTCTTACAAGACCCTTACGGGATAAATTTTTAGACACAGAGAACAAAATCGCACTGGTGACGATTGATTGTGATTTATACGAGTCTGCTGTGCCGGTGTTCGAATTCATCGAGCCGCTTTTGCAAGAAGGCTCGGAGGTCTACATCGATGATCTTTTTGCCGGCTACAAAGGTGCGCCGACTAAAGGAGTAGCTCGGGCGTTTCTTGAGTTTCAGCGGAAGAGCCGCTGGAAGTTCGTCCGCCATCTTAATGTCGGTTGGTGGGGACGATCGTACATTTCCTACCTTGGCGACTCTGTGGATGGCGAGCTGTGAGAGCCTGCTTATCTGACATGGTCTCTAGTTCGGGATGGAATCAGAAACTTTGACCCCGCGCACGGAAGCTCAGAATCAACGAAATCTGTTGCGTAATTTGCCTGCGCCTGAACCCGCTGCGGGCATGGCGACTTACCTACGTGAGCGGGAATTGGCGCTGAACAGTTCGATGGAAAAGCGGGAGAATTACGAGCGGTATCTTCTGGCATCGCGTGGTCCTACGGTGGATTTCCTGCCCATCAAGCTGGACATCGAGAACGTCAGCCGGTGCAATTTCCGTTGCACGATGTGCGTGGTGAGTGATTGGCCGAAAATGAAGCGTGCCGATGATATGTCGGTGGAGTCATTCAAGCGGTTGATTGACGAACAATACGGTCTGCTCGAGATCAAGCTGCAGGGTATTGGTGAACCCGTCATGCAGGGGGATGATTTTTTCGAAATGATCCGCTATGCGCGCGGCCGGCATATTTGGGTACGGGTCACCACAAATGCTTCCTTGTTGCACATCAAGGATAACTATAAAAAGCTGATTGATACCGATGTCAACGAGGTGCAGATTTCTATTGATGGTGCGGACAAGGCCACATTCGAAGGGATCCGCCGTGGATCAATTTTTGAACGCGTGATCGAGAACTGCAAACTAATAAATGGTTATTGCAGGGGCAAAGGAATTGTCCGGACAAAAATGTGGACGGTGGTGCAGCGTGACAATGCACATCAGTTGACCACTCTGGTGGATCTGGCTCCCGAGTTAGGCTTCACGAGTCAGGTGTTTTCGCTCAACCTGACTGATTGGGGGCTTGAGTCTTGGCATGACATCAACAGTCGGATCAATGTTGAGGATACATTGTCCCCGGAATCCCTGTTTTCGCTGGTCGAACGGGGAGAGCAGCTCGGAATCACCGTTCGCTTCTGGAACGTGAACGAAAAATATCACTTGGGTGACACTAAAACCCTTTGCCCATGGCCGTTTGAACGGGCCTACATCGGATCTGATATGCGTGTCTCGCCATGCTGCTATATTGGTAACCCTGATGTGTATCAGATTGACGGCAGGATCGACGAGACCAGAAGTTTTAAGGACATTTGGCTTGGAAAGGAATTTGAGGACTTTCGCAAGAGCCATCTAGAGGGGCGCTTACCCAAGATTTGTGAAGGCTGCTATTACTGTGACGCCCACCACGGCCCCGAGTTGTAACAATCAAGGTCAGCTTTTTCATTCCTTACATCTCCACAGCAATACAGAGAATGAGCCAGAAGAAACTCGGCTTCGCCGATAAGTTGCTGCCGGTTCAGCACGAACACACACATTACTACACTGGTAGCGATTTTGAGCAGTCGCTGTACGATGCCATCTGCCGCGCCAGCGGAATCGAAAGCCCTCATCAAGAATTCGCCCTCGACTATACCGACAAGTTCACCGTCGAGGAAATGGCGTCCAACCCGGTCAGCCTCCGTTTCCTCCAATTCGTAGTCAAGATAAGCGGAGCGAAACGGGTCCTTGAGATCGGCGCCTTTATCGGCGTCTCGGCGATGTACTTTGCCAAGGTCTTGCCTGAGGACGGCGAGGTGGTGACCATCGAGAAGTTTGAGCATTTTGCGGCTATCGCCCGGCGTAACTTCGAGAAGAACGCTCTGGCGAAGAAAATTCACCTCATCGAGGGCGACGCCTTTGAGGCCATTGCTGGATTGCCCAAAGACCAGAAATTCGACATCGTGTTCATCGACGGTAACAAAGAACGTTACAAGCAGTACATGGAGATGACCGAGCCCCTGCTCTCGCCCAAAGGGATAATGATGGTAGACGATGTATTCTTCCATGGTGATGCTCTCAACGCCCTAGCGACCACTGAAAAGGGCAAGGGCGTAAAGGCTGCGTTAGATTATGCGGGCGGGCTTGATGGCTGGCTGCGCATTGCTCTTCCGCTTGCCAATGGCATCTTGATGATGGTGCGGAAGTAATTGTGGCGCATTGTCGGGCAACGAGGTGCTCAACCTCCGGTGTAAGCGCGATAGGTCGCCAAAGCCTTGTCGGCGAGGGTAACGATTTGCTCCGCTTGGCGGACGTCGTCTTGGCGACGCAATCGCTCTCCCAGCCAATACAGCAACTCGAAGGCATACTCAATCTGGCCATAGATCTCGGCGAAGCAGATCAGCTTGAGCAGCTTAGGTAGCGACAGGTGGGAAATATCTATTCCGCGTTGAACGATGTCGATAGGATCCTTAAAGTACACTCCGTGTCCCTCGATGAGCTGTCCATAAAGAGGATAGAGTCCGGGGGCATGACGGGCGGTAAGCGGCGACTCTGCACGGCCGATGTAGTGGTGGCCGATGAGGTCGAAAAACATGAAGTGATGTTGGCGCAGGAAGGCGTCGATGTCTGTGAAAAAGGGTCTGTGACGATAGGATTCGACAAACGAGATCTCAGTTTGAATGCCTATCACACTCTCGAGCAGACTGCCCATACCCTTAAGAATTTCTAGCTCGGCTCCCTGCACGTTGAGCTTCATGAAGTCAAGATCATCGACTCCGTTATTGCGTGCCCAGACCTCGACGCTGGTCAGGTCCCATTCCGTTGTGCCGGTCGGATAAAACATCTCGCGGGCGAAGAACTTTTGTTCGGCGTTCTCAAACTTCCAGCGATTGGTGAAATCGCTGTTCTGCGAAAAAAAAGAGCCGCCGCCGGAGCTCTTGTTCTCATAAAACGTGTTGCGTGCAGGCCGGCTCCACAAACCCAGCGGGAAATAGTGATAATCGAGGCCGCGCTCGCGGGCTAGACGATTGAGGTCAGCGCATTCCTGTACATCCACCTCGAAGCCAAAAAGACGCATGCGACCGGGATCGAAAGCGTTCCAGCGTGGATCGTCAAATGCCGAACGAGCGCCGCCATCAAGGATAAGGAATTGCTGATTTGCTGGCAGCCATGCCGCGATCAAATCGGTGATGATGAAACGCTCGCGGCGAATGTACCGAAGACGCTCCGGATCTTCTGCAGGCGTCGGCTGCGCTGAGCCGCACGGAGAATCCTGGAACATACCTATAAGCCGTTTCAGGAAATTCATTGCGGATCCATCCACCCCTTCAGAAACGTTCTCTATAGCCGCAGCAATTGGCGTCTACCGATTTCATCGTTCAAGAATTGGGCGAGTCGTCGTGACATGGGTGCCGTGTAGTGAAACGCATCGATGTATAACGGCTCTTTGAGTTCTTGCTGAATATCGGCAGCCCAAATAAAACTAGGATTAAAAGGCATCTTCGCTAGGTAGGCCGCCATCATGGGATACCCTACTTTGGAATTGATATGGCAATCGAGGCGATCAGGCTTGAACAAGTGGTAACGCGTGTCATAGTGATAGGTGGGAATCGGCTGCCAGACGAAAACCGGAATGATTCCGTAAGCCCGGGAGATAGTTTCTGCCTGCCGAAGGTTGTGAAAATAGCGGTCGATCACTCTATTCAGAACCTCGTCAGTTTGTGGCGTCTCATTCGCTTCAATTTTAACTTCGGTGGCTTTCTGATATTGCGGAATCGCGGGCGAGGTGGCTCGCTGGCTGAACGCATTCAGGACTCGAACAAGAGGCAGGGACCAGAAGAAATCCCGAAGGTGATCCCATCGCGTGACTATTCCGTAGCCTGCCATCTGTGCCCGATAGTCTTCGTTGACTTGGTCAAAGTAGCGGGCGAGCATTTGCCAACTCGAAGGTTGTCCGTCATACCAGCAGAACTCGTTGAGGCCATTCAGAAAGACAACCATGCGAGGCAAATGCCCATCCCGTAAGAGATTCTGGAAGAGAATGAGCTCTTGGGTTGACATGTATCCTGAACGTCCGAAATTGTAGACGTAGACCTTCCGACCAGTGACTCCTCCCGTCTTGTTCATAACCTCCTGAAGGTATGATGCCACGGTCGCCCAGGCGGGGCCCACCCCAAAGGCCGTAGAGCCGCCAAAGAAAAATACAGTGAAATTATCCGCGGATGGCGGCCACGGCCCTGGATTGCGTGTCATCCGGTAACCGGCCTCTGTTACTTTGTAATAGTTCCCCATCAAAGGCTTAGGACGAAAATGAGTGTAGCTTTCGAACATTTGTGTAGCTCGATAAAACTCGTCCCACATTTCAGTCACTTGTTCCGGCCGTTCAAGGTCGTACCATTCAACTGCCTTCTCCGGGGGAATCATCTTCTCTCGGATCGCCCTCGTATTTTCATTGATACGGTCGGCTTCGCTCATCAGGAGAGCGGGATGGTTCCTCAGAAAGAGAGTGATGCCTTCATTGACGGCGTAGAGCATAAGAAGGCACGAAACAAGAGTGATCGCGCCAATGCCATAGTACAGTCTGACATTCCGAATAATTCTGATGAAGTCCTTGTGCATCCTGCGAACCGATCCTTTTTATCTTGCCTGGGCCCTTGCGATACTAAGAGAAGCCGTTGAGACGAGTACCTAGAGAATGACGCTGGGAACCCTGCACACAGTCAAAGTGGCCGCGCCGTTGAACTAAAATCGCGGAATGATATCACAGCGGTGGTTCCAGGGTGAAGGGAACAATCGTGCTGCCCATGGCTCTGGCCACAAGGAAGAATAGGCGAGAAGGAGGAACCTCAGATGGCAGCAGAAAAAAAGTAAGGGCTGCGTGGTGCGACGACGAATCCGGTGGTTGTTGAACTCCTTCATGGTGGTCTTCATGGTTCTTGTCTCATTCGAGCTGTGCAGTATCGCTTTCTATGGGATAATGCACCACAGGTTCTTCTATGAGTTTCTATATGCCAAGAAGAATGCTGAGCAGTCCATGATAGCCCCACAATTCCAAGTCGCCGAAGCAGTCTTCCATCCTTATCTTGCCTTTATCAATCGCCCGGGCCGAGCGGGGACGACCTACGGCACCAACAATCACGGCTGGCAGTTTGCAAAAGCGATGATTGAGGCAGACCCACTCTGCTGTGATTACCCGATCAAGCACCACCCGGACGAGGTGGTGGTGGGAATTTTTGGCGGTTCCGTAGGAGCAGGGTTCTCACTGACGGCGCAGTCATCGGCGGGTTTCGCCCGGCGGCTTGAAGAGATCCCCCGTTTTGTCGGGAAGAGAATTCGAATTCTCAATTTCGCAATGTCGGGATATCATCAGCCTCAGCAGTTGCTGACGCTCGCGTACTACCTCTCCCTCGGCCAGGAGTTTGACGTCGTCATCAATCTCGATGGCTTCAATGAGGTGGTCACCTCTAGCAAGAACTGGGACTCAGGAGTCGAGCCCACTTATCCGGCGGACACGGTGTGGGGTGAGATGGGGCGGCAGCTTGAACGCTCCAACCTGCCGCTAACCCGTAGCGAGCAGCTTCTCGCTGCCTATCACGAACGAGCTGCGACTGACAGCATGCGCGAAGCTAAGGAGTGTCATATCGCGTCATGTTTTACCATTCATAGGGTTGCAGAGTCCTACCATCGAAGTCGCCATCATACTCTTGCCCAACAGGTCCGTGGCAAAATCGAACAGGCGACGCTATTCCCGACAATCCATCGCGATACCATTGGGACAAATCTCAACATCTATAAATACACGGCCGATCGCTGGGGGGATGCCTCATACGCTATGGCTAAACTCATGCAGGGTCGCACAGGAATCTATCTGCACGTGCTGCAGCCGAACCAATGGTACCGCAAGAGCGGGGAATACAAACCGATCGATCGCGACCATATCTACAAATGGGTGTTCGAACCGGTGAACCGCGGCTACGCAGCATTGATCGAGCGGATTCCGCGCCTCCAGGCGGCCGGCGTCAATGTGCTTGACGCCACCATGATCTTCAGGGACATCAACCAAGGCATCTATGCCGATGATTGTTGCCACTATACAGATGCCGGCTATGACCTGTTATTTAAGATTGTGGCTCAGGAGATCGCGCGTCTTATTGATGGCGGAGTAGCATCCACATCCGGCGTGGTGAGGTCTTCCAAACTAAAGGCACAGGAAACTGATGTGGATGATAAGCCTCTACGGTTAAACAAAACTGACCGGAGTCGGCCGAATAGACCTGGCGTTCGACTCGCGGTCGCCAGAATGGCAGGATCGTTGTAATCCCTGCCCCGGGGGACCTTGAAGTACAAGAGAGCATGATAAACGATCTGACCGCCGTCAGGCATTTGTTTAACGGGAGTGATAGAAAAAGGATCGAGAAGACCCCCCCGCTCATCACGCGCTGCCCGTTCTTCCGACCTCAAATCAGGTAGCAATAATTCCGGAGCATAGCGATGGGAATAAGACATCAGCAGGTGGTACTGTTCAATGGCCTCTGCCCAGCGCCCATGCTGTTGCAACCAGTCGGCCCATATTCTGTGTTGGACACCGAAGTTACCTAATAATTGGAGAGCTCTTGAAAAAGCCGTAGCTGCCTCTTCGGAACGACCGGTGCTGTCAAGAATCAGTGCCATGTTCCAGAGAGCGTTCGCACGAAGATGAGCCTGCGGCGGACAGTGCCTGCTGGGGGCCAGTTCGACGATGCGTTCGAAAGCAGAGAAGGCCTGTTCCCTAAGGCCATCGTGCAGATCTAGAACAGCCAGGTTATACAGAGTTTCGGCCTGATTGGGATGAAGGATGAGGGCCGCTTGGTAACATCGGCGAGTTCGAAGACCCAAATCGGAATTAACCTGCAACATTGTCTGATCGAAGAATGCCGGCTTCGGATCTGCTGCGCTTCCGGCCGAGACAAAGCGGTCCATGACTTCTTTTAAGAGGATCAGTTGATGAAAGTAGCTCCCGATTTCATGGAGCGCCCAGGATGCACCATAGATGCGTTTTCTCACTTCGTTCCATGCTGTGTGAAACGGCTTTGCTTGTTCGGTTAATGAGAGGTAAAAATTCGCAAGTGACCGAGCCTGATCAAGAGGCGAAGGTACGTTGCTCATGTCAAGAAAGCACAAGCGGTTTGTCCACGAGGTAAACCCGATGCGGAGAAACATCCACACATCGGACAATCCGGCTGCTGTTGATAAAGGTGCCTCCACTGTCCTCGACGATACGATGGACCTTGCCGCCAAGCATCGTGAGACTCTGACCGGCCGTGAGCTGGGCTGTGCCAGCCGCAACATGGTTAAGAATCCACGTCATGAGGGTCGCCGCTCCGGTGTCGCGTATAAGAGCGGAAGGTATCTCGGGAAATCCAATATCGAGTGGTACGAAGGCACTGACGAGCGTATCCAAGGGCCAGCGTCGGGCGAGGGGTGCACATTGCAAGGCCAGACTGATAAGCCGCGCGGTTCGAGAACAGCCCTCATCCTTAAGAGCGCTCCACACCCTCATCACATCGCGCATGACCATGGTTTTCTTGAATTCGATGTCAGAACAGCGTTCAACTCGGCGCCAGCGGCTTTCGGTTACGGGACCATGGTGCAGGCGGATATGGTGACGGGGGAATTCGCCGTTGAGAGGAGAATCATTCCAGGGATGCAGGGAGGACCTTGCGATGTCCATGGCATCTACAGAATGATCCGGGATATAGATAGGAATATCCTTCAGCAATGGAGCGAAGCTTAACATCATCATCTCATCAGAATCCCGGACAATGTGGATGTCGTTGCCGGTGCATCCCGTTCCTGCATACCACAAGTGCGTCAAGGTAACGTGCTGAGGATCAAAAGAAAACAGCTCGCGGACCATATGGCGCAGCAAGAGGCCTTCTCCTGGGACTCGCCACAGCATCTCGAGCGATGGGCGGCCATGGCGACCGTGTGCCATGGCGGCCGCAGTCAGCGGGTGCAGATGGCGAAGGCCCAGGCGGACAAGCTCGCCGGGTGGTATCGAAAGGGTGCCGTTCATGGATTTGGCCATCACGGCCATTTCGGAACTGCATGTCTCGCTGATAACGCGCAGATATGGCATGGCTGTTCCAAGTTTGCCCGCTGCCATGACAGAACCCATATGCTCGAAGGTGCCGTTCGCCCAGGCTACGTCCGGCGGAACAAACGCGCACAGTGCACCTCGTTCTCGCGCATCTTGAACAGCTTTATGGTACCAGTTGACATGATGAATGGGATCGGGCCGTTCCTCGTCGGTATCCACCACCATGTCTATCGTGGCCCCGGCAGCCAGTTTTTGGAAGACCGGCAGAGCCTGGATCCGAGCCTTGCCGGTATGAGTGGTCGAGATGCGGTAGCGCACATCGTACTGCTTGGCCAGCGCCGGTAAGTTGCCGGGCGCGAGCAGGGTTGGCAGCATGATCTGACCCATGATGTCCAGATGCCATGGCCCCCAGACACACGTTGTGAGATCGAACCGCATGACCTGCTTTCCAGTTCACTAGCCGAGGCGGATTGCTTTTACCAAGGCTTTCCCGTCATGGTCAAGCGCACAATATTTCATGAGGCCTTATGACTAGCATACTTCCGATAGACGTCTACGACACAAGCGAACATCGAGGGATGATCGAACGGTCGGTGCCCCAGTTGATGGCGTTCCGGCCTGTCACGTTTGCACAGGTCGGCTACCCGATGCGCGTCAGTCTGGAAGAGGAGTTGGCTCGCTATGTGGATCACAATTTTGAGCCGGAGGTCCCGCGGCTGTTCGACTCAGGTGCTGAATTCCCGCCGATCGGATATGTCAATGCGTTCACTCCGGATGAGAAGAAACTGCTGGACAGTATACGTGATGCGGTTGCAGGCATGAGTCTGCGTCGCTTTGGGCGCGCAATACGGCCGATCTCCAATCTCATGGTTCAGATGGGGCCCTTTCGGGCGATCGATCATGTGGCGCGTACGTCTGGCATGAAACAGCTTACCGTATTCGAAGTCGGTCCGGGCCTAGCGTACTTAGGGGCGTTGCTTGCCCAAGCGGGACATCGCTATTTGTCCTACGACGTTACACAATCGCTCTATCTTTGGCAAAATCGACTGCTCTCCGAGATCGCGAAAAGCGACTTTGTGGAGATGGTGCTCGATCCTAATCCGCAGCATCTCTTGACCGGGCGTGTCGTCCATCTTCCATGGTGGGAATTCGTAAAATTGCTGCCGGGAACGGCAGCGCGGGCCGATATCGTATATTCGAACTCAAATCTCGGCGAGATGAGCCTGCTGGCCCTCAAGCACGTCCTCCATATTTCACGCCATATGTTGGCTGACTCTCAGATCGGGCTTTTCATGTTTTTTAGCAGGGGATTTTGCGCCCAGAATTCGGCGAAATCCATCGCCGCCGAGTTCGCTCAATTCGGGTATCACAAAGTATTCGACCATCCTTTCGTCGCCTATGCGTTACATCCCGAGAGGGCATCGGTGATTACCAAAGCATTCAAGAAGACGCTCCCTCACTTCAATCCCAGTAGCAGCGATGTGCGTCTGACGGCAAACGAAGCCATGGCGCTCTCGCGCGGAGAGGCCCCGCTCGATGTCCAACTTACCAGTTGGAACTACGGCTGGGCGCCTCCTTTTATTGACTGAGCTATCAGTCTTCACGGCGCTCTCGAGCGAGAAGGGTCGCTGCCCATCATTGCGTTGTTTCGGCTATCACGATAGATCGGTGACCGATGATCGGCACGCGAACGCGAAGGGCCTCGAGTTTGTCTGGCCGGGTCGATAAGAACTATCGATGCGCAAAGTCGTCGCAGGCCTCACCCTCACTAGCGCTAGTCTTTTCATATCACTATTGGGGTTTGAAGCGGGATGGCGTCTGTACAATCAGGTCCCACTGGCCACCACTGACAATTTCATCATCCAACAGCTAGATATTATCCGACAAAACACAGGTGCCATGGTTCATGACCCAGTGCTCGGCTGGCGGTTGCGTGAGAATGTGTTCACGCAGGGTAGCGGATTTACCACGGGTGCATATGGCTTGCGCATGAACAGCAATGCGATCCACCCGCCTGAGGCAGACGGCATCCTCGCAATTGGAGATTCCTTCACTGCGGGTTCGGGAGTGACTGACAGTGAGTCTTGGCCCGCACAGCTCGAACAGATGATCCATCAGCCTGTCCACAACGCGGCGGCTGGTGCCTGGGGAGTTGACCAAATGGTCTTGCGGGCCGAGCAACTGGCGCCCGAACTGCGGCCCAAGGTGCTTATCCTTGGTATCCTCGGCCAGGACAGCCTGCGCAACGCCTTTGAAATCTACGGTGGTGGGTACAAGCCCTACTTCGTCATCGAACACGGTGAAGCCATTCTTAGAGGTGTCCCTGTCCCGAAAGTATCAACACGCTCGATGGATATCGGCATCCTGCGAGAGATCTTCGGACATTCGTATTTGCTGCACTGGACGCTCATGCGCGTGTCGCCGACCAAATGGGTGCATGACCAGTACCGATATAGACAGATCCACTCCGACCAAACCGGAGTTGAGATCTCATGCCATTTGATGGATCGCCTTCTTCGCTTACAGGAGGAATATAGCCTCCGGATCATTGTCGCCATGCAGTACGGAGCTTCAGAAAGCTCTGCTCAAGAACCACCCTGGTACGGCCCGCCTGTCCTCGCGTGCGCGGAAAAGCGGGGATTTGAAACGGTTGACACCTATCCGCCACTTAAATCCTTGGCTGATCACGACCACGCACGGTTTGTCGGATTATGGTTGAACGAAGGAGGTCAGCTTGGGCACATGTCAGCTGCGGGGAATGGGTTGGTGAGCGAGTTGTTTCGTGACCTCTTGCTTAAGCAGTGAGAACGCGCTTGGCAGGCCGTTTAGGCTGTTTGGATGTTCGTGTGACCCCACATCTCAGATCGGCGACAAAAATTATTGCGTACGGTCTCTTGCTTGTGATCTTTATTGCCGTCGCATCGGAGATCTTCCTGCGAGTTATTTTAGATCGACCTGATAATTGGTACGTGTGGCCGCCGAAATTTTCGGCCGTCTTTGAAGCCAGTGAAGAGACGACACCCGGCGTGACGGGCCCTGGACGGTTCATCATCAACAGCCTCGGAATCCGTGCCGATGAGCCCCCACCCGACGCAGACCGAAAAATCTTGGTCTTGGGAGGTAGTACCACAATTGACGTCTTTCTCGATCAGGACGAGATGTGGACTGCCATCCTACAGAAACGTCTCAACGCGATGTCTGGACAGCAGAAGACATGGGTTGGCAATTTAGGCAAGTCTTCGCTGGCGAGCATGCACCATCTCTTGCACTTTGAACACGCCCTTCCATTGCTCCCCCACGCCGGCCTGATCATCATTCTGATTGGCGTGAACGATCTTCATTTTGCCCTCAAAATTGGCAATCCACGCAACATGACATACGAGCAGCACCTCTCATGGGCATTTTCAGTGATTCCCCGCGAGCAGGGGTTTATTCCGTCCTTAGCACTCTATGATTTGTACAAGCGGCTTAAGGAGGTTTACGAGAAAACACGACAGGGGCCGGTGATCACATATAACGGCGATGGCTACATAACGTGGCGGCAATGTCGTCGCGAGGCTCGCGAACTGGTCGACGCGCTTCCCGATCTCAATGCCAACTTGGCGGAGTACCGAAAGAATCTGAACGAGCTTGTTGATCAGGCGCACACCTACGGCGCACGGCTCATGTTTATCACACAGCCTACCCTCTGGAAAGATAACATGGAAGAGCCGGAACTGCATCGTCTCCTTGCCGGAGGCCTTGGCCCGAACAACGAGTGGTGCGAACAGAAACGGTATTTCTCACCAGGGGCCTTGGCGCGGGCCATGTCCTTATTCAACGATATTACGTTGGAAACATGTGCCGCACATGGGCTCCGTTGCATCGATCTGGCTCGCGCGCTACCGAAGAAAGCGGCATATTTTTATGACGATATGCATTTCAGCGAGCTGGGCGCAAAAAGGGTGGGGGAAATCGTTGCACAAGGCGTCATCGCGGCGGCTTATTAAACGATAATACCGACACAGTGTAGAACGCGGGGAGACGGAGTCCATGAACACCGAGAGTCTGGTATTCAGAATGTTGCGATCGGCGTACCGCACCGTCAACGCCCGGCTATACCGGCGAATTGACCATGTGGTGAGCGAGCTAGCCAGGGCACGCGCGCAAGCCGAACAGGCAAGCCATGACGTGCTCTGGGCGCGGGAAGAGGCTAAACAACTTAGGGATCTAATGGACGAAAAATACGTCCATAGGAAAAATCGCGTTGGAGCTGAGATCCGCGACGCCACCACCAATGCTGCCATACATCAGAAATTGGGTGAGATGGGACCTTGGCAGGGCCCGTATGACTTTGGCAGCGGCATCCGTGCCCCGCGTGAAGCCAAAGAGCATACCCCGGATCGCCAGAGGGATCGTTTCGCGAATTTGGTGCAATATCAGGACGAAGACTTTTTTCGCCGTCGAGCCACACGCCTGTTTCACTCCATTGAGGCGTATGTAAACCCTGCGGAGTCTACGTTCATTGATGTCGGCTGTGCGGACGGTTACTTCTCGATCGAAGCTGCGAAGCGCGGATTCAATGAAGTGGTAGGGCTCGATGTGCGGAAGGAGAACATCGACCGGGCACGATATGCGGCAGAGTTGTTTGGTCTGAAGAATGTCTGCTTCGAAGTGGACAACGTCTACGATCTAAGCACGATCCGCGGTCGCAAGTTTGATGTGATGGTATGCCAGGGGGTCATGTATCACCTGGCGCATCCGATCTTGGCGCTTCAAAAGTTGTTGTCTGTAACCGGTAACGTTGCGTTCATTGCTGGGTGGACAGCAATAGGAGATGGGGCGAAGTTTGATCTGCGGACTGATGATGTGGAATTTTTCCTTGATGGGGATCAGGAAATTGTCGCTATCCCAACATATGAAGGATTGCGCCAAGCAATGAAGTTGGTCGGCTTCAAGAACGTGGTGGAGGTGATCCGTCCTGGTCTGGGACCGACGGGCGAGTGGCGCGAGTTCCTGGGGTTTGCACGATGAGATCCCAAGGTCCGACAGCAAGCCAATTCTTTTGGCGGAACCGGCGTATTACTTTTGGCCGAGTGAGGGACATCTGGCAGAAGATACAAGAACGGGGCATGCTTTGGCTTTGGCGACGGCTCGGGCAGGAGCTTCGAGTCCCGGAAACTGTAGAGGGTCTCTATATTCGCGCGTTGGCTGTGCGCGTGTACGGCCTTATTGTCGTTGTCTTGTCTCCTTTTCTTTTTCTCATCGGACAATTATTTTCAGGAAGAGCGAAAACCCTGTACTTTTTTTACGATCTCGATGTCTCTCCCATCACCTATGACATGGCTGATTATCTGGTCCTTGCTGAACTCGAACGGCGTCGGCGTGGGTTGCATTGGGTATATGTGTATGTGGTCCCCGGACGAAGTCAGGGTCTTCGAGATGAAAACGCGGATTACGAAAAGATCGTGGATAAATCGAACCGTGTGTGGCGTCTGAACAATCTCGTGATTCCATTATTCGCCCTGCTCCCGACGTGTGCCGGTTATTCTATTTGTAGGAATCGAAGGCAGGCGACCCTCTTGAGACTATTGGCTGGTCGCAATGTTTACCCTCAGACGTATTGGCCGGTCTTCCCCGTTGGTCTGTTTCGCCGACCTCTTCTTGAGGCCGCTCGCCAGGGCGTCGAGGTCTTTCCCATGTTTAAAACCCCGGAACAAAGCGTGAAATATATTCGGCAATGGCTAGGAGCCCGGGTCGCTTCACGAAAAGCGATTACGATCACGTTACGGGATTATGGTGCTGATCCGCAGCGGAACAGCAATATTCAAGCATGGGCTGCCTTCGCGCGCAGTCTCAATCCTCAGGCCTTTGTCCCGATATTCGTATTGGACACGGAAATTGCCATGGACTCTGTGCCGGATGCCATTAAAGAGTTTCTTGTTTTTCCCGAAGCGCCCTGGAACCTGGCGCTTCGGAGCGCTCTCTATGAACTCGCCTATCTCAACTTGGCGATCGTGCATGGACCGACCACGCTGCTTTGGTACAACGACCACTGCCGCTACGTAATCTTTTTCCCACGAGACAACTCCACGCAAACCGGCACGGATTACGTCAAAGCGAACGGATTCATTCGGGGAGAATCCTTGCCGTTCGCCACGCCATTTCAAACATGGGTGTGGGAGCCGGATGAGGCGGATGTCATAAAGCGCGAATTTGATCAGATGTGTGCCGCGATAGAGGGGGCTCTTCCAAGACCGGAGGAGGCTGACAGGCTGGAAAGATGGCCGGCACCGACGGGGGCCATTAAAGATCTGCCGTAGAGAATCGTCGAAGAGGTAGCAAACTCATTGAAACGCGGCACCAGGTTAACATTTGTTATCAGTGCGCTGGTTCCGGGAGGCGCTGAAAGGGTGATGACTTTTCTTGCAGCCGCATTTGCCAAACAGGGTGCCCACGTGTCGATTCTTTCTTTTGACGGTTCCAGTCCCTCTTTTTTCCCATTACATCCTGCTGTCGCGCATCGTCCCCTCGGCCTCCTGGGAAGGTCCTTCGGCTTCCTTGATGCGGTAATGAATAACCTGCGCCGGATTTACCGCCTTCGCCAGGCTATCAGGGCGAGCCGGCCGGACACTGTACTATCCTTCTGTGACCAAACCAATATCCTCACGATTCTCGCTGCGTATGGCTTAGGGGCTCGGGTGGTCGTAGCGGAGCGCAGCAATCCTTATCTCAATACGCCACCTGCTTGGCGCTTCCTGCGACGCCTCGTGTATCCGCTGGCTCATCGCGTCGTCGTCCAGACCAAGGAGTCGGCGCGCGCTTTCGCATATCATTCGCGTGTGGACATCATTCCCAACCCTGTGCCTGTCCCACAGGTGGGTGAGGTGTCGCCCGACAGGAGAGTAAAACGGCCGTGCGTCATGGGAATGGGGCGCCTTGCTCCTGAAAAGAGATTCGATCTACTGATCGATGCGTTCGCTGCAGCGACGGAGAGGAATCCAGGATGGTCCTTGGTGCTCTTAGGGGATGGCCCCAGTCGTCCTGGGCTTGAGAGCCGTATTAAGGAACTGGGCATCATCGGAAGCGTTAGGCTGCTCGGATGCGTACAGCGGTCCGAAGATCTTCTCTCGCAGGCAGACCTTTTTGTCCTCTGTTCAGATTACGAAGGCTTTCCTAACGCGTTATGCGAGGCGATGGCCTGTGGTGTTCCGGTCATCGCCACGGACTGCCCGAGTGGTCCGCGCGAGATCATCCGCGACGGCGTGGATGGTGTGTTGGTTCCTCCTTCCGATGCAGCGGCATTATCTGAGGCAATGGCACGCTTTATGAGTGACGCAGGGGAGCGCGCGCGGATGGGAACACGCGGACGGGAGGTCTGTGCGCGGTTCGCAGCGGATCAGATTATCTGCCGGTGGGAAGAATCGCTGGAGTGAGAACTGGCATGAATCGCCAACACGCAAAGGCCCCGGCTCTGGTAACGGGTCGGACCACATTGCCAATACAAAACGCCTCGGCAGCCATCATCGTACTGGAAGATGGCCGCTACCTGCTTCAACTGCGCGATGAGAGAGAGGAGATCTGGTACCCTGATCATTGGGGCTGTTTCGGCGGTGGCGTTGAGTCCGGAGAAGACCCGCTCGAGGCGCTACGCCGAGAGCTCCGAGAAGAACTGGGATACGATTTGAAGGAAGGAAAATTATTTATTCAGCTGGATTTCGATCTGCCCGGCCTGAAGCTGGAACGCTATTACCGGAAATACTACCTCATAACGATGCAGCTGGAGGAGATGCGCCATTTGACTTTGCATGAAGGCAAGGCAGTTGCTGCCTTCGACGGAGATACCATGCTCAGTTCGCTGAAACTCACCCCCTATGACGCGTTTGTGCTCTTCTTGCACGCCCGCGCGTTCCGTATTGGCAAAGCGTGTTAGATCGGAGTCTGCGTCCCCTTATTGCTGTCCGCGTGATGTCGCTGCCGGCACAATATGATTTGGCCATTCACGATCTTGTGGGAGGGGTCCTGAATTGGCGCATGTGGGGTCGCCTCGGCTGGCAAGAGACCAAACGCCGCTACCGGCGCACGGTGATCGGTCCCTTTTGGACGACCGTCTCCCTCGGCATCTTTATCTTGACGCTCGGCATACTGTGGGCTCAACTGTGGAAGCAGGTTCCCGCGACATATTTGCCTTTCTTGACATCGGGCATGCTGTCATGGGTGTTGGTCAGCACCCTCATTACCGAGGGCTGCTCGGTGTTCACTTCCGGGGAAAACCTCATCAAGTCGCTCCGATTCGATTACACCATTCTTACCTGCGCGGTCATTTGGCGTAACATCCTCGTTCTCCTGCACAATTTCATTATCTACATCGCAGTTATGATATACGCGGGAGTGCCGGTGACCTGGAACTCCTTGTTGGTTTTTCCGGGACTTCTTCTGATCTCGATTAACGCCATCTGGGTCATTACCCTGCTAGGATTGCTCTGCGCGCGTTTTCGGGATGTCCAACAGGTCACGACCAGTGTCTTACAAGTCGCGATGTTCGTGACCCCGATCTTCTGGGCGCCTGATCAATTGGGTCCACGCTTTGCCAAATTAGTGGACTTGAATATCCTGTTTCATTTCGTGGAGATCATCAGGGCCCCGTTGTTAGGGCGAGCGCCATCGCCGTGGACCTACGTGATGGTAGGGCTCTGTACGCTGATCGGCTGGGGGTTGACCATCACCATTTATAGCCGGTTCCGTCGCCGTCTCGCCTATTGGCTCTAGCGGAAAGACACTCATGGCCTCTCTGATTCTTGAAAATATAACGGTCGACTTTCCCATCTACGGCACACAGAAAAGCTTCAGAGTCGCACTTCGTAGCGCCACCGGTGGCTTGATTCGACGTGAGGGATTGCGCCATGAACGTGTCACCGTCAGGGCGTTGGACAGTGTATCCCTTATGATCAAGCATGGCGATCGCCTCGGCATTATCGGGCATAACGGAGCCGGGAAATCTACGCTTCTGAGACTCTGTGCTGGAGTATATGAACCAACCCTCGGCCGTGTGTTTATTGAAGGCAAGGTCTCACCGCTCTTTAACATTTCCCCTGGGCTCGATCCCGACGATACCGCGTATGAGAATATCCTGACCTGTGGACTATATCTGGGAATGACACATGAGGAGATCGCGCGCAAGACTCCGGACATTGAACAATTTTCAGAACTGGGCGAGTACCTCTCGCTGCCGGTCCGGACCTATTCGACGGGCATGCTGATGCGCCTCGGATTCGCTATCGCCACGGCCATCGATCCTGAAATCCTGGTCCTCGATGAGGGTTTGGGTGCGGGCGATGCCCGTTTTGCTGAACGGGCCAAGCGGCGAGTGGACGACTTGGTCGGGCGCTCAAGCATCATGATTTTCGCCTCTCACTCTGAAGACCTGATCCTTTCTATGTGCAACCGGGCCATCCTGCTGCAAAGCGGTAAAATTGTGGCATCCGGTGAGGTCCACGAGGTCATGGATCTTTATCGGAAGCTGAACCAGAGCCCTCAGACTACATAGCGTGTCGCTTCCCTTGTTGCATTCCTCACAGCCCGATAGGTACTCAGTGAGTCTGGTGTTTCTCATTCGCTCGCTCAACTATGGTGGCACGGAACGTCAGGTTGTGGCCCTGGCACGTCGCCTGCATGGAAAAGGCGAATCGGTGGCCGTCGTCACGTTTTATCCGGGGGGTTTCTTCCGCAAGGATCTCGAAGCCATAGGGATAGCTGTTTATACGCTCGAAAAACGTTCTCGCTGGGACGTTTTCTCGTTCTTTCGTTTGATCAGGCTTATGCGACGGCTCCAGCCAGCTATTGTGCATAGCTATCTTGGCGTCCCCAACATTTGGACTATTTTGCTCAAGCCCATGTTTCCAGGGATCCGAATCGTCTGGGGCGTGCGCGTTTCCAACATGGATCTGAATCAATATGGCTGGCTTGATCGGGTGCTGTATCGGGTGGAGCGTGCGCTGTCTCGTTTTGCTGACTTAATCATCGTGAATTCGTACTCCGGCCTGGACCATGCCGTTGGGCACGGTTTTCCTCGTAAAAAGATGAGGGTGATCCCGAATGGCATAGATACTGATCAATTTCGCCCAGACCCAGAGTCTGGCAAGCAGTTTCGCAAGGGCTGGAGCATCGGAGAGAAGGAACATCTCATCGGCCTTGTTGGTCGGCTGGATCCGATGAAGGATCATCCCACGTTTCTGAGGGCCGCGGCCATGTTGGCGCGCGCACGACAGGACGTGCGGTTTCTTTGTGTCGGTGAGGGACCCGAGCCCTATATATCACGATTACTACAAATGAGTGATGAGTTCGGCCTGGGAGAGCGAGTCGAGTGGCTGTCTGCGACGAACGATATCGTTGCCATATACAATGCCCTGGATGTAGTGACCTCTTCGTCTGCTTTCGGAGAAGGATTTTCAAATGTTATCGGAGAGGCGATGGCGTGTGGCATCTCGTGCGTGGTCACGGATGTGGGAGATTCCAAATGGCTCGTAAATGAGACAGGATGGGTAGTACCTCCTGGAGATCCGGCGTCCTTGTGTGCGGCATGGCAAAAGATGTTAGAGATGGACGCCGAAGCCAGGATTGCTCTGGGGAAAAGAGCGCGCGATCGTATTGTTCAGCATTTCGGCCTGGATCGACTCGTTGCCGAAACCTGGGATGCTCTTAAATTCCTCAAGTAGTGCGCCTGCGACCGTTTTCCGTCCCGGACGTCGGGTGTCCAGGACCAGGCGGCTGGTGGGCAATGTGGCTCTTCTGCTTGCCAGTATTGTATTGTTTCTTGCTTTCTGTGAGTTGGTGGTATTCCGTCTGATATTCCTTCCCAGTGATGTTCCGCGCAATGCATATATAGACGGCCTGATCCGCTATGTGCCGGAGCAGTCCGGCATCTGGCGAGTGAAAAACGAAATACAGGCGCCCTTTGCCATCAATCGTCAGGGCTGGAACTCGGAGCATGTGGAGTATCGGCACGCGCGGACGCACGGAATCGGGCGGATCGTCCTTATCGGGGACTCCTATGTTGAGGCTTTGCAGGTCCCGGTTACTGCAAGTCTTGCCGAGCAGCTTGAGCGCCGGCTTGTGTCTACCCCGGTGGAAGTCTACCGGCTGGGAATTAGCGGCGCCCCGCTCAGTCAATATCTTCTCATGTTCGAGCGCGAGGCGGTCTATTATGCGCCGGACCTTGTCGTACTGGTGCTGGTCCATAATGACTTTGACGAGTCATTTCAATTTCATGGCGGGCGCTATACGTCAAGTTTCCTCAAGATTCGCGTGGAGCAGGGACGGGTAACGGAGGAAATTGCGCCGACACCCTATAAGCCAGGGATATGGGATTGGCTCAGGTTGAGTGCCACTGCCCGCTATCTGTATTATCGCCAGCAAGCTGCACCTGCACCCGCGATAGCGAGTGTGTTATCACCTTCACAGGCAGCCGCCTCTCATTTCCAGGCCAACGTGAAGATCGATGAGGTGTTACCGCATATCACCGACATTGAAGTAGGGATCGATTATTTGTTTGGACGGTTTTCGAATGTCGCGCGCAAGCAGAACGTGCGATTGTTGATCCTGATGGATGGCGACAGGCAGGCAATCTATCAAGGCGCTGACGGCGCGCCCTTGTACCGGAACGGCGCGCTTGCGCTCAACGCATTGGCGGCTCAAACGGCCAGGCGGCACGGGATTTCCTTTATAGATCTGCATCCCCGCTTTCAGCAGCACTGGCTTGACCATCATCTCCGTTTCGATTTTGAACTCGATAACCATTGGAACCAGCTCGGCCATGCGGTCGCAGCTTCTGCCATTGAAGAATTCGTCAGAGAATCGAACCTGGCTGCTGCTATGATTGGAAAAAATTAAGGAGCGATACGGGCAGTGAACCGCAGACCAGGGTTTCATGAAGATTTCAGCCGTGAAGAAGTGGTGGCCAGCTCGTCGAATCGAAGTTTTGGGTTGATCGTCGGTCTCTTCTCGGGGTGCGTCGCTGCTGTAAAGTTTTGGCATGGAGAGCAAGGCACAGGTCTGGCATGGGCCATTCCCGCGTTCATACTTATCAGCCTTGCTGTTCTCAAGCCGGCTTTGCTAAGCCCGCTGAATCGTCTCTGGTTCAGGTTCGGCTTGCTGCTCCACAAGGTGATGAACCCCCTGCTGATGGCGGTGATGTTCTATCTCGTGATTCTGCCGATCAGTCTCCTCATGCGGGTTTTCCACAAAGACCCCCTTCGGCTGAAGTATGACCCTCACGCCGGAACATACTGGATAGAGCGTCGGCCTCCGGGACCGGCGCCGGATACGATGCGCAATCAATTCTGAGGTGCAACAATGAGTTTTGTGAAAGAGCTGTGGATGTTCCTGCGCGTGCGGAAGAAATTCTGGCTTCTTCCGATCATTGTGGTCATGGCCATTTTTGGCGGATTGATAATCTTGAGCCAGGGCAGCGCGGTTGCGCCCTTCATCTATACTCTGTTTTAAACGACATGCGGATCCTGGGGATTTCGGCCTTCTATCACGATAGCGCGGCCGCATTGATCGAGGACGGGCGGATTGTGGCGGCGGCGCAGGAAGAGCGTTTCACCCGGAAGAAGCATGACAGCCGCTATCCGCGCCAGGCGATTGCCTACTGCCTGGCGGAAGGCGGAACCGCGCTGTCGGATCTCGATTGCGTCGCCTTCTACGACAAGCCCTTTCTTAAATTCGAGCGGTTACTAGAGACGTACCTTGCGTTCGCACCCCGCGGGTTCACGTCGTTTCGCATGGCGATTCCCTTGTGGCTCAGAGAAAAGTTATTCCAAAAGAATTTGCTGGGCCGCGAGCTCAAGGCCGTAGAGCCGGAGTTTGATTGGGAGTCGCGCCTGCTGTTCGCCGAACACCATCAGAGCCATGCGGCCTCCGCGTTCTTTCCCTCGCCGTATCGCGAGGCCGTGATCCTCACCATGGACGGGGTGGGGGAGTGGGCGACCACGTCGGTGAGTGTGGGCCGGGGAAACTGTCTCGAGGTAATCAAGGAGATCCATTTTCCACACAGTCTCGGCCTACTGTACTCTGCATTTACCTATTACACAGGTTTTAAGGTCAACTCGGGGGAATACAAACTGATGGGGCTTGCGCCGTATGGTGAACCCAAATATGCCCAGGTCATCCGGGATACCTTGATCGACGTGAAGCTCGATGGCTCATTTCGGCTGAATCTCGAGTATCTCAATTACTGCACCGGCTTGACCATGACGAACGCACGGTTTGATGACTTATTCGGAGGACCTCCACGCCAGCCCGACGAAGCCCTGACCCAGAGGCATATGGACCTGGCAGCATCTATCCAGATGGTCCTGGAGGAAGTGGTCTTGCGGCTCGCAAAGGCGCTCAGAGCCGAGACGGGACTCAAGAATCTATGCCTTGCCGGCGGTGTAGCCCTCAATTGCGTGGCGAACGGTGTGATTTTGCGAAGCGGCCTATTTGAGAGCATCTGGATACAGCCGGCTGCGGGAGATGCCGGCGGAGCGCTGGGAGCCGCGCTGGCGGCGTATTATCTTTTCAAAGGGCAGCCGCGCCCTTCAGCGTCGGGAGCGGACAGCATGTCAGGAAGTTATCTGGGACCGGTGTATAGCGCATACGATGTAAAACAGCGCTTGAGAGCCCTTGGGGCCGTCGTGGAGGTGCTGGATGAACCCGTTCTCTTGGATCGAACGGTGGCGGCATTGACGGAAGGGAAAGCGGTGGGATGGTTCCAGGGCCGCATGGAGTTTGGCCCGCGGGCCCTCGGCGCGCGTTCGATCCTGGCCGATCCCCGCAGCCCCTCGATCCAAACCATGCTCAATCTCAAAGTGAAGTATCGGGAGAGTTTTCGGCCGTTTGCGCCGTCCATATTGCGAGAGGACGTGAACGATTGGTTCGAGCTTGATGCAGACAGCCCGTATATGTCGCTCGTGGCCAATGTTTGTCAGTCGCACCGGCGGACGATGACCGACGCACAACGCGCGCTGTTCGGAATCGCCAAACTCAATGTGCCGCGTTCCGATATCCCAGCCGTCACGCATGTGGATTATTCGGCTCGTATCCAGACCGTTCATCGTGAGACGAATCTCCGTTACCACGCCCTCCTTACGGCCTTTAAGGCGAAGACCGGATGTCCCGTGTTGGTGAATACCAGTTTCAATGTACGGGGGGAGCCGATCGTCTGCACGCCCGAGGACGCCTTTCGATGCTTTATGGGCACCGAAATTGAGGTCTTAGTGGCAGGTGACTGTTTCCTCAGGAAAGAAGCGCAGGACCCGGCGTTGAAACAAGACTACAAAAATACCGTTGACCCGGATTGATGAAGCCTCCTTCCCCATGATTAAAATCATGCACCTGATTACGGATCTTGCAATCGGCGGCGCGGAAGTCATGCTCTATAAGGTGTTATCGCGCCTTGACCGCTCGCAGTTTCAAAATTCGGTGGTCTCCATGACCGACCGCGGAAGTTTGGGGGATAAAATTGAGGCGTTGCAGGTTCCTGTATTTACTTTAGGACTGCGTCGGGGCATCCCGGACCCGCGAGCGCTTTATAGATTGCTACGGTTATTGCGCGCGGAGCGCCCCCATATTCTTCAGACGTGGCTGTATCATTCGGATCTCCTGGGTCTTGCAGCCGGAAGATTGGCGCCGGTGCCGGTGGTCGCATGGAACATCCGCTGCTCGGACATGGATCTGCGCGAGTACCCTCAACTTACAAGTCTCGTACTGCGGACTCTGGTGTGGCTCTCTAGGTTTCCCGATGTTGTCATTTTCAATTCCAACGCGGGGTGGCTTTTCCATCAGCGTCTGGGATATCGCCCTCGGAAATCTTCGATGATTCCTAACGGTTTTGATCTGGATGAGTTTCGCCCTGATCCCGACGCGCGGTCCTGGTTTCGAAAGGAGCTCGGGTTATCTCCTGTGATCCCTTTAGTCGGCCTGGTTGCTCGCTATGATCCCATGAAGGACCACGAGAATTTCCTGCGGGCGGCTGCTTCTGTTGTAAAGCAACGACCTGGGATCCATTTTGTCCTCGTCGGCCAAGGTGTTGATGAGTCAAACCAGGAACTGATAACTGAGATCCGGAACCACAACATCTCTTTGAACCTGCACCTGCTGGGCAACCGTCACGATATTAGAAATATCATGCCGGCCCTCGATGTGTTGGTTCTTTCATCGGCGTTCGGGGAAGGCTTTCCGAACGTGCTGGGAGAAGCTATGGCTGCGGGAGTGCCGTGCATTGTGACCAATGTGGGTGACGCTCCAATGATTGTGGCAGACACGGGCCGGGTCGTCCATGCGAAAGACGCAGCCGGGCTTGCGGCCGCGATACGCGAAGTCGTGGACATGCCTGCCGAGGAAAGGCGCCGGTTGGGGCGTGCCGCGCGCCGCCGGATTGAAGAATGTTTCAGCTTGCCTTCAGTCGTGCGTCAATACGAGGTTCTCTACAGGGAGCTCACCGCCAGTCTGCCTGAGTCCCAGTTCCCCGCATCTTTGCTTCTGCAGCACCGTCCGCACACTGCGTGTCCACGCACCTCTGAGAGATTGCACCAAAATCCTGACGAGAACAATCTCTAGCCGCTCGAGTGTCCCTAGGGTCGAGAAAGTGGGCAGAGAAGGATATCCCCGGATAGGATATTTAGTATTGACTCCCTGTGTGTGTTGTGTTCAAATAATGAACACAAAATTCTAAACTACGTATTTTCATGGATCTACAAGCACAACGTGATCTTCAGCTCTTAAGTGAAGTTGAGAGCAATGCTGCGGTCACACAGCGTTCTCTGGCTAAGACGCTGGGGGTAGCAGTCGGCCTGACAAACCTGTACATCAAGCGTCTTATTCGAAAAGGGCACATCAAGATCACCACAATTCCGAGGAATCGGCTGAAATATTTGGTGACTCCTCGCGGGATGGCCGAAAAGTCTCGTCTCACGTACCAATATATGCAGTACTCGCTGTCGTATTACCGCAAGATGCGGCAACGACTGCACCAAGTCTTTTTGACTCTTTCCAATGAAGGTGCCAAGCGAATTGTGATCTATGGGACCGGTGAGCTGGCGGAATTGGCCTATCTGACGCTGTGCGAAATGGACCTGACACTAGTGGGCTTCGTAGACGGCAAGCGGGGGACCACATTTCTTTCCTTCCCTCTTTGGCCAGCCGAGGCGTTGGCGAACTGGGATTTTGACGCCGTTCTGATTGCTGACATGGCTGATTCCAAGAAGATTCAAAGTCGTTTGGTGGGGGCCGGTATGCCGAGAGAGAAGATCATCGCTCTCTGCCCCTTGAAGTAGCGTGAAGACATAGCAAGCCGGTCTGATTCTCTTTGTTACTGGGGGCGTCAGGCCTCCCGGGCTTTTTAAGTTCTGTAAGTGAGAGGGCGGAGCTGTGTCCGCGATGGCGATGCCAAGGGATGCAACAAAGATCCGCATGAAAGTCTGCTCGATTGTCGGCGCGCGTCCCCAATTCATCAAGGCCGCTGTGGTGAGCCGGGCGTTGCGCGCGGTGGCCCGAGAGATCTTGATCCATACCGGCCAGCATTACGATACTGGGATGTCGGCCGTATTCTTTCAGGAATTGGAGATACCGGCTCCGGATTACAACCTGGGTATCGGGTCCACCAGCCATGGCGCTCAGACGGGGCGCATGCTCGAGCAGCTTGAGGCCGTGCTCGAGAAGGAGCGCCCCGATCGCGTGCTCGTCTTCGGGGATACCAACTCCACGCTTGCGGGCGCCCTCGCCGCGGCGAAACTGAAAATCCCTGTGGACCACGTTGAGGCCGGTTTGCGGAGCTTTACCCGCAGCATGCCTGAAGAGATCAATCGCGTCGTGACCGACCATCTCTCGAGTTTGCTGTTCTGCCCCAGCCAGACCGCAATAGATAACCTGGCGCGGGAAGGCCTTACGAACGGCGTCCATCTGGTCGGCGATGTGATGGCGGAAGCATTGCGATTCGGCGTCCGTCGCGCTCAACAATACTCAACGATATCAAAACGCTTGGATCTCAGGCCCAAACAATATCTGCTCGTGACGCTGCACCGAGCGGAAAACACCGATGATCACGTGCGCTTGCGCTCGATCCTGACTGGTCTTGCTGCGATAGACGAGAAAATTATTTTTCCGGTGCATCCCCGCACCGAAGCGGCCTTCGGGAACCTGGGTTGGACAGCCCCTCCGCACATTCATTTGATCCCGCCGGTATCATACCTCGAGATGTGCGCCCTGGAGTCGGACGCCAGAATCATTCTCACGGATTCAGGCGGGGTCCAAAAAGAGGCCTATTGGCTGGGAGTCCCCTGCATTACCCTGCGGGATGAAACGGAGTGGGTCGAAACCGTGGCATCCGGTTGGAACCGGTTGGTGGGAGCGGATACGGACCGGTTGCTGAAGGCAGTCAGGAAACCTTGGGAATCTGGACTGAGACCGCCCCTCTATGAAGGAGAACGTCCCGGTCACAGAATCGCAGAGCTGATCACAGGGGAGGAAAATCATTGAGCGCGAGGAGAGACACGTGGAATCTTTAGACTGGTCAAAGGCAACGGTGTTGATCACCGGGGGCACCGGCTCCTTCGGCAAGAAATTCGTAGAAATCATGCTGAGGGAAAAGCGACCCAAGAAACTCATTGTGCTCAGCCGCGATGAGCTGAAGCAGCATGACATGAGGCAAATGTTCCCCGACATCGGCGATTCACCTCTCCGCTACTTTCTCGGTGATGTCCGGGATAAAGACAGACTCTACCGCGCGTTTCACGGAGTGGACGTGGTGGTGCATGCGGCTGCGCTCAAGCAGGTACCGGCCTGCGAATACAACCCTTTTGAAGCGGTCCAAACGAATATTATCGGCGCCAAAAACATCATTGACGCTGCCATTGACGGCGGCGTGAAGCGCATCATTGCGCTGTCCACGGATAAGGCCGTCAACCCCGTGAACCTGTACGGAGCAACGAAGCAGGTCGCGGAGAAGTTGTTTGTACAGGGGAACTCCTACGCCGGACTCGCGCACACGCGTTTCTCATGCGTGCGGTACGGCAATGTTGTCGGAAGCCGTGGGAGTGTGATTCCTCTGTTCCTCGCGCAGCAAAAAACCGGCAAAGTAATGGTCACGGATAAGCGTATGACGCGTTTCTGGATCACCTTGGACCAAGGCGTCCGGTTCGTCATTCGCTGTGTCGAGCAGATGCACGGCGGCGAAGTATTCGTGCCTAAAGTTCCCAGCATGCGTATTACAGATCTCGCAGAGGCGGTCGCTCCAGGATGCCGGATTGAATTGATCGGGATTCGCCCAGGAGAGAAAGTGCATGAGGTGCTTATCGCTGAGGACGAGGCGCGCACCACATTGCAATTCGATGACATGTTTGTCGTCACGCCTATGTTTCCCTGGTGGGGAGGCGAAGGGTGGCAAGAAGGCAAGCCGTTGCCGGAAGGATTTCGATTCGCCAGCGAAACCAATACTCTGTGGATGTCGCAAACCGAACTACGATCCCTGATCGGTGACTCCATCAATGGATAGGCTAGCCGTTGAAGGCGGTCGGCCGGTGCGGGCTGCGCTCTTACCCTATGGCCACCAAATGATAGACGATGACGACGTCCAGGCTGTGACGGAAACGTTGCGCTCCGGCTGGCTGACCACAGGGCCCAAGGTCGATGAATTTGAGAAAGCCTTTGCCGCCTCGGTGGGCGTTTCGCACGCTGTCGCAGTGACCAATGGCACCGCCGCGCTGCATGCTTCGATGGCCGCCCTGCAGATCGGTCCGAATGACGAAGTCATTGTCCCTGCCCTCGCGTTTGTCGCCTGCGCCAATTGTGTCGTATTTCAGGGCGGCCGGCCGGTCTTTGCCGATGTAGACCCATCCACACTTCTTCTCGATCCCGCGCAGGTCGAAGCGAAGATCACATCACGAACCAGGGCCATTGTGGCGATGGACTATACCGGTCTGCCTTGCGATTACGACGCCTTGCGAAGCATCGCAGACCGTGCCGGGATCGCGGTGGTGGCAGATGCGTGCCATGCCTTGGGGGGGTCTTACAAAGGACGTCTGGTCGGCTCATTGGGCGATCTGAACGTCTTCAGCATGCATCCGGTGAAGCACATCACGACCGGCGAAGGAGGAATGATCACGACCGACAATCCCGCGTTTGCGCAGCACCTGCGAGTGTTTCGTAATCACGGAATCGCCAGCGATCACAGGCAGCGGGAGCTTGCCGGTTCGTGGTACTACGAAATGGAAGAGCTCGGGTATAACTATCGCCTTACCGACATTCAGTGCGCGCTCGGACTGTCTCAGTTGAAAAAACTGACGCATTGGATCGCTCGGCGCCGGCAGATTGCGAGAATGTATGCGATCGCTTTCTCTTCTCTTCAGGAAATAGAATTGCCAGCTTTGCCGCCGGAGAGGGATCATGCCTGGCATCTGTATGTGATCCGGCTTCAGCTTCAACGCTTGAGAGTGAGCCGGGCAGAGGTGTTTCGAGCCCTACGTGCGGAAAACATCGGAGTGAATCTGCATTACATACCGGTTCCCTGGCATCCTTTTTACCAAAGATTAGGATACGCAAAGGGGCAGTGGCCGGTTGCGGAAGCGGCTTACGAGAGGATCATCAGTCTTCCGATGTGGCCCGGGATGACCGATGATGACGTGCAGGATGCCATTGCTGGGGTCAGGAAAGTCATTGCGGCCTATCGGAAATGAGCCAGCCGAGTATTGTGTTTCGAACCGAAGGAGGCCCGGCGATCGGGTTGGGTCACATCCGGCGCTCGATGACGTTGGCGCAGGAACTGCAGAAGCAAGGGGGCAGGGCGATTTTTGTTCTGCCCGAAGATCCCTTATCACTGGAAATACTTCGCCGCGAGGGATTTGAGGTGGCTACGGTTGCGATGGATAAGGATCTTGACCTCGGAGAGACCTTGAAGTGCGCGGAACGCTCTTCTGCTCGCGCGAGCATCATTGATTCCTACAACATTCTAGATTTCTCTCGGATCACCAAGGTGATCTTTACCGGAGTTATCGATGATCTTGCGACAACATCCCTGCCGGTCGACCTGATTATTAACGGCGGTGCAGATGCAGGAGAACTGTGCTATCGCGCCTCGGCCCGCACTCAACTATTGCTCGGCCCGCAATATAGCCTTTTGCGAGAAGAGTTTTCCGAAGAGCCTGTGCGCCGACAAAGCAAGAGCATTGAACGTGTATTAATCACCCTCGGGGGAACAGATCATAACGGCCTCACGGCTAATATCCTGACATGGGTCCGCGCAACATTGCCGTCGGCGAGGCTGGATGTGGTCATTGGGGTATTTTTTAATGGAACGACGGGAGACAAGATCCGTCATCTGATAAAGGAAGACCCCGACGCCCATCAATATGAAAACCCGCCTCAGATGCGGGACCTCATGCTCGCATGCGATGTAGCCATTACCGGCGGTGGCCAAACGACCTATGAACTGGCCGCGACCGGCACCCCCGGATTGGCGATCAGGCTTGCGGACAACCAAACCGGCAATCTGCGCGGTCTTTCTGCTCATGGGGCTATAAGGTGGATCGGAGATGCCACCGACGGGGACCTCAAGGACAAACTACTCGATGCGCTGCAAGACCTCGCGGAGAACAGGGAGAAAAGAACCGAGATGAGTCACGCCGGACGGCGCCTCGTTGACGGCAGGGGTGCGAAGCGTGTGGCTCAGGCCATTATCAAGGCTTGCACGCCATGACGGCAAGAAAAATACAGATCCGCAGCCGATGGATCGGCGAAGGCGAGACGTGCTTCATCGTAGCGGAAGCCGGCAGCAACCATAACGGCAATCTCGATCAAGCGCTGGCGATCATCGATGCCGCGAAAGAGTCCAAGGCGGATGCGGTGAAATTTCAAAACTTCCGCGCCGAGAAACTGTATCCCCGCAACGCCGGCGCGACGGATTACCTGCCGGTCAAGAAGCCAATCTACGACATCGTTAAAAGCATGGAGATGCCGCCGGAATGGATCCCGGTGCTGGCGGATTACTGCAAGGCTCGAGACTTGGTATTCTTCTCAGCGCCGTTCGACGAAGAGTCGGCGGACCTGCTCGAGCCGTATGTATCGCTCTACAAGATTGCTTCCTACGAGATTACGCACGCGCCTTTGATCAGGCACGTTGCCAAGAAGAAAAAACCGATCATTATTTCAACCGGCACCGCGGATCTTGCAGAAGTTCGACAAGCTCTTGAATGGTGCCACGCCGAAGGCAATGACCAGATTGTGCTGTTGCAGTGCACGGCGTCCTACCCTGCGCCGCTCAACACGCTCAACATTCGTGCGCTGGTCACCATGAGAGAAACATTTGGTGTTCCTACTGGACTCTCCGATCATTCTCGTGACCCTCTCGTCGGTCCTCTCTCAGCCGTGTCACTCGGAGCGAATATCATCGAGAAGCATTTCACGCTCAGCAACCGCCTTCCGGGTCCGGACCATGCCTACGCGGTTGAACCGGCGGAGTTTAGGACGATGGTCGAGAGCATCAGAGACGTAGAACAGGCGCTTGGAGATGGAATCAAGACGATGCAGCGGGTGGAGCGTGAGCTCCACAGCTTTGCGCGCCGCTCGATTTACGCGGTTCGAGCGATCAGGAAAGGCGAGCCGCTGACGGCCGCCAACATGGCGGTGCTTCGGAGCGGGAAATTGAAAGCCGGCCTGGAGCCGAAGTGGTGGGACCAGGTGCTTGGCCGCACGGCGCGCCGGAATATCGCGGAGGGAAGCCCGATTGCGGATGACGACTGCGGCATTGACATTGCGTAGGGCGGGCCTCGAGGACGGCCCGTTTCTTCTAACGGTACGCAACGAAGACAATGTCCGATCCCAATCGAAGAACCAGGGGTTGATCTCGGAGGAAACCCATAAGAACTGGCTTGAGCGGCATCTGGGGAGCTCGGAGACTGCGATCTGGATCATCGAGCGCGAAAGCCAGAGGCTGGGATATGTGCGAGCCCAAAAAATCGGCCATCCAGGCAAGACCGGCCAATGGCTGCTCAGTGTTGCACTAACGCCTGTCTCGCGAGGAAAAAGATATGGGACGTGGGCGGTTGCCGAGGCCTGCCGGTTCTTGCGTGAAACCTTCCATGCTGAGACCATCGTGGCTGAAGTCCAGAGTCGGAATGCGGCAGCCCTGCGGCTTTTCACCACATCAGGGTTTGTAATGACTGATCATGTACAAGAGCGTGGACAAGATCTGCAACGACTCGAATTGTCATTGAGCAAATGAGCGGAATCTGCGCACAAGGAGGCGCTTACAGTGAGTGAAAATGCCGTCAATGTCGTATTCCCAAAAGGAAATGGGATGAATGTATCAGAGCAGCCGACATATTTTTATCAGCGGTTTGGACCGACCGTCGAGTGCCTGAATCCAAGCTGGCCGCGCTCGCAATATAGTAACGGCAGGTTTTCTTGAATCTTGCAGAGTCAAAGCTAACGGATAAGCCGGTAATTGAGTGCATTGAGTTGACTCCTAAAAAGGTCTATCTCTATTTTTATGCCGATTCTGTTGGATTTCCTCGGCTAGATCAAAGTCCCGATGTTACTTGGCCATTTTTATTGAAAGACCTTTTGGAGCGCCATTGCAAAGTCTCCGTGTATCCCTATATGAGAGGACTCGCAGGCGGGAGGATAAAGGATATCCAACGAATATTTAAACGTGATGCCAGTTACTTTAAGGCACAGAACGGGAACTCATTTTCTTTTGTTATTTATAATATTGGCGTCGTCGATGCTGCACCCAGACCCTTTACCTACCATCTTAACCACCTGTATAAGTTCGCCAAGCTCCCTCACGTAGGCCGATATATATCGTATTTTTTATCAAAAATACTGCGTCCTAACAGGAGATTGTTACAAAACATTCACTCCTTTAGGTTGACAGCGCCTGGAGATTTTCGTGAGCGTTTCGATCAAATGGTGAGGCATTCCAATAAGGCAGGCATGTATCCAATTAGCATAGATACTCCATTAACCCCAGTTTCTCTAGAGGACCGATCTCCTGGGCTACGGCAATCGATTAATTTATATAATTCATTGAAACATTTAAATACTACGGTTTTGCATGTGCCCACGGATTGGGTCAATGTCGAGCATTATCTCGAGTGCGGTCATCACTTTAATGCGGCCGGTCATCAAGAGCTTGCGCGTAGGCTCTATTGTATTATAAGGGATATTATGGATGCCTAACTTGGGGTCCGATCCCCATTTGAGACTAGCTCTAGGCACTGCTCAGTTCGGGCAGCACTATGGTATCGCCAATCAACATGGCCAAGTCTCTCTTAGTGAAGCCAAAACGATTCTTGCGTATGCATCGGCTTGCGGGATTGATACATTGGATACGGCAATTGCTTACGGTAATAGCGAGCTGCATCTCGGCCAGATAGGTGTTCAACACTGGAAGGTGGTGTCAAAGTTGCCCGCCATGCCGGAAGGCTGCAGTGACATAGCTCAGTGGGTAGCAGATTCTGTTAAGGAATCCTTGCAACGGCTGAAAATCAAATCCCTGTACGGCCTTCTGTTGCATCGCCCGCAACAGCTTCTGGAACGAGGCGGTGATCGTCTCTACTATGCCTTGCAGCGACTGAAGCACGAGGGGGTTGTTCAAAAATTAGGTATTTCGACCGTTGCCCCTTCAGATCTCGATGCTCTTTGTAGCCGCTTTCAACTTGATCTTGTCCAGGCTCCCTTCAATATCGTGGACCGTCGCTTGATTGATTCAGGTTGGCTTTGGCGCCTGGCGGAGCAGGGCATAGAATTACACACGCGGTCGGTGTTTCTCCAGGGATTGCTTTTAATGAAGCCCGGTGACAGACCGCAAAAATTCGCCAGATGGTCCATGCTGTGGTCAAAATTGGACGAGTGGTTTGAGCGCGCCGGGCTGACTCCAGTGCAAGCCTGTCTCCGGTACGCCGTGTCATTCTCGCAAATAGGCAAAGTCATCGTCGGTGTCGATACTCTAAGCCAACTTGAAGAAATCCTTCATGCGGCCAAAAGGCCAGACCTACAGATCTCCGATGAGCTCAACAGTGACGACCTTGACTTGTTGAATCCGGCCAATTGGGCGACTCTCGCGTGACGTCGCAGCCAAGCCTTTCAGGCTATAGACCAAGATCACAAAAAATGCACATCGAAATCATTGCTGAATTAGCCCAGGGTTTTGAAGGGCGGCCGGAGCAGGCTCGTTTGCTGGTGCGGGCTTCTGCGGCCACTGGTGCCGATGCGGCCAAGTTTCAGTTGGTCTACGCCGATGAGCTGGCAACTCCCGACTATAAGTATTACGACCTTTTCCGCTCCCTCGAAATGCCCGATGAGGTCTGGGAGGAGCTTGCTAGATACGCACAGGAGTTGAACATTGCGCTGTATCTCGATGTCTTCGGCGCACGCAGCATTGCCTTGGCAGAACACGTGGGTGCCCGGGCGCTAAAGATTCACGGCACGGACATTGCCAATGTGAATCTACTCCATCAGATCGCTCAAACTGCGGTACCGAAGATTCTGCTGGGTGCAGGAGGCGCATTTCTCCCTGAAATTGAGCAAGCCATCCATCTACTAGCCGACAAAGAGATCGTCATTCTTTTGGGATTCCAGAGCTATCCGACACCTACCGATGCCAATCAGATTGCGCGCGTGCGTATGCTGTCAGATTTGTTGTCGACGCGAAATCCGAATGTTACGCTGGGTGTTGCTGATCATGCATCATCGGGGAACTTGCTGCGTGTAGCGCTGGCGGCAACAGCTTTGGGGGCAGGCGCTCGAGTGTTCGAGAAACACCTCACCCTGGGTGAAGTAATGAAGATGGAAGATCATGAAGCTGCGCTCAATCCAGACCGATTTGCTGAATTTGTGACGGTCGTGCACGATTGTGCCAGGGCCTACGGCGAATGCAATGGAGCAGCGGACTTTGGTATGAGTCTGGCCGAACAGAGTTATCGAAAGATGATTCAGCGGCATGTTGTCGCCAGCAGAGATCTAACGAAATATTCAAGGATTTCGCCGGGCGATCTGGTTCTCAAGCGCACCTCGGCTGAGCAAGTCATCACGGACCTGGATCAGGTGTATAAAAAAATACTCAAGCGCGATCTCCAGAACAATGGGCCGATTTTGCCTGACGATATTGAGTAGCGCAATTTCAAGATGAAAAGACGTCTCGTCGCCGCCATCGCTTGCCGTAATCAGGGATCACGACTTTATGGCAAGCCACTCCAGAATCTGGATGTGGAGAAGAGGGTTCGAATACTCGACAACATCGTGGACTGTCTGCAGACGATTGGCTGCATCGACGAAATCGTGTTTGGTATCTCTGAAGGCATGGAGAACGATGTTTTCAGAAATATCGCAGAAGAAAAGGGACTTCGATATGTCGTTGGCGATCAGGTTGATGTTCTTTCCCGGCTTGTTCGATGCGGGCAACTTGCTGGCGCGACAGACGTCTTTCGGATTACCAGCGAGTCCCCGTTCCTTTATTTTGAACCGGTAGAGGATTTGTGGCGCAGGCATCAGGCGGAGCAAGCGGATGCCACCTTTATGGATGACATCATTGACGGGTGCGGTTTTGAGATCATTGCTCTCAGAGCACTCGAGGAGGCGCATTCGAAAGGAGAGAAGAAACACCGCTCGGAACTATGCACCCTATATATCCGGGAGCATCTCCAGCAATTCAAGGTAATCAAGGCGAATCCGCCTCAAGAACTAATCCGCCGCGATCTTAGGCTAACGGTCGACAATCCGGAAGACCTCGCAGTTTGTCGGGTTGTTTACGGAGCCTTCAAAGAACTAGCGCCCAAGATTCCGATTACTGATGTTGTCAGGTTTTTGGATGCACATCCCAAGTTGATCGAGATGGTTGCTCCTTTTACAGCCGCAGGCTACACCACCATGTACCGTTGAGGTCAAGGGACTGTATTGAGGAAGGCAGTATAGAGCATGGCCATGCAGCCGGTGAAATCACGAACTGAATTGCCGCAATCCGAGGCGCAGTTCAGTGAACGCGCGCACAGGGTGATTCCCGGCGGCGCTCACACCTATTCGAGGGGCGACGATCAGTTTCCTATGTCGGCGCCGCACACGTTCGTCAGCGGCAAGGGTGGGCGGGTGCGGGCATTGGATGGCCAGGAATATGTGGACTGGGGCATGGGGATCAATAACGTGCTGATCGGCCATGCGGAAGATGTCATCGATGACGCGGCGATTGCGGCGATCCGCAAAGGACAAGCCTTCTCGCGCCCGACTCTCCTGGAAGTCGCGCTGGCCGAGAGCGTTACGAGCTTGTTCCCGGGTCTTGAGATGGCCAAGTTTGGCAAAAACGGCTCGGATGGCAACAGCGCGGCCATACGGCTGGCTCGGGCGATCACCGGCCGCCCACTGATCGGCTACGATGCCACGGCGCCGTTCCTTAGCATCCATGATTGGTTTATCGGCAAGACGCTTGTCAACGCCGGGGTCCCGGACGAAATCCAAAAACTGAGCGTTCCGTTCGCCTTTAATGATGGGCCCAGCGTGGAGCGGATGTTCGCGGAACATCCCGGCCAGATCGCGGCCGTCATTCTCGAAGTCTGTCGCGATACCAAACCCGCTCCGGGTTTTCTGATGGCCCTGCGCCGCCTGTGCGACCGAGAAGGCGCGCTGCTCATCTTTGACGAAGTGGTGACGGGGTTTCGCTACGAACTGCACGGTGCACATTCGCTCTTCCGGGTGGTTCCTGATTTCATGTCGATCGGAAAAGGCATGGCGAACGGCTATTCTCTGGCGGCGATCCTCGGCAAGCGGGAGTATATGGAACGCGGTGGCATCCGGCACGACAAGGAGCGCGTCTTTTTCCTTTCCACCACGAATGGCCCGGAGCAATCGGCGCTGGCCGCCAGCCTAGCGGTGATCGATTTCTATCGGCAGCAGGATGTGATCGGCCACCTCTACCGGATCGGACAGAAGCTCATCGACGGCCTTGCCAAGGCGGCGGCGAATCACGGGATCGCCGAGTTTGTTTCAGCCGAGAGCGACTTTAGCTGCCGCCCGGTATTGAAGTTCCTGGGGCCGGCCAAAGAGCCGTCTATGGAGTACCGGACGCTCTTTCTTCAGGAGATGGCCACGGAGCATGTCTTTATTCCGTGGATTTGTCCCTGCTTCCGCCATGGAGATGCGGAGGTCGGCCAAACCTTGGAGGCGTTCGACCGGGCATGCAAAGTCTATGGCCAAGCGCTCGAAACCGGATCCGTGGAACGCTTTCTTCGCGGCCCTGCGGCCAAGCCGGTGTTCCGAAAATTTAATCAGCACAGCCCATGAAGCATCTAGCGGATCCGGGCAAAACGCGGAAACATGAGTTGACGGGCGAGCGACTGTGTCTGCGCGAGGTCGTGCTTTCCGATGCCGAAGGCCCCTACCTTCAATGGATGAACGACGCTGAAGTTCTCAGATACACGGAGAGCCGGTTCCATCCGCATTCCCAAGCGCAACTCTTTGACTACGTGACCAGGATCAATGCAAGCCCTGATTTCGTCTTTCGAGCCATCACGCTCCGGGATACCGGCCGGCATATCGGGAACATCAAGCTTGGCCCCATCGATTGGACCCAGGGCTTTGGCGATATCGGGTTTATCATCGGAGCAAAGGAATGCTGGGGCAAAGGCTATGCCGCGGAAAGCATTAAATTACTCGCGGGATATGCATTTGGCTCTCTTAAGCTCCATAAGCTGACTGCCAGCTGTTATGCCGTCAATATCGGAGCCATCAAGACTCTAAAAAAAGCAGGCTTCGAGCAGCTGGAAAAAGACGACAAATATTTCTCTGACGGCAAGGCAGTGGATGTCGTCTGGTTTCGCTTACTCGAGCCCTATCACGGGTAAGACCTCTGAGACGTGCAAGAAAGGAATGGCGATGCCTGATTCACGACTAAGGGTTTTGAACAATTTGAAGCTGTGTACGCGATGCCTGTTGCCCGAAACGCAGGAGACCATCGTCTTCGACGACCAGGGCGTGTGCAATGTCTGCCGACAAATCGAATACAAGCAAACAAAAATTGATTGGCCGGCGAAGAGAAAAGAATTCGACGACCTGCTCGATCTGCATCGCGGGAAATATGCATATGATTGTATCGTGCCGTTCAGCGGGGGCAAGGATAGTACGTATACGCTCTACCGCCTGGTCCGCGATTTCGGGCTCAGGCCGTTGGTCGTGTCCTTCGATCACGGTTTTTTCCGGCCCCGGACGCTCGACAATAATAACCGGACCCTGAAGATTCTTGGGGTGGATTTTCTCAAGTTCCGTCCCAACTGGAGAGTTGTGCAGAAGCTCATGCTGGAGGCGTTCAAGCGAAAGGGCGACTTCTGCTGGCACTGCCACGCCGGCTGTTTCGCCTATCCTATGCAGATTGCGGTCAAGTTCAAGATTCCGCTGGTGATCTGGGGAGAGCCGACGGCGGAGTACACGAGCTATTATAGCTATGAAGACAAGGAGGAAGTCGACGAGCGACGGTTCAATCGCTTCGTCAACCTTGGGATCACCGCCGAGGACATGCTGGGAATGCTGGATGGGACAGTCACGATGCAGGACCTCGAACCGTTTCGGTATCCGAGTATTCAGGAGCTCCGAGCCATCAACTGCCGGTCGGTGTGCCTGGGGAGCTACATCCCTTGGGACGTCAAAAAGCATGTGGAGATCATCAAACGGGAATTGCATTGGCAGGAGGATGATGTTGAAGGCATACCCAAGGCGTACCGCTATGAGAAGGTAGAATGCGCAATGCAAGGCGTGCGCGATTACCTGAAATTCATCAAGCGAGGCTTCGGCCGCACGAATCACTTAGTAAACATTGATATCCGAAACGGCCGGTTATCGCGTGAGGAGGCCATGAGGTTGGTGCAGGAACATGACGGCAAACGGCCGGCCAGCCTCGATGTTTTTCTTGAGTATGTCGGTTTGACGGAGGAAGAGTTCATGGCCATTGCTCTCCAGCATGTCGTGAGCCCCCACGTTCATGATGATCAAACCGTGCTTCCAGGGGAGAAACTGTGGGATCAGGACCAGTGGAATCGGAGCTGAATCGTGACTGTTGCGGTCGTGGACTATGGAATGGGCAACTTGCGCTCCGTCGCCAAGGCGCTCGAAGCGGTCGGCGCGCGAGTCTCGGTCTCGACCAAGCCGGAGGACTTGCGCACCGCCGACCGGATCGTGCTGCCCGGACAGGGAGCATTCCGCGACTGCATCGCGAACTTGCGCGCGACCGGCCTGGTGGACGCTCTCACGCAGGAGGTGCGGCAGAAAGGAAAGCCCTTTCTTGGGATCTGTTTGGGACTGCAGTTGCTGGCCGATGTCAGTTATGAGAATGGGACCTTCAAAGGATTGGGATGGCTGTCGGGGCGGGTGGAGCGGTTGACGGTCAACGACCCACGCCTCAAGCTTCCTCACATCGGCTGGAATGATGTTGAATTTCAGGAGACGCCGCTTGCCGCCGGCCTCAAGAAAAATCCGATCTTCTACTTTGATCACAGCTACCATTTCGTGAGCGACGCGCCGGATTTAGTCGCTGCCTCCTGTGAGTATGGCGGGACCTTTGCCGCGGCCATTCAACAGGACAATGTCTTTGCCGTGCAATTTCATCCTGAGAAGAGTCAAGAAGTCGGTCTGGGGTTGCTGAGGAATTTCTTGAACTGGAAGATTTAGATTCCGGGTGCTCAAGCGACGTCTGATTCCCTGCCTCCTGCTCAAGGCCGGCCGCTGCATCAAAACCATCAGATTCGACTCGATCCGAGATGTGGGGAATCCGATTACAGCTGCCAGAGTCTATGACGCTCAGGGCGCCGATGAGTTGATCTTCCTGGACATCACGGCCAGCCATGAAGGCCGTGACACGTTGCTCGATCTCGTGACTCAAACTGCAGAGCAGTGTTTTATGCCGCTCACTGTCGGCGGGGGGGTACGAACGGTGGCCGATATTCGCAGGTTGCTTGCCGCCGGCGCCGACAAAGTATCGATCAACACCGCCGCAGTAGAGAACCCCAATTTTATCAGTGAAGCGGCGGCGGTATTCGGCAGTCAATGCATTGTGGTGGCTATTGATACGCGACTGCGCGCCGCACACGATTATGAAGTCTTCACGTACAGAGCGACAAAACCGACAGGGCACCGTCCGGTCGAATGGGCGCAGCGCATGGCCGATTCAGGCGCGGGAGAAATTCTGATTACGGCTGTAGATCGGGACGGCACCATGGAAGGATACGATTTGGAGTTGATCCAGGCCGTCGCCGATGCCGTGACGGTTCCGGTCATCGCGTCCGGCGGGTGCGGCACCCTCCAGCATCTGGTCGAGGGAGTCACGCTCGGTCACGCGTCGGCGGTGGCCGCGGCCAGTCTCTTTCACTTCACGGATCAGAGCGTAATCAAGGCCAAGAGCTATATGAAGTCGGCCGGTTTGGATGTCCGGCCTGCGTGAGGCCCAGCGTCTTTTGTATGATCCAACGACAAGACCTTAAGAATCTCGCAGTATTGTTCGGGCGGTTCGCGAGGCCCTACTGGCGCTCACTGGCATTACTCATTGTGGTGAGCATGGCAGCGGGCTTGTTAATGTCATTGCGGCCGTTGATTCTTGCCCCGGCAATGGATTCAGCGTTTTTATCTTCTACCCAGCCGGCCGGCTCGATTGCTGACATCAATCTGAACAATTTGGGGGCTACGATATTGGGATGGCTCGGCATCGATCCTGCCATCAGCAAGTTTTACCTCCTCTTCGCCATTGTCCTGTTGTTCATCGGTATCGTCGTGATATCGGCGGGGATGAATTTTTTGACGCTTCAGCTCATGCGGTGGGTGCGCACGGGAGTGGCGAATGACATGCAGTCGGCAATGTACAAACACATCTTATCCCTCTCGATGCCGTTTTTTGTAAAGCAGCGAGGAGGGGAACTGCCTAACCGTTTCGTCCTGGATGTGGTTCAGACGGCGCAATCATTTGACCCGATCATCAGGGGATTCTTTGAATCAATGATCCAGATTGTCATTTACGGCTTCATCCTTATTAAGACGGACAAGTACATGACAATCACCGTGGGCGGGGTGATCCTCCTGCAGATGGCGATTACCCGATACCTGCAATATAAGGTCCGCTCGCTCACCGTCGAATCGTTCGATACGTACTCCCGAATTGGCAGTCTGGTACAAGAGGCGATGCAAACGATCCGCGTCGTCAAATCGTTCTGCGCCGAACGGTTCGAGCATGGACGCCTGCTGCGAGAACTGCACGGCCTCAAGATCAATTCATTATTATTCGGCTTCTACAAAAATAGTGAAATGCCCCTTCGAGATATAGCCAATGGGATCGCGATCGGCGGGATCCTGCTGGTGGCCTTTTCCTCGCTGTCCGCAGGGCGGTTGACCTCGTCAGGGTTTGTGATGTTCGTGCTCATCGCGAGCCAAGCCATCATTCCGTTCTCCAAGATCGGTGAAGCCTTTGTGCAGCTGCAGATGTTCCTCGGTGCGTCGACATCGGTCGTCGAGATTTTCACCGTGAGACCAACCCTCGTGGATGGGGATCTGCACGCGAAGCCCTTCACAACCAGTATCGCTCTCGAGAAAGTATCTTTTGGCTATACCCCCGGTCAGACGGTGTTGCAGGATGTGAACCTGGAGATACCTCGTGGTGCGATGATCGCGATCGTGGGTCCAAGCGGAGCGGGGAAGTCCACGTTAGCGGATTTGTTATTGCGCCTCTACGATCCCACCTCAGGAGTCGTGACCTACGACGGTCTGGATGTCCGCAACTACCGACAGGAAAGCTATCGGCAGCATTTTGGAGTGGTTCCTCAGGAATGTTTGCTCTTCAACGCGAGTATTACCGACAACATCGCCTACGGACGGCCGGTCGAGATGGATGAAGTGAGACGCGCGGCCCGCATTGCCAACGCGGAAGAGTTCATTCATCAGTTTCCTGAAGCCTATCAGACCGTTGTAGGCGACCGAGGAATCTGCCTCTCAGGAGGACAACGGCAGCGGATCGCGCTTGCCCGCGCCATGTATGGTCGCCCCGAGATCCTTGTTTTAGACGAGGCGACTAGTTCGCTCGATACCGAATCTGAAGAACAGGTTCAGGCCGCCATTGATCGGGTGACCAAAGGGATCACCGCCGTTGTCATCGCTCATCGGCTGTCGACGGTGATCAAGGCAGACAAAATTGTTGTGCTTAGTGAGGGCAGGATCGAAGCGATGGATACCCATGCCGTATTGCTCGAGAAGTGCCCGCTCTATCGCCGTCTGTACGCGGGACAGTTTAGTGAATAGTTCGCCCGCAACACACAGTTCGCAGAGGGCCTAGGCATGTGCTCCATTGCCGGAATTCTCAGCCTGTCTTTCGAAAAGGTACCGAACCTGAGTCGGGCGTTGGAGGTCACAAACCACCTCCAGCGGCATCGGGGTCCGGATGGCAAGGGAGTGTGGGAGCATCCACGGGGGATGGTGGGCCTCGCCAACTCCCGCCTCAGCGTCATTGATTTAGCCGCCGGCCAGCAACCCATGCGGGATGCGGCAGGCAATTGGATCACCTACAACGGTGAAATCAATAATTTTCTCGAGCTGAAAGCAGAGTTGGGCTCCAACTTGTTCGCGACGCACTCCGATACCGAGGTGATTCTGCATGCATATCGCAAGTGGGGTCCCGACTGCGTCAATCAGTTCCGGGGCATGTTTGCGTTCGCTCTTTGGGATGAGGCCCAGCAAACGCTCTTCTGCGCTCGGGATCCGTTCGGCATCAAGCCGTTTTATTACACCGTGGTTCACGGGGTGCTGTTCTTTGCCTCGGAAGTCAAAGCTCTGCTCCCGTTTGTTCAGGACGTCGAAACCGATCTGGAAGGATTGAAGGACTATCTGACGTTCCAATTTTGCCTGGATGGCAAAACGCTTTTTAAAGGAATCCGGGAAGTATTGCCTGGACACATCCTCACGGCGCGCAAGGGCGGGGTGGAGACCCGACGCTATTGGGAGGTGTACTACGATCTCGACTTCGAGCATACGGCCAAGTATTTCGAAGAGAAGATCAGAGGCTTGCTGGAGGAATCGGTTACTTTGAACCTGCGGAGCGATGTTCCTGTAGGCGCATACGTCAGCGGGGGATTGGATTCGAGCATTGTCGCCTCCCTTGCGGCGAACCGCGAGGGCGCCGCGTTGAAAGGCTTTACCGGAAAGTTTTCGTTTGACCAAGCCTATGACGAGAGCCGATATGCCGGCGAGTTGGCGCGCTCGCGAGGGTTTGAGCTCCATGAGGTGGACATTACCGCTCAAGATTTTGCCCAGCACATGGAACAGATCATCTATCATCTTGATTTTCCGACTGCAGGTCCCGGCGCCTTTCCTCAATTTATGGTCTCCCGCTTAGCTGCGCGTCACCGAAAGGTGGTCCTCGGAGGTCAGGGAGGGGATGAGATCTTTGGCGGTTATGTCCGTTACCTGGCGGCGTATTTTGAACAGTGTATTAAGGCCGCGATCGACGGGACGATGCATTCAGGCAACTTCATTGTCACCTATGAGTCCATCATTCCCCACTTGAGCGCGCTACGGAACTACAAGCCGATGCTGCAGCAGTTCTGGCGAGAAGGGCTGTTTGACGATCTCGACAAGCGGTATTTCCGATTGATCAACCGCGCGGCGGAGCTACAGGACGAGATCGACTGGTCCCTGCTGGGCGATTATTCGCCATTTGACACCTTCCGTGGCATTTTCAGGGGGACGAACGTTCCCAAGGAATCCTACTTTGACAGCATGACCCACTTTGATTTTAAAACGTTACTGCCGGCCTTGCTACAGGTCGAGGATCGGATGAGCATGGCGCATGGCGTCGAATCCCGAGTGCCGTTTTTGGATCGTCATCTGGTGGAGTTGGCGGCGACCATTCCCTCAAACATCAAGTTCAAAGACGGAAACATGAAACATGTATTGAAGAGCTGCATGAGGTCCGTACTGCCCGAGTCAATCGTCAATCGGACGGATAAGATGGGATTCCCGGTCCCGCTTCAAGAGTGGATCTCGGAACAAGGAATCGTGCGGGAGTTCGTGACAGACATCCTGTCCTCCCAGAACGCCAAGGGCCGAGCGCTCATCGATAATTGTCGCGTATTGGACGGTATCGGCCGTGAGACGAAGTTTGGTCGCAAACTGTGGGGATTTCTCTGTTTGGAGCTGTGGCAGCGTGCCTTTCACGATAGGGCATCCTCTTTTAAACAATTGTTGAATAACGGGGAGACACTCGCATGAAGGTGCTGATAACAGGGGGAGCCGGGTTTATTGGGTCGCACCTGGTCGACCGGCTGCTTGCGGGCGGCCATCAGGTCTGTGTCATCGATAACTATGCGACGGGCCGCCGCGATAATCTGGCTGCCCACCCCGATCTGACCGTCGTGGAAGGCACGATCGCAGATGCGGGAATGGTTGACAAGACGTTTCAGCAATTTCGGCCGGAGCAAGTCGTTCATGCCGCGGCCTCTTATAAGGATCCTGATAACTGGAGCGAAGATGCTCGCACCAATGTGCTAGGCACGGCGAATGTGGTGAAAGCATCGGCCGCAGTAAATGTCCTCAGCCTGATTTATTTCCAGACCTCTTTATGCTATGGCCTGCACCCTCTTGAACAACCCATCACGCTGAGTCATCCGATTCGTCCCGAAGGAACCAGTTATGCGATCAGCAAAACGGCAGGGGAGCAGTACGTGATGCTGAGCCCGCTCAACTATATTTCTTTTCGTCTTGCCAATGCGTATGGTCCCCGCAACGTGAGCGGCCCGCTGCCGACATTCTATCAGCGCCTGACTAACCACAAACAGTGCTTTGTCATGGATACCAGGCGCGATTTCATCTTTATCGATGATTTAGTGAACGTCGTACTCATGGCGCTCCAAGGAAAGGGCGAAAAAGGGGTGTATCACATTTCCACAGGATCGGATTTTGCGATTAAGGATCTGTTCAATGCCACCATTAAGGCCCTGGGGACGAAATTAGACCAAGATGTGGAAATACGCCCCCGTAATGCCGATGACGCCTATACGATATTACTGGATCCCTCGAAGACATTAAGAGATTTTGCAGGCTGGCGAGCGCGCACCCCATTGGACATCGGGGTGGCGGCGGCCATTGATTGGTACCGCCGATTCGGGATGAGTGAAACTTTTACGCATTTGAAAATGGAGGAGACCAAGAAATAGTGGACCGGCCGTGTTCTGAGGATCGTGTCGGATGGAAGCCCTTCGACATACGAGACATTTAGTCGTCGGCGGAGCCGGCTTTGTAGGGAGCAACCTCGTTCGCCGTCTCCTTGCCGGCGGAATTGAGCGCGTTGTCGTGGTGGACAATTTGCTTTCCGCCGAGCGCAGCAACTTGCCTGCGGACTCCTGTCTTGAGTTTGTTGAAGGGTCAATCGCAGATGACAAGGTCCTCAGTCGCCTCAACGATGAGTTCGATTACGTCTTTCACCTGGCGACCTATCACGGTAATCAGAGTTCGATTGCGAACCCGCTGGAAGATCATGCCAATAACCTTATTACCACGCTCAAGTTATATGAACATATCAAGGGATTTAAAAAGCTGAAGAAAGTGGTCTACGCTGCGTCGGGCTGCACGTTAGCTCCCCATACGTCTGATAGGCCAGAGGCAACGACCGAAGACGGTTCCGTACCCTTCGATCTGGATAGTCCTTACCAGATATCCAAAGTAGTCGGTGAATTTTACTCAGTGTATTATCATCGTCGACACGCTCTCCCCACTGTTCGGGCCCGTTTTCAGAATGTCTATGGGCCCGGAGAGATTCTCGGAGCG
>Ga0207684_10000221_pt1 | contig 87708 bp, 93 predicted proteins | sample KBSK5501metaG_FD_184342 | JGI IMG/M metagenome (GOLD analysis project Ga0207684, IMG submission 184342) | Corn, switchgrass and miscanthus rhizosphere microbial communities from Kellogg Biological Station, Michigan, USA - KBS K5-50-1 metaG... | ecosystem: Host-associated > Plants > Roots >...
CGGCGTTGCCGGCTGCGCTGCTCGCTTACGCACATCCGAGTGCGCGCGCTCCGCTGCTCGCCGGCGCCTTGGCCTCGACCACTCCTGCGACGCCTCAGTCCGCGCGAGCAGTCGAAGGCGGCCGATGCCGGCGTTGCCGGCTGCGCTGGCTCACCGCGGTCGGCGGCGGCGGGTCGCCGGGTCACGAGGCCACGTCCTCGCGATCAGTGACGAGCTGCGCTCGACCACCACGATCCGGTGGGTGGCGAGCTCCGCGTCCCCCAGACGTCGGCCGGCGTTGACAGTGACGGCGGGAATGACGTCGATCCGCCCATCAGGATCGATCGCGTCGAGGGCGCTCCGAGCGGCGGCGAGCTCTCCGCCCAGCCCGGCGCGGTCGGCGATCTCGCCCCGCTTCCAGGCGACAAGGACGCCGCCGGGTTGGAGCAGAGGGAACGCGAGCTCGATCAGCTCGCCGAGCGGGGCCACGGCTCGCGCGGTGACGGCAGGCCAGCGGCCCCGGTCGCGGCGGCTGGCGGCCAGCGATTCGGAGCGGATTGCATCGGCCGCGACCCGATCTCCCAGGCCGATCGCGGCGACGGCGACGACCAGAAAGCGAGCCTTCTTCCCGATCGAGTCGATGAGCAGCGCCCGATCGACCGGCAGCGCCGCGGCCAGCGGGATGCCCGGGAAGCCGCCGCCGGTGCCGAGATCGACAAACCGATCGACGCGCCTCGCTCGGAGGATCGCGAGGCCCGTGAGGCTGTCCACGACGTGGCGCAGCGCAATTGCCGCCGGCTCCCGGATCGCGGTGAGGTTGATCGACGCGTTCCAGGCCAGCAGGAGACGAACGTGGCCGTCGATCGCGACACGCGCCGGTCCGGTCAGCTCGATTCCGAGCACGGACAGCCCGGCGTCGAGGGCGTCGTGATAGGCCGTCGGAAGTGGGGGACAGGCTGCGACGCTCGTCGGGAGCGGGTCCCGCGGACGGTCCAGGCACCCCTCCTGTCGGTCGTGCCTCTGCGGGCCGTCCGGGCTCCGCTCCCGGCGACGTCGTACGTCACACCGCCCTGGACCCTCGGTCTTCCGAGGCTCGTCCGGTTCGCGACCGGGTTTCCCCGGCCCCTCGCGGGCCTCGTTACCCAAGGTGGGTTCGGTGCGGATGCCGGACAGTAGGTCGAGCGGCGAACGCCGTCAACCCGGTTATCCACGAATCCACCGACAAACCCCGAGGCTGTGGACAACTCCGCCCGACCGGACCGCGGGTCCACCGCGTCGCCCTCCGGATGTCGCGAACTCCGCGCGCCGGTTCAGGCCGGGGACGGGGTCTCCGGGCGGAGGGTCGGCAGGGCGTGGAGCCGGGCGTTGCCGGGTCGCCGGTCGGCCCGGGCGGTGACCTCCGCGTCCGCCGCATCCGCCGGATCGACTGCGCCAGCCGGGTCCAGCCGGCTCCTGCCCGCGGCGACCATCCGTCGGAGGAGCCGGTCCTCGAGGGCCTCTTCCTCGCGGGCGAGCGCGCGGTCGAGTGCATCGGCCAGAACCTTGGGCGTCACGTTGGCAGGACCCGGCAGGACGAGCACGAACGCCGACCCGGCGCCCGGAACCGAGGCGACGTCGAGGTCGCCGTCCATCCGGCGAGCCAGGTCGCGAGCGATCGGCAGGCCGAGTCCGGTGCCGGTGATCCGCTCGTGACCGGCCATCCGATGGAAGCGCTCGAAGATCCGGATCCGGTCGTCGTCCGAGATTCCTGCCCCGTCGTCGCGGACCACGATGATCGCGATGGGGCCGTCGAACCGCGCCTCGAGCTCGACGTTCCCGCCCAACGGGGTGAACTTCAGGGCGTTCCCGGCGAGGTTCGTGAGGATCTGCTCGACGCGTCGCCGATCGCCCATGGCCACGCGCAGCCGCGGCGGCAGCGCCGTCGTGAGGCGGATGCCGTGCTCGATCGCGATCGGCAGGAGTCCGGCCGCGACCTGTCCCCCCGCCTCGGCGAGCGAGAATGGCGAGATCTCGAGGCCGAGCGTCCCGGATTCCAGCTGGGACAACTCGAGGAGGTCCCCGACGAGCTCGCCCATCGATCCGACGATCGAGCGGCTGCGCTCGAGAAAGTCGCGCTCGACCACGGGATCGTCGACCTGGCCTCCGAGGATCAGCTCGAGATAGCCGCGCAATCCCGTCAGCGGGGTCCGCAGCTCATGGGCGACCGTCGAGACGAATGTCGCCCGTTCCGCGTCCCGGGCGCGCAACGCCGCGAGCTCGCGCTCGGTTGCGAGCTGGCTCGTGACGAGAGCGAGCAGGACGGCGGCGTGTCGAGCGAGCGTCGGCGGCAGCCGGTCGGCGAGCCGCTCGGCATCGCCTGGCCGGCGGAACTCGAACCCGAGGGCCACCTCGCCGGCACTCGGAATCGGCAGCATTGCGTAATGAGCGGCGAGCGAGCTCGATCCTGGCCGGCCACCATCGAAGCCACCGCCGGACATGCGGATCGTGCCCGGGCCCGCGTTGACGTCGACATCCGCCGCCTCGTCGACGTGGGCGGCGTCCGGAATGGGCGTAGGGTCGGAGGCGCTGACGGGCCGCGGAGCCGCCGCGACGATGAACGAGATCGGGGCACGTCCCGAGGCCGCGCGGCGGGCCCGCGTCCGAGGGGCATGGACGTCGAGCCATGCGGCGAGCGCCTCGGCCATCGCCGGGTCCTCGTCCGGACCGACCGCGACGGCCGCGCGTCGCTCGATCCCGTCCGCGATCACCGCCACGCGCCGCGCGCCGACGGTCCGGGCAAGGAGGCGAAGCAGCCCAGCCAGCCGTTCCTCGGCGCTCGAATCGGACGCGAGGACATCCAGCGCGCGAGCCAGCAGCACCTTCTCCTCGCGCGCGATCCGATCCTCCACCCTGCGGTGGTCGATCCGGCGGTCTGAGACGGCGCGTGGCGGCGAGACGGTCGGCGGTTGAGCCGGCAGCCGTTTCGGATGGTGCTCGATCATTGGCCCCTGGGGTTCCTGGCGGTCGCAGTGACGGGCCGAGCCCGTCGGGTTCGGCGCGGCCATCGTCCCTCGTCCGCCTGCCGGGCGGACATCCCCCGGCCGCCGATCGACGGGAGTCCGGAAGTACCGGCGCGCCTCCGCGGCGTGCGACTCCGAAAGGCGGCTCGCGACGTTGCGGGCGACGCGCCTCCGCTCGCCGGCGGCCCTCCGCGGCTCAGCCGGAGCGGCTGGCGCTCCGGACCGGGCGGCCCAGGGTCCGCCGGACGACATCGATCACCTCGTCGACATACGCGTCGGCCTCGCCGTGCTCGGCCGCCGTCCGGACGCAACCCTGGACGTGGTCTTCGAGGACGAGGATCGACAGCGCGTCGACGGCGGCTCGGAGCGCGGACGTCTGCTGGAGGATGTCGACGCAGTACTCCTCGCGCTCGATCATCCGGGCGATGCCGCGGACCTGGCCTTCCATGCGCGACAGGCGGCGAATCAGGCCCGCCTTGTCCTTCGAATAGCTGTGGCGGAAGTTGGCCGGCGGTGGCGCTGGGGTGCGGCGGGTCGTGCTGGTGGGCACGGGCAGGACTCCGATCATGCGGGGTCCGGCGATGATACCCCCTGGGGGTATTCGTGGGCAAGGCGGGGGTATCGACCGTCAATGGCCGTCCCGATCGCGGCAAGGCGACCGACCGGCTAGACTTGCCGCCGATGGATCCGCGCGACGACCTCGATTCGCTCGCCGACGGCGTCGACTGTGCTGCCTGCGGCCAGTTCGTCCCGACCGACGGGATCCGCGTCCTCGCCCGCCGCGACGACATCGCCTTCGTCGAGATCCACTGCCCGGGCTGTCGCAGCGAATCGCTCGGGATCGTGATTGCGTCCGAGGACGCCGCGGCCGGCCTGGACACGTCGGATCAGGACGGCACGGACGGGGGGCCCGCCCGGCGAGCGGTCGGCCCGGGTCTGGTCTACGGCGAGTTCGGGCCGCGCGACCAGGAGCGATTCCACGAAGCGCTGCCGATCGGCGCGGCCGACCTCGATCTCGTCCACGACATCCTCGCCCATGGCGGCCTCGCCGCGCTCGTGGACGGATCCGAGCCACCGGCCACGGGTCCCGGCCGGTGACGGCCAGCCCGGCGACCGGGTCGAACTCCGGCCGCCGCGGCCGCCGCCGCTCCGCGACTTCGCGTTCCGGAACAGGTCCGACCTGGACGGCAGCGCCGGCCGCGAGGCCGATCGCTCCGCCTGCCGAGCGGCCGGGGCCGCCGTCGCTCGACGAGGTGTCCCCACCGGATCGACCGGCGCCCCCCTTTGCCCACGCGAGCGAGGCCGAGATCGCCCGGATCCTCGACTTCTACCGAATCCGCTGGGAGTACGAGCCGCACACCTTCCCGATCCTGTGGAACCTCGAAGGGACCGTCGTCGAGAGCTTCTCGCCTGACTTCTGGTTGCCGGACCTCGAGCTGTACCTCGAGATGACGACGCTTCGCCAGAAGCTCGTCCGCAAGAAGAATCGGAAGCTGCGCCGGATCCGCGAGCTGTACCCGGACATCCGGGTCAAGCTGTTCTACGCCCGCGACTTCCGGGCGTTGATGCTGAAGTTCGGGCGAGTCGGCATGGCCGACGCGTTGAGCGGAACGTCCGGACAGGTCGTCCCGGAGCGAGCACTCGCCGCAATCGGCTTGCTCGACGCAACCGACGACCGCGATCCCGGTGATCCCGACGATCCCGACGCCGGCGAAGTCGGTTCCGGCCGCGACGGCCCAGCGGACAACGACCCGTCGACCGTGGACCCGGGAGGCCGCGCGTGACCGAGGCCCGCGTCGACCGGATCGACCTCGTCGCGGACATCGGCGAGGTCCTCGTCAGCGAGGCGCAGATCGCCGCCAAGGTCGCCGAGCTCGGCGCGCGGATCGGGGCCGACTACGGCGATCGCCGGCTGACGCTTGTCTCGGTCCTGAAGGGATCGCTGCCGTTCATGGCCGATCTGATGCGGGCGATCCCGTCGCCGGTCCGGATCGACCTGATGGAGGTCTCGTCGTACGGCGGCACATCGACCGAATCGTCCGGGCTCGTCCGGATCCTGAAGGACCTCTCGGCGACGATCGAGGGCGAGGACGTCCTGATCGTCGAGGACATCATCGACACCGGGCTGACCCTGAACTACCTGATCCGCTACCTCCGCGGCAAGAACCCCAAGTCGCTCCGGATCTGCACGCTCCTCGACAAACCCGCGCGGCGGCTGGTGGACATCCCGGTCGATTACGTCGGCTTCACGATCCCGGACCAGTTCGTCGTCGGCTACGGCCTCGACTACGGCGAGTACTACCGCAACCTTCGCTTCGTGGGCGTCCTCCGCCCCGAGGTCTACTCGAGCGTCGACTGACCATGCACCGTCGACCCCTGGGGGCCGGGCGCCGCCTGGCCGGCCTCGCCGCGATCGTCATCATCGCCGCCTGCTTCCTGCCCTGGTGGAAGACGTCGAGCGACCTCGGCCTGCCGCCGCGGGCGGGCAACGCCTTCGACGGGAGTGGCGTGCTCGTCTTCTTCGTCGCCCTCGCGATCATTGCGCTGCTGGCGTTGCCGTATGCGGCGGGCGATGTGCCCGTCGGGCTCGATCGACCGCTGAGCTTCCTGATCCTGACGGTCGTCGGCTGGCTTGCGCTGGCCGTGCGGGTCGTCGACCTGGCGGTCGCCAACCTGGACGCCGTCTTCCCCCAACGAGCCTACGGGTTGTGGCTGGCGGCGCTCGGGCTGATCCTGCTCAGCCGGGCGGTCTACGACATCGCCCGCGAGCGGCGTCACTGACATCCGCGCGGCGCGGAACGGCCGCCGTCCGGCCGCGCGAGGATTCGTCCGGCATCAGGGCAGGGCGCGGATCAGCCCACCGTCGACCGGCACGATCGCCCCGCTGACGTAGCTCGCCGCGGGCGACAGAAGGAACGCGGCCAGCCGTCCGACCTCGGCCGGGTCGCCGTACCGCCCCAGCGGGATCCGGCCGATCTGCTCGCGCTCGATGTCCTCCTGCGACCGACCGGTCGCGGCGGCTCGCAGACCGTCGAGATACGCGATCCGGGCCGTCGCGACCCGGCCCGGGGCGATGCCGTTGATCCGGATCGGGGCGATCTCGGCAGTCAGCGACTTGATCAGACCGGCCAGGCCCGGCCGCAGCAGGTTCGAGGTGGTGAGTCCCGGAATCGGCTCGCGAGCCGAGCTCGAGAGGTTGACGAGGATCGCCGGCGCGGAGGATTCTCGCAGGTGCGGCAGGCCCGCCCGGATCAGACGGAGCGCCGAGTGCAGGACGCCGTCGATCGCCACCACCCATGCCGCCTCGTCGAGCTCGTCGAACGTCCCTCCCGGTGGCCCGCCCGAATTCACCACGAGCAGGTCCAGCCCGCCCAGGGCGCCGATCGCTTCCGAGACGGCAGTCGCGGGTCCGTCCGGGCTCGCCAGATCGGCCGCGATCGCGGGGCCACCGATACGGTTCCCGACAGACGCAAGCCGGTCGCTCTGCCGGGCCGCGATCGCGACCCGCGCCCCTTCGTCGGAGAGGACCGTCGCGATGGCGGCGCCGAGGCCGCTCGACCCCCCACTCACGAGTGCCCGCAGTCCGTTCAGACCGAGATCCATCGTCCCATCCTACGGAGTTCCGGGACGATCCACCTCGGTCACGACCTTGGCCCGGGACCGGTAGCGTCGCACGCGATCGCGATTGCCACAGCCCGCGTTGTCACACCACAGCCGGGCCCGGTTCTTCGAGAGGTCGAGAAACATCAGGCGACAGCGCGGGTTGCCACAGATACGGAGCCGGTCGCGCACCTCGACGATCTGGATCAGGGGCACCATGAGCTCACCGATGAACGCATCCCAGCCGGATCCCTCCGGGAACAGGCGTCCCTCGGCATCCACGTGGAATCGCGTTTCATCGAGGATGGCCCGCGCCGCCGGGGTCCAGCCGGCAGCGGGGTCGAGCAGGCCCCGCACCATCTCGCGGATCTCGTCGAGAGCGCTCAGCTGGCGCGGGGTGACGTCGTCGGTCGGCAGCGACACCCGATGGTCGGCCAGGTATTTCACCGCCATGGGCGCGCTCGTCAGGTGGTCATGATCGCCGTCGTCGCTGGTCACTCGGGCGAACCAATGGCCGGCGGGTCCGTGACGCGTGTTCACGACCCAGAGAAGGTCGGTCAGGGACCGCCGCGGTCTCAACCCGATGACGCCGGGCTCGCGAGGGCCGACCCGGCTCATTGAACGATCCGAAGCTTGCGGTGGACCATGACTCCGCTCATCGTTTCAGACGATCGTTCGGTTCGTGAGCTAGGACCCCAGGTCGGCGTACAAGTCCCAGACCGGCGTCTTGCCCTCGTCGACGGCGACGCGGACGACCAGGAGGACCGGCTGGTCACCGGACATCGGAAGGAGGCAGCCGGCGCAGGTCCACCTGAGCCCCGTGGTCTGGGGCGATGACGGGTCGAAGTCGCCGACGGTCCGTCCGCAGACCGTGTCGGTCTCGGCCCCGTACAGCCCCAGGGCCATCGGGACCTCGCGGCAGGCGCCGTCGTAGGCGGACGTCCCCGGCCACGCATCCACGATCTGGAACGGCGCACTGGCCACGTCGGCGGCGGCCCGGACGATCGCCCACCGCACGCCCCCCGGCGCTGCGCCACCGTGCACGGTTCCGACCACGCGGAGGATGTAGTCGTCGTGCGCAGGGTCGGTCTCGCCGGTCATCCGGCCGATCGTCCAGCACAGGTCGAGCCATCCGTTGCCCTGGGCGATCCGGTCGAGGCAGGCTCGCCTCACGAGCGGGCCGCCACCGGACGCCGGGTCGGCCGGATCGGGGATCGTGGCCACCGTCGAGTTGTTCTTCACCACCGCGATCGCGGTGGCCGCCGAACCGGTGGGGATGGTCGGCGAGCCCACGGCGACCTCGAGCCCGACGACCGCGACGGCGACGAGCGCCGCCACGGCCGCAACTGCGACGACGAGCCGACGCCGACGGCGTGAGCGCTGGTCCGGCACGAGTACCTCCCTGAGCTGTGGCACTACGGAAGCCACGCCCGCCATTTCGCGGGGTTGGCGTCGAGCCAGGCCCGTGCCGCCTCGTCGTCGGACAGATGCCGGTCGGCGATGGAAGCGGCCACGAGGTCCTGATCGTCGTTGGTCCAGTTGAAGCGCCTGATGAGGTCGAACGCTGGACTACCGCTCGCGGCGAACTTCGCCGAGACCACTTTGTTGAGGTGGTAGACGGGGTAGTCGCAGGCGACCCGGCTCGGGTCCTTGTTGCAACCGGGTGTGAACGCCGGCAGCTCGATGTGAACGAGATCGACCCTCGTGCTGAACCAGTTGGGCGTGACGAAGTAGGCGAGGATCGGCGTGTGCCGCTCGCTCGCGGCCGCGAGGGCCGCGTTCGAGGCTTCGTCGCTGCCCGAGTAGACGACCTCGTAGTTGAGCCCGAAGCCCGTGATCATCGCCCGATCCTCGGTCACGAACCCGGGGTCGCCATCGAGGACCTGGCCCTTCTGGCCCGATTCGGGCGTCCGGAACTGGTTGGCGTAGGTGTTGAGGATCGATGGGTTGGTCTTCGCGGTCAGGATGTCGGGGTGAGCGTCGACGAAGAACTTCGGCACGAACCAGCCGATGATCCCGTCGTTCCCCGTCGGCCCGGCGTCCAGGGCGACCTTGCGGTCCGTGATGTACGTGGCGGCCAGGTCGTCGTGATCCCAGTTCTCCAGGATCGCGTCAATTCCCCTGGAGGGCAGGAATTGCCACGAGGTCTCGTCGTCGAGCTGTCGCTTGACGACGGTGCAGCCAAGCTCATGCTCGAGGACGTAGCCCACGACGGCGACGTTGGCCTCCGAACCGACCCACGGGTTGAGGGCGAGGGTCACGGTTCCGCACGCCATTTCGCCTCCGGACACGGAACTTGCGGGGACCGTGACGCTTGGACCGGCCGTCGGTGTATTGCTCCGGACCGGGCTGGCCGGGGTGACCGGGCTGACTTGGCCGCAGGCCCACGTGGCGGCCGCGATCGCGGCGATCGCGACGGACGTCTGGACGCGGGTGGCGGCACGCGATGCCCGTCCGCCGCGGGCGTGGCGGGTCACGAGGGCGTGATCGTGATCGTGCCGGCCATCGTCGTGCCGTGGACCAGGCAGTAGAACGGATACGAGCCAGGCAGCTTGAACACGAGGTCGTCCCGCGACTTGTACGACAGGTAGTCGGTCCCGCACGCGCCGCTGTCGAGCTCGGCGGTGTGCTGCTCGTCCGGGTCGGCGCTCGTGAATTCGATCGGCTGCCCGACCCTGGCGGTGATCTCGCCGGGCGCGAAGATCCGCGAGGCGACGAAGGCCGGGAGGACGGGGTTGTTCTCCATGAACACGACCACCGCGCCGGGGGCGCCGAGCCGATCCTTGGATTCGATGCAGACCGTGCCGGCTGGGTCCGGTTGGCGGGTTGGGCCGGCGCAGCCGACCAGCGCCGGCGTCAACAGGCCGATCAGCACCGTCCCGATGATTGGTCGCATGCCGCTCCTTGGGGTTCGGCGGACGAGGACAGATTTAGGCCCGACCACACTCGCACTGTAATGGTCGTTACGTGATATTGCTAGTGTCGTTTTGCGCCGTGCATCCGTAGCGGCCCGTCGTGAGGATGCTGTGCGGTGACGCGTTCGCCGCGGACGGGCCCGTCTAGCCTCCGCCGCCCGGCGTGACGCGGAAGTACCAGCCTCGGTCCGTCCCGTCGGCCAGGCTCGCCACGAGCCGGTACGTTCCCTCGGCCAGGGGCAGCCCATCGGCCGTCCGGACGATCCTTCCGGACAGCGCGACCCGCTGAATTCCGGGCGCTTCCGGGAGTCTCATGACATCGGTGACGTCGGCGACGGCGATTGCCCTCTGAACCGGGTCGACCTCTTCGATGACCAGCTTTTCGACTTCGTGGCCAGGTCCGAGGTCGACGGCTGCGACGCTGGCCTGCGAGACCACCACCGACCAGCATGGACCGTTGGGCCGGTCACGCTCGGCGAGCCACAGCTCGGCCAGCCCGCACCGCGACGCGTCGGGCAGGTCGTGCCAGACCCACGAGCCGTTCGGCCCGCCAAATCCGATCGTGTTCGAGGCCATGGGCACCGGATCGAAGCCCGTCGGCGGCGTGGATGGCTCCGCTGCGACGTCCGGTGCCGTCGTCGGATCCGACCCGAGCGGCGGCCGGACCAGCAGCCCGATCCGGCGGATCTGCGCGCCGGGGTCGACGAGCAGATCGAGTCGATAGACGCCCGGCGTCCAGGCGGCGACCAGGTCCGGCTCGTCGTCGGCCGCAGTACGCAGGCCGTACACGTGGAAGTAGCTGACCGGCCAGGGTGGCGGCAGCTCCAGGAGGGACATCCGGACCGGCGACCCGCCGACGGGAAAGCGCCACAGCCGGGCATCGAGGACACGAGTATCGGCCGGCGTATCGAGGCCGAGGACCATCAGGAGGTCGGTCGTGCCGATGTCGATCAGCTGTCCGGCGCCCGGCGGTGGGCTCGCCGGCCCGCCCGGCGGTCTCGGCGTCGCGGTCGGGACCGGTGTCGGCTCGACCCCGGGCGCATTGCCGCCGTCGATCGACATCGGCCCCATGAGGCCGAACTGGTAGACGTAGAGGGTCGGCCACAGCTCCCAGCGGGGGGCCACCGTGAAGCGCCCGAACAGGGCGGGTTCGTACTGCCTGGCGCCGTCCGGCCGGATCGTCCCAATCGGGCGAGGGGTGCGGGCCGGGATCACTGTTGCGATCGGCGTCGCGCTCGGCGCCGGGGTCGGACGCGCAAGGGGATCGCCCCACGGCTTGACGATCAGCACGACGAGACTGGCCAGGACGACCAGGGCCCCGGCCTGGACGCGCCGTGCGTCGGCGGACGGGGCGACTCGAACGACCGGGACATCCTCGAACGGCGATCGCGGTTCCGTCATGCGGTGACCCTGCGCCGGAGGTCAGTCCTCGCCGAGATAGGCCTTGCGAACGGCTTCGTTCTGGCGCAGGGATGCCGCGTCCTGAGTAAGGACGATCTCTCCGGTCTGCAGAATGTACCCCCGATTGGCGATCGCGAGCGCCATCAACGCGTTCTGCTCGACGAGGAGGACCGTCGTTCCCTGGCCATTGATCGTCTTGATGATGTCGAAGATCTGCTCGACCAGGATCGGGGCGAGGCCCATCGACGGCTCGTCGAGGAGGACCACCTTCGGAGCGGACATCAGCGCTCGACCGATCGCGAGCATCTGCTGCTCGCCGCCCGACAGCGTGCCGGCCCGCTGGCTCGTTCGTTCCCGGAGACGGGGGAACAGGTTGTAGACGCGCTCCGCGTCGTCCGCGATCTTCGCCGGCCCATCACGCCGCGAGAAGGCGCCCATCTCGAGGTTCTCGTGGACCGACATCCGGGCGAAGACCCGCCGGCCCTCGGGACTCTGGCAGACGCCCAGCTCGACGATCTGGTGGGGGCGGAGCTGATCGATCCGCGTGCCGGCGAGGGTGATCGTCCCCTCGCGTGGCTTCAGCAGCCCGGAGATCGTCCGGAGCGTCGTCGACTTGCCGGCGCCATTCGATCCGATGAGGGTCACGATCTCGCCGTCCTCGACCGAGATCGAGATCCCGCGCAGGGCGTGGATCGCCCCGTAGTAGGTGTGGATGTCCTTGAGCTCGAGGAGGGCCATCTCAGGTGTCCGTCGCGCCGCGACCGAGATACGCCTCGATCACCTTCGGATTGCGCCGAACGTCGACCGGCGTGCCCTCGGCGATGACCTGCCCGTAGTCGAGGACCGTCACCCGGTCGCTGATCCCCATGACGACGCGCATGTCGTGTTCGATCAGCAGGATCGTCAGGTTCAGCTCGGATCGGAGACGGCGAATGAAGTCCGTCAGGTCGCGGGTCTCGCTGGCGTTCATTCCGGCCGTCGGCTCGTCGAGGAGGAGCAGCTTCGGCCGCGTTGCGAGAGCCCGGGCGATCTCGAGCCGACGCTGGTCGCCGTACGGGAGGCTGCGCGCCCAGGCGTGGGCCCGGTCCTCCAGGTTGACGAGGCGCAGGAGCTCCATCGAGGCCTCGCGGTTCTCGGCCTCCTCGCGGAGCATTCCCGGAGTCCGGAGCGCCGCGTCCCACCAGTGACTCTTCAGGTGAACGTTGGCGCCGAGGCGGACGTTGTCGAGCGCGGTCATCGTGCCGAACAGCCGGATGTTCTGGAAGGTCCGGCCGATGCCGAGCGCCGCGACCTCGTGCGGCCGAAGGGACTTGATGCGGTTGCGGCGCTTCACGACGATCGGATTGCCGTCGAACTCGATCGATCCCGAGGTCGGCGTGTAGAAGCCGGTGATCATGTTGAAGAACGTCGTCTTGCCGGCTCCGTTGGGTCCGATCAGGGAGACGATCGCGCCGCGGGGAATGTCGAAGTCGACGGCGTTGACGGCGACGAGGCCGCCGAACCGTTTCGTGACGCCACGAGAGCGAACGAGCATGCCGGCATCGCCGGCCGCCGGCGGCACGAGGGCGTTCGCCGCAGGCTGTCCGCCCGTCTCGCTGAGGCTCACAGGTCCTTCGCCTCGTCGATCGTCTCGGCCGCACGAGCGTCGCCCGACGCCTCGGCCTGGCCCGGCGGCGGCCCCAGGTTCTCGAGAGCGGCGATTGGGTCAGCTTCAATTGCCGCCTCGACCTCGGCTTCGGCGTCGACGGCGACGATCTCGTCGACCTTGGCCTCGACCTCGGCCTGGGTGTGCGCGCCGGCGAGCTCGGCGGCGCGCTGGCGGTTCGGCAGGAAGCCCTCCGGCCGGAACCGCATCATCGCCACGAGGATGACACCGAACAGCAGGAAGTTGAACTGGGCCGGGTTCGGGAAGCTCGGCGCGATCTGCTGCACCTGCTGCCCGATGTAGGGCAGGAACGTCTTGTCGACATAGGTCAGGGCGACTGCTCCGAGAAGGACGCCCCAGATGTTTCCGATCCCGCCGAGGATGACCATGATCAGCACGAGGATCGACGTCGAGAACGTGAAGAAGTCCGACGTCGTGGCCCCCAGGTAGGAGGCCTGGAGCGAGCCGGCGACCCCGGCGAAGCTTGCCCCGAGGGCGAACGCGAGGAGCTTGGTACGGATCGTGTTGACCCCCATCATCTCGGCCGCGAGCTCATCCTCCCGGATGGCCATCCAGGCTCGCCCGATCCGCGATCGCTCGAGGTTGCGGGCGAAGAGGATCGCGATCACGAGCAGGAACATCCCCAGGTAAACGGGCGCGTAGCCGGCGCTCGCATTGAATGTGATGTCGGCGAACGGCAGGAACGGGGCGTCGATCGGGTTGATCCCGAGCGAGCCGCCGGTCAGGTTCAGGTGCTGGGCGGCGATGTTGATCGGCCCGAGACTGAAGTTGAACGTCACGTCGGCCAGGTTCCGGAACACGACCGGCACGATCTCGCCGAAGCCGAGGGTCACGATCGCGAGGTAGTCGCCACGGAGGCGCAGGGTCGGCGCGCCGAGCAGGGCACCGAACGTGCCGGCAACCAGGATCGCGACCGGGACGATGATCCAGAACGGCAGGTGGATGCCGGGGAACCCGGGCGCGACATTCGCGAGGAAGACGATGCTGATGCTGCCCCAGTGCGACGAGGCGAGGAATGCTGCCGTGTACGCCCCGAGGGCGTAGAAGGCGACGTAGCCGAGGTCGAGCAGCCCGGCGAAGCCGGCCACGATGTTCAGGCCGATCGCCATGATCCCGAAAATCATCATGAACGTGACGACCGTGTCGTCGGGGAGCGGCAGCGGGAAGACGGTCCGGCTGAAGCCGGCCAGGAAGGCGCTGTTCAGGATCGGATAGGTCACGAGCAGGATGACCAGCACGGTCAGGCTGATCGTTCGCCGGCGATGGAGCGTCAGCTCTCGCCGGTACGTGGTCGGCAGATCAGCAAGGACCGCACCGACGTGGCTCAGCCAGCCGCCGATCCCGTGGCCGTACGGATCCTGGTCCTTGACCGTGACGGTCGTCATGCCCGGTCAGCCAGCTGCTGGCCGAGGATCCCGGTCGGCTTGAAGACGAGGACCCCGATCAGAACCGCGAACACGATCGCGTTCGTCCAGTTCGCCGAGAGATAGCGATCGCTGAACGCATTGATCTGGCCGAGGACGAGGGCTCCGACGACCGCGCCCGACAGGTTCCCGATTCCGCCGAGGACCGCCGAGGTGAAGGCGTTCAGCCCGAACCGGAAGCCCAGGTTGTAGACCGTCACGTTGTTGTAGAGGATCTGGACGACGCCCGCCGCCCCGGCCAGCGCGCCGCCGATGAGGAACGTCAGCGCGATCGTCCGGTTGACGTCCACGCCCATCAGCCCGGCCGTATCGGGATCCTGGGCCGTCGCCCGCATCGCCCGGCCCTGCTTGGTCCTGTCGACGAACCACGTCAGGGCGATCAGGAGCGGGATCGTCACGATGGCGACGAACGCCTGCTGGAACGTGATCGCGACCGTGGTGATCCCGAACGCCGACAGCAGGTTGGTCGTCGGGAACAGGTTGTCGATGCTCTTGTTGGCCGGCCCGGCGAGCAGGTTCGCGATGTTCTGCAGCACGAAGCTCATCCCGATCGCCGAGATGAGGGGGGCCAGCTTGGGCGCGTTGCGGAGCGGCCGATAGGCGACCCGCTCGATCGTGACGTTGATGAGCGCCGTTGCCAGCATGACCGCGGCGATGACGACGAGGATGACTGCGACCAGCGTGATCGGCGCCGTGTCGGGCGTCAGCTTGAAGAAGATCGATATGAGGAAGAACGCCATCATCGAGCCGATCATGAACAGGTCGCCGTGGGCGAAGTTGATGAGCTCGATGATTCCGTAGACGAGGGTGTAGCCGAGCGCCACCAGGGCGAAGATGAGGCCGTTCGAGAGGCCGATGATGAATGTCTGGATGACCTGGTCCATGTCGCTCCAGAGAAATCGTCAGAGCTTCTCGCAATCGGGGGCGGGCCGGCGGCCCGCCCCCGATCGCATGACTAGGACTCGATCTACAGGCCCTTCGAGGCGAAGAGCTGCTTGAACTGCGGAGGCCAGCTGGTCTGGACCTGGTAGGCCGTGATCCCGCCGCCGGTCACGTCGCCGTTGGCGTCGAGCGTGATCGGGCCGGCGACCGTCGGGAGGTCCTTCGTCGCCATGACGTTCTTGAGGACTTCGTAGCGGTCATTCGTGTTGGCCTTGGTCAGGGCGTTCCAGACGACCGTGGCGGCGGCATTGCCGTATGCGGTGTAGACCGCGGGCGAGACGCCGTTGTGATCGGTCTTGTACTTCTCGTACCACGTCTTGCCGTCGCCGGTCAGCTGATCCGGGCCGATGGCGCCGAACGTCAGGTAGGTCCCATTGCCGGCCGCGCCGACGCCGTCGTACCACGACTTCTCGTACACGCCGTCGCCGGCCATGATCGTGATGTCAGGCAACGCCGACCGGAGGTCCTTCCAGAGCTTTCCGGTGTTCTGGCCGGTGATCGAACCGATGTAGATCATGTCCGGACCGGCCGCCTTGATCTTCTGGGCCAGGGCGCTGTAGTCAGTCGCCTTGGCGTCGAAGCTCTCCGACGTGCTGTTCGCGCTCAGGACCGTGCCGCCGGCCTTGACGAAGCCGAGGGCGAACGACCGGGCAAGACCCTGGCCGTAGACCTGGTTGTCGTCGAGGACGTACGCCTTGGTCTTGCCGAGGCTCTTCGCCCATTCGGCGCCCGCATTGCCCTGGGCATCGTCGGTGCCGACGACGCGGGCGTAGTTGCGGTAGCCCTTCGGATAGTAGGTGTCCGGCTCACCCGGCTTGGTGACGCCGTTCACGACCTTGGTCAGGCCGGGGTACGTGTTGGCCGGGGTGACCATCACGAGGCACGCTGCGTTCAGGATCGGGATGGCCAGCTTGGCCGCGCCCGAGTTGTACGTGCCGATGTAGGCCATCGCGTCGGGATCGTTCGCGGCCCGGTTGGCATTGGCCTGCTCGACCGTGCCATCCCAGTCGCCGTTGTTGGCGGCCGAGGAGTCGTCGAGGTCGAAGTACTTGATCGTCAGGTTGCCGATCTTCTTGCCGTCGAGGACGGACTTGATCTGCTCGACGAGGGTGTTCGTCTGCTCGGTGTTCGTGCCCTGTCGCGGCAGGCTCGAGTAGATGTGGATCTCGGTTGTGCTCGAGCCCTTCTTGTTCTTGCAGGCATCCGGCTGCCCACCGGCCGCGGCGCTCCCGCCCGGAGCGGGCGTGCTTCCGCCACCGCAAGCACTGAGCACGATCGCCGCCGCAGCGGCAAGCGTGCCAACCTTCGCTAATCTCATTCAATCTCCTCCTATGCCAGTCGTCCGGAACTCACCGGAGCGACCTCGGTCGGCGCCTCATCCGCGGCGATCCGGCCCCCGTTCTCGTATCGGCCCGACGCCCGATGCTGCGGTCCCACCCGTCGGCCGACCAAGGCCAGGCCGGAACGGTGGGAGCGAGCGGCGGTACGTGACGGACGACGACGCAGGACGCAGGACTCGGACGGCGCGCAGGTTGCCGCCGAAGCGATGCCGTATCATAGACGCCAGCGGACCGAATGCAACTACGGTCGGCGCGACCCGGGCGTGTGCTGTCGAGCCTTCTGGCTCGCCCTCCCGCGAGGTCCCGTCGACGAGGGTGCGATGAGATCCGCTCCCGTCGGCGAAGGATGCGAATTCCATTGCTCCCGCCGACTCACGAGGTGCCTTCGCCCGCGTGGAATACCTGATCCGCCCGGCTCGCATCACGGACATCGAACGGCTCGTCGCGCTCAGCGGCGGGTCGGTTCGCTCGCCCGGGGCTGCGGGATCCATGGATTCGGGAGACCTGCTCCGACAGCTGGTCTATCTCCCGCAGGCGAGCATCTTCATTGCCGAGGCCCGGCGCGAAGTGGTCGGAGGCGCTGTGCTCGCTCTTCGCCCATCCGTCCGGGCCGGTGGCTTCGTCGGCGCCGTGGACCTCATCGTGGTCGATCCGGATCATGACGCGGACCGCGTGACCGACGCGCTGCTGGAGGAGATCCTCCGCTCGGCGCGTAACAAGGGTTGCAGCATCGTCGAGGCACCCCTGTCGGACGACCCGGCGGAGCGGACCCGCCTGGAGCGTCATGGATTCGTCGAATCCGGTCCGCGTGCTGAGTGCCGGGTGGCCGCGGTCGGAGCCGCCGGGGGACGCAGCAGGAATTGAGAACCCGAGGCCGTCAGGCAGCGTGATCGCGCCGACAGCCCTCGATCGACAACCATTCTGAGGAGTCAAGGTGGGAAAGAACGTCGCCGTCTTCGTGGACGTGGCGAACATCTTCTATGCGGCCAAGGCGGCCGGCACGGATATCGACTACGTCACGCTGCTCAAGGCGGCCACCGCCGGACGCGATTTCGTCCGAGCGTATGCATACACGGGGCTCGACCCCGACAACGAGAATCAACGAAACTTCCACGCGTTCCTGGCGCGGAACCACTACAAGGTCGTCAGCAAGGACATCCGCAAGTACGGCGACGGCAAGGTCAAGGCGAACCTCGACATCGAGCTCGTCGTGGACCTGATGAAGACCGCCCGGAACCTGGACATCGCGATCGTGATCTCCGGAGATGGCGACTTCGCCCCGGCGATCCGGGCCGTCCAGGAGATGGGCGTCCGCGTCGAGGTCATCAGCTTCCGCGGCAACACCTCGAGCGACCTGATCGAGGTCGCCGACCTGTTCACCGACATCACCCAGCTTGCGCGCGTCGACAAGACGTCCTCGCGCTCCGGTCGACGGGTGGCCGGCGACGACGAGGATCTGTCGATGACCGAGGTGCCCGACAAGCAGACCGAGGGCACCGGCCAGCGCGGTCGCGGCCGCGGCCGCGGTCGGGGCCGGCCGGGCGAGGCCGAGCCCGTCGCGGTGCGTGGCCGGACCGTCGGACGGACCAGTGGGACGCGAGCCGCCGCGCCGGCCGAGCCGGTCGCTGCACCTGCGATCGCGGGCAACGGCACGATCACGGTCCTGCCCGGCGAGAAGCTCTCTCGCGTCGCGCCCGCGGCGTCCGCCCCAGCGGCCGCCCCGGTCGACGCCGACGACGAGGAGATCACGCCGTTCGACATCGACCCCGAGTCCATGCCCGCCGGACCGGGCGAGGGTGAGCCAGCTGCTGGCGGCGAGTCCGACGCGGATGGCGAGGCCGGCCGGCGCCGTCGCCGCCGACGCGGTGGCCGTGGCCGCGGTCGTGGCCGCGGTCGCGACGGCGAGGCGCTCCCCAGCGGTGAGTCGGCCGCGTCCGGCACCGCGGGCTTCGAGGACGACGACGAAGAGGAGGAAGATGTCGCTCCGGCGCCGCGTGGCCCACGGACGACGCCGTTCGGCTCGGTCTGGGACTCGCAACTCGGCACGCCGACCTCGGCGCCGACCTCGCTCGGACCGGTCGACGACGAGGACTTCGACGAGCCCGAGATCCCCGAATACCTGATCGCCGAACAGCGACGCGGTCGCCAGGGCCCCGGCCAGGGCGGGCCCGGCGGACGTGGCGGCCAGGGTCGCGGTGGTCCGCGCGGTGGCCGGAGCGCCTACAGCTCGGCGATCGATCGGGAACGCTACGGCCGCGGTGGCGGTGGCGGCATCAATCGCTATCCGGACGTCAGCGGTCGGACGGGCCAGCCGAGCCAGTCCGGTCGGTCGGGCGGCGGCCGCCAGGAAGGCGGCTATGCTCGCCAGGACGCGAACTATTCGCGCCCGCAGAACGCCGGGCGCTTCGATCGGCCCGCTCCCCGCTCAGGCGGCGAGTGGACCGAGGTCCCGCCGGAGCTCGAGGAGCAGCTCCGAGCCCAGCTCGCCCAGTCTCCGAAGGCTCGCCGCCCGGAGCGGCCGCCCGCCGCGTCCCGGGTCGAAGCGGCCGATGCGGCCGGGGAGATCGAGACGATGACGGAGGCGCCGGCCGAGACGCCCGTTCCGGCGCGCCGGTCGACGACGCGGCGGAAGGCCGCGGAGGCGGCGACGCCGGGCGCGACCGCCACGGCAGCTCAAGCCGACGGTTCGGCGGACGTCGCCGCAGCGGCGGCACCGAAGCGCCGCGCAACGACCCGCACGAAGGCCGGCGCCGCACCGGTCGCGGAGACCTCATCGGATGCCGCGGCCGCAGCGCCGAAGCGGCGGACGGCCACCCGCAAGAAGGCCGATCCCGGCGCGACCGACGCTGCGACGAGCACGGCCGACCCCGTGGCCGAGCCCGCCGCCCCGAAACGGCGGACGTCCACTCGCAAGAAGGCCGAACCGGCCTGATCCGCGGCTGGCCGAGCCGACCGCACCAAGCGACGATCCCGTGACCCGGGCGGCGAAGGCCGATCCGGCGGGCTCCGGCGGCCCGGCGGTCTCGATGGTTCCGAAGGTTCCGGTCGTTCCGGTCGTTCCGGCAGCCACGATCGGCCGGATGCGGACGCGCGGCCACGACCGGGCCGTCGCCAGCGTGCGGGGCATGGTGGCGGGCCGCGTTCCACACGCGATCCTCATCAGCGGACCGGCCGGGATCGGCAAGACGACCCTCGCTCTCGATCTGGCAGCCGGGCTCCTGTGCGACAACCCGGATCCGGCCGCCCGGCCGTGCCGCGCCTGTCGCGGATGCCGATTGGTCGAGCGCGGCCGGCACCCCGACGTCCATCGCCTGGCGCCGTCGGGCCCGGGCGACCAGATCCGGATCGGGACCCGTGACCGGCCCGAGGACGGGACGGTTCGTCGCCTGGCGTCGGACCTGGTCCTGATGTCCGTCGAGGGCGGCGCGCGGATCGCGATCATCGAACGGGCCGACCGGCTGACCGACGACGCCCAGACCGCCTTGCTCAAGACGCTCGAGGAGCCCCCGGCGGGAGTCTCGATCGTCCTCTGCGCGGACGACGAAGATCGCCTCCTGCCGACCGTCCGGTCTCGAGCGGCCCGGATCCGGCTCGGCCCGGTCGCGACCCGCGAGATCGAGGCGATCCTGGCCGAGTCCGGCGTGGCCGACCCGCCGGTGGCTGCTCGGCTGGCGCGAATCGCGGCCGGGCGGCCCGGCGCGGCGCAGACTCTGGCTCGTGCACCCGACGCGGTCGCGGCCCGCGACGAGATCGCCCGATCGCTGCTCGACCTGCTGACCGCGACGCCGGCAGCACGGCTGGCGCCCGTCCGCGACCTCACCGCCCGGGCGACAGACCTTGCCCGCGCGCTCGACCGGGCAGCGGCCGCCGGCGACAGCGCGGAGCGCGCCAGGAACGAACCGCCGAAGCGCCGACGGAGCCAGCCGAAGGGTCCCGCCGGTAGCGAGGCGGGTGTGGGCGCCGACGGACCGGGGGCCGGCCGACGATCCGCCGGCGGACCGGGCGCCGGCGGACCGGCCGCCGGCGGTGCGCTGGATTCGCTCGACGACGGCACCGCCGAGGCAGACGGCGATGCGGGCGAGTCGACCATGGAGAAGACCTCCGTCCCGGCGGCCGAGCGTCGCCGGGCGGCATCCATCCTGGTCGGGCTGTGGCGGGAGCTTGCCCGGGATCTCCTCGTCGTGACGCTCGGCGAAGAGCGCCAGGTTCGCGATCCCGCGCTCCTCGACGATCTCCGGGATGCCGCAGCGAACCTGGATCCGCCCTCGACGGACTACGCGTCGCGCTCCGGGCGCCGCGGCCCGGCTACGCTCGCCTCGCCGGGCGCGGCGCTCGGGACGTTTCTCGGCCGGCTCGATGCGGCGGGTGAGCTGCTCGAAGCGAACGTTCGACCCGAGCTCGTCCTCGACACGCTCCTCCTCCACTGGCCGCGGACCGCGCGACCGTGACCGACGACGAGATCGCGGTCCCCGTCGAACGCCTGGAGGCGACCGTCCGGGGTCGGGTGCAGGGCGTCGGCTTCCGCTACTTCGTCGTCCGCCGGGCCCTCGAGCTTGGGGTCGTCGGCTGGGTCGCGAACGTCGCGGACGGGAGCGTTCGGTGCGTCGCGGAGGGCTCGCCCGAGGCCCTTGACACCTTCGAGGCGGCCCTTCGGAGCGGGCCGCTGGGGGCAGTGATCGACGACGTGGACGGCGTCCGGATGGCCGGCACCGGCCGGTTCGAGCGCTTCGCGATCCGCTCCGGCGCCCACGGCGGAGACTGATCGCCCCCCGTCCGCCAGCGGCGACACCACCGCCCGACAGCACGCGGTCGAGGCCGATCGGTGCGTCCGGGAACCGAACGGCGGCGGATCGGGACTTTCGCCTCTGCGCAAAGGGACGTGTTTCCGATACCCGCGCTGCCGATCGGGGCCCATCGTTCAACGTGATGGAGTCCCAGTCCTCCCCAGCCGATTCGGTCCCCGAACCCGTCGCCACGCTCGCCGAAGACCTGCCCGAGATCTATCGGGCGATCCTCGATCGTGTCGCCCAGCTCGAGCGGATCGGCGCACGCCCCGATGCCGGCCGGATCCGGGCGGCGGCGACCCGCGCGTACTCCGACGCGTGGGACGAGTCGGCCCGACGCCATCTCCTCGGCCTCCTCGCCCGCGCCCAGCGCGGCCTCGTGATGAGCGAGCGCCCGCGCGGCTGGCCCCTCCGCCGGCGGTCCGTCCCCGCTCGCTGACGCCCGGGCATACGGCCCCGGGAATCGTCGCCCGGCCTCGCACGCTCGCACGGATGCGCTCGCCGCGACCACCGTGCCGGCCGCGCTAGTCTTGCCCCGTGGATCCCATCAGCACGGTCGGCGATGCGATCGCGACTGCACGCCCGGCCTATGACGACCTGACAGCCTTGGCCGAGGACGTCGAGGACGAATGGTCGTACGTCAACGATCTCGCGACGGCCTGGCTCGAGCGGATGGCCGCGGTGTCCGACGCACGCGGGCACGAGCCGGCGCCGGCCGGCGTCGCGGCGGCCGTCACGGCGCTCGCGGTGGAGGTCCGCCTCCTCGACGATCCGCACCGGGCGATCGACTGGCTCTCGACATTTCCCCAGGTCCTGCTGATCGCCCTGGGTGAGCGACCGTGAGATTCCAGGATGCGTCGCCGGACGCCCGCGCCGTCGTCTACGCGGGGATCCAGGCAGACCCCCTCGTTGCTCGGGCGGCGGGGCTGCTCGCCGACGCGACCCAGGATCAGCGAATCCTCGCCCGCGCGGTCATGAACGGGATCTCGACGGACCCCGCCGTCTGGCAGGCGATGTTTCCGAGCCTGTTCGGCCCGGACGCGCCATCCGAAGGCCCGGACCGAGCGCGAAGCGAGGCGATCCTCGCGGCATCGATCCAGGTTGCCGATCGCGGCGAGCAGGTCCGTTCGCAGGTTCGCGGCGCGCTCGTCGAGACCGTGACGGAGCTCCTCGTCCGGCGTCGGCCCGGTCTCGCGTCGGCAGCCGCCACCAGGATCCGTCGCGAGCGACGGATCCTGTTCGATGGCGTCCGGGCGGAGATCCATCCCTATGACCTGACGATCGAAACGCCCGGCGCCGCGGAGGCCATCGACTGCAAGTGGGGCGCTCGCGGCATCAGTGCGGACGTCCTCTTTCAGCTCGACGACGCGCGGACGCACGCTGCAGACGAGGACGAGGTGCTCACCGCAACGATCGTCGTCTTCGACGCGGAGCGATCGTGCACGGTCCGCCTCGACCGCCAGACGGCGCCTCACGACGGGACGCGCCTGATCAGTCTCGAGACCCTCGACCGACTCGCCGGGCGGTGAAGGCGAGCGACGCGACGGGCCGCCTCGACGACGGTCGATCCGCGTGGCAGACGACCTACCGGGTCCGGTTCGACGAGGCCGGACCGGACGGCCGCCTCCGGACATCCGGCTTCATGCGCTATGCCCAGGATCTTGCCTGGCAGCACTCGGCGGATCTCGGGTTCGGACGAGCCTGGTATGCCGAACGGGGCCTGACGTGGCTCGTCCGGGCGGCCGAGCTCGTCATCACCGCCGCGCCCGAGATGGGCACGGTCATCACCGCCCGGACGGCGATCGTCGGCATCCGCCGCGTCTTTGCCCGGCGACGCGGCGAATTCCTGCTGGCTGACGGGTCGCCGGCCGGCTGGGTCCACACCGACTGGGTTCTGATCGATGCCCGCGGCTCGCTGACCCGGATTCCCTCGATCTTCCCCGCGACCTTCGGCGGCGCGGAGCTGATGGGTTCGGTCGGCCGGATCCCGCTCCCACCGACCCCGTCGGGCGCGATCCATCGGCGGTTCGCCGTCCGGCCGCACGAGCTCGATCCGATGGACCACGCGAACAACGCGGTCTATCTCGACTGGCTCGAGGAGAGCATCGTCGCGGCCGCGGAGCCAGTGGAGGCGACAGGATCGACGTCGGATGTGCCGCGGCGCTATCGGATGGAATACGCCCTTGCCGTCGAGGCCGGCGCGGAGCTCGATGGTGCGGCCTGGCGGGACGAAGTCGGCTGGAGCTACCGGCTGACCGGCGCGAGCGAGGGCGAGGATCGGTTCCGTGCCCGGATCGCGACCGGCCACGCCACGGCGGCCGATACGGGGACAGCGACAGAGGAGGGGTCATGAGCCGGACCGTTCTGACGGGAGGCCAGGTATTCGACGGAACGGGCGGCGACCCCGAGCGCGCCGACGTGGCGATCGAGGACGACCGGATCGTCGAGCTCGGGACCGGGCTGGACGGCGACGTCGAGGTCGACGTCCGCGACCGAACGATCCTGCCGGGCATGTTCGACTGCCACACCCACGTCTGTCTCTCGAACGTCGACCTGTGGGGCCACAACCAGCAGCCGTTCTCGTACGAGTTCTACGAGGCGGCGAAGAACCTCCAGAGAACGCTGGCGATCGGGATCACGTCGGTCCGTGATGCCGGCGGCGCCGACCTCGGGATCAAGCAGGCCGTCGCCGACGGGTCGATCGCGGGCCCGCGTCTCCAGATCTCGATCATCATGCTGAGCCAGACCGGCGGCCACGGCGACGAGTGGTACCCGTCCGGCAACGAGGTGCCGCTCTTCGTCCCGCACCCCGGCCGGCCGTCGGGCATCGTCGACGGGGTCGACGAGGTCCGTCGCAAGGTCCGCGAGCTGCATCGCGCCGGCGCGGACGTCATCAAGGTCGCGACCTCCGGCGGCGTCCTGTCTCCGCGTGACGATCCGCGCCACGCCCATTTCCGGCCGGCCGAGCTCGAGGCGCTCGTCGAGGAGGCAACGGCGGCGGGGATGTTCGTGATGGCCCACGCGCAGGGTGCAGACGGGATCAAGAATGCCGTTCGCGCGGGGATCCGCTCGATCGACCACGGGATCTACCTCGACGACGAGGCGATCGAGCTCATGCTCGCTCACGAAACTTGGTTCGTTCCGACGCTCGTGGCGCCGCAGGGCGTGCTCGACGCGGTCGACGCCGGAGTCAGCCTGCCCCCGGCCGTCGTCGACAAGGCCCGGATGGTCATCGACATCCACCGGGCGGCCTTCCGGCGGGCGGTCGAGGCGGGCGTCCGGATCGCGATGGGCACCGACAGCGGTGTGACCCCGCACGGCCGAAACCTGCGCGAGCTCGAGCTCATGGCCGCTGGCGGCATGGCTCCCGGAGCGGTCCTCGAGGCCACGACGCGGTCCGCCGCGCAGCTCCTGGGCGTCGATGACCGGCTTGGGACGATCGCCGAGGGCAAGCTGGCCGACCTGGTCGTCGTCGCCGGCGATCCGTTCGACTTCACCGACCTCGCGGCGCGAGTCGAGCAGGTCTGGCAGGGCGGCGCGCGGGCCGTCTGAGCCGAATCGGCCGCGGCGCCCCCGCCCGTGGCCGGCCAGAGGGCACACACGCGACGGACACCCGTCGCGACGGCAGAGGTGTCACGACCCGCTCGCACGATCGCTTCATGGCTCGTCGCGCCGATCCGGATCGCATCGAGGCCGCCCGCCGGATCGCGGCCACCGCGCGCCTGATCAGCGCCGGCGAGCTGCCCGATCGTGCCGCCGCCCGGATCGCCCGGTGGGAACGATCGCTCGACGGGCCGCCGACCCGGGCCGACTGGGAGGCGCTCGACGGCTGGCTCGCGCGAGAGCGGCCATCGGCGACGCGGCCCGCGAAGCCCTGACCGTGCTCCATCGGTCGCCGCAGGGCATTCCTTTCGGGAAGCTCAGGTCGAGGCGGCGGCCCGCCAGGAGGTGTAGGTCGGCGGCCAGTCGTCCGCGGTCGCGCGCTCGCCGAGGACCGCGTGGTCGATCGAGAGCTCGTAGAGGATGTAGCCGTCGTCGACCTCGAACGACCATTGACCGGCCGCGGCCACCCGAAGCGCCGGATCGGTGACGACCGTGGCGCGGCCGCGGACGAGGAACTCGTGGGGGACGGCCGGATCCTGGTGGGCGTGGAAGGCGTAGCGCCCATCGGCCTCGAGATCGCCGGCCTTGGCCGAGCCGACGATGACGAACGTCAGCAGCCGCCCGTCGACGAAGCCGACCGTAACGGGATGGATCCTCGGCGGCGGACCTTCGCCGCGGACCGTGGCGAGCAAGCCTCCGCCGGTCCCGGATCGCTCGATCAGGCGGCCACCCGCGGCGGCGATCGAGGGTGCGGCAGCGGCGAGGTCGTTCCAGGTGGTCATCGATGGCTCCCGTTCGGTGGCGCCATTGTCGCCCGCCGGCGAGATCAGCTCCGGCCCGGGCGAGGCGGAGCGTCGGCGAACCCCTCGCGGCTGTCGAAACCGAACGCGGAGCTCAGCGCCGCCAGCAGGACGAGGCCGATGACGATGGACGAGAACACGAGCAGGGCATCCATTGGGTTCTACCTCCGTGGGGTCGGCCGTGATGGGCGACCGGTGGGACCATCATGCCGCTGGACCGGTCCTCTGCTAAGGTCCGGTTGAATGAAGAGATCGAGGACCAGTTCGATGCTGGAGTTGCTCGTTCAGCTCGATCGAACCGATCCCGAACCCCTCCACCGCCAGCTCGAGCGCGGCCTCCGCGCAGCCGTTCGCGATGGTCGGCTGCCGCCGGCAAGCCCGCTTCCCTCGTCGCGGGCCCTGGCCGCACAGCTCGCGGTCTCGAGGGGGATCGTCGTCGAGGCGTACGAGCAGCTCGTCGCCGAGGGCTATCTGGCCAGCCGACCGGGCGGCGCGACTCGCGTTGCGCGGCCGGCTGCGGCCGCCGCCACCACAGCCCGGCCGGTCGTCCAGCCCACCGCCGTCGTTCACGACTTCCGGCCCGGACGTCCCGACGTCACCGAGTTCCCGCGCGCCGCGTGGCTCCGCTCCCTCCGTCGGGTCCTCGCCACCGCGCCCAGCGATCGCCTCGCGTACCTCGGCGGTCGCGGCGTTCCGGAGCTGGCCGTCGCGCTGGCCGCCTATCTCAACCGGGTTCGCGGGACGATCGCGGATCCGTCCGACGTCATCGCCTGCACGGGATTCGCCCAGGGTCTCGCGCTGGCGGCTCGTGCGCTCAGGGACCGCGGCGCGCGGGTGATTGCCGTCGAGGACCCGTCCGATCCGGAATACCGGGCAACGATCCGCGACGCCGGTCTCGATTGGATCGGGATCCCGGTCGACGACGCCGGCCTCGATGTCGAGCGGCTCAGACCAAGCGCGGCCGACGCCGTCGTGGTGACCGCCGCCCACCAATACCCGACTGGCGGCGTCCTGCCACCCGGCCGCCGGGCCGCGCTCATCGACTGGGCGGCGCGGCGCGGCGGAACGATCATCGAGGATGACTACGACGCGGAGTTCCGGTATGACCGCGAGCCGATCGGGGCGATCCAGGGCCTGGCTCCCGAGCGGGTCGTCTATGCATGCTCGGCGAGCAAGATCCTCGCCCCTGGGTTACGGCTCGGCTGGCTGGTCGCTCCGCCGCCGCTCGTCGAGTCGATCGTCGCGATCAAGCAGGCGGCCGACATGGGTTCGGCGGCCCTCGACCAGCTCGCCTTTGCGGACATGCTCGAGCGGGGCGAGCTCGATCACCACCTCCGCCGGATGCGCCCGATCTATCGGCGCCGCCGCGACGCGCTGCTCGCCGCACTCGCCCGGCACCTGCCCGATCTCGAGCCGGTCGGCGCATCAGCGGGTCTCCACGTGCTCACCTGGCTGCCGCCCGATCTCGACGAGTCGGCGGTCCTTCGGGCCGCCGAGCGGGCGGGGATCGGGCTGACCGGCGTCACGAGTCGGCGGATCGAACCGGGTCGAGGCGGCCTGATCTTCGGCTACGGGGCGATCGCGGAGCCGGCGATCGAGACCGGGATCCGGCGGCTGGCCGCGGCGATCGCGCCGTCCCGGGCCGTGGGCGGCGCCCGTGGGCAACGCCCTGAACCTGCGAGACTCGCGGCATTGACCACATCGCCAACTTCCTTGCGCGCGGCCGCGCCGACCGCCGCGCCGATCGCCCTGGCGGTCTACGGCACCCTTCGTCACGGCGAGCCGAACGATTCGCTGCTGAGCGGGGCGCGGTTCCTCGGCACGGGCAGGCTCGCCGGTCGCATGCGCGAGATGCCGCGGACCGCCGCGCGCGAATACGCCTATCCGTCCCTGGTCCTCGACGGCTCCGGTGAGGTCGTCATCGAGCTGTATGAGCTGACGGATGCGGCGATGCTCGACGCGGCCGATGCGCTCGAGGCGTACGACCCGGCCGACGTCGCCGGGTCGGAATACGTCCGGCGCCTCGTGCCGCTGATCGACGGCCCGGTCACCGAGGCCTGGGTCTACGTCTACAACGGGCCGCCGGATGCGATGGGCCAGCCCATCCCGAGCGGCGACTGGGTCGCGCACCGGACACAGGCGGGGGGCTAACGGAAATCGCTCCAGGCCGCTGCTGAGCCGCCTGAGTCAACGAAGGCGCCGAACGAATTTTCTGTCTTGACAAGTTTTCTTGTCGGTAGCAGGATGGCGGCATGCTTGACGTCACGGTGATCGAGAACGCGTCGGCGGCCGAGGCCTCCCTCGACCCGGTCCGGTCGCGGATCCTGGCCGAGCTCGCGACGCCCGGGACGGCGACGACCCTCGCGGCGCTGGTCGGCCTGCCGCGCCAGCAGGTCAACTACCACCTCCGGACCCTCGAACGCCACGGCCTCGTGGAGCTGGTCGAGGAGCGCCGCAAGGGCAACATGACCGAGCGGCTCATGCGGGCGACCGCGGCCTCGTACGTGATCTCGCCGGCCGCCCTCGCGGCCGTTCAGCCGGATCCGGAACGGGCGCCAGACCGCCTGTCTGCGTTCTGGATGCTCGCCCTCGCTGCGCGGCTCGTCCGCGACGTCGGCTCGCTCCTCATCGGGGCCCGCAGGGCCGGCAAGCGGATCGCGACCTTCGCCCTTGACGGCGAGGTCAGATTCGCCTCGGCGGCGGATCGCTCGGCGTTCGCCGAGGAGCTGTCGCACGCGGTCGCCGAGCTCGTCGCCAAGTACCACGACGACACGGCCGCCGAGGGTCGAACCCATCGGATCGTTGTCGCCATCCATCCCAGCGTCCCGGCACCGGCCGATACGACCGCCACGCCGACGCCCGAGATCACGGAGGAATCCTGAGATGGCCCACCCCTTCGAGGTCCGCGTCGAGCGGACCGTCAACGCCACGCCCGAGCAGGTCTGGGAGGCCGTGTCGACCGCTGCCGGCCTCGACGCCTGGTTCATGGGCGAGAACGAGCTCGAGCCGCGGCTCGGCGGCGCCGTCCGAACGAAGCTCCACGGCTTCACGATGGATTCGACGATCTCGACCTGGGATCCGCCGCACCGCTATGCGAGCACCAGCCCGGAGGCCGAGGACGGCCGGCTGATGACGTTCGCGTTCGAGATCGAGGGTCGATCCGGCGGGTCCACGACGCTGCGGTTCGTCCACAGCGGGTTCCTCCCCGGCGACGACTGGGAGCAGGAATACGACGCCCTGAAGATCGGCGATCCGGCCTACGTCGCGAAGCTGGTCGAGTACATCGAGCATTTCCGCGGGCGAATCGCGGTCCCGATCACGTTGTGGGGCCCGCAGGTCAGTCGCGAGCGAGCGTGGTCCGCGTTCAAGGACGCGCTCGGCGTGACCGGCGAGCCGATCGTCGGCCAGCCGGCCCACTTCCGGGCCGAGGGCCTGCCCGATCTCGACGGCGAGATCGACTACGTCTCGCCCGACTTCCTCGGCCTCAGGACCGCCGACGGGATGTACCGCTTCATCCACGGGCTGGGGACGGTCGCCCTCGGCCACCACATCTTCCAGCCCGTCGACCGGGCCGCGACCGAGGCGGCCTGGCAGGCCTGGGTCGATCGGACATTCGAATGACGGCCCAACGCGTCGATCGACCTAGCATATCCATTGCGACGAAAGGAGCTCAGAGATGACGTCGAACACGATCCAGACGGTCACCTCCAAGGACGGCACCAAGCTCGCGGTCGACATCGCCGGCAGCGGTCCGCCGATCGTCCTCGTGAGCGGGGGCTCCGTGGACCGCGGCTCGAACGCCGGTCTGGCCGAGGCCCTCAACGCCGACTTCACCACGTACAACTACGACCGTCGCGGTCGCGGCGACAGCGGCGACACGGCTCCGTATGCCGTCGAGCGCGAGATCGAGGACATCGAGGCCGTGATCGCCCTCGCCGGCGGCAAGGCCCACCTGTACGGCTCCTCCTCCGGTGCGGCCCTGGCGCTCGAGGCCGCCGCGGCGGGAGCCCCGGTCGACAAGCTCGTGCTCTGGGAGCCGCCCTACAACGTCGATCCGGATGGGCGTCCGCCGGCCGACTCCGTCGAGCAGCTCGACCGGATGGTGGCCGAGGGCCGCCGCAGTGACGCCGCGACGTTCTTCATGGTCGACATGGTCCGGATGCCGGCCGAGTTCGCCGCCTATGCCAAAACGCAGCCGTGGTGGGCGGGCCAGGAGGCGATCGCCCACACTCTCGCCTACGACGCCCGGGTCATGGGCGACTACGCGCCACCGGTGTCGACCGCCGCCAGGATCACCGTCCCGACGATCATCCTCACGGGCGGCGCGAGCTTCCCGTTCATGCATCCGACGGCCGACGTCCTGGCCGCGGCGATCCCGGACGCGCGGACCCGCCGGCTCGAGGGCCAGGAGCACAATGTCGATCCGACCGTCCTCGGGCCGGCGATCAAGGAGTTCCTCCTCGGCTGATCGCCAGACGGCCGCAGCGCCGGCCACCGCTCGAACCACTTCGGCGCCTCGAGAGCGACCTGCTTGCTCCCGGGGCGCCTCCGCGTTCGCCTGACCGAGGCGCGGGCCCGCTCGTCGAGACGCGACGATGACGCCGCCGCCGTACGGTCGTCGGACCCTCGATCCGGATTGGCGCCAGGCAGCGATCGGACGGCGGGGCCGCGGGCATCTCGGATCGGTCGCTGGTCGGTCGCCATCGCGGAGCAAGGAGGACGCGAATGGCTGGCGGGTCGGTCACCTTCCAGGCTCAGAACCCGGCACGGAGCGGCGACAAGAGCACGTTCGTCGACGCCAAGGGCAAGCGCCGGCTCATCGGCTGGACGAACTGCACGGCGTTCGTGGCGGCGATGGGGGCCGAGTTCGATGCCGGCGTCCACCTGACCGGAACCCAGGTCCGGCAGGAGAGCAACGAGCCGATCCCCGATCCGAATTCTCCGGGCCTGTCGCTGACCCAGGTCGGCACGGTCCTTCGCCATCATGGGGTGACGATCGGCGTCGAGACCCCGATCGACTTCGACGACCTCGACGATCTCCGGCAGTCCGGTCACGCCATCGGCCTCCAGCTCAGCTACAAGCCGATCCAGAACACGATCTTCTCGGGCGACCGCGCATTCCACGATGGCCACATCGTCCTGTGGCTGCCGAGCGGCCAGGTCTACGACCCCCTCGACGATCACCGCCGGGCCGATATCGCCCAGGCTCCGGTTCTCATTCCGACCCAGCTCCTGCGGGAGGCGGCGGGCGGCCTCGTCGTCAACCGGGCGACCGGCCGCACCGTCGGGATCGGCCGAGCCTTCGCCGCGGTCTTCCCGACCCGCCACCCCGTCAACGGGCCAGTCAACGCGAACCCCGTTGCGCCCGTGCTGCCGACGGTCCTGACGTTCGGCTCGGAGCCGATCGGGCGGGGCGAATACGCGGTCAGCGTGGCGGTGGCGCTCATCCGGTCGAGCCCCGGCGGCGTTCCCGGCCGGTCCAACGTCGTCGGCCGCCGGCTGCGTGGCAGTCGCGTCCGCGTGTTCGGCTCGACTCGGCGGGGCCAGCAGGTCGGCGGCAGCCGGCTCTGGCACCAGGTCAATCGCGCCGGCACCCAGTTCATGCACAGCTCCGTGATCGACCCGGTCGACTGAGGAGGGACGAGATGGACGTTGAGCTCCCCGTCGTCGACGACCCGGACGTGGACGGCCGCGACGAGGCCGGCGAAGACGAAGAACCGCTCGACGAGGCTCCGAAGAACGACGTGCCCGCCGAGGATGAGATGGACGACGCACCGCTCGACGTCCCGCTCAAGGACTGAGATCGAGCCTGGCCGTCTTCGTCACGTGCGTTCCGTGGCCAACCGGAGCCCGAGCGCCACGAGGATCGCGCCGGTCACGGCGTCGACGACGCGCCGGACCGCCGGTCGCCCCAGAGCCGTCCCGGCCCTCGCGACCAACGCGGCGTAGGCGGCCAGCCAGCCCAGCGTCATCGTGCAGAAGACCAGCCCGAGCCCGAGCATCGTGAGAAACGTCGGCCCGTCGGTCGGCGCGACCTGCGGCAGCAGGCTGGCGAAGAACACGACCATCTTCGGATTGCCGAGGTTGCTCAGGAAGCCCTGGCGGAGCGCGCGACGGCGGTCGAGCCGCGATGTCCCACCGACGGGGCCGTCGGCGTCATGACCGGATGACACGCCACGGACGGCAGAGATGAGGGTCGTCGCGCCGAGATACACGAGGTAGGCGGCGCCGGCTGCGCGAACGGCCGCGAACACCGGCTCCGACGCAACGAGGAGCGCCGTGATCCCGAGAGCGGCAGCGACCGTCCAGACGAACTGACCCCCCGCGGCGCCGATCGCCGTCGCGGTCCCGGCCGGGCGGCCGCCCAGCACCGTGTTGCGGATCGTCAGCGCCGTGTCCTGGCCGGGCGTCGCGATGACGACGACGGAGATCGCGAAGAACGCAGCGAGGCTGTGATCCATGGTCATGACCTGGCCGGCGGTGGGCACAGGTCGACGAGGACGGCGCCCGTGACGTTGATCACAGTGGTCGGACCGGCCTGGACGCTGAGCTGGTGGACCAGGGCGGTCGTCGTGTGGCCGTGCAGCCAGACGGGCGGCCGGAGCCGATCCAGAAGCCAGCGATAGGCGCCAAATCCGACGTGGTAGGCGTCGGTCGATGCGTCTCCGGCACCCTTGGGCGCAGCGTGGCTGATGACGAGGATCGGCCCGCGCTGACCCGTCAGGCGGCCGAGGACCGTGCGTCGCATGAGGTCCAGGGTCTGGCGCCAGGCCAGCCAGCTCCGCCGGCGGTTCCCGACCAGGTCGACCCCCGGCCACTCGAGACCGCCGATGGCGATCCCGGCGAGGCTCTGGATGTGGCCCGATCGAAGCGCGGCCGGGACCATCACGGCCTCATGGTTCCAGGCTCCGCCGTGGTCGTGGTTGCCTCGTACGAATACGAGTGGCACGTCGAACGCATCGCCGAGGAAGCTCAGCCAGGTCGCCTCGAGGTCACCGCACCCGACGATTCCGTCGATCTGACCGAGCGCGTCGCGGTTGACCGCGTGCTCGAGGGCGGGATCCGGTTCGTCCGACACCGCCAGGAACCGGACGGGTCGGCCGCGGCGTCCGGCGAAGGGCCGCTCATCGGGCCAGACGACCTGGATCCTCCTGATCACAGCGGCTCGTCGTCATCCACAGGCGTCGACTCCGTCGCGGGATCCCCAGGCGGTCGCTCGACGTGCGGGTCGCCGCGGGAACGACCCAACGTTCGCCGGCTGAGTGCCCTCCTGATCTGATCGTGCTCTTCGAGGGTCGCCTCGAGCGACACGTGTTCTCCGCTCGGCGTGGGATCGGCCGGGCCGAGGTCGACGACGTTGGCGTCGATCGCGAGCTGGCCGTTGTACAGCGCGGCCGCCACGCGGTTGTGACCGTCATCGACCCAATAGCGACCAGCGAACCGGACGACGTCGATCGGGGGCAGCACTGCCAGGTGCTCGCTGGCAGCCCGTACGCGCTGCCAGCGGCCTCGCCAGTTCAGCGAACGAAACGGCTTGAGCGGGAGGAAGTCCATGCCCCGTTGCATCGCCGGCCCGACCGCGGTTCCGGCGATGCCGTCGACGTCGATCGTTCTGGTTCCCAGCTGGCGCGGGATGGCGTGGCGCGCGTCGGGATGGACGTCGTACAGGAAGGGCAGGGGGTCGCGCGCCATCCGGCGCAGCCGCCGAACGCGAGCACCGGGGATCTCGTCGAGACGACGGGCCGTGGCCCCGGCGGCGGCCTTGAAGGTGTCCCTGACGGTGTCCTCGATCGTCCCGGCGACCCGTTCGACCAGGCTATGCGTCGCGGGCTCTCCTCGTTCGGGCATGGACCTATCTTCGCCCGCCGGGTACGGTCATGCCCGAAGACGAGGTCGAAGACGAGGTCGGAGGCGAGTCGGATCGATCGGATCGAAGACCGCGCACTCGGTTCCAGCGCCTCGTCCGCGTCGGGCCCGGTGGCGCCGTCGCGTCCGGATTCATGCGAGCTCTCGGATGCGCACGGCGCGCTCTGCCTGGGCCGTCGGGTCAGACCCGCTCGAAGGCCATCGCGACCGACCCGCCGCCGCCGAGGCAGAGGGTCGCCAGGCCGTAGCGTCCCTCGCGCCGCTGGAGCTCGTGGAGGAGCGTCGCGACGATCCGCGCCCCGGACGCACCGACCGGGTGGCCGAGGGCGATCGCGCCGCCGTTGACATTCACCTTGTCCCAGTCGAGCCCGAGCTCCCGGCCGTCAGCCAGGACCTGCGCGGCGAACGCCTCGTTGATCTCGATGAGATCGAAGGCGTCGATCGGCATCTCGATCCGATCGAGCAGCCGCCGAACGCCCATCACCGGAGCCAGGAACAGCCATTTCGGCTCGACGTCCGCCTGGGCATAGCCGACGATCCGGGCGAGCGGCTTGAGGCCGTAGCGCTCCACCGTTCGCTCGCTGACCACGATCGTGGCAGCGGCACCGTCGGTGATGCCCGGCGCATTACCGGCCGTTGTCGTGCCGGTCGTCGCGTCGCCGCGGTCCTCGCCTGACGGCAGGTCGAAGACCGGCTTGAGTCGGGCAAGCGACTCGATCGTCGAGTCGCGGCGCGGGCCTTCGTCGACCGTGACGACGGTCTCGCGGCCCTTCGCGTCGCGGACCGTGACGGGGGCGATCTCGGCGTCGAACCGACCCGCGTCGATCGCCGCGATCGCGTTCATGTGGCTGCGCAGGGCGAACTCGTCCTGGTCCTCGCGGCTGACCTTGTTGGAGATGGCGACGCGCTCGGCGTGGGTGCCCATGTGGCACCCCTCGATGGCGCACCACAACGCGTCATGGACCGTCGCGTCGACGAGGGCGCCGTTCCCCAGGCGATAGCCGAATCGGGCGTTGGGCAGGAGATATGGCGCGGCGTTCATGCTCTCCATGCCGCCGGCCACGACGACGTCAGCGTCACCGGCCCTGATCTCCGCGGCGCCGAGCATGATCGCCTTGAGGCCCGAGCCGCACACCTTGTTGATCGTCGTCGCGCTGGTGCTCACCGGCAGGCCGCCGATGAGGGCCGCCTGACGGGCGGGGGCCTGACCGGCGCCGGCCTGGATCACCTGGCCCATGAGGACCTCGTCGATCGGGGTCTCGGCCGGCAGGCCGCTCCGCTCGACGGCTGCCCGGATGGCGACGCCGCCGAGCTCGACCGCGGGCACCTGCGACAGCGCGCCGCCGAACTTGCCGATCGGCGTCCGGGCGGCGCTCACGAGAAAGACGCCGCCATTGCGGTCCATGTGTGTGGTGTCAGCCATCGTGGCTCGCCTCGCTTGTCTTCGTGGTTCTGAATTCGGTGTTCGGACCGGGCGGTACCCTATGTGTACAGCCCCCCGTCGATCGAGACAACCTGGCCGGTGATGTAGTCGCCGCTCGAGACGAGGAACGCGACCATCTGGGCGACTTCCTCCGGACGCCCGAAGCGGCCCATCGGGATCTTCGCCAGGATGCCCGCCCGGACCTCCTCGGGCATGGCCGCGATCATCTCCGTCTCGATGAATCCCGGCGCGATCGCATTGACCGTGACGCCCTTGCGAGCGACCTCGAGCGCCGCGGCCTTCGTGAAGCCGACGATCCCCGCCTTCGCCGCGGCGTAGTTCGCCTGGCCGAAGTTGCCGTGGAGACCGATCACCGAGCTGATGTTGACGATCCGGCCGTAGCCCTGGCGGACCATGTGCGGCAAGACCCGCGAGGTCAGATGGAAGACGCTGTTCAGGTTCGTCTGGAGAACGTCGTCCCACTCCTCGATCGACATTTTCGCAAGCGAGCGATCGCGGGTGATTCCGGCATTGTTGACGAGCACGTCGATCTTGCCGAAGGCCTCGACGACGCCGGCGACGGCAGGCTCGACCGCGGCGGGATCCTGGACGTCCAGGTGGAAGGCGAACGACTGGCCCCCGGCCTCGATGATCTCCGCGGCGACCCCTGCGGCGGCCTCCTTGTTATTGGCGTAGCCCACGGCGACGGAGGCGCCGTGCCGTCCGAGCTCCAACGCGATCGCCCGGCCGATGCCGCGCGAGGCGCCCGTGACCAGGCACGCCGTGCCGTTCAGATCAGCCATCGCAGAGCCCTCCTCGACCCGATGGAACCACGAGAGGTGGTCGGCGAACCGCCGGCCACCTCCCTGTCGACAGCCGCCGCCGGTCAGCGCTTGGTCGGCTCGGTCACCTTGGCGGCGGCCTTGACGGCGGTCTGCCAGCTATCGAGGGTCGCCTGCTGGGTCTGCTTCACGAGGGACGAGAACTGCTCGACCGCCTCGCGGTTGCCCTTCACGCCGAGGTCGAACAGGCCGAGGCCCGCATCGATCGCGGCATTCTGTGCGTCGAAGGCCGCCTTGAGGGCGCCCTCGCTCTGCGCCGACCAGGTCGCGAGCAGGTCGCGGCCGAGGGTGCTCGACTCGCCGACGTACGCACGCGCGGCTTCGATCGAGGCCTTCGCGCTCTCGGTGCCCGTGCGGGCGGCCAGTGCGGCGATGCGGCTCGCCTCGGTAACGGCGGCTGCCGCGGTCTCCGGCAGATCGTTCATCGTGGTGGACATGTTGGGGCTCCTTCGCTATGATCGAGTTGCCTGTAGTGGCGTGACAGCTCTAGGTGCAGTCTGCATATAGCTCAGACCATTGTCAAGCCTGGGGGGCCCGAATCAAGAACCGCAAAACGTCCGATGAGCATGCCTGACCACCACACGACCGACGGGAAGACGACGAAGACGACGAAGACGAGACGAGCCGCGCCCGATCCGGCGCCGGGCGGAAGCCGATCCCGGGATACCGATCCCGGCGCGGCCGCCCGACGGGCGACCCCCGGCCGGGATCCCGGCGAAGACGGTTCCGCGGAGTCGACCGAAGAGCGCGAACCGTGGCCGAGCTGGCCGCCACGCGACATCGTCGCGCCGTTCGTCCTGCTGTCGGTCTCGCTCCAACGAGCGCACGGGTACGTGATCGAGGACTACCTGCGCGCGCTCGGCCTGTTCGGGATCACGATGAGCACCCTGTACCGGACCCTCCGCCAGATGGAGAAGGACGGCTACGTAGAGTCGGCCTGGGAACCCGGCCCGACCGGTCCCGCGCGGCGCGTGTACACCATCACCGACGCGGGGCTGACGTGGCTCGACTCCTCGGCCTCGATGCTCAACGCCTATCGCGAGACAATCGACCGGTTCTTCGGTCTGTACGGAAACGGCCGGGGGCAACCCGGGGCCGGGTCCAGACCGGAGCCGGGCGAGAAGGAGCCAGAGCGATGACCAAGGCCGAAGAAGCGGGCCCGAAGACCGATCCGTTCGAGGTCTGGCGCCAGCTGTACGACGCCAACGAGCGGACCTGGAGCGCCGCCCTCGAGCAGGCGATGGGCAGCCAGGAGTTCGGCGATTCGAGCGGCAAGCTGCTCGAGACGATGCTCGCCGCCCAGAAGTCGGTACGTGACAACATGCGGACCTACCTCGAGACGATGAACGTGCCGACGCGCGAGGACATGGCACGGCTCGGCGAGCTCGTGATCGGGCTCGAGGAGAAGGTCGATCAGGTCCTCGATCGACTCGATGCCATCGAGGACGCCGTTCGCGCGATGCCGGCCAAGAAGGCCAAGCCCGCCACGGGCGCCCGATGACGACGACCCCCTGGCCGGAGTGGCCCGCCGCCGCCAACCTCTGGGCGTCGAACGATCGGGCGGTCGAGATGGCGCGGGTCATCCTCGGCTCGGCCGATGCTCCCGTCGGTCTCACCCCGAAGGAGCTGGTCTGGCGCAAGAACAAGGCCCGCCTCTACCGCTACGTCCGCGCCGAGCCCGCCACGCACGCCACGCCGATCTTCCTCGTGCTCCCGCTCATCAACCGGTCGTACATCCTCGATCTTCGCCCTGGCGCGAGCTTCGTCGAATTCCTGCTGAGCCAGGGCTTCGACGTCTTCCTCATCGACTGGGGCACCGCGGCCGACGAGGACCAGGGCCTCGACGTGACCGCCCTCGTCACGCGCTATCTGCCGCGCGCCGCGAAGGCGATCCAGCGAGCCAGTGGTGCGGACCAGATGACGGTCCTCGGGTACTGCATCGGCGGCACGCTGGCGACCTGCTTCGCGGCCCTCCATCCGGAGGTGACGCGGAACCTCGTCCTGCTGACCGCGCCGCTCGACTTTTCGGACGCCGGGCAGTTCGGCCGGATGACGGCCTCCGGCGTCTTTCCCATCGAGCAGCTGACCGCCACGTTCCCGGTCGTCCCCGGGCAGTTGCCCGACATCGGCACGAAGCTGCTCAACCCCCTGGCAAGCTATGTCGGCACGTATCGCCAGCTGTGGGACAAGCTGGGCACCGAGAACTTCGACGTTCGGGGCTGGCAGGCGATGTACCGCTGGGTGAACGAGAGCGTCCCCTTCGCCGGCGCGGCCTTCCGCCAGTGGATCGTCGAGTTCTACCGCGAGAATCGATTGGCGCTGGATGAGCTCGAGATGGATGGCCGGCCCGTCCGCCTGGCCGACATTCGCTGTCCGGTCCTCAACATCGCCGCCAGCCGGGACCAGATCGCGCCGCGCCCGACGACGAACATAGTCACGGAGCGCGTCGGTAGCGCCGACGCGTCAGAGATCCTCATCGAGGGCGGTCACGTCGGGATCGTCGTCGGCCGGACGGCCAGCCAGGACCTGTGGCCGAAGGTCGGCGCCTGGCTCAGCGCCCACGACTGACCCGGTCACCGGATCGCGGCCACCTGCTGGAGGTCGGCGGTCCCGCGGCGGCCCGACCCGCGAGCCGGCACGCCGACGCCCTCAGGATCCGGGAGCCGAGACGCGCTGATCCACTTGGCGATCCGCTCGGGAGCCTGGGGCCGGGCAAAGAGATAGCCCTGACCGTGGTCGCAGGTCGACCGCGCGACGAGGTCGCGTTGGGCGGAGCGTTCGATCCCCTCGGCGACGATCGTGAGACCGAGCGAGCGCCCGAGCTGGACAATCCCGCCGAACAGCGCTTCGCCCTCGGGCGTCTCGATCTCGTTGGTGAACTCCATGTCGATCTTCATGATGTCGATCGGGAACCGGCGCAGGTAGCTGAGCGACGAGTACCCGGTCCCGAAGTCGTCGATTGCCAACCTGACCCCCGTCCCCTTCAGCTGGCGCAGCATCGCCTCGGCGGCCGGTTCGGCGACCAGGACCGACTCGGTCACCTCGAGGATGAGCGACGAGGGATGGATGCCGGATTCAAGAACGGCCCGCCGCACGTGCTCGACGAGCCCGGCGTCCTGGAGCTGGGAACCTGAAACATTGACGGCGACGGCGAGCCCTGGCATCCACTCCTGCCACTCGCGCAGCTGGGCGGATGCCGTCGCGAGGACCCACGCGCCGACTTCGATGATGCCCCCCGTCTCCTCGGCGATCGGGATGAATGTGGCCGGATAGAGGAGCCCACGCTCCGGGTGCTGCCATCGGACCAGGGCCTCGACGGACGTGATGGCACCGGTCCCGAGATCGACGATCGGCTGATAATGGATGCGCAGCTCGTTACGGCCGGCCGCGCCGCGCAGATCGGCCCGCAGGCGAGCGTCGACGTCGGCCGCGTCACGCTCCGCGGCCTCGTACATGCGATAGCGGCCCTTGCCGGATTGCTTGGCTCGATACATCGCGAAGTCGGCATTCCGGATCAGGCCGTCTGCATCGAGGGCGGGGGACGTCATGGCGACGCCGACGCTCACCGATACGCGAACCGTCCGGTCCCGCGTGTCGATCGGCCGGTCGAACGCACGGATCACCCGCTCGGCGATCGAGCGGACCTTCCGTTGGTCGGTCATGTTCTCGACGAGAACGCCGAATTCATCGCCCGAGAGGCGCGCCACCGTATCGCCAGGCCGGAGCAGCTTCTGCAGCCGAGCGGCCACGCCGGCAAGGACCTGGTCACCGACTTCGTGCCCGTATCGGTCGTTGATAATCTTGAAATCGTCGATGTCGACGAACAGCAGCGCGGACCGCCGATCGTCCTCGCCGATCCGGACAGCGAGGGCGTGGCCGACACGGTCGCCGAACAACGCCCGATTGGGCAGCCCGGTGAGGTGGTCGTAGAACGCCTGATGGCGGATCTGCGCGTAGAGCCGGGCATTCTCGAACAGGATCCCGGCTTCGTTCGCCATGGTCTGGGCGATCGCGATCTGGCGATCATCGAGAACCTGGCCGGTCCGCGACAGCAGCTCGACCGTGCCCGTCGCCTGACCGTTGACGACCATCGGGATCTGGAACATCAGGCTTCCGCCGAGCTCGGCGAGGAAGCGAACCTCGCTGGCGTCCGCTGTCGCGTCCGCCGAGTCGATGATCGACACGTTCCGGGATGCCAGCACCTGGGCCGTTTCGGGGTACTCCTCGAGCGGATAGATGTCGCGGAGCAACACCCGCCGCTCCGCTGGGTAATAGCCGATCGTCCTGACCAGGTCCGCGGCCCGGTCCCACGAGTAGATGCCGCAGTCGTCGAACCCGACCGCGCTGGCCAGATGGCTGGCGATCAGATCGCCGAGGGCATGACTGTCGAGCACACCGGCGACGGCCCGGCCCATCGCGACGACCGCCTCCAACTCGCGGGTGCGGTCGGCGACCTCGGCGTAGAGCGCGCGCGTCGCGTGCTCGGAGATCCGCTCGGCCTCCCGCCGGGCCTCCCGCTCGCGCGCCAGACGCCGACGGAGGCGCTCGATCTCAGTGGTCAACGCGGATCTCGATCGTGCAGAGCTCGTCCCCGCGCAGCATGCAGCGGGGCTGGTCGATGGCGACGACCTGTCCGAACTGGATCGCGGCTCCCTCGATCAGTCCCTCGGCGAAGGCGCACAGACGGCGCGGCGACCCATACCGCATCGTGATCGTCCCGTCGCCGGCGGTCGCGAATCCGAATGTCGGAACGTCCGCGCCGGGATACAGCTTGCGAACCTCGGGATGGATGATGTCGTTGAGTGTGTCGAGGAACGAGCCGATGTCGGCATGGGGCAGGAAGAACCCTGGGTACGCGGCGGCAAGCGCCGGCATGGCCTCGCGTCCGAACCAGCGGATGATCGATTGGGGGGCCATTCCCGTCGCCGCCGAAGCGGCCTCGACGAGATCCGTCAGCTGCCGGTCCGGATAGCTGCCGAGCGAGGTGTACGCACCATCGAGGCCCGCGGCTTCGAGCAGATCGTCCCACGTGTTCTCGCCGTACTGCCGGGCCACGGCGTCTTCGAGCAGGTTGAAGACGATCCCTTTCATCGGAACGCGGTCGACGTCGGGCAGGCGTGCACGGCCCAATGATGGGTCTGTGGTGCCGATCGGCAACGACACCACGGTCCTGCCGCTACCGGGGGAATGGTCCCGTTCCGGAATGGGTCCAGATCGACCGACTGCCGCCGATTCGGCAGGAATGACGGGTCGCTCAGCGGGAGTCGGGCTCGCCCTCAACCGGATCGAGCGTCAACGCCGCCGAGTTGATGCAATAGCGAAGGCCGGTCGGGTTCGGGCCGTCGTCGAAGACGTGGCCGAGATGGCCGCCGCAGGTGGCGCACATCGCTTCGGTCCGGGTCATGAACAGCGACCGGTCGGTGGCGGTTTCGACCGCACCGGGATCGGCGGGAGCGAAGAAGCTCGGCCAGCCGGTCCCGGACTCGAACTTGGCATCCGAGGCGAAGAGCTCGGTCCCGCAACCGGCACACCGGTAGACGCCGGCGCGGTGCTCGTCCCAGAGCCGACCGCTGAACGGGCGTTCCGTGCCCTTCTCGCGGAGGACCCGATACTGCTCGGGGGTCAGGTCGGCACGCCATTCGGCGTCCGTTCTGGTGAACGCAGGAACGTGTTTCGTGTCACTCATGCGCAGATCATGGCATCGGACCGTGGCGAACGGATGACGGCAGGATTCAAACGGAGCCGCGCCTGGTCCGTCTCAAGTGCCGCCCAGCCTCAGCTTGCCTTCCGTGTTCCCGACGCGACCAACGTGTGGCTCTGCACTTCCGCGAGCGGACCTGCGAGGCGCTTGATCCGGATGTCCCGGAAGGCGACGTTGCCGGTATGGCACTGGATGCCGATGAACCCGGAGCTTTTCACCTCGCTCCCGGGACGGCCCCGAAAGATATCCGCGTTCTGGAAGGTCGTCGCTTTCCGGTCATTGAGCCGGACCGCGTACGTCTGACCGACGACCTCGATCTCGATCTCGTTCCAGCGGTTCGGGCTGAGGGTCTGGTCGTTCGTGTAGACCTGCTGTCCTGGCTGGTGCCCGGGCTCCGTGATCTTGTAGATCGCACCCGTTCGGTTGTAGAAATGGCCATCGGGCTCACCGAAGCGCGAGTCGCCGCGAGCCTCGTCGTCGATCTGGATCTCGAACCCGGTGTCGACCGCGACGAAGGCCCGATTGTCGTACGCGTAGCTCTTCGTGGGATCGGTCCGGTCGGGCACGTTCAACCGCGGATCCCGGAACCGCACGAAGACGCCGGAATTGTCGTTGCCTGGCCCCGTCGGGCGGGGCAGCAGGAACTTCAGTCGCAGGACGAAGTCGTCGAATTGCTCGGCGGCATAGAAGAGCAGCCCGATCGGACCCGAGGGCTCGGCGATCAGCGTGCCGTCGACGAGGGCGAACGCGCCCCCGCCGGCCTGCTGCCAACGGCGAAGGCTCGCCTCGGTTCCATCGAACAACGCGCTGAAGTCGCGGCCGAGCGCTGGGGCCGCCGGTCTCTTCACGAGATGGTCGGCCGTCCGCCGGGTGAGGGCGACGCCCGTCAGCATCGGGTTTGGCGAGCCGAGTGTCGGCAGGAGGCATGGCCCGACGGCATAGAGGTTGTCAGACTCCCAGAACCGGCCGAACTCGTCGGTGATGCCCCAGCTCGCAACGTCGCCGCCGGCATCGGGGTCCCCGCCCATCCAGAGCGTGCCGCCTTCGTGGTGAGTCGAACTCAATTTGTCGCGTCGAGCCTCGGGCGACGGCGGATGGCCGATCCAGCCCGCACCGGCGAGATACTCGATCGGGCCGCCGTTCGCGAACAAGAGGGCGACCTCCTCGGCGGCCGCGTCCATGACGTCCCATAGCTCGACGTCGCGGCTGCCGCGAGGATCCTGCACGTCGCGCGGCTCTGCTTCGATCCGGACGAGCGCTCTCGGGCGACCGAAGTCGAACGGTCCCTGAGGTCCGAGCGTATCGAGGATGATCCGGTTCTCTGGGTCGGCTGACCGACGATCGCCGGTCATCTCGCCGATGCCTCGCAGCGTCACGACGATCTTGTCGTCGGTAAGCTCGCGGAACCGATCGAGCTCGTCGATGTTGGGGATCTTCTTGAACAGCTCGGCTTCGGAATTCGTCTCGAGCTGGCCGACGCCGGATGCGGTGATCTGGAGATGGAAGTGGCCAGGACGCTCGGTCGGCGAACCACGGTGGATGCCCTTGACAAAGAGGGCGGAGACCTGGAGCTCCGGGTGCAGCGCCTTGTCGAGCGCCGCGCCGAAGTTGGCACGCGGGATCCGGATCGTCAGGTTCGAGCGCAGATGCGCCATCAGGTTGCGCCCGATGAGCCCGTGCGCATTCGGCAGCGTGTCGAGAGCGGTCCGCGTGTTCTCGATCGTGCCCTCGGCGAGGAAGACAAGCCCGCCGTCGGGCACCTCGATCGATGATGGGTCGGGGCTTGTCAAGGACTTGGCGATGACCCGGGTGATCCGTCGGCCGTCACGCTCGAGGCGGATGACATGGGTGTTGGGGACGACCATGAGCCGCTTGAAGACGTTCCGCGTCTCTGTGTCGGCGACCGCGGATTGTTCGGCCTCGGCCTGGGCGATCCGGGCCGCTCGGATGAGGAGCTGGGCCGCATTGAATTTGTTGAACGGGAAGAAGCCCGGACGTGGTGACGCCGACTGCACGGCGAGGGGCGCCTCGAGGTCAGTCTCCTTGGTCAGGGTGCCGCGCGCGCCGGTGAGGGTCGGCTCGGCGGCCAGGCGGCTGGCCAGCCCGGCATAGAGCACGCGGCGGAGCTCGTCGTGCAGCGCGCCGCTGACGAAGTCGTTCGTCTCGGCGGTCCCGATCTGTTCGGCTGCGTGGTCGAGGTAGGACAACGTCCGCCCGCCGCTCTGGACGACTGGGGTCGTCAGATCGCGGACGACCGACTCGGGCCAGGGCGGGACCGGCAATTCCGAGTCGATGAGATAGGGCGACCAGCCACCCCAGAACAGCGATCGCCCCCCGAGCGCATAGGCCAACCCTGGAAACTGCCGATTCCAGCTCCTCGGGCTGTCCGAGTTCCATGGCACGCCCCAGACTTCCGGTGCGTCGAAGCCTGGAGGCAGATTCTGGACGTGCTCCGTGAAGACCATCGGCCCAGCTTCGAGGACCAGGATCCGGTGGCTGCGGGTCGCATCGAGCCGGAGGAGGCGGGCGGCGAGGACGGATCCGAACGACCCGCCGCCGACGATGACGGCGTCGAACGGCCGTGCGTCCGGGTGGACTGTCCGGTCGGTGCTCCTGAGCGCCTCGTCGAGGCCGTTGCAAACGTATCTGCCGGGAACGTCTCGCGAGAAGTCGGTGAACGGAGTGGCTGCGGACGTGGCCATGGCAGAATCCCCCTGCGCGGCGAAGTCGCTCACCCTACCCGCGCGGTGTCATCGCAGCGTCGTGCTCGAGGGTCAGATCGTTTGCCATTGCTGGGCCGATCAGCTGCTTGCTCGGGTTACGCGCGAGCCGAGACGCCGCCGCGATGTCCCGCCGCTAACGTCCGACGCGTCCGCGGGAGGTGATGACGCGCGGCCGTCCCAATCCGGCCGCCTTGACCGCGCCGAGCCACTGGCGAGCCCGACCCGCTGACACGGGATGACCGGGGGCGTCCGGGAGGTTGCCGTGCGCGTGGTACTACCCGTGCGCAGGTCCGTGGCGGTGGCCGTCGCGGCAGCGTTGGTCGCGGGGGCGGTGTTCTTCGCCCTCACTGCTCAGGCGGGCGAGTCCCGAGCCGTGGGCGTCACGGGGACGGAGTCGTTCGTTCCGAACGCGAAGGTGATGGCCACTCTCCGCTTCGCGCCCGGGCCACTCGAGGTCCGGAGCGGCGAGACGGTGACCTGGTCTGACGAAACCGGCGACATCCACACGATCAGCGTGGTCGCCGGCGGCGATTTACCAACGACCATCGACGAGGTCTTTGCGTGCCCGGTCTGCGGGCCAATCCTCGCCGGTCATTTCGACTTCAGCACGAATCCCCCGACGCTCATCACCCCCATCCTCGGAGGCGGGGCCGACGGCACGGCAGGATTCGACGGTGCCGGCGACTCGAAGTTCTTGTTCCCGGGCGGGTCGACGAGCGCCAAGATCACGGCCGCGGCTGGATCGACGCTTCACTACCTGTGCGCGATTCACCCGTGGATGCAAGGGACCATCGACGTGCGGTGACCGCGCGAGGTCATCGGCTTCCTGGTGACCCGCAACGAGAGAGGTCGCCGATCCCCTTGCGGGATGGGCGACCTCCTTCCATGCCGCGACGGCCCGGCAACACACGTGGTGACGCATCAGACGGGGACCTCGGCGACGGCCCGTTGCTCCTCTGGGGCATCATTCGGGCGATGACCGAGCTGGGCGATCCCGCGGCAGCAGAAGCGACGTCCGTCCGCTTCGAGATCGAGGTCGCCGCGCCGCTCGAGCATGCGTTCCGCGTGTTCACCGAGGGCTTCGACTCGTGGTGGCCGCGCGACCATCACATCGGCCATGTGGACATGGCCGTCGCCATTCTCGAGCCGCGCGTCGGCGGTCGCTGGTACGAGCTCGGCGTCGATGGCAGCGAGTGCGAATGGGGCATGGTCCTCGCCTGGGATCCGCCACGGCACGTGGCGGTGTCCTGGCATCTGGACGGCGAGTTCCGCTTCGACGCGCGTCGTGAGCGTGCCAGCCGGGTCGACATTCGCTTCGAGCCGCGCGGTGCCGACAGGACGCAGGTCATCCTCGAACACTCCGGTCTCGATCGCCACGGCGAGACTTGGCCGCTGCTTCGGGACCGCATCTCCCGCGGCTGGCCGACGGACCTGCGGCTGCTCCGGGACGCCATCGAGGCCGGATGGACCCGAGCGACCACCGAAACGCCATCTGTCAGTTGACACTAACGTAGGTCACGGCTAACATTAAACCCGGCAGCCGATCGCGAAGGATCGGCCGAGACCGGAGGTGAATCATGGGCGCTCCAGTCGCGTACTTCGAGATCGTTTCGCCCAGGGCGGAGCGGGCCCGAGGCTTCTACACCGAGCTCTTCGGCTGGCAGACCGTCGACATCGGTGATCCCACGTACACGATGGTCGACACCGGGTCGGGCGACAGCGCAATCGGTGGCGGCATCGGCGAACCCCAGCGGGACACCGATCCGGGCGGTACGAAGATCTACATGCGGGTCGATGACCTGCAGACCTATCTGGATCGGGCCGAGAAGCTCGGCGGTCGGACGGTCGTTCCGCCCACGCCGCTGCCCGGCGACTTCGGGTCGTTCGCCGTCCTCGCCGACCCGGACGGACAGCTCGTGGGTCTCTGGGCCTGAGCCGACGGTGGACGGGATGGACGCGGTGCTGGCCGCGATCGCCGAACCGAACCGTCGCGCGATCCTGCAACTCGTCGGGCAGCGCGAGATGGCGGCCGGCGAGATCGCCGCGCAATTCGCCGTGACGCGACCCGCGGTGTCCCAGCACCTGTCCGTCCTCAAGAGCGTCGGATTGCTCGCCGAGCGACGCGAGGGGACGCGACGCCTCTACCGGCTGCGGCCCGAAGGCCTGGCCGACCTGCGCGGGTTCCTCGCGGAGCTCTGGCCGGACGCCCTCCAGCGGTTCAAGGTGGCCGCCGAGGCGACGGCCCCAGCCGCCGTCGAGTCGTCGGCGCTGCCGCGGGAGCCGATCCTGCGATCCTCGGATCGCAGACCGGCCCAGCGACCGTAGGCGCCCGAACCAGGGTGTTAGGGTCATGCGATCAGCGCGACGTGGCGCGGTCGCGGGATTGGCCGGTGACTCCAACAGGCGGTGGGGCCGTGTCGAACGCTGGCTCGGGCGAGCCGCTGCAGGACGTTGTCGACAGCCTGCGGCATGAGATCGCGGAGCTTCGCCGATCCCGGACGCGTCTGGTCGAGGCCGCGGACGCAGATCGTCGCGCGATCGAGCGCACCCTCCACGATCGCGTTCTCCAGAACCTCGTTGCGCTCGCCGTCGATGTCCGACGACTGGCCGGGCTGATGGAGGGCCAGCCGGCCGCAGTCACGGCCCTGCTCGACGACGTGGCCGGGAACATTCGAGAAACGCTGGCCGAAACGACGGCGCTGGCACAGACGGTCTATCCGCCGCTGCTCGAAGGGCGCGGGTTGGCCACGTCCCTAAGATTGGCGGCGGAGAGCGCCGGCGTGACCGTCCTGGTCGACGTTCCGGCGGGTGCGAACTTCGCGCCGGAGATCAGCGCCGCCGTGTACTGGTCCTGCGTCGAGGCGCTGGGATCTGCGTTACCGGGGTCTCAGGCAACGGTCGGCGTGCTGGTAGGCGACGGTGCCGTGACCTTCGAGGTCGCGGTCGACGGTCACCATCCGCATGAACGCATCGACCGTTTGCGCGATCGCGTCGAGGCGCTCGATGGCCGCCTCACCGTCGACGAGGGGCGGGGCCTCGGTTCACGCATTCACGGTTGGCTGCCGTTGTCGCGATAGTCCCGATCGCTCTCGGCGAGGTACAGGATGACCGCCTTGACGCGCTTGTGAACCGCTGGCTCCCACGTCAGCCCGAGCTTCATGAAGATCGAATGGATGACCTTCTCTACGGACCGTTCGGTCACGACGAGGTCCTCGCCGATCGACGCGTTGTTCTTGCCCTCGGCCATCTTTCGCAGGACGTCGTGTTCCCGAGCGGTCAGCTCGTTCAGCGGGGACGTCCTCGCACGTGCCCGATCTGCCACCAGGCCCTCCACGACCTTCGGGTCGATCAGCGAGCCGCCTTCCGAGACCGCCCGAATCGCTGCGACCAGCTGGTCGGGGTCGTGCACATGCTCTTTCAGAACATAGGCGCGGCCAGCGCTTCCGGTGTCCAGCAGCGCAAGCGCGTAACCGGGGTTCGCGTACTGGCTCAGGACGACAACGCCCAGGCTCGGCTTCGTCTCCCGAAATCGCCTCGCGGCCTGGATTCCCTCGTCCGAGTGACCTGGCGGCATGCGGACATCGGTGACGACCACGTCCGGGGCCTCTCGGTCGACGGCTTCCAGCAACGAGTCGAGGTCTCCGCAGACCGCGGCGACCTCGAACCCGGGCTTCGCCTCGAGCAGGCCCCGGATGCCTTCGCGGACGAGGTAGTGATCCTCCGCGAGCACGAGCCGGATCGGCATGGGCCGAGAATACGCCGGTGATGTCGGATCTCCCGCTCGTTCTGATCGTGGACGACAACGAGAGGAATCGGAAGCTCGCCCGCGATGTGCTCCGTTTGGCCCGGTTTCGGACGCTCGAGGCCGCGACCGCTTCAGAGGGGATCGCGCTCGCGTCCGAGCATCAGCCGAGCGTCATCCTGATGGACATGCGGCTTCCGGACCTGGACGGCACGGAAGCCGCGCGGTTGCTCCGGGCCGGGCCGCGAACGTCCCACATGCCGATCGTTGCACTGACTGCTCTGCCACTCGATTCCGGCGACGACTGGTTGTCCGACGCCGGATTTGCCGGCTACATCGTCAAGCCCATCGACATCGATGAATTCCCGAATGTGGTTCGACGATTCTGCACGCGCGGCTCCCGATGACGATCCGGGGTGCCAGCATCCCCGTCAGACGCAGGCAGGCACGGTTGGCGCTTGATCGACGCCCTCGTACGTTGGCCGAAGAGCGGATCGAGACCGTCCGCCGCCACGTCGAGGAGCCAGTCCAATGTCCAACCGAATCGTTCTTGCGATGGCGATGGCGTTGGTCGCCGTTGCGGCCTTTGCCAACGTCGCGCTCGGAACCCCAGGCGTCGGAGTGATGACCACGCCCATCGCGACCGGCATCCTCAGCCCCGTCAACCTCAACGTCAAGACCGGCGACTGGAAAATCGATCTTCGAACGAAGGGCGACTCCGACGTCATCGTGACCGAGAGCCGCCTCGCTCCGGGCGGCTCCTTCGGGTGGCACAGCCATCCTGGGCCGAGCTTCAGCATCGTGAAGTCCGGCACGCTGTCCTTCTACCGAGGCGACGACCCGACGTGTACTCCCGAGATCTACCACGCCGGCGACGTGCTCATCGACCCTGGCAACGTCGTCCACCTTGGACGGAACGAGGGGTCAGTCGACCTCGTGCTCACCGTGACTCGCCTGGTCCCGCACGGCGCGGCCTCTCGCATCGACGAACCCAATCCCGGCAACTGCCCCTTCTAGCCGGCTCCGCTGAAATTGCTCGTCGGCCGCCGGCGTCCCGCCGGCGGCCGAGGTGTTCAAAGCAAGCAGATGTCCGACCGCTCGGCATTGGTCACGAGTGAGAAGATCCACCTCGACTCGCGAGTGCCGGTTCAGCCATCGGCCTTTCGCATCTCTGGCCGGGCGAGAGGCCAGGAAGGTAGCTATCGATGAAGGCTGGGCCATTTCGACTGGCGCTCGTCGGCGGGATCACGCTCGCGAGTCTGCTGGGCGTCGGTTTCTTCTGGATCAGCGGCAGCCCAACCCGCCCGGCCATCCCGCGGGTCGCGTTGATGCATGTCGGAACGGACCATGTGCCGCCCTCCCTGGGCACGCTCGTCGGACGACTGGCCGACCTGGGATGGATCGACGGCTCGCACGAGGAGCTCGTAGCGCATCTCGTCAAGGACGGGCATGTCCAGGGTCCAAGGATCGAGCTGATCTGGCGCAACCTCGAACCGGCCGAGGTCAAGGACCAGGCCGAGGCCTATGTTCGGCAGCAGGTCGCCGTCATCGTGGCGTTCGAGGACAAGTCCATCGCCGCTGCCCAGCTTGCGACGGCGCGGATGGAACACCCGATTCCGGTCGTGTTCCTGCATCCGTCCGATCCGGTCCGGGATGGCCTCGTCGAGAGCCTGTCCCACCCCGGCGGGAACCTGACGGGGGTGTTCGGCGCGCGGGATCCCGTCGTCAGACAGCTCGAGCTGTATCAGCAGATCATGCCCGGCCTACGGCGGCTGCTGACGCTCGTCGACCCGACGGACCCGGCCACGCCGGACCTGCTGACGGAAGCAGAGGATGCGGCAGGACGGCTCGGGATCGCGTTGGTCACCCGCGATGCTTCAACGGCAGCGGACCTCGAGCGCGCCTTTCGCTCGCTGGCTCCCGGTGACGTCGACGGCGCATTCCTGCTGTCGCCGAGCCTTCGACTGAACTTCTCGAAGCGGGCGATCGAGCTGGCAGCGGAAGCCAACCTGCCGGTGCAGGCCCACCGGAAGGAATGGGTCCAGCAGGGCGCCCTCTTCTCGTTGGGCGTCGACGTTGGACCCGTCGGGGACGCCGGCGCGCGGTACGTTGACAGCATCCTCCGGGGCACGGCACCTGCCGACCTACCTGTCGAGGAGATTCCGAAGGTTGAGTTCGCGATCAATCTCGGCCGGGCCCGCGAGCTCGGGATCGAGGTACCAGCGGACGTGATCACGCGCGCCGACGTGGTGTATCGATAGGCGAATCTCAAGCTGGAGGCACACACCATGGCGGTGCCCCCTCGGTTGCATCACCGCCTGATCTGGAAGTACACGTCGGTCGTCGTGCTGCTCGTCGCCGCGGCGATCGTGTCGGTCGGCGTCACCGAGCTCTACTTCTCGTACGAAGACAGCAAGCTGGCGGTGACCGGCGCGGAGGCGGACAAGGCCTCGTCTGCCGCCGTTTCGATCGATCAGTTCATTCGGGAGATCCTCGACGACCTCGACAGTGTGGCGCGGTCACCGGCCCACCCTGACCCGCTCGAGAGAGTCCAGGATCTTCGTCGGCTCCTCCAGCGCCAGAAGCTGCTCAGTGAGGTGATGTACCTGGACTCGCGGGGGCAAGACTGCGCGCATGCCTATTCCTTCGAGATCAACAAGCTCGATACCTGGACCTGCGTGACCGACGACTCCCAGAGCCAGGCGTTCCTTCGGACGAAGGCCGAGCAGCGGTACTTCGGCGATGTCACCTTCGACGCTCGCGATGCCCGGCCCCACATGACGATCGCCGTGGCCGAGCCTGCCCCCGGTGAAGGGGTGATCGTGAGCGACGTCGACCTGCGGACCGTGGTGGACGCGATCAACCGGGCGCGGATCGGGGAGGCGGGCTATGCGTACGCGATCAACTCAAGCGGAGAGCTGATCGCCCATCCGGACAAGAACCTCGTTCTCAAGCACACAAGCCTCGCCGCGCTTCCACAGGTGAATGCCGCCTTGACCAACGCCTCGACGGTTCGGGCTGACGTGGTGACCACCGGACGAGACCCGGACGGAAGAGAAGTGCTAAGCGCGTTTCAACGCGTCGACCCGCCCGGGTGGTGGGTCTTCGTCGAGGAGCCCCTCACCGTCGCATTCGCGCCGATCGAGGGGGCGATCTGGCGAACGGCGTTGCTGCTCGTGGTGTTTCTCCTGGCGGCCGCCGCGACGAGCGTGCTTCTCGCGCGCAATCTCGTCCGGCCCATCGAGTCCATCCAGGTCGCCGCGGCGAAGATCGGTGCCGGTGCGCTCGATCAACGGATCGACATTGCAAGCCAGGACGAGCTCGGCGCGCTGGCCGATGAATTCAACCGGATGGCGGCTCGGCTTCAGGCGTCGTATGTCGGGCTCGAGCAGGAGGTCCACGAGCGGACCAGTGAGCTCGCAAGCGCACTCGGCAGGCTGGACGAGAAGACGCGCGAGCTGGAAGCCGCAAGCAATCACAAGTCGGAGTTCCTGGCGAACATGTCGCACGAGCTGCGGACTCCGCTGAACGCGATCAGCGGCTTTTCGCAGGTATTGCGAAAGCAGCTCCTCGGCGAGATCAACGAGAAGCAGGCCGAGTACCTCGACGACATTCTTGCCTCGGCTCGGCATCTGCTGTCGCTCATCGACGACGTGCTCGACCTCGCGAAGGTCGAGGCAGGCCAGATCGAGCTCGACGTCATGCCGTTCTCGCTGCTCGACGCGCTCGAGCGCGGGGTGGTGATCGTCCGCGAGCGAGCGACCAGGGGAGCGGTTCGGGTCTCGCTCTCGTCGGACCCCGGCGTCGACACGGTCATCGGCGACGAGCGCCGGATCAGGCAGGTGGTCTTCAACCTGCTCTCGAACGCGGTCAAGTTCGCCCCGGCGGGCAGCACGGTCGACATCGCTGCGGCGCGTGTCGATGGCGAGGTGCGCGTTTCGGTGAGCGACAGCGGGCCGGGCATCGCTCCCGAGGATCAGGCGCGAATCTTCGAGGAGTTCCAACAGGCCGCGGCTGGCAGAGAACAGCGCGAAGGGACCGGCCTCGGACTGGCGCTTTCAAGGCGCCTCGTCGAACTGCATGGCGGCCACATCTGGGTCGACAGCGAGGTTGGCAAAGGAAGCACGTTCGTGTTCACGCTGCCCGCACGGTCAAGCGAGCAATGATCGGCGCGCTGATCCTCGTGGTCGAGGACAACGAGAAGAACATGAAGCTGTTTCGGGATGTGCTTCGAGCGACCGGCTATCGAACGCTCGAGGCATTGACCGGTGCGCAGGCCGTGATGCTCGCGGTCACGTATCGACCGACGCTCGTGCTGATGGACGTTCGGTTGCCGGACATGTCCGGGGTGGAGGCGCTGAGCCGTCTGCGCATGGATGACCAGACCGATCCCATCCCGGTGGTCGCCGTGACCGCCCAGGCGATGAAGGGAGATCGCGAACGGTTCATCGAGGCGGGATTTGACGGCTATCTCTCGAAGCCGGTCGATATCGATGAGCTCCTCGCGATCATCGAGCAGCACACCGGCAGGCGGCGTGCGTAACCTCTCCCCGCGTTCGGGCTCGCGGTCCGCGCAGAGAACGTGCCGAGTCGGCTCCGACCACCATGACGGCCGTCATGTCAGGCCTCGGGCGTCGAGCACCCGACCCCAGTGGAACACCCGGACGGCGACCAGGACGCCAAAGGCAGCGATGACCAGGATCGCGGCGGCGGCGACCGACGCATCGAGCTCGCCGCCCTGGAACTCGCCGTAGACCACCAGTGGCAGCGTCTGGGTCCGACCCTCGACGTTGCCCGCGAACATGATCGTGGCCCCGAACTCACCGAGCGAGCGAGCCCAGGTCATGACCAGTCCTGCTGCCAGGGCGGCACTCGCCAGGGGCACCGTGACGGCTCGGAAGAGCTGGCGCTCCGAGGCGCCATCGACCCGGGCGGCATCCTCGAGGTCGCGATCAACGCCGGCGATCCCGGTCCGGGCGGACCGGATGAAGAAGGGCGCCGACACGAACGTCTGGGCCAGGATCACGGCGATCGTCGTGAACGGGATCGAGTAGCCGAGGATGTCGAGCGGCGCCGCGAGCAGGCCCCGCCGCCCGAAGACCAACAGGAGGGCGAGCCCCGCGACCGACGGCGGCAGGACGATCGGGAGATCGACGACTGCCTCGAGCCAGCCCTTGCCGCGGAACCCGCGGCGAGCGAGGACGTAGGCGAGCGGAAGGCCGAGCGTCACGGTGATCACGAGGCTGATCGCCGTCGTGACCAGGCTCAGTGACAACGCGTCGAGGACGACGCGCGAGGCGATCGCGGTCGCCAGCGATCCATCGAGGACGGCGCGCCCGACGAGGGTGACGATCGGCAGCCCCAGGAACAGGGCGAACAGCGCGGCGACCGCGGCGATCGAGCGTTCCCCCCAGCCGCTCGATCGCCGCATGCCCGACCGCGGGCGGGCCGCCGCAGCCGGTGGCCCGGCGGCGTCCTCTCTCACGAGTGCGGCGGTAAGAACCCGAAGGCGCCCAGGATCGCCTGGCCACCCGGTCCGGCGAACCAGGTCAGGAACGCCTCGGCCGCGTCGGCGTTCCTGGAGGCCTTCACGACGACCCCGGCATACGTCGCCGGGACGTTGGCCGTGTCCGGGACATCGACCGTGATCACCTCGGACGACGCCTTGGCGTCCGTCACGTAGACGATGCCGGCGTCGCCCTCGCCAAGCTCGATCTTGGCGACGATCGCCTTCACGTTGTCCTCCCTGGAGGCGATATTGGCGGCATACCTGGCCGGGAAGTCGGCCGGGTAGCCGGGCTCCCGGGCAAGGTTGGCAACGAGCTGGGTCGCGTACTTCGTGATCGGCACCGCGTCGCCGGCGGCAATGACCCGAACGCCGCTCTTCGCCAGGTCGGCGGGCGTCGTGATCCCGGCGGGGTTGGCGATCGGGACGATGATCGTCAGCTTGTTGGCGGCGAACGTGACGGCGGCGCCCGCGGCCAGACCCTTGTCGACGAGCTTCTTCGGGTTCGTCGTGTCGGCCGACAGGAAGACGTCGGCCGGGGCGCCTTGCTCGATCTGCGTCTCGAGCGTGGCCGACGAGTCGGTCGAGATCGTCAGCTTCGTTCCCGGATTCGCCGTCTCGTACGCCGTCTTGATCTTGTCGAGGACGCCGCTCAGGGATGCGGCCCCGTAGATCGTGAGGGCCGCGGCTGCCGATGAGGGCGTGCCTGAGGACGCTGTCGCTGGAGCGGTACTTGCAGCTTGAGACGCCCCGCCGCCCGAGCATGCCGCCACGACGAACAGCGCCGCGGTGGTCAGGGCTGCGGTCCGGGACATCCCGCTCGGAGCTCCTCCGATCCCGGCAGCCGGTCGGGCTCTCATTTCCATCATACCGTGGAGTATCGACCAGATTCGGCGCGTGTGTCTAGAAGTTAGGGAACCCGAACCCAGAGTCATGATCCGGACCAGGAATTGCTCCGCGGCGCGGAAACAGGGCGGTCGTCCTGACGCTCCCGACGGGAGTCGAGCGTGCCTGCCATCAGGATTCGGATCCCGATCGATCGATCTGGAGCCGTGAACGCGTCCTCGCGCTAAGGTGACCGCGGTCGGCGTCCGATCAGCGGATGCGATCCCACACCCCTCCGGAGGTGCCCCCTGCGCATCCTCGTGGTCGAGGACGAGCCCGCGATCGCCGACGCCGTCCGAAGCGGTCTCATCGGCGACGGGCACGCCCTCGACGTCGTCGGCAATGGCAGCCTGGCGCTGGAATGGGCCGCCGCCTATCCCTACGAGCTCGTCGTCCTCGACGTGGTCCTGCCGGGCCTCGGCGGCTTCGACGTCTGCGGGACGCTCCGCGAGCGAGGCTTCAACGCCCCGATCCTCATGTTGACGGCACGCGACGACGTCGCCGACCGGGTGGAGGGACTGGATCGAGGTGCCGACGACTACCTGGCCAAGCCGTTCGCGATGGCCGAGCTCCGGGCGCGCGTCCGGGCGCTCCAGCGGCGTCGCGTCGACCAGCGGGCACCGTTGATCGTTATCCACGACCTGGAGCTCGATCCGTCAACGCTCGGCGTCCGACGGGGCGGCCGGGCGATCCGGCTGACCGCCCGCGAGTTCGCCCTGCTCGAGCTCCTGGCACGACATCCGGGCCAGGTCTTCGGCCAGCAGCGCCTCATCGACGCGCTCTGGGGCGCCGATTTTGCGGCGGGATCGAACATCGTGGAGGTCTACATCCGGAGCCTTCGGCGGAAGGTCGACGGCGGCCGCCGGGACGGGCTCATCGAGACGGTCCGCGGGTCCGGCTATCGGCTCCGGGCCGCGGCGGTCGACTGATGTTCCGGCGGGCGCGCTGGCGCCTCACGCTCCTCTACATCACCCTGTTCGCGATCGCCCTGGGCGTGTTCGTTGCCGTCTTCTACGTCGGCTTCGCGACGGTCATGGCGCCCGACTTCGATATCGACCCGGAGTTGACGAACGCCCAAGCCGCGGACGCCGCCTACCAGGCGACGATCGAACGGATCGCCCTGGCCCTGGCGGTCGCGTATGTGATCGCGGTGGCCCTGGTCAGCGTCGTGGCGTGGGTCCTCGCGTCGCGGACGCTCCGGCCCATCCGCGAGGCCCACCTGCGACAGAGGCGGTTCGTTGCCGACGCGTCGCATGAGATCCGGACGCCCCTGGCCGCGATCCGGGCGACCGCCGAGGAATCGGCGGGCCCGGATGCCTCACCCGCGGACATCCGGGCGGCCCTCAGCCGGATCGCCGACTCGGCGGATGGCCTGTCGCGTCTCACGAACGACCTCCTCCTGCTGGCGCGATCGGACGAGGGCCTCAGAGATCGGCGGGTGGACCCGGTGGATCTCTCGGTCCTCACCGCCGAGGCGCTCGAGGAGCTGGCCGACGCCAATGGGCTGCCTGTCCGGCCGGAGGTCCGGCTCGTCGCGGACCTGCTCGTCGGTGCCGACGCGGACGAGATCCGGCGAGTCCTCATCAACCTCGTCGACAACGCCATCCGCTATGGCGGCGAATCGGGCCGCGTCACGGTGGCCACGTCCGGCACGGAGCGGGAGGCGATCGTCGAGGTCCAGGACGCGGGGCCGGGGATCGCCGAGGCGGACCTCGCCCAGATCTTCGAGCCGTTCTACCGCGTCCGGGCCGACGCGGGCACACCGGACGGGAGCGGTCTCGGGCTGGCGATCGCCCGAAGCCTCGTCGAACGCAACGGCGGGCGCCTGACGGTCGCCAGCCAGCCGGGCATCGGGTCGGCGTTCCGGCTGGTCCTCCCTCGGTTCAGGTGACGTTCAGGTTCGGCTGGCATAACTGGCCGCGCCATGCAGAACACGTCGACCTCGACCCATCTTCCGCACGTCCGCCGGTGGCTCGTCACGATCGCCGTCTGCGTCTCGGTCGGCGGTTGCGCCGGCTCCGGCGCCTCCGCGTCGCCGACCGAGTCAGGTCCAGCAGCCGGCTCGCCTTCGTCGGCCGCTGCGTCGGAGGCGCCAACGACCAGCCTCAGCCCGACAGAGTCGCCCACGCCGTCGGGTCCTGACGAGTCGCAGGCACCCGACATCGGCGGTGGCACGACCTACGGCGACGTCCCGGACAACGCGGTCTTCCTTCGCTATCAACAGTCCAGCCTCGGGTTCTCGATCCAGTACGTCGAGGGCTGGCAGGTCCGGACCCAGCCGAACGGGGTCGTCATCAACGACAAGGACAGCAGCGAGACCGTGGCCGTCGTCCCGCCGGTGACCGACGTGGCGTCCTATGTCAGCTCGACGGATCTGCCCTCGCTCCAGGGCCAGGCCGGGTTCAAGCTCGTCAAGCAGAACACGGTCAAGGTCGGCAGCACGACATACGAGCACCTCGTTTACCACATCGTGTCGCCGGCCGATCCGGTGACTGGCAAGCAGATCCCATCGACGGCCGATCGGTACTACGTCCCCGGGCCGGCCCACCTTGCGATCGTCACGCTGTCGACCCCGGATGGCGTCGACAACGTGGACGCGTTCCGGCAGATGATCGAGAGCTTCCGTTGGGCGTGACCGCCGTGGCGATCACGGGCCGGCCCGCCCCTTCGGCGGAACGCCGGACGTCGGGTCGGGGCGACGAGCCGGCGATCCGGCTGACCAACGTGATCAAGGTCTACCGTGAGACCGACGTCGAGACGATCGCCCTCCGGGGGATCGACCTGGAGATCCCGCACGGCCAGTTCGTCGCCGTCATGGGCCGCTCCGGCTCTGGCAAGTCGACGCTCCTCCACGTGGTCGCGGGGTCGGATCGCCCAACCGCCGGTCAAGTCGTCGTGGACGGGCTCGAGCTATCGCGGGCCGAGGAGGCCGAACGGGCGCGCCTGCGTGGTTCACGGCTCGGGATCGTCTTCCAGAGCCAGAATCTGGTGCCGTTCCTTGACCTCGAGGAGAACGTCCTCCTGGCGGCTCGGCTCGCCGGCCGTCCGCTCGACCGTGCCATGGCCGCGGCTGTGCTCGGCCGCGTCGGGCTCGGCGACCGACGACATCACCGGCCCGACCGGCTGTCGGGTGGGGAGCAGCAGCGGGCCGCCCTGGCCACCGTCGTCGCCACCCATCCGACCGTGCTCCTCGCCGACGAGATCACCGGCGAGCTCGACTCCGAGACGGCCGGCGCCGTTCTCGATCTCGTGACCGAGTTGCACGCCGCCGACTCGCTGACGATCATCCTCGCGACCCACGATCCCGAGGTCGCGTCGCGAGCCGACCGGATCGTCGAGTTGGGCGACGGGCGGGTCATCGCCGACCATCCGGCTCGATGACGGTCATCTCCTGCCGGAACGTCACGCGACGATACGCTCGGCCCGGCCTCCCGCCACTCGTCGCCGTCGACCGCGCCGACCTCGATGTGGGAGCCGCGGAGTTCGTCGCCGTCGAAGGTCCGTCCGGCTCCGGCAAGACCACGCTGCTCGGGCTACTGGCCGGCTTGGAGCTGCCGGACGAGGGCGACGTCGAGGTCCTCGGCCACGATCTGCGCCGACTCTCCGCGACCGAGCGGGCGCGCCTCCGCCAGCGGCGGGTCGGCATCGTGTTCCAGTCATTCGGACTCATCGCGTCGTTGCGCGCCGGCGAGAACGTCGCCCTGCCCCTCGCCCTGGCCGGCGTCCCGGAGCCCGTCCGTCGCGACCGAGCCAGCAGGGCGCTGGCGGACGTCGGGCTCGATCACGCGTTCGGCGCTCGCGTCGACGAGCTCTCGGGTGGGGAACGACAGCGCGTCGGGGTTGCGCGGGCGCTGGCCGCCGAGCCCGCGCTCATCCTCGCCGACGAGCCGACCGGCAGCCTCGACACGGACAACGGCCGGCTCGTCCTGGACCTCTTGCACGACGCCGTCCGCCGGCGGCGAATCGCCCTCGTTCTCGTGACCCACGACCCGCTCAGTGCCGGGCGGGCGGATCGGCGCTACCGGATCCGGGACGGCCAGCTCCGTCCCGACGGCGCGGCATGATCCTGATCCGGCACGCGATCCGGCTCGTCGTCCGCGAGCCCCGGCGGTCCCTCGCGGCCGTCGTCGGCGTCGCGATTGCCGCGGCTCTCGTCACGAGCATCGTCCTGTTCGGGATCGCTTCCGGAGCCACGATCACCCGTCGCGCTCTGGCCGGCCTGCCGGTGGACGCCCAGGTCGAGCTGGCCGCGTCGACCGATCCGGAAACGGCGCTTCCGATCGTCGAGGCCGATCCGGCGGTCCGGACGGCGATTCCGGTCGATCTCGCCGCGTTCGACAGCGCGGCCGCCGACAAGGCCGGGACAGCGACGCAGACGAGCGCCGGCGTTCTGGTAGGGATCGATCCCGGCTATTCCGCCGCGACGGGCCTGTTCGCGCAGTCGTCGGGCTCGGTCAGCCCCGGGTCGGTCGCAATCAGCCGCGATCTCGCGTCGAACCTGGGCGTGGTTCCCGGCGACGACGTGACATTTACGCTCCCGGGCGGCGCCACGGCGAAGCTTCACGTGTCGGGCATCGTCGCCATCGATGGGGCCGACCTGATCCTCGGACCCGTGGACCCGACTCACCGCGCCGCCGGCGCCAACCCGCCGACCAACGTCGCGGTGATGGCTCGAGCGGACCTTGAGACAAGGATCCTGCCGATGATCCCGTCCGGTGCGACCGCGGCCGGCGCCGACGCCGGCTCGACCGCCGCGCCGGGCGCGTCCGCCGGGGCGGGGTCCGCTGGAGCCGCCCAGGCCGCCGGCCCCGTTGCCTCGCCAGAACCGGCCGTCCGTCGGGAGCTCCATGTCCAGCTCGACCACGCCCAGCTTCCGGGGGACCCGGTCGCGGCTCAGCAGTGGCTCGACACGATCCGGCGCCGCCTGGAGCGGCAGGCCGCCGGCGCGTTCACGGTCGTCGACGATGCGAGCGCCTCGCTCGAGCCGCTCGCGGCCGACCTCGCCTGGGGCCAGATCCTGTTCATCTTCCTCGCCCTGCCCGGCATCGGTCTGGCTCTCGCCCTGTCGCGGCTGGCCGCCGATGCGACCGCCGACACGACGCGCCGGCACGTTGCGCTCCTGCGCGCGCGCGGCGCGACCCCACGGGACCTCCGGGTCGTCTTCGTCGGCGCGACGATTGCCACCGCCCTGATCGGGTCGCTCGTCGGCACCGCCGTCGGGTCGGTGGTTGGGCTGGCGCTCTTTTCGTCGCAGCTCGGCAATGCCGGCTTCGGCCAGAGTGTCCTGCGCGCGGGCATCGTGGCAGTCGGCCTCACAACCGTGCTGGCCAGCCTGGCCGCGATCCTCCCGCTACGCGAGCAGCTCCAGGGCGAGGTCAGCGGCGGCCGGCAGGAGCTCCAGCGCGCCCGACCGGCCCTCTGGCAACGGCTGTACCTCGATGTGCTGGCCGTCGTCGTCGGCGCCGCCGTGTTCGTGATCGCCGGTGGCAGCGTTCATCCTGTCCTCGACCCCGAGGGCAACCCCACTGTGACCCTCGCCCTCACCTCGTTCGTCGCGCCCCTTCTGTTCTGGCTCGGTGGGACGCTCCTCCTCCTGCGGCTCATCGGGTCCGTGACGGGACGGACGGATCGGCTTGGGATGGCGCTGGGTCGGCTCCTCGGGCCGGGCGGCGAGCTGGCGGCACGCTCGCTCGCCGCCCGGTCCGTGGCGGTCTCGCGGGCGATCGTCGTCCTCGCGCTGGCCGTCAGCTTCGCGACGAGCGTCCTTGTCTTCGATGCGACGTATCGCCAGCAGCAGCGGGTCGACGCCGAGCTGACCCTCGGGGCGGATCTCAAAGCGGTGCCGACCGCGCCGGCGACGGCGGACGCGGCGCGGAACACCCTCGGGACCGGAATTCGTGCGGCCACGCCGTTCGTCGACCGTGTCGTATATGTCGGGCCGGAGGCCCAGGACCTCCTGGCGATCGACCCAGCGACCCTCGCCGCGGTCGCTCCCCTGTCCGACTCGTTCTTCCAGGGTGTGACGGCGGGCGCCGCTCTGTCAGCGCTTCGCGGACAGCCGGACGGCATCCTCGTCTCCGCCGAAACGGCGAAGGACTACAGCATCGTGGCCGGCGACAGGATCCGGATCCGCGTCCCGGACGCCGCCGGAAACCTCAAGACCGTCGACTTCCACATGATCGGGGTCGCACTCGAGTTCCCCACGGCGCCGAAGGACGCGTTCCTTGTCGCGAACCTGTCGTTCGTCGCGGCGCAGACCGGGAACGACCGGATCTCGTTCGTCCTCGCTCGGGCGGATGGCGACGTTGGCGATTCCTCGCGGCGCACCAGCGCGCGCCTCGGCCAGGGTTGGCAGGTCCAGGACCTCGGGACGACGACCGCGCGGCTGGCGAACAGCATCACCTCGGTCGACCTGGCGGCGCTCGTCCTCATCGATCTCGGGTTCGCCATCCTGATCGCGGCCGTCGGAGCCACGCTCTTTCTGCTCGCGGGCCTCGCCGAGCGGCGGCGCGAGCTGGCGACCCTCATCGCGATCGGAGCAGAGCCGGGCCAGGTCCGTCGCTCGATCACCGGCGAGACCCTGGTCATCGGGCTTGCCGGGATCGGGAGCGGGCTCGTCCTGGGCGGGCTCGTCGCCTTGGCCCTCCTCCAGATCCTGGCCGGGGTCTTCGATCCGCCGGCCGATGCCCCGGCCGTTCCCTTCGCCGGGATCGCGGCCGCGGTCGCGTGCGTCGGGCTGGCCCTCGCGATCGCGTTCGGCATCGCCGATCGGGGGATCGCACGGCTGGGCGTCGTCTCCGCGCTGCGCGAGCGATGAACCGTCGGCGGGCGCCGATGGCGCGTCGCCGGACGGCCGCCGTTCGCCCGCCCGCCCGCCCGTGGGTCCTGGTCGCGACCGCGGTCGCCGCGCTCGCGCTCCTGACGATCGGCCGAGCACCCGCCTCGCCGGACCCTTCGAGCGGGCCGTTGCCGGCGTCGTCCAACGGCGCCGCAACGGCCGGCGACCCGTCGGACGGCTCGGTCGCGGCGCTCGCCTCGCCGTCGTTGGCCCCGCCATCGCCGGCCGCTTCCACCCCACCGTCGAGTCCGCCGCCTGTCGCCGGCAGGTTCGGCGTCGGCTTGCTGATCGCCGATCGCGGCAACGGCCGGCTCCTGATCGTCGACGACGCGAAGCACATCCTGTGGCGGTTCCCCGTCGCGGGCAGCCTCCCAAAGGGCCAGCGTTTCTCGGCGGACGACGCGTTCCTCGCTCCGGACGGCCGGACGATCGTCGCCAACGACGAGGGCCACCAGGTGATCGACCGGATCGATATCGCGAGCCGGCGAGTGATCTGGCAGTACGGCCACTACGACACATTCGGTTCCGCGGCCGGCTTCCTGCACACCCCGGACGATGCGTACCCGCTCGCCAACGGCGACATCGTCGTGGCCGACATCCGGAACTGCCGGATCCTGGAGATCAGCCATGCGAAGCGGATCGTCCGCCACTGGGGCCATGCCGGCGATTGCAGCCATCGGCCGCCGACGAGCTTCGACAACCCCAACGGGGATACGCCCCTGCCGGATGGCGGTCTGCTCATCACCGAGATCGGCGGCTCCCGGGTCGTCCGGCTCAACCGCGACGGCCGTGTGGTCTTCGACATCCACGTCCCGGTCCGCTATCCATCGGACGCGCAGCTCGACGCCACCGGCAACGTGATCGTCGTCGACTACAGCAACCCAGGCGCGATCCTCCGGGTCAGCCCGAAGGGTCGCGTGCTCTGGCGATACGGACCGCGAAGCGGTCGAGCGCGCCTGGACCATCCGAGCCTGGCGATCCCCTTGGCGGACGGCACGATCGCCCTCAACGACGACTTCCGGAACCGGGTCATCGTGGTCGACCCACGCACCGATCGGATCGTGTGGCAATACGGCAGGACGGACGTCCGCGGCCGCGGACCGGGCCTCCTCTTCATCCCGGACGGGATCGACATCATCCCCCTCGGCACCATGTTGTCCTAGGCGCCCGACCGATCGAGGGAGCAGGCCTCGGCCTCGTGACCGCGAGGGCATAACCTGCCCGGGTACTGCCAGGCCAACCAGCCCGCGGCGTCGACGCGGAGCGGTCAGGCTCTCGTCCGGGCGCACCTATGGGGCGACCGTGACGGCGGTGAACATGCCCTGCTTGAAATGACTCGGGATGTTGCAGACAAAGAGGTACGTGCCCGGCGCCAGATCGATGGTCCGGGTCTGTGAGCCCCCCGGATCGATGTTGTCGCCGTCACTCACAAGATCGACACCGGCGCCCTCCTCCTTGATGTCGCCCGCGGCATCTGTCGGATAGGCGGATGGGTCTCGGTTGCTCTTGAACACGAGAAGCTCGTGGGCCGTGATCCCGACGTTCGTGATCGTCAGGACCGTCTTGCCAGCGGAGATCGCGCCGGCGACGGTGACCTTCCACTCGGTCAGGCTGATCGTTGCGCCGCTCGCCTGCGTGGCGGAAGGCGCGGCCGCCGGGGCGCTCGGCGAGGCTGCCGGAGTCGGGGTCGGCGCCGCGGTCGACGACTGGGACGCCGGTGGCGCATAGGTGAAGCTCGGTGCAGCCCCGGATGCCGCACAACCCGTCGAGGCGAGCGCGAGGCCGCCGATCACGACCGAGACGAGGACGAACCGGATCCGCGGCATGGTGAGCTCTCCTTCCGGTTCGGTTGCGATGCCCGAGGCAGGGAGCCGATCCGCTTGGTGATGGCTGGGGCTTGCCTCTGATCCTGCGTCGTTGACGCCCGGCGGTCACCGGCCGCCGGTCACGACCGACGGGTCCGACCAGCCCCCGGCCCCCTGCCGAACGGCCCACGAGCGTCCCCACGCCCTCGTTCCCGTCCCAGAAGGGCGAGCCTCAAGACACCTGAAAACGGGATGCTGCCGGGATCGCGCCCCGTGGAGGCAGGGCTCGCGCGCGCTGGGTCGGCGCTCTACGGCCAGCCCGCGTGCGGCACCGCGACCCGGGTGGTGAGGATCCGGCCCGTCTTCGCCTCGATGAGCTCGTCCACCCTGTCGGGACCAAACCACCGGGCGACGACCATGAACAGCGTCCTGCCATCCTCGCCACCGAGCATGCACGCGTAGCACGGGCGGTCGACCTCGATACGGTCGAGGACCTCGCCGCCCTCGCGAACGCGCAGAACGACATTTGTTCCGTCTCCACCGACGGCGCTGCACCAGACCGCACCCTCGGCGTCGGTGCAGATCCCATCGCCCGTGACAGCGGCCCAGATGCGCCGGTTCGACAGGCTCCCGTCGGCGGCGATGTCAAACGCGGTGAGCCGAGCTGCGAAGGACTCGGCGACGATCAGCGTGCCGTTGTCCGGGGTCACGGCCATCCCGTTCGGGAACGCCAGGCCGTCCGCGACCTCGCGGGCGGTGCCATCGGCCGTCACGAGGGCGATCTTGCCCGGCGCGGTGCCAGTGCCAAGCACCTCTGTGAAGTTGGCGAAATCGAAGTTGATCGAGTTGAGGTAGGCGTTTCCACGTCCGTCGACCGTGATCTCGCTCCAGCCGTACGGAGAGACGTGGCGCAGGTCGGCGTGTCGGACGCGCGAGGCGTCGGGCTCGACACGCAGCAGCTCGCCGCCGGTGACGAGCATGCGGCCATCGGGCAACCAGTTGACGGCCCAGCCGCTGCCCCCACCGCCGGCGCCGATGACCTCGCTGTTCCCCTGGAGGTCGACCGCGACGATCTCGTTCGTCCCCCAGCTCGAGAACCACAGGCGGCCGTCGTGCCACCGCGGCGACTCCCCCATCCCGAAGCCGTCCAGCAGGACCTTGGTCTCCGCCATCGTTCCGTGCGCCGTCTCGTTCTCCTTGATGGGTCAGCCGGCCTGGGCGCTCGCCGCGGGACCCTCGCCGAGCCCCTCACGGATCATCCCCAACAGGGTCCCGATCGCCTCGTCTTCGTCCGGTCCATCTGCGGTGATGCGGATTCGGTGGCCGTGCGAAACGCCGGTCGTCAGGAGCAGCAGAATCGACTTTGCATCGACCGGGCCGATGCCCCGATCGAGGTTCTCGACCGTGATCCGCGCACCGAACCGGCCGGCCGCCCGCGTGAACAGGGCCGCCGGGCGAGCGTGAAGCCCGCTGGGATTGGCAATGACGACTTCGACGGACTGCATGGCCCGCAGAGCCTACCGCAGCGGGTCCTGACCGGACGGGTCGATCGGATGATGGGGTGGGCCGAATATCATTCGCGACGGTGGACTGAGATCGTCGCGGACGTCTTCGCGTCGCGCACCCAGGAACCGGCCGCGAATCACTCGCGCAGCAACTCCAGGCGGAGGGGTCGTGCCCCGAATCCTCGATCTCGACCGCGACCAGCTCGCCCGACTTCGTGGTCGCGACCTGACGGCGGCCGTCGCGGCCGCCGAGGGCCGGACGATCGTCGCCGAGGTCATCGCCGGGGCGCCGGGGCTCGCGGACGGCGTCGAGAACTTCGAGATCGTCGCTGCGATCGGGGCGGACGTGATCATCCTCAATTTCGTCGAACTCGCGCTCGACGACACCGGCTGGCGGTTCCACGAGCTCGGACCCGTGGCCGACCTCGCCGCGCTCGCGCGGCTGGTCGGCAGGCCGATTGCCGTGAACCTCGAGCCCGGCGATGTTCCCGCGGTGCGCCGCTCCACTCCCGCGAACGCCCGGCGCCTCGTCGATGCAGGCGCCGCGATGCTCTGCCTGACGGCCAATCCGGGCACTGGGACATCGCTGGAGGATCTGGCCCTGGCCACGGCTGGGATTCGCTCCGAGCTCGGTCCCGATGCCGCGATCTGGGCGGGCAAGATGCACCTTGCTGGACGAGCCGAGGAGTTGACCGCGACCGGGATCGAGCGGCTGGTCGCTGCTGGAGCAGACGGCGTGCTCATCCCCCTCCCCGGAACGGTTCCCGGCATCACGCGCGAACGGGCGATCGAGCTGGTCCGCGCCGCCCACGACGGCGGCGCCATCGTGATGGGCACCATCGGGACGAGCCAGGAGGGCGCTCGACCCTCGATTGCTTCGACCATTGCGCTGCTGGCGAAGGAGATCGGCGTCGACGCCCACCATCTGGGCGATGCCGGCATCGGGCGCGTCGCCGACCCCGACCTGCTGTACGAGTACTCGATCACGGTCCGCGGACGCCGCCACACGTGGCGTCGGATGGCCTTCGGCGGCCGTCGGAACGGCTGAGCCCCTCCCACGAGCGCCTCGCCGGCATTCGCCCTCTTGACATGGCGTATTTTGTCTTGACAATAGCGCCGGGTCGGCAAGACAAAGATCCGCTGGGCGAGGGCACGCGAGCGTGGTTGCCAAGAGCCCGATCTACATCGACATCAAGCGCTCGATCCTCGAGGAAATCGAGAATGGCGCGCTACCCGTCGGCGCTCGGCTGACGCCCGAGCTCGAGCTGGCGGAGCGCTATCAGGTCAGCCGTCCCACCGTCCGGCAGGCCATCCTCGAGCTCGCCCGCGAGGGCGTCGTCAGTCGGCGGCGCGGAGCCGGCACGGTCGTTATGCCCAGGCAGCGGCTCAGCTACCCGGTCGGACGCCTGCTCAGCTTCACCGAGGAGTTCGCCGGGGGCGAGGGTCGGACGAGCTCGGAGGTGATTCGGCGTGAGGTGATCCAGGCGGATCCCGAACTCGCCGTCCGGCTCGGCGTCCGCGTCCATACGCCCGTCTTTCAGCTCGAACGGATCCGCCGCGTCGACGATGAGCCTGTCGCTCGCCAGCGATCGTCGATCGCCCATGCGAAGGTCCGCGGAATCGAGGCGCTCGACTTCAGCCAGCGCTCGCTATACGACACGCTGCGGGACACCTACCGAGTGGTCATTACCTCGGCCGACGAGCGGATCCAGGCTCGAGAGGCCGGCCGAGACGACGCTCGCGAACTTGCCGTCGCAACCGGCAGCGCCGTGTTCCAGGTCGAGCGACGCAGCTTCGACTCGAACGGCGACCTCGTGGAGGTCGTGGACTCCGTCTACCGCTCGGATCGCTACGAGATCCGACTCACCCTCCAGAGATCGTGACGCACCACCCGACGCTCCGACCTCGCACGACGATCGACCGTTTCACGGCCGAGGTCGCCGCACTGCTCGATCGCGTGACGCGGGTGAACGCGACGCAGGTCAGACGCGCGGCTGATGCGATCCTCGCAACCGTGCGGGCCGACCGCCTCGTGCACGTCGGCGGGGCCGGGCACGGCCTGACCCTTGCACTCGAGGCGTTCTACCGGGCGGGCGGCCTTGCGTGCGTCAATCCCGTCTGGCGACCCGTCCTTCTGCCGATTGCCGGCGCCCAGGCGAGCACCCGCGCCGAGCGCACGAGCGGCATCGGCACGACGATGGCCGACGAGGCTCAGATCGCCGGCGGCGACTCTCTGGTCGTCGCCAGTCAGTCCGGACTCAACCCGGTCTCGATCGAGCTCGCGGCGGAGGCGCGACGCCGGGGCGCAAGCGTCGTCGCGATCACGTCCGTGGCCCACTCCCGGTCGGCGCCGAGCCGTGACCCGGCAGGCCGCCGCCTCCCCGACGTCGCCGACGTCGTGATCGACACGTGTGTTCCACCAGGGGACGCGGCATGGCTGCCGGGCGACGGTGCGTCGACTGGAGGACCGCCGGTCGCTCCCCTGTCGACGATCGCCAGCTGCCACGCCTGGAACCTCGTCCTGGTCACGCTTGCGGAGCTGGCTCCAACAGCCGCGATCGAGCTGCCGATCTGGACCAGCTCGAACGTCACCGGCGGCGACGCGGCCAACGCCCGACTGCTCTCCCGATACGGCGATCGGGTGGTGGCGCTGTGAGCCCGGGCCCCGCAACTGTCTACATCGGCGCGTGCGAGGCGCCAGCCCGGGACGACGTCGCGCGGCACGTTCGGGCCGCGCTCGAGGCGTTGTCCGTAGCGGCGCCAGACGGTGGATCCGTCGTCATTCAGCCTGCTTCGCCCTGGTCGCATCCGGCATACGCGCCGGACGCCTGCACCGTGGTCGGGACGATCGAGGGCGTGGCCACCGCGTTTGCGCCGAAGCCGGTTCTCGTCGGCGTCAACAGCCTGCCCGGGTTCCCGACGCGATACACGACGAGGGCCGCGGGCTACGACGAGCTGGCGAACCGGATCGGCGCGCGGATTGTCCGATTCGACGAAGCGGCGACGAGAACCATCCCGGGTGCCGTCATCCCGGAGCCCGATGGCCGGGGCACGGAGGCCGTGCTCGCCGTGCCGACCGAGTGGCTCGACGCCGCCTTCCGCGTCTCGGTACCGCGCCTGGCCGGCAGCACGATCCTGCCGTTCGCCGGCGCAACGCGCCATCTCTTCGATCTCCTGCCGCCGGACATGCAGGCCGCGGAGCTGCACCGGATCCACGAAGCGATCGGGTTGCTGGCAGCGGCCGCGCCTCCCAATCTCGTCGTACTCGACGCGATCGACGCAACCCACGAGGGCGGCGAGACCAGCGGCGCCCCGGTCCACCTGGGCGCGCTGATCGTGGGCACGGACCCGGTCGCCGTCGATCTCGTGGCCGCAGTGGCCTATGGCGTCCCGATCAGCGAACTCCTGTTCGCCGCCAACGGAGGCCCGTCTCTCGACGACCTCGTCATCGTGGGCGACCTCAGCCTCGACGAGCTCCGAAAGCGGGCGAAATCCGTACGCCGCCTCGACCCGAACCCCGAAGCCTTCGCGCTGCCGTCGAAGATCCGGGTGGCTCGATCGCCCCGTGCCCGCCTCGCCGGCGCGTCGGGCACCCTGACCGAGGCGCTGGCCTCACTCCGCAGGGGTGGCGTCTCGTTCGACGGGGCCAGGGAGACGACGTTCGTCATCGGGCCGGCCGAGACGATCCCGGACGGTACGACCGACTATTCCACGATCATCTTCGTCGGCGACTCAGCTCGCGGCGAGTACAAGGGTTACAGCAGGATCATCCGGCTGCCCGGACGGAACCCGCCCCTGAGCCGGATGCTCATCGACGTCCCGTTTGCGATGACCATCGCGAACGTCCGATCCCAGCTGGGCTGGCGGTTCATGGTCGCCGGCCTCGCGTCCGCGGTCGCCCGAATGTTCGGTCGAGGTGGCGGCGCGGGTGGCTCGACCCCAGGCCCAGATGCGGCGAAAGGAGGTGGCGATCGGCCGGCCCAAGATCGCTGATCCGGCGCGCGCCGTCGGCGCCCCCCGTTCGACGGCTTGAGGAGGAAAGAACGTGTTCGCCTATCTGCAGCGCATCGGCCGGGCGCTCATGTTGCCCATCGCCGTCCTGCCAGCGGCCGGCATCTTGCTGCGCTTCGGTCAGTCCGATCTGCTGAACATCGCGTGGATGGCCGATGCCGGAAACGCGGTGTTCGGCAATCTGCCGTTGCTTTTCGCGGTCGGTGTGGCCGCCGGCTTCACCGCCGACGTCGGCACGGCCGCCGTCTCCGCGGCAGTCGGCTACTGGGTGTTCAACGCCGTGCTCGCCGACGTCGGCGTCCTCGTCTACGGCAAGGATGAAAAGCTGGACACCGTCGTCCTCGGCGGAATCATGATGGGTCTCGTCGCGGCGACGTTGTACGTCCGCTACCACTCGATTCGTCTGCCCGAGTGGTTGGCGTTCTTCGGTGGCCGCCGCTTCGTCCCGATCGTGACCGCCTTCAGCGCGCTCGTCCTGGGCGCGATCTTCGGCGTGGTCTGGCACTACCCGCCGGTCTGGCTCCATGACATCGCGACCAATTTGACCACGGCCGGGGCGGCCGGCGCGGCGATCCACGCGTTCCTGAACCGGCTTCTGATCCCGGTCGGTCTGCACCACGTCATCAATTCGGTCGTCTGGTTCCAATTCGGCGACCTCAACAACTTCTTCTGCGCGACCGGTAACACCGTCGGCGCAAGCTGCGTGAAGGGCGCCCAAGGCGGTCAGTTCATGACCGGCTTCTTCCCCATCATGATGTTCGGCCTGCCCGCGGCCGCACTCGCGATGTACACGACGGCGCGCGCGGCGAATCGGAAGGTCATCGGGGGCATCCTGTTCAGCGCGGCCCTGACGTCGATCGTCACCGGCATCACCGAACCCATCGAGTTCTCGTTCATGTTCGTCGCGCCGGTGCTCTACGCCCTGCACGCCGTGCTGACCGGAATCTCGGCGTTCATCACGATCGCGCTCGGCATACGAGACGGTTTCACCTTCTCCGCCGGAGCGATCGACTACCTCATCAACTTCAACATCGCGACACAACCGATCCTGCTCCTGGCGATCGGTGTCGTCTTCGCGGTCGTCTACTACTTCTCGTTCGTGTTCATCATCCGGGCCCTCGACGTCCCGACCCCGGGGCGCGAGCCGGAGGCGGTCGAGGAGTTCGGCGAGGCGCCGGCGACGGCTCCGGCGCCAGCCTGAGCGGTCGGGCTCAACCGTGAGCCAGAGCCAGGGTCGAGCCGAGCGGCCGGCCCTGGCTCACCAGATGTTCCAAGGAGGTGCGCCAGGGTGGAAGACAAGGCCCGCCGGTATCTCGCCGCCCTCGGCGGCGCCGACAACATCACCGAGATCGACGGTTGTATCACCCGGTTGCGAGCGACCCTCGTCGACAGCTCGAAGGTCGACCTTCGCGCCCTCCAGCAGGCCGGGATGATCGGCCGTCCGATCGTCATGGGCAAGGCTGTCCAGGTCGTGGTCGGGACCTACGCAGAGCTGATCGGCAGCGAGATCAACAAGCTGATCAAGGGAGCGTGAGAGCGCCGACACGATGCCCCGGCTGACGATCCTCGCGCCGATGACCGGGCGCGTCCTGCCGATGGATGACGTCCCGGATCCCGTGTTCTCGGAGCGCATGCTCGGTGACGGTCTCGCGATCGTCCCGAGCGAGGGTCTCGCCGTCGCGCCGGTCGCCGGGACGCTGACCGTCTTCCACTCCGCCGGGCACGCCTTCGCGATCGAGACGACGGAACCGCACGTTGGCGTCCTCGTTCATGTCGGCCTCAACACGGTCAGTCTTGCCGGACGCGGCTTCGAGCGACTGGCCGAGGTCGGCGACGTGCTCGCCGCCGGCGACCCGATCGTCCGATTCGATCTCAGTGCGATTGGTGGCCCGGGACTCTCCGCGATTTCGCCGGTCCTGCTGCCACAGCTGGATCCCTCAGCGACGGTGGCTCCGACGACGGCGACGGACGTTCGGGCCGGTCGCGATGTGCTGCTCACGGTCGAGCTGCCCGAGGTCACGGCCGATTGAGTTGCTCGCGTTCCGGCCCGTCCCATCGCCGCCGGCCGCCGTCGGCGGCGCGGTCACGAAGCGCCAGGCCATGGGCACGAGCATGAGCGGGCCGAGTACCACATGAAGGACGAGCCACCGACCGGCCGGCTCGGGCCGCGTCGACTGAGCCCACCAAGCGATGAGCCCGATCGTCGGCCAGAGCAGAAGCGTCGCGATGCGCTCGACATCCACTCGGTTGGCCTCCTCGATCGTGACAACTGACGCACGCTCGGCAATGCCGCCTGGTCGCGAACGGCAACGATGCCAGCCGGCCTAGGATAGGCCGCTACGGAGATCGTCGGCCGGCTCGTTCTCGTTCGCAAATTGGAAAGCCGGCACCGTTCATTTCGCAGCCAGGCGCGCGATGATGGCTTCGATGTCGGCGATCGCCAGCTCGCCGGTCAGGCGGCCGGCCACGCGACCCTCCCGGTCGGACGAGGACCCAGTAGGGAAACGCGCTCAGCCCGAAGGCATCGGCGATCCGGCCGTCGGGGTCGACGAGGACCGGCACCTTCCACCGCTCGCGCTCGAGCCACGCGGCCGGCTGATCCTTCGGCCGGTTCGGATCCCCCTATGCACCCGATGACCAACCCTTGACGATCGAAGTCGGGCGGATGGTCGGCTCTACACCAGCTTGCAGCCGTTCGTCAGGAGGTAGATGGCGTAGACGGCGCCTGTGGCGCAGATGAACAGGCGGTTGCGTGCAGGTCCGCCGAAGCACACGTTGGCAACGGGATCGGGCACACGGATGATGCCGATCAGGTCTCCACCGGCCTCGTAGCACCTGACGCCGTCGCCGGCGCTCGTCCAGACGTTACCGGCCTCGTCCAAGCGGAACCCGTCGAACAACCCCGCGGGGCATTCGGCGAATACGTCGCCGCCCGTCAGCTTCCCAGCGTTGACGTCGAACACCCGGATGTGCGCCGGACCGTCCTCGACGTGCGTTCGACCGGTGTCCGAGACGTAGAGGCGCCGTTCGTCGGGCGAGAAGGCGACGCCGTTTGGCTGGACGAAGTCGTCGCCAGCGACGCGAACGGAGGCATCCGCTGGGTCGACGCGATAGAGCCGCGACCGCCCAATCTCCGAGGCGGCGCGCCGTCCCTCGTAGTCGCTGTCGATGCCGTAGGTCGGATCCGTGAACCAGATCGCGCCGTCCGACGCGACGATGACGTCGTTGGGGCTGTTGAACCGCTTGCCGTCGGTCCGATCGGCAACGACGGTGACGGAACCGTCATGCTCGGTCCGGGTGACGCTCCTGGTCAACTGCTCGCAGGTGACGAGCCGGCCCTGACGATCGAGCGTGTTGCCGTTCGCGTTCCGCGACGGCGACCGAAAGACCGAGACCTGCCCCGACGACTCATCCCACCGCAAGATCCGGTCGCTCGGCACGTCGCTCCAGAGGAAATGGCGGGCCGCCGGGACGTACACGGGCCCTTCCGCCCAGCGCGAAGACGAGTCGAGCAGCTCGAGTTTCGCCGACTGGTTGACAAGGCGCGCGAACCGTCGGTCGAGGACTTCGTACGTTGCCCCGCTCATGCGACGATCATCCGGCGACTTGACCGGTTCGCGGCGGCGCCGACGACGCCCTGCTGACGACCCGCGGTTCCTCCTCGATCATGAGCTGGCGGACCGGCTGCCGTCCCTCGATCGCATCGAGGAGCATCTCGACCGCCGCCACGCCCATCTTGTACAGCGGCATGGCGATCGTCGTGATGGGCGGATTCGTGTGATCGGCGATGAGGTGTTCATCCATTGCGACGAGCGAGATGTCGTGCGGCACTCGGAGCCCGCGTTCGCGGATCGCGCGCAGGGCGCCAAGGCCGCTCATGAGATTGGCGGCGAACAGCGCGGTTGGCGCGCCTGAGCCTCGCGCGTCCAGGATACGCAGGGCGGCCGAGTTGCCACCGGGTTCGGTGTACTCCCCATCCGCGATCCATTCCTCGTATAGCGGCAAACCCAGGGTCTCGAGCGTCTCGCGGAACCCGGCGTCGCGTCGGCGGCCCGTGTCGAACTCGAGGGGTCCACCGACGAACGCGATTGACCTGTGGCCCAGGTCGTGAAGGTGGCGGACCGCCAGCTCGGCTCCGAGGCGATCGTCGACGACGACGAACCCCGGCGCTCCTTCCGAACGCCGATTGACCATGACGACAGGGACGTCGTGGTGGACGAGTTGGGCGACGAACCGGTCCTCGCGCTGCGCGTATGCGAGGAGAAGCCCGTCGACACGTCCTTCGAACACGAGTCGCTCGAGAATCTCCTCCTCCCGAGCGACAACGCGTCCGTCCGCGAGCAGAACGAGATAACCGGCTGCCGCGGAAGCGGCCTGGACACCATGGGACACGTCAGCGAAGCCGAGGTTGTCGAGATCCGGAACGATGAGGCCGAGCGTGTTGGTGCGCTTCGTCCGCAGGCCCTTCGCGACGGCATTCGGACGATAGCCGAGCTCGGCCGCGGCGCTGACGATCCGGTCCCGGGTCTCTGGTCGGACGACATCGACCCATTCGTTCCGCAGGACCCTCGAGACGGTCGATGGGTCGACGCCGGCGAGCCGGGCGACGTCCTTGAGATTGGCCATCGATCAGCCGGCCAGCCAGGCAGGCGCATGGTAGGCCTCCCACCCGGCGCCCACGCCGGCATCGACGGGGATGATCGCGCCCGTGACGCCGGCCGCCTCGGGTGAGATGAGCCAGCCGATCGCCCCGGCACTGTCCTCGGGGCGCAGGAGCCGGCCAAGCGGGTGGCGCTCGGCGCGCTCGGCCAGGATCTCGTCCGGATTGGGCAGGGACGCGATCCGGTTTCGCAGGAGAGGCGTGTCGGTCACGCTCGGACAGACAGCATTGACCCGGATCCCCTCCCGGGCAAGGTCGAGCGCGGCCGCGCGAACGAGGTTGATGACGCCTCCCTTCGACGCACAGTAGGCGGACAGTCCGATCTCGCCGAAGTATCCGTCGACGCTGGCGATGCACACGATCACTCCGCGCCCGGACCGGCGCAGCTGCGGGACGGCGTGCTTGATCACGAGGAACGGTCCGCGGAGGTTGACGGCGATGACTTGGTCGAACTCCTTCGCCGGGATTGCATCCACGCCCGCGAAGTCGTTGAGGATGGCCGCGGCGGTCACCACGACGTCGCAATCGCCGAGCTCGGCCGCCGACCGTTCGAGGGCGGCCGCGACATCGGCTTCGGACGAGGTGTCGCCAATGATCGCGATCGACGTGCCACCGTCGTCCCGGATTTCACGAGCGACCCGCTCGGCCGAATTCGCGGCGATGTCGAAGACGGCCACGCTGGCTCCGCGTCTCGCCAGGAGGTGGGCCGTCGCGCGCCCGATGCCCGAACCGCCGCCGGTCACGAACGCGACGGTTCCGGCACCAACGTCGGTGGACGTACCTGCCATGTTCCGCTCCTTTGCCCTCGCCTCCTCGATGCCGCCTTCCGGCGGATGCGACCCGTTCGCTCTTCAGCGTGGCCGGAACCGATCGAGCAGCACCGCGAGAATGATGACCGCTCCCTTGATCACATTTTGGAAGGTCGACCCCACTCCGAGAAGCGTCAGGCCGTTGTTGATCACGCCGATGAGGACCGCACCGAGGAGCGTGCCGACAACGGTGCCCCGACCACCCGAGAACCGGGTTCCACCGAGGACGGCGGCAGCGATCGCATCAAGCTCGATCCCGACCCCGAGCTGGGGCAGGGCGGTCTGGACCCGCGCCGTGCCGAGGATCCCGGCGAAACCAGCCAGCAGCCCGCCGATCGCAAGGACGGTGACCCTGACACGGCGGACCGGTACGCCGGCCAAGCGGGATGCTTCGGCATTGCCGCCGGTCGCGTAGACCTGGATCCCGAACAGCGTGAACCGGAGCACGAACGTCATCACCCCGAGCACGAGCAGCGTGTAGAGGATCAGAACCGGAATGCCGAGAACGGAGCCGTCTCCGAACGATGCGAGATACGCCCGGGACGTGATCGGGTCGGGAACGCCCGTCCCGTAGGAAAGGGCGAGTCCGCGCGCGATGCTGAGCGTCCCGAGCGTCACGATGAACGATGGGATCCGGCCGTAGACGGTTACGAGGCCGTTGAATAACCCGAGCCCCAGGCCGACCAGAAGACCGGCGCCGAGCGCCAGGAACAGACCAATGTTCGGCCCCTGTGACGTCAAGGGCGTCCCGTGCAGGACGATCCCCACCACCACGCTGGTCAGGCCCATCACCGAACCGACCGACAGGTCGATCTCTCCGGCGATGATCACGGCGGTCGCTCCGAACGCGACGACCGAGACGATCGCGATCTGGCGGCCGATGTTCAGGACGTTCCCGCTCGACAGGTAGTGAGGGGACAGGACCGCGAACGCAATGCTCAGGACGACCAGCGCGATCAGCATCGGTGCGTGTTGGTAGGCGATCGCGGAACGGGCGACCAGGCGCGGAACGCCCAACGCCCACCTCGGAGGCGCCTTGCCTTGACGCGCCTCGCTTTGACGCGCCTCGCTTTGACGCGCCTCACCCGGATCAGCCACGACGCCCACGGGTGTCTGCTCGACTTCAGGCATGCGTCGCGAGGAAGAGGATCCGGCGGCGATCGAGGTGGTCGCCAGCCACTTCGCCCGCCATCCGGCCGTCCCGCATCACGAGCACCCGGTCGGCCACGCTGGTGAGCTCGGTCAGCTCGGACGAGACGAGGAGGATCGCCACACCCTCGTCCCGGAGTGACCGGAGAACCTCGTACAGGTCCGCCTTGGTTCCGACGTCGACACCCTGCGTCGGGTCGTCGAGAAGCAACACGCGCGGCCGATCGACGAGCCAGCGTCCCATGACGACCTTCTGCTGCGTGCCGCCTGACAGGTCATCGACTGACTGCGCCAGTCCACGAGCTGCCACGTGGAGGATCCGGAACAGTTCGAGCAGACGGTCCCGGAGTGCCGTCGAGAAGCTCCGAACGAAGCTGGCCCTCCAGCTTCCCCGTCCCAGTAGCAGGTTCTCCTTGATCGAGAGGTGGCCGACGACGCCCCGGCGACGGTGGTCGGCCGGGACGAGCGCGAGTCCCAAGCCTCGCGCCGCGGTCGGTGTCCGTGGCCTGATGGGACTGCCAGCCAGCCGAAGCGAGCCGACCCATGGTCGCGCGGCAAACAGTCCTTCGACCAAGGCGCTGCAGCCCGAGCCGACGACGCCGTACATGCCGACGATTTCGCCCATGCGGATCTCGAACGACACGTCGCGAACACCGTCCGTGTGGAAGTGGCTCACCTTGAAGATCGGGTGGCCTTCCTGGACCGCCGACTCGACCGCGTGGCGTTGGACGAGCTCCTGCGCCAACTCTCGGCCGACGATGGCATTGATCACCTCGGTCCTCTCGGCGGTGGCCCGATCGAACACGCCGACGTTACGTCCCTCCCGAAGCACGGTGATCCGGTCCGCAAGCTCGAAGACCTCGTCCATCCGGTGGGTGACATAGATGACAGAAACACCGTCCGCCGCCATCCGCCGCACGACGTCGAAGAGACGCGCCTGTTCGATATCGGACAGGCCGGACGTCGGCTCGTCCATGACCAGGATCCGGACGTTGCTCGAGATGGCGATCGCGATCTCGGTCAGCTGCCGCTCGCCAAAGCCGAGCCGCTCGCAGACGGTCGAAGGGCGGATCGACAGGCCGAAGCGGCCCAGCGCAGCAGTTGCCGTTTGGCCGGCCTGCGCCCGATCCGGCCGAATCGCACGGGGTGGTGTGTCTCCGGCCAGCTTGATGAGGAAGTTCTCGGCGACGGTCAGGGACGGCAGGAGCGCGAGCTCCTGGTGGATTACCCCGATGCCGAGATGCCGCGCATCTGCTGGCTCCGAGATCTCCACCTCGCGGCCGTCGATCAGGACGGTTCCCTCGTCGGCCCGGATCACACCGGCGACGATCTCGATCAGCGTTGACTTGCCGGCCCCGTTCGCCCCGAGCAGGGCGTGGATCTCGCCGGGCCGCAGATCGAACTCGACGTTGTCGAGCGCCTGGGTGGCCCCGTAGCGCTTCGACAGACGATGAGCGACGAGGCGTGCCGGCGCGGGGAGGAGACTACCGGCCGACACGCCTCGCAGGATCACTGCAAGGGCTTTCCGAACAGCTTCTGATACTCGGCCTGGACGTTGTCCTTGGCGACCGCGGTCACCGGCGAGAAGACGAGCTTCGGCACCGTCTGGCCAAGCAGGACCTTGATCGCAATCCGTCCCGCGGTGACGCCCTGATCGAGCGTCTCCTGGGCTGCTGTCGCCTTCAACGGTGCCGTCCCGCCGAGGATCGCCTGAGCCGTGGCGAGGCCGAGATCGTGGGTGACGACGGTTCCCGACCAGTTGGCGGTCAGGGCAGCGGCGTTCATCCCAAGGCCGATTCCGTCATAGGCCCCGAATCCGCCGGCGAGGGCCGGATGGGCCGTCAGGATGTCCGCGAACACGCCGACGCAATCATTCTCGTTGGTGCAGGTCTGGCCCTGCTCGGCGACCGCGATCTGGCTACATTTCACGCCGTCCCGGAAGCCCCGGACGCGTTCGTCCACGTGCCACAGGCTGAACTTGTAGGGAACGATGGCGATCTCCCCCGAGCCGCCGATGAGATCGACGAGCTGCTTGGCGGCGATGACCCCGCCCTCGTAGTTGTCGGCGGTGATCAGGCTCGCGTACTCACCGCCCTCCCGCAACGCCGAACCGATGACGACGACGGGAACCTTGGCCCGATTCGCGGCCTGGATGCCGGGTACGGTCGCGGCCTGGTCGACCGGGAACACGATCAGGAGCGCAGGCTTCTGCGACAGGAGGTTCTCGATGTCCGAGATCTGCTTCGCCGGGTCGAAGTTCGCGTCGGATGTGACAATTTTCGCCCCAGCGGACTTCAGGATTTCGGATGCGGCACCGACGACCTGTTGGGTGTAATCGGCGACCCCGATATGCTGCGAGACGGCGACCGTCTTCCCGTTGAGCACGCCCTTGGCGGCTGCGAGATCCGCGTCGCTGAGTGTGACCGTGCTGCTGGCGACGCCGGGTTCGCCGTTCGAACCTTTCAGGTTGGCGCTGAGGCCTGTCCCCGTCGGCAGAACAGGAGCGCAGGCGCCGGACGCCGGAGCGCTGGCGGTCGCGCTGGGGATCGCGGCGATACTGGCCGCGGCCGCCGACGGGCTGGCGGCGCTTCCCCCGCCGGTACTCGCTTGAGGCGCCGTCGTGCACGCGACAGCGACCATGATCGTGACGACTACCACAGCGAGGCGGCGTAGCGGTTGCTCGCCGTTCCACCGGCTGGACTGGAGCATGCTCATCCTCCGATCCGCGTGCGACGTTGGCCTTGATCCCTCACGTGTTGTCCGTGGACTGCGCCAGTTCCACAATCGATTGTGGAACCCGAGAATAGGCCCGGCCGGAGGATGGCGTCAAGGGGTTTGGGCGCGGGAAAGTTCCGCATCACAATCGATTGGGAACATTGCCTGCGGCAGCGCCCATAGGGCGATTCGGGCGGGCTAGCGCGGGGATCGTCTTCGGACGTCGATGTAGACGGCGCCGAGTAGGACGATCCCGATCGCAACCGGTTGCCAGAATGGCTGGAGTCCCATGATCACGAAGCCGTTCTGGAGCACCACCGGCACCAGGACCCCGGCGACGGAGCGGAACACGCTGCCCATCCCGCCAAATAGGCTGGTGCCGCCAATGATCACAGCGGCGATCGAGACGAGGTTGTCCGTGCTGTGCCCGGCGATCGTCGTGTTCGTATACAGGGCGAGCGACAGGAAGCCACCGAGCCCGGCGAGCAGCCCCGAAATCGCATAGAGCTTCATCCGGTGGGCATCGACCCGCAGTCCCACGCGGCGGCCTGCTTCACGGTTCGAGCCAACCGCGAAGGTGTGCCGACCGAATCGAGTCGCCGACAGGGTGACCTGCATGATGGCGGCGATGACGAGGGCGATGACGACGAGCCATGGGATCACCCCGATCGCGTTGCCGTTGCCCAGCTGCGTCGTCAGTACCAGCGGCACGCTCACATCCACGCCGTTCGTCAGGACCTGCGCCAGGCCGAGCGCAATCCCCATCGTCCCCAAGGTGACGATCAGGTCCGGGATCCGCGTCTTTACGACCAGGAAGCCGTTCAGAAGACCCCATACCGCTCCCGTGAGGACGGCGACGCCGGCCCCGGCGACGATGAGCATCGCCAGGGGCGCTCCCGGGCCGATGGCGGCCATGAGCTTGGCCGCGACGACGCCGGAAAAGACGAGCACGGACCCGACGGAGAGATCGATCCCGCCGCCGATGATGACGTACGTCTGGCCGATGGCCAGCAGGGCGATCACGGAGGCGCTGATGCCCATCGAGCGGATGTTGAAGGCCGTCGGGAACTGGTTCGGCAACAGGATGCTGAAAAACGCGATCAGAAAGAGCAGCACACCGAAGATGAGTCCCTGGCTGGCGGCGTCGCCGGCCCGTGCGCCGACCGCCTGGGCCCGTCGCAAGCGAGTCGCCAGCGCTCGTTCCTGCTCGACACGATTCGGTTCGCCGATCGCCTCGCTGCCGGCTCCAACGGTCGGTGCGGGCCTGCTCACAGAACCGCCTCGCCAGGCTCGGACCCATTCGCCCGGGTCGAACCGTCGAAGACGCCCGTGATGGTGCCCACGAGCTGCTCGACCGATACGACCCTGGCGTCGAAGGAGGCGCAATCGCGACCCAGCCGAAGGACCACCACGCGATCCGCGATCCGAAGGGCGGACAGCAGGTCGTGCGTGACGAGCAGGACCGACAGGCCCCGCTCGTCGCGCGCCTTTCTCACGGCATCGAGGACATAGGCCGTCTCGCGCACGCCGAGAGCGGCCGTCGGCTCGTCGAGAATCAGCAGACGCCGGCCCCAAGTCAGTGCCCGCGCAACGGCGACGGCCTGCTGCTGCCCGCCCGACAGGTCAACGACTCGCGACGAGGCGAGATCCTCGCGAACGCGCAGGCCCAGGAGCTGGAGGTCGTCCGAGGCCGCTCGCAGCATCGCCTTCTTGTCGATGAACCCGAGCCCCCCGAGGACACCGGGCCGGAGTATTTCGCGACCCAGGAAGAGGTTTGCCGACACGTCGAGATGCGGTGCGAGGGCCAGGTCCTGGTAGACGGTCTCGACGCCCAGGCGTTGAGCGTCGGCGGCCGATCGCAACTCGATCATCTGGCCGTCGATACGGATCTCGCCCGCATCGAGCGATTCGACGCCAGACAGGATCTTCAGGAGCGTGCTCTTGCCGGCACCGTTATCTCCGACGAGCGCGACGATCTCGCCCCGAGCGACGGAGAGGTTGGCGCCGAGGAGGACTTCAACCCGGCCAAACGATTTCCACACCCCGACCGCTTCGATCGCCGGCGCCGTCGCGGCGGCCGTACCCGTCTCGCCGGCTCCTCGATGTTCGGCGTCGGCGCTGGCGCTCGGGAAGGGGGCCGCCAACAGATGGCTCCTTCGTGGCGAATTGCGTCGACGTTGGCTGCTGCCGGGCCGGCCCGACGCTGCGTCGCGGTGATCCTACGACGCAGGCCAGCCGGCCTGGCGACACCAGGTCAGCACTCGGTCTTGTAGACGTACTTCAGCCCGGTTCCGTCGTCGGCCGTCTGCTTGGTGATGACGTTCAGGCCGGTCTGGATCACCTTCGTGACGGGCTTGCCGAGGACGGCGTTGACGGCCTGATCCACCGCGGCTACGCCCTCCTGGTAGGGATCCTGGGCGATGAGCGCGTTCAGGACTCCCTGCTTGAGCTGATCGACCTGCGGCGGGGACGCATCGTACTGCACGACCTTGACTCGATCGCTCACATTTGCCGCTCTGAGGGCAGCCGCTGCGCCCTCCGAGCCGACGTTTCCAACGATGAAGATCCCCGACAGATCGGCCTCTCGTGCGATCAACGCGGTGACGACCTCCTGCGCAGTCTTGTCTGTGCCCTGGTTGTACTCGACACCGAGGAACTTGAGCGTCGGGAACGCCTTGATCGCCTCGGTGAACCCAGCCGCCCGCTCGTCGGTCGTCGAGATCCCGGGTTTCACGCTGAGCACCACCACCGAGCCCTTGCCGCCGGTGAGCTGGTTCAAGGTCTCCGCGCCGAGCTTTCCACCGGCGGCATTGTCCGAGATGATGCGGGACGCGGCGATCGTGTCGTCGCTCACCGTCGTGTCGACAGTGACGATCTTGATGCCCTGCCCCGTCAGGGCCTGGAGCGGCGCGATGAGCGCCTTCGTGTCCGTCGGAGAGATGATCAGGGCACTCGGCTTCCTTGCCCCGATGGCGTTGAGCAACGGGATTTGCTGGGTGGGGTCGAACGCGGCCGGGCCGTCATGGTCGTACTTGATGCCAAGCTCCTTGGCCCGAGCTTGAGCGCCGCAATGGACGCTCGTGAAAAACGGGATGCCCTTGAGCCCGTCGAGGTACGACACCGAGATGTTCGACATGTCCTGGGCCGGGCTCGAGCCAGCCGCACTGGATCCGGCAGCGCCCGATGCCGCCGCGCTTGATGCCGGCCCGCTGGATCCGGCCGGGGAGGCCGCCGAGCACGCGGCGACAACGACGCCCGCGGCAAGAGTGACGGCGAGGGCCGCTTTGCGGCCCACTGAGGTGCTCGGCTGGCCCATGATCCGCTCCTCCCGATCCGAGGGTTGACCCTGGCGTGGCTGCTTCACCTATCGTCCTGGAGCAAGGTTCCACAATCGATTGTGAAGACGGCGCGAGCATAGGCACACCGCAGACGGCCGTCAAGCACAGAATTCCGCGGACCTGGCGACACCGCACCGGAACGCTGCGGAGTCCAGGGCTCTCTTGACCAGCGTAACAATCGATTGTATGGTCCCCGCCATGAATCTTCGGGCGGCTGGGGCAAACCCGTCGCGACTCGACACCTACGCGAGCCTGATCGGGATCCGAGGCTTCGAGGAACGCGCGCAGGATCTGTTCTCGAGGTCTCTGATCCGGGGCTCGATCCACCTCGGGATCGGGCAGGAAGCCGTTGCCGTGGGAGCACGGCTTGGGAGCCGGCCCGGCGACCTCGTCGTCCCGACCTATCGCGGCCACGCCTACGCCCTTGCGTGGGGCATGAGCTTCGACGCCGCGTTCGGTGAGCTGCTCGGACGGGTCACCGGCTGCTGCCACGGCCGGGGTGGCTCAAAGCACTTCGCCGATCGGGAGAAGGGCATCCTGCCCGGCAATGCGATCGTCGCCGCCGGGCTGCCGATCGGTTGCGGCACGGCTCTGGCTGACAGCGTCGACAAGCGCGATCGCGTGACGATCGTCCCATTCGGCGACGGGGCGACCAATCAGGCGGCGTTCCACGAGGCCCTCAACCTGGCGGCGGTGTGGCGCCTTCCGGTTGTGTTCCTTTGCGAGAACAACCTGTACGGCGAGATGACTCCACTGGCGAACGCCGTGCGCATCGATCGGCTCGCGGATCGCGCGGCGGCCTACGGCATCCCAGGTGATCAGGTCGACGGGATGGACGTCGAAGCCGTGACGGGGGTCGTCGGGGAGGCGGTTCATCGCGCCCGGTCCGGCGACGGCCCGACCCTCGTAGAGGCATTGACCTATCGCTTCTGTGGCCACATGCCCGGCGACACGGAGCCATACCGGACCCGCGAGGAGGTCGACCGTTGGCGCGAGCGGGATCCGATCACGATCCAGCGCGAGCGGATGCTCCGTGCGGGACTGGACGAAGGCGATATTCGTAGCCGCGACGAGGCCATCGCATCGGCCCTTGCCGCGGCCGAGAGCGCCGCCCTTGCCGCCCCGCCGCCGGACCTGTCGGACATCGCCCTGGGGACGGCCGAGTGGATGGAATGGGAGCGATGACCGATGGGGCGGGCCGCACGCTGACGTACCGCGAAGCTGTCCGCGAGGCCCTGTGGCTCGAGCTCGAGAATGACCCGGATGTCTTCGTCATGGGTGAGGACATCGGTCAGTACGGCGGCGTGTTCAAAGTGACGGCCGGCCTGCTCGATCGGTTCGGACCCGATCGGATCCTCGACACGCCGATCTCGGAGGCGGCGATCGTCGGAGCCGCCGTAGGAGCCGCGATGGTCGGCAAGCGACCGGTCGTGGAGCTGATGTTCATGGACTTCGCGTTCGTCGCCGCTGACCAGCTGCTGAATCAGGCGGCCAAGATGCAATTCCTCAGTGGCGATCAATTTCGCGTGCCGCTCACCATTCGGACGCAGCAGGGCGTCGGAAGTGGCACGGCAGCACAGCACTCGCAGTCACTTGAGGCGTTGTTCATGCACATCCCCGGCTTCGCAGTCGCTGTGCCGTCCACACCGGCCGACGCAAAGGGGCTTCTCGCCTCGGCAATCCGCTCCGATCAGCCGGCGATCGTCATCGAGCACAAGGCCCTGTACGGGATCAAAGGCCAAGTCGCGGAGGGTCTCTATCGCATGCCGTTCGGGCAGGCAGCGATCCGTCGGCCGGGCTCGGACGCTACGATCGCGTCCTACTCCCGGACTGTCCACGTCGCCCTTGTCGCAGCAGATGCGCTGGCGTCCGAAGGGATCGAGGCAGAGGTGATCGATCTGCGAACGCTCGTCCCGCTCGACTACGACACGATCCTCGATTCGGTCGCCCGGACGGGCCGCCTCGTCGTCGCCCACGAAGGGCATCGCAACGTTGGCCCAGGAGCGGAGATCGCGGCGCGCGTAGGGGAATTGGGGTGGCGCGATCTGCGTGCTCCGATTCGACGTGTCTGTGGCTTGGACATTCCGGTCCCCTATGCGGCACCGCTCGAGGCCGCTTGGCTGCCCTCTGCCGAGGACATCGCCGGAGCCGTGCGCGAGACGATGGGCTCGGCCGTCCCCCCGCAACGAGCCTGATTTGCGAGCCGGACGTTCGATGTTCCTGATCCACGAGTCAGATGTCGAACCGAGCGAGCTCGAGGGACGAACGACGTTCCTCCTCGTGAGCCGATCGAGTGGGTCACGGATGCTGACCCACAACGTTTCGTATTTCCGGCCCGGTCACGCACCGGGTCATGTCCACGATCCCGAAGAGGAGGTCTTCTACGTCGACGAGGGGGAAGGAGAGGTCTGGGTCGATGGCGTGCCGTTTCGCCTGGGGCCGGGAACGGCGGTGCACACGCCCACGAAGGTGGAGCACAACGTCCATGTGACCGGCAACGTCCCGATGCGGATCATCGGCAGCTTCTCGCCCCACGTCGTCCCAGGCTCGTATCCCAACCTCCCGGCGCGCTCGTACGACCTGCCCGAACCCCCGTCGACCGAGGCCGAGTTCGTCGTCCGAACGAACTGGATCGAGCAAAGAGACCGACCCGTCATCGCGACGGATCGTTTGGTGCTCCGGCTTCGGGCGATCGATGCCGGCGGGACGTGGCAGCTCCTCGCCGGCGGGCGGGACCAGATCGTGCATGTTCTGGCCGGGCGGGCCACGATCGCCGTTGGGGAAGCGGTCTATCGGCTGCGGCGCGGTTCGGTCGTCGTCCTGACGGGAAGCGACGAGGCGGTCCTCACGGCCGTGGATGGGACGCACGTTCTGGAGGTGACCTCGACGGAGTTCCCGAAGCGATGACTCCGCGCATCCGTCGCCCACACTCCGCAATCCGCTCGCGTGATCCTGGGCGCTAGCTTCGCGCCACCGAGTCCTGGTCAGCCGCCCGAGCGTGGACCGCGGCCCCGATCAGCGCCGAATCTTCCGGGTGAGCTGCGCGACGAACGGCAAGGCCGGCCAGGGCAGGCTCGGTCCGCCGGAGCGCACCGAGGAGCGGCGGTCGGATGAGACCCCAGGAGCCGGCCATCGATCCGCCGACAACCAGCACGGACGCCTCGAACCGCACGAGCCACGGCGCGATTGCGGAGCCCAACACGGCGAACGCCTCGTCGAACAGTCGTCGGGCGCGCGGATCGCCGGCCCGGGCCAGCATCGCGACGTCGGCCACGTCGGCGTCCGCGGGGAGCTCCTGGATGGCCATTCGAGCCCGGCGCCGCAGCGCACGGCGAGAGACCGCCTCCTCCAGCGGCAGCCCATGGATCGATAGCAGGTGCACCGAGCCGTCCGGAGGTACGAGCGGGCCGTCCACGACCACGCGCCCCTCGTCGAGGAAGCCCGAGCCGACGCCGGTCCCGAGCGTGATCCCAACCACCCTGCGGTGGCCGGCGGCTGCGCCCCACGCCCACTCGCCGAGGACGAACGCATCGGCGTCGTTCAGGAACGCGATCCTGGTCACCATCCCGTCGAGGCCGGCCCGGAGCGCTGCGCCCACGTCCAGCTCGTTCAGCGACTCGAACTTGGCGACCCCCTCGAACCGTCCAATGCCACCTGCGTAGTCGAACGGGCCGGGAATGGCGACGCCGAGCGTCGCGCTCCGACCTGTCGCCGCCACGACCGGCGCGGCCGCCGCGAGGAGCGTCCGGATGACGTCGCTCTGAGGGCCGTCCGAACCGAGCGGACGGCGGCTCCGCGTCGACTTGACCACCTGCCCCGCGGACAGATCGACGACGGCCGCGGTGACATGCGTCCCGCCGACCTCCAGGGAAGGGATGAGCACCGCGCGACTGGTCAACGGCGAGCGACCGTCCACAGAGACATCAGCGCACGAGCGCCTTGACGACCTTGACCGGCGCACCGCCCATCGTGCGGATCTCGTATTTGCCGACGACCGCCGGAATGACGAGCGTCTCGGCGTAGGCGAGGTCGTGGCGATCGCCTGCCTCGGTCTCGACGACGATGCCCCTGCCGTCGACGACGTTCAGCACGTGGAAGCGCCCGTCCGCGTCGTCCGGCAGCATGGCGCCAGCCTCGAGCTCGAGCCGGCGCACCTCGAAGAACAGGTCCGGCAGCGTGCACAGCGCCTCTTCGCGCCACCCGGTTCCGCGCCGCAGCACCCGGGGCGACCGGACGAGCTCGTGGGCGACTCGGGCACCGGTCCGCTGGCGCGCGAGGTTCGCGAAGGCGTGGTCGACGTGGACGGGCCGCAGGTGGCCGGCGTCGTCACGGCGCAGCCAGTCGTAGAACCGGAGGCTGTAGAGGTAGGGCGTGGCACTGACCTCGAGGACGACGTTGCCCCGGCCGCTGCCGTGCGGCGTGCCGGCCGGGATCGCGAACAGCTGGTGGGCCGTCGCCGGGAACGTCTGGACGAACCGCTCGATGTCGAATGGCCGTCCCTTCTCGCTCGCCTCGCGCGCCCGCCGCTCGAATTCGTCCACGTCGGCGCCGTCACGGAGCCCGAGGAAGATCTGCGACCGGTCGCCAGCCACCATCAGGTAGTACGTCTCGTGCTGGGTGTACGGCCAGCCGAAGACCCGCGCCATGTACGCGGCCTGGGGATGGCAGTGGACCGACAGGCTCCCGCCGTCGACGGTGTCGAGGTAGTCGAAGCGGACAGGGAACGAGGTCCCGAACCGAGCGTGCACGTCAGAACCGAGGAGTTCAGCCGGGCACTGCTCGACGATGAGCTGGAACGGGATCTCGACATCCGCCCGGTCATCGCCAATCAGCACGCCGCTCTCGGGGGCGATGAGCTCGTAGCCCACGCCGCTGTTGGCCCGTTCCCGGTTGAGGCCCAGCACGCGCCGGCCCCACTGGCCACCCCAGCTCACGGTGTTGAACGTGGGAAGCGTGCGGAAGGGCCGGTGGGCGAGACCGGCGACGGTCCGGCGGAGGGCCGGCCCGTCGAGCGACGTCGGGCGCTCGGGGTATCGGGCATCGATCCACCGGTCGATCCGGGCGGCGATCGCGTCGCGATGGCGATCGAGGATCGGCCAGTCGAGGTAGAACAGGCGCCGGGTCGTGCCCATGCCGTCGCCTTCGCGCTGGCCGAGGTTGCGGGCCGTGCCGGCCCCGATCGCCTCTTCGGCGAAGCGCTTGGGAATGTCCGCGTACCACAACACGTCCGGGTCGGCGAACGCGGCTCCAGGGCCGAAGACGACGGCGATGCCCTCGGCCGGTCGACGGACGCGGGGCGGCGCGTCGAACAGGTCTCGCAGCCTGGCGGTCGAGAGGGTCGCGAAGTCGGGGTCGTCGGGCAAGCCGGGCGACAGGGTGCGGGCCTCGATCTCAGACCACGAGACGAGCGCGTCGGTGGCGTCGACGACCGTCCCGACGACCCGACCAGCGGCCGTGAGCGCGGCGAGAAGCGACGCTCGCAGCGTGGCCCAATCGAGGATGGCCGGCCCGTCGATCGCGAGGACTCCGCGATCCGGCAGCGCCTCGACCGCCTCCGTCCAGCCGACGAGGATCCGCGCCGCGACCGGCGGGTAGCGCGGGTTCGGCTCATAGGGGCGGTGCGATGTCACGCAGGCGGCTCCATGACACGAGTGTGCTTCAACGAAATCGCAGCCAAACCCGTTGACACTCGGCCCTCAGACCGCTACCGTGCCGAATACGTCCACCATTTGGATTTAATACCTCGGACCCGCCGAGGTCAAGGTGGATTGCAGAGCGACGGCAGCAGGTGCGTCACCGTCCAGCGGCCGCCATCACCGTCGACTGAGGAGGATGCAGTGGAGCACCCGGGATCCCTGCGACGCCGGATGTTCGCCGTCGCAGTGACAGCCGTCTTCGCCCTGGCGGGCTGTTCGACATCGGCGCCCAGCTCTGCCTCGGCTCCACCGACCGGAGGGTCGAGCGCGGCGCCCTCGACGGCGTCGTCGCCCACGAGCTCGGCCACCGCGACGAAGCTCTCGTTCCTGACCTTCGAGACGCCCGCGCTGACCGCCGCATTCTGGGACAACTCGATCCAGGTCGCCGTCAAGCAGGTCCCCGGCCTGACGATCGACAAGATCGTCACACCCGGAGCCGACCGGAACGGCTACGCCAAGCAGCTGCAGGCATCCGGCCAGTTCCCGGACATCCTCGCGTCGATCAACCCGCGGGACTTCCTGGCAGCCGGCCTGCTGGCGCCGTTCGATCAGGCCTGGCTGGACGCGAACTTCGTCCTGCCGAATGCGAATGCGATCAAGGGCAAGTCGTACATCCCGCCAACGAACTCGCAGATCATCCCGCTCGTCTTCTACAACAAGGACATCTTCACGGCGAACTCGGTCAAGGTCCCGACGAACTATGCCGAGTTCGTGGACGCGGTGGCGAAGCTGAAGGCGGCCAAGGTCGTGCCGATCGAGTTCGCCGGCGCGGAACCATGGTCGGCAAGCATGGTGCTCGTCGGTCTTGCCAGCGCCGATGTCCTCGGCAAGGATCCGCAGTGGATCGCGAAGCGGTACGCCGGCAGCGTGAAGTTCTCCGACCCGCTGTTCGCCAACGCGATGAAGAAGGCGCGGGACCTCGTCGACAAGGGCGCCTTCGGTTCGGCCGCCCTGAGCGTCGACTTCGCCACCGCCAACAAGAACTTCCTCGCCGGCAAGAGCGGCATGTATCCGATGGGCAGCTGGTTCACCGGCTCGGGC
>Ga0207684_10000222_pt1 | contig 87705 bp, 99 predicted proteins | sample KBSK5501metaG_FD_184342 | JGI IMG/M metagenome (GOLD analysis project Ga0207684, IMG submission 184342) | Corn, switchgrass and miscanthus rhizosphere microbial communities from Kellogg Biological Station, Michigan, USA - KBS K5-50-1 metaG... | ecosystem: Host-associated > Plants > Roots >...
CCGCGCGGTGGTGAAGCCCGGACAGCACGTGGAGAAGGGCGACATCCTCGCCGACGGTCCCGCGATCGACAACGGTGAGATGGCGCTCGGCCGCAACGTGCTCGTCGCCTTCATGCCGTGGGAGGGCTACAACTTCGAGGACGCGATCCTGCTTTCGGAGCGGGTTGTGAAGGAAGACATGTACACCTCGATCCACATCGAGGAGTACGAGTCGGAGGCTCGCGAGACCAAGCTCGGCCCCGAAGAGATCACGCGCGACATCCCCAACGTGGCGGACGACGCGCTGCGCAACCTCGACGAGCGCGGCATCGTCTATATCGGCGCCGAGGTCCAGCAGGGCGACATCCTGGTGGGCAAGATCACGCCCAAGGGCGAGACCGAGCTGTCGGCTGAGGAGCGCCTGCTCCGCGCGATCTTCGGTGAGAAGGCGCGCGAGGTGCGCGACTCGAGCCTGCGCGTGCCTCACGGCGAGCGCGGAATCGTGGTCGACGTCAAGGTCTTCTCCCGCGAGAACAAGGACGAGCTCGGCCCGGGCATCAACGAGATGGTCCGGGTCTACATCGCCCAGAAGCGCAAGATCTCGGCCGGCGACAAGATGGCAGGTCGCCACGGCAACAAGGGCGTCGTCGCCCGGATCATGCCGTCGGAGGACATGCCGTACATGCCGGACGGCACCCCGGTCGACATCGTTTTGAACCCGCTCGGCGTGCCGAGCCGCATGAACCTGGGCCAGGTCCTGGAGACCCACCTGGGTTGGGTAGCGCACACGCTGGGCATCAAGGTCGCCACGCCCGTCTTCGACGGGGCACCGATGGCCACCATCGTCAGTGAGCTGGTCAAGGCCGGCCTGCCGCAGGACGGCAAGGTTCGGCTGCGCGACGGCCGCACCGGCGACGAGTTCGACGAGCCGGTCACGGTCGGCTACATCTACATGCTCAAGCTCGCGCACCTCGTGGAGGACAAGATCCACGCGCGCTCGACCGGTCCGTACAGCCTGGTCACCCAGCAGCCGCTGGGCGGCAAGGCGCAGTTCGGCGGCCAGCGCTTCGGCGAGATGGAGGTGTGGGCGCTCGAGGCGTACGGCGCCGCGCACGTTCTCCAGGAGATCCTGACCGTGAAGTCAGACGACATCGTGGGCCGGGTCAAGGCCTACGAGGCGATCGTCAAGGGCGACAACACGCTCGAGGCCGGCATCCCGGAGTCGTTCCGCGTGCTGGTCAAGGAGCTCGAAGGTCTCGCGCTGGGCGTGGAGATCCTGAGCGAGGACGAAAGACAGATTGTCTTGAGCGAAGAGGACATTCCAGAGATTCCGCTTGACCTTGGAATCTCACTTGAACGAGAAGAGCTCGGGGAGGATTCCGCGGAGTAAATGTTGAAACTCGAGAACTTTGACGCGCTGAAGCTATCTCTGGCATCGCCCGACACGATCATGTCGTGGTCGCACGGCGAGGTGACAAAGCCGGAGACGATCAACTACCGCACACTGCGCCCCGAGAGGGACGGTCTATTCTGCGAGCGCATCTTCGGTCCCACGCGGGACTGGGAATGCCACTGCGGAAAGTACAAGCGCTACCGCTACAAGGGCATCATCTGCGACAAGTGCGGCGTCGAGGTGACGCGGTCCAAGGTGCGCCGCGAGCGCATGGGCCACATCAAGCTCGCGTCGCCGGTCAGCCACGTCTGGTACTTCAAGGGCATCCCGAGCCGCATGGGTCTGCTGCTCGACATGTCCCCGCGCAACCTGGAGAAGATCCTCTACTTCGCCAACTACATCGTCACCGACGTCCACGAAGAGGTGCGGCAGGACATGCTCGCCGTCCTCAACATGGACAAGGACGACCGGGCCGTTCGCCTGCGCGCCGACATCGACGCCAAGGCGCGCGAGCTGCGCCAGGACCACGAGGCCAAGACCAAGAAGCTTAAGGGCGAGGTCGAGGCGGAGGTCTCACGGCTCGAGGAAGAGCTGCAGGAGGCCGTTGACGAGCTGACCACCCAGGGCAAGAAGGCGACCGAGCACATCAAGGCCGGCATCGGCACCAAGTCGCGCCGGCAGATGATCGTCGGCCAGAACGGTGACGAGGAGATCGTCATCGAGAAGGGCGACCTGATGTCGCGCGAGATGTCGCGCAGCGTGCTCGCCAAGGTCCAGGAGAAGATCGAGAAGCTCGAGGCCAACACCAAGTCCGCGCAGAAGCGCACCAAGGAGCGCCTCGACGCGGACAAGAAGTCGCTCGAGGCCCAGATCGAGGCGGCGACGAAGACCGAGCGCGAGGCCATCCAGGGCCAGCTCGAGGCTCTCCAGCAGGAGATCGAGGCCACCCGCACGGACCTCGAGGGGCTGCACGCCAAGCAGATCCTCACCGACACCCAGTACCGCGACTACCAGGAGCGGTTCGGCCGCGCGTTCCGGGCCGGCATCGGCGCCGAGGCGGTACGCGACCTGCTCTCCCGGATCGAGCTGCAGCCTGAGATGTACCGCCTGCGCGAGGAGTCCCGCTCGTCCAGCGGCCAGCGCAAGCAGAAGGCGATCAAGCGCCTGAAGGTCGTCGAGGACTTCCGCAAGTCGAACGCCAGCCCGACGTGGATGGTGCTCGAGGTGCTGCCGGTAATTCCGCCCGAGCTGCGACCGATGGTCCAGCTGGACGGCGGCCGGTTCGCGACCTCCGACTTGAACGACCTCTACCGGCGCGTGATCAACCGCAACAACCGGCTGAAGAGGCTGCTCGAGCTCGGCGCGCCCGAGATCATCGTGCGCAACGAGAAGCGCATGCTCCAGGAGGCGGTAGACGCGCTGATCGACAACGGCCGGCGCGGCCGCGCCATCACCGGCACGGGCAACCGGAAGCTGAAGTCTCTCTCTGACATGCTCAAGGGCAAGCAGGGCCGGTTCCGCCAGAACCTGCTCGGCAAGCGCGTGGACTACTCGGGCCGCTCCGTCATCGTGGTCGGCCCGGAGCTGAAGCTCCACGAGTGCGGTCTGCCGAAGAAGATGGCGCTGGAGCTCTTCAAGCCGTTCGTCATGCGCGAGCTGGTGAACAAGGGCTACACCACCAACATCAAGTCGGCCAAGCGCATGGTCGAGCGCAGCCGGACCGAGGTCTGGGACGTCCTCGACGAGGTGATCCGAGACCACCCGGTGCTGCTCAACCGCGCCCCGACCCTGCACCGGCTCGGCATCCAGGCGTTCATGCCGGTGCTGGTTGAAGGTTCGGCGATCCAGATCCACCCGTTGGTCTGCGCCGCTTTCAACGCCGACTTCGACGGCGACCAGATGGCCGTGCACGTGCCGCTGTTCAGCGGCGCGATCGCCGAGGCGAAGAACCTGATGATGTCGTCGCAGAACATCCTGTCCGCCGCGGACGGCCACCCCGTGGTCGCCCCGACGCAGGACGTGGTGCTCGGCTGCTACTGGCTAACCGCGACGCGCGGTGACCAGCCGGCGGACACCTCGAAGCTGCGCGTTTTCAGCACGCAGAACGAGGCCCTGCTGGCGCTCGAGTCGAAGGTCGTCAAGCTGCAGGAGTGGGTTCGCGTCCGGATCGGGGACGTGTTAGTCGTCACCACGCCGGGCCGGGTCGTCTTCAACCAGCCCCTACCTGTCGGCCGCGTGCCGATGGACGAGGAAAGCATGCAGGCGCTGCCGTTCCAGAACGCGCACTTCGACCGCAAGGCGCTGCGCATGCTCGTCGCTGAGCTGTACCGGCTGTACGGCAGCGACGTCACGGCTTCGGTTGTGAACGACATCAAGCGACTTGGCTTCCGCTACGCGACCCAGGCGGGAATCACCGTGTCCGCGATGGACATCCCGCACCCCGACAGCAAATGGCAGATCATCCGCAGCACCGAGAAGGAGGTCGCCGACGTCGAGCGGATGTACCGCCGCGGCGTCATGACCGAGGACGAGCGCTACCGCAAGGTCATCGAGCTCTGGCAGCGCGCCTACGAAGAGGTCGGCGCGCAGACCGAGATCGCCTTCGACAAGTTCAGCCCGATCTGGATGATGATGGGCTCGGGAGCCCGCGGCAACATCCAGCAGATCCGCCAGCTGGCGGGCATGCGTGGGCTGATGGCCGACCCGACGGGCCGGATCATCGACCTGCCCATCATGGCCAACTTCACAGAGGGCCTCACCGTGCTCGAGTACTTCATCTCGACGCACGGCACGCGCAAGGGTCTCGCCGACACCGCGCTCCGCACGGCCGACTCGGGCTACCTGACCCGGCGCCTCGTCGACGTGGCGCAGGACGTGATCGTGCGCGAGGAGGACTGCGGGACCACCAACGGAATCTGGATCCGCGACACCACGCCCGAGCGGGCGAAGAACGAGCCGATCTTCGAGAAGATCGCCGGCCGGGTCGCGGCCGAGGACGTCACCGTCAAAGACAAGGTGGTGGTCGCGGCAGGTCAGTCGATCAATGACGAGACTGCGCGCGCGATCATCGCCGCGGGCGTGCCGGTGAAGATGCGGTCGGTGCTCGTGTGCGAGGCGCGCGAGGGCGTATGCCGCACGTGCTACGGACGCAACCTGGCGACCGGCAAGCTGGTCGAGATCGGTGAGGCGGTGGGCGTCATCGCCGCGCAGTCGATCGGCGAGCCCGGCACTCAGCTGACCATGCGAACGTTCCACACGGGCGGTGTCGCCGGCGTCGACATCACCCAGGGTCTGCCCCGCGTGGAGGAGCTGTTCGAGGCTCGCATCCCGAAGGGCAAGGCCATCATCGCCGAGATCGACGGCGAGCTCGAGATCATCCGCCAGGAAGGTTCGCGCAAGGTGCGCGTGACCTCCAAGGAGGACTTCGAGGTTTCGTACCCGCTGGGGGCGAAGATGGAGCTGCTCGCCAAGACCGGCGACGACGTCATGGAGGGCCAGGAGCTGGCGCACGATCCGAAGGGCGCCAACTCCATCCGGACCAGGCACGCCGGCAAGGTCGCGGTAGGGCCAAAGGAGATCACGGTCCGGACGGTGGACGAAGAGGTGCGCGAGTACCCGATTCCGCACCAGGTCCGCATCCGGCCGGAGCTCGACCGCCGCGACGGACAGAAGGTCACGATCAGGGCGGGACAGCAGATCACCGAAGGGTCGATCTCACCGCAGGAGCTGCTCCACATCCTGGGCAAGGAGGCGGTGCAGACGTTCCTTGTCGACGAGGTGCAGAAGGTCTACCGGTCGCAGGGTGTCGACATCAACGACAAGCACATCGAGGTCATCGTCCGCCAGATGATGCGGAAGGTCCGCATCGACTCTGCTGGCGACACCGGCCTGCTGCCGGGCGAGATCGTCTCCCAGTGGGAGTACGAGGAGGCCAACGCGCGGGCGCTCGCGGAGGGCGGCGAGCCCGCCACCGCGCAGACCGTGCTCCTGGGCCTGATCAAGGCGGCGCTGAACACCACGTCGTGGCTGTCGGCGGCGTCCTTCCAGGAGACCACTCGCGTGCTGACGGAGGCAGCCATCTCGGGCAAGGTGGACAGGCTCCGTGGCCTCAAGGAGAACGTGATCATCGGCAAGCTGATCCCCGCGGGGACCGGCCTCGACTACTACAAGAAGCAGAGGGAACAGGCAGCCCGGATCCTCGAGGAGGAGCCAATTGACCTGGAGACGCTTTCTGTCTAGATAACCGACCCGGTTTAGGGTAGAGTCATCGGTACGTGCACAAGGGGGCGCCCGCCAGGGTTGCTCCCTTTTCTCATGAGAGGGAACCCAGGTTCCCTCTCATGGCTCACCCTCCTGCTGCTCGGTGGCATCCAACCGCAAAGGAACGCCTGGAAACAAGATTGCGACGCCCCGGGGACGGCCGGAGTGAATCCGGCCTACACACGACGCCTCGGGGACCCAAGGTTCCCTTCCGCGGGCCATCTCTCCTTGGAGGCAATCGACTGCCGACGCTTTTTTATGATGGGTTCGTGACTCAAAGCCGAAGGCTCGCTTGCGCCTTCGCCGTCGTTCTGTTGGCCGGGACGTCTTGCCAGTCCGGAGTCACGGTGGGGCCGAGGCTGGCGCAGGACCAGGTCCTGCGCGTCCAGCTCGAGGACGAGCCGGCGTCGCTCGACCCGGGGCAGACGCAGTACACGTACGAGACGGCGGTGCTCCGCGCGGTTTCAGAGCCGCTGCTCCGTCCGAAGCCGGACCTGACCGGAGTCGAGCCGGACGCCGCCCAGAGCTACGAGATGAACAGCTCGGGCACGGCCTACGTCTTTCACCTTCGCCCGAACGCGAAGTACTGGGACGGCACGCCGGTCAAGGCCGCGGACTTCGTCTACGCGTGGCAGCGCCTCATCGACCCTCGCCTCGCGGCGCCGAACGAGACCCTTTTCGCGGATGCGATCTTGAACGGCGAGAAGGTCTCGCTGATGGATCCGCAGCGGGACAAGGCGACCGTCGACGCCGCGCTCGGGACGCTGGGCCTGAAGGCGATCGACGACAACACGTTCCAGGTCCAGCTGGCGCGGCCCGACCCCGCCTTCCTGTGGCTCGCGGCCATGCCGGCGGCGGCGCCCATCCGCAAGGACGTCCTCGCGGCGCAGGGTGACAGCTGGTCGAACTCGCCCGACACCTTCGTCACCAACGGGCCCTTCCGGGTGACCGAGATCGTCAAGAACGACCACATCCGGGTCGAGCCGAATCCGAACTACTGGGGGCCGAAGCCGGCCCTGAAGCGGATCGATTTCATGATCGTCAACGACGGTGCGGCGGCCCTCGACAGGTACCGGAACGGGCAGCTCGACCAGATGGTGGTGCAGCCGGCGCAGGCGGCGGCGGTCGCGGCCGACTCGAGTCTCAGCCGCCAGCTGGTGAAGGTGCCGAACCTCACCGTTTTCTGGATGGTGTTCCGCGTCAACTCGCCGCCTCTCACCAATCCGAAAGTCCGGCTAGCCCTCGCACAGGCGATCGATCGCAAGGCGTTCGCCGCGCAGGTGTTCCAGGGCGAGGGGGCGCCCGCCGAGACGTTCATTCCGCAGGGCATGCACGGCTACGCGCCAAACCTGACGGCGCAAAGGTTCGACGTCGCCCAGGCGCGGGCGTCGCTGGCTGCCTCGGGTCTCTCGGCGAAGCAGGTGTCGCTGACGTACGCGTACGACCAGTCGTCCGACTTCGCCAAGGCGACCGCGAAGTTCGTGCACGACCAGCTGAAGGCAAACCTGGGCATCGAGATCAACCTCCAGGGGCTCGACCCCAACACGCTCTCGTCGCGCGTGGAGGCGGGCCAGTTCCAGATCACGGGCCCTCGGGGCTGGACTGCGGACTACCCGGACCCGGCCGACTGGTACGACCTGTTCCTGACCACGAGCTCCAACAACATCGCGTTCTGGCAGAACCAGCAGTACGACAACTTCGTCCGCGTGGCCCGGACCGACACCCACGCCGCCAGGCGGGACCAGGAGTACCTGCAGGCTCAGTCGATGCTCGTCAACGAAGCTCCAGTCGCTTTCCTCGCCCAGACCGTGAGCTGGTACCTGGTCCAGCCGTACGTACGAGGTCTCGTCACGTCGCCGCTGGACGAGTGGGCGGGCGCGCTCGGTCCCTCAGGGCTCTCGATAGCGCCGCACTGAGCCGTCGGGCGAACGGCCGTTCGGCCAAAGGTTGAGCACTCCACAACTTGACACTTGTCACTCATGAACAACAGAATTCAGGTTGGCCGAAGAGGCTGTGAGTAAGTTCTGCCGCCGGCGCACTCTCGCCCCGCCCCGCGGGAAGAAGGCTGCAGGAACTGTCTGAGAGGTAAGACGCGTATGCATCTACGTTTAGGCATCCGTACGTTGACGCTCGCCACGGCCGGTTTGTTCGTGGTAAGCGGATGCGGTCCGGGGGGCACCACGAGCCAGAACCTGGCGTCAGCCGACAAGCAGGTTCTCAACGTGAACGATGGCACCGAGCCGAACAGCTACGACCCGACGCAGCAGACCTACACCTACGAGGCCGGCGTCGGCCGCGAGGTCTTCGAGACTCTGCTCAAGTCAAACCCGGCGGGCACTGACGTCCAGCCCGCAGCCGCGTCCTCCTTTGACGTCTCGTCCGACGGCCTCACCTACACGTTCCACCTTCGCTCGAACGCGAAGTGGAGCGATGGCCAGGCGGTCAAGGCCTCCGACTGGGTCTACGGTTACAAGCACCTGCTGAACCCGGCGCTCGCGGCCGGCTACGTGGACCCGTTCTTCGACACGACGATCAAGGGTGCCGACGGCTACGGCAGCGTTGACGTCGCCAACGCCGGCGCGATCGACACCTTCCTTTCGGGCCTCGGCCTCGAGGCGCCCGACGACAACACGTTCAAGATCACGCTCCAGCACCCGGCGGCGTTCTTCAAGTGGGTCGTGACCCTGTGGGTCGCCGAGCCGATCCGCAAGGACATCGTCGAGAAGGCTGCCGGCGGCACCTTCCCGTCCTCCGACACGACCAAGCCCGAGATCTGGGCGCAGAAGGCCGAGACGATCATCGGCCAGGGTCCTTTCATGATCAAGGAGATCGTCTCCAAGGACCACGTGACGCTAGTGCCCAACCCGAACTACTGGGGTGGAGCTCCGCACCTGCAGAAGATCACCGAGTGGTTCATCGAAGACGCGAACACCGCGTACGCCAAGTACCAGACCGGCGACCTCGACGCGATCACCGTGCCGCTGGCCAACGTCGACCTGGTGCGCAACGACCCCAAGCTCAGCAAGGAAGCGAAGGTCTATCCGAAGCTGACCACCTTCTGGATGACGTTCAACGCCCAGAAGACTCCGTTCGACAACCCGGACGTCCGCATGGCGTTCGCGAAGTCCATCGACAGGGACAAGCTGAACAAGCAGGTCCAGCACGACATCCAGCAGTCGATCACGAGCTTCATCCCGAAGGGCATGGCCGGCTACGACAACTCGAACAACGCGCAGAGCTTTGACGCGGCGGCCGCCAAGGCGCTCCTCCAGAAGGCCGGCGTGACCGCGGACCAGCTCAACAAGTTCACGCTGCTGACCCGCAACGGAACCCGCAGCAAGACCCTCAACGGGTTCATCGTCGACCAGTGGAACACCAACCTCGGCCTGAACATCCAGCTCGAGGTGGTCGACAGCAAGACCGTCACCAGCCGCATCCGCAAGGGCGACTTCGCCATCTACGGCCCGGACGGCTGGGGCGCCGACTACCCGGACCAGCAGGACTGGTTCGACATCTTCTTCAAGAACTCGTGCCACAGCCTCAACTGGGGCTGCGTCGACCTGCCCGGCTACGACGACCTGGTGCAGAAGGCCGACACCGAGCTCGACCAGAACGCCCGCAACGCCGACTACAAGAAGGCGCAGGACCAGCTGATCAACTCAGCGGCCGTCGCTTTCATCTTCCAGGACTACGAATACAACCTGATCAAGCCGTATGTCGGTGGCCTTACCATCACCGCGGGTGACGACCAGAGCCTGCCGGGGAACTTCTTCTGGCACGACGCTTTCATCACCCAGCACTAAAGACGTCGGGAAAATGATTTGGCAGTAACAGCGGGGCGCCCCAAGCGGGGCGCCCTGCTCCCCGGGCGACTGGCGGCTATCACGGACAGCCGAGCCGGGAGTCTCGGCGTCTACGTGATCCGCCGGATCCTTTGGATGATCCCGGTGGTCTTTTTCGTCATCGTCATCACGTTCGTCCTGGCGCACACGGCGCAGGGCAGCCCGTGGGACAAGGCGGGGGGCAGGCAGCTCTCCGATGTCGTCATCCGCAACCTCAACGAGAAATACGGGCTCAACAAGCCGGTGTGGGACCAGTTCCTCCTTTACGTGTGGAATGCGATCCACTTCGACTTCGGTCTCTCCTACCAGTACCAGGGGAAGAGCGTCGTCGAGCTGATCGGGAGCGGCTGGCCCTACACGGCGATCATCGGCACGATCGCCTTCTGTCTCATCGTGCCCATCGGCGTCGGCCTAGGCGTCCTCGCGGCGCTCCGCCAGAACACCAGGGTCGACTACGCAACGATGGGCTTCGCCACCTTCGCCGCCTCGTTCCCGAACTTCGTGATCGGCGCGCTGATGGTGGTCGTGTTCTCGGTCCTCTTCTACAAATGGACCGGCGGGTATTTCTTCCTACCCGCGGGTGGCTGGGGGATTGACGACCACCTCATCATGCCCGCGGTCACGCTGTCGCTCCTGCCCATCGCCTACACCGCGAGGCTCACGCGCGCAAGCACCCTGGAGACGATCCGCCAGGACTACATCCGCACCGCATGGGCCAAGGGCCTTCCGGAGCGGTTGGTGGTGATCCGGCACGTGCTGAAGAATTCGTTGATCCCGGTGGTCACCACCCTGGGCCCGACCTTCGCCTTCCTGGTCACAGGCTCGGTCATCGTGGAGACGGTCTTCACGATCCCGGGCATCGGGCGGGCGTTCGTCGTGGCCGTGAACTCTCGTGACTACCCGATGATCCTGGGCACGACGGTCCTGTTCTCGGTCGTGATCGCCTTCGCGAACCTGGTCGTGGACGTCCTGTACGTGTTCATCGACCCGCGCGTGAGGCTCACCTGATGGCGATCGCGACAGTCGAGCAAGACGTTCGAGACTGGGAGGTCGCCGAGCAGCAGGTCGGCCTGTGGCAGGACGCCTGGATCAGGTTCCGGCGCAACCGGCTCGCCGTGGCGGGCCTGGCGCTGGTCGTGTTCCTGATCATCGTCGCCCTCGTCTCGCCGCTGCTCGTCAAGGCGGGCCTCCTGATCGACCCGTTCACGCAGCGGGTCATCGACATCGAGGTCGGCCCGGGAGTGCGCGGGCACTTGATGGGCACCGACCTTCTCGGCCGCGACACGTTCAGCCGCCTTTTGATCGGCAGCGAGGTGTCCCTGACGGTTGGCCTCCTGGTCCAGGGCATCATCTTCCCGATCGGGCTGACTGTCGGGTTGGTCGCCGGCTACTTCGGCGGCCGCATCGACAACCTGCTCATGCGCTTCACGGACATCTGGTACGCCTTCCCGGACCTGCTGTTCGTCCTGGTGGTCGTCTCCGTGTGGCGGTTGAATGGCCCCTGGTACGTGCAGCTGATCCCGATCTTCGGCGCTATCGCGCTCGTCAACTGGGTCGGCCTGGCCCGGCTCGTTCGTGGCCAGGTGCTGTCGATCAAGGAGAAGGAGTACGTCGAGGCCGCCCGCTCGTCCGGGTCCTCGCCGTTCAAGCTGATCGTCAAGCACCTGCTCCCCAACTCGCTGGGTCCGATCATCGTCACCCTCACTTTCGGCATCCCGAACGCGATCTTCCTGGAGGCGGTGCTCAGCTTCCTCGGCGTCGGCATCCGGCCTCCGATGCCGACCTGGGGCCAGATGGTCTACGACGGCTACGAGGCGATCTACGCCAACCCGACCGGTGTTGTGTTCCCCGCCTTCGCGATCGGGTTCACGCTCCTGGCGTTCACGTTCATCGGGGACGGCCTGCGCGACGCCCTCGATCCCCGTATGCGCAAGTAGTCCGTTAAAGTTCTGCAGCCGAGTTGGCACAGACGCTGCTGCAGGTCGAAGACCTTCACACCCAGTTCTTCACGTCGAGAGGTGTCGTCCGCGCCGTCGACGGGGTGACCTTCCACGTCGACGCCGGCGAGACGGTCGGAGTCGTGGGCGAGTCGGGCTGCGGCAAGACGATAACCGCGCTGTCGATCCTGCGCCTGATCCCGGACCCGGGCCGCATCACCTCCGGCCGCATCCTGTTCCGAGGCCGCGACGTCACCAAGATGACCGACGAGGAGATCCGCGACTTCCGCGGCAACGACGTGGCGATGATCTTCCAGGACCCGATGACCTCGCTGAACCCGGTCACCCGGATCGGGGCCCAGATCGAGGAGGCGATGACCGCGCACGAGCGATTCACCGAGAAGGTCGCGCGGCCGCGGGTGATCGAGCTGTTGAAGCGGGTGCGGGTTCCGGCCGCGGAGTCGCGGGTGAAGGACTACCCGCACCAGTTCTCGGGCGGCATGCGCCAGCGGGCGATGATCGCCATGGGCCTGTCGAACGAGCCCGACCTGCTGATCGCCGACGAGCCGACGACCGCGCTGGACGTCACGGTCCAGGCCCAGATCATCCAGCTGATGCAGCAGCTCAACCGGGAGCTGAACACGGCGATGATGCTGATCACCCACAACATGGCGCTGGTCGCCTCGCTGTGCCAGCGCATCATCGTCATGTACGCGGGCCGGATCGTCGAGGAGGGCCCGGTCGAGCAGATCTTCCGCAGTCCTCAGCACCCCTATACGTGGTCGCTGCTGCGCTCGGTGCCCCGGGTCGACGAGGCGCGGAAGGACCGGCTGGTCTCCATCAAGGGCATGCCGCCGGACCTGACCAACCCGCCGCCTGGCTGCAAGTTCCACCCGCGCTGCCCATTCGTCATTGACAAGTGCAAGACCGAGCCTGAGCCCGCGCTGGAGGACGTCGCTGTGGGCCAGGTTGCGCGATGTTGGGTGCTGATGCGGAACGTGCGCGAGGAGAGCCTCGAGCTCGCGAAGCAGAGCGCGCTGTCCAAGGACGCGGCTGAAAAGCTGAAGCAGGAGCCGGCGCCCGAGATGGGTGGCAGTGCAAGCGCCTGAGCGGGCGCCGCTGACGGCGGTGCGGGCCGACCCGGTCCTGGTCCGCATCAAGGACGCCTACAAGCACTTCCCGGTGGGCGGTTTCTCGGGACTCGCGGTGCGGGCGGTGGACGGGGTGGACCTGGAGGTCCGGCGAGGGGAGACGCTGGGCCTGGTCGGCGAGTCGGGGTGCGGGAAGTCGACGCTGGCGCGACTGGTGACCGGGCTGCTTCCGGTGACCCGCGGTACGATCACGTTCGACGGCCAGGAGATCACCCAGCTCCATGGGGGCAAGCTGCGGCGGGTGCGCCGGAAGATGCAGATGATCTTCCAGGACCCGTTCGCGTCGCTAGACCCGCGGATGACGGTGGGCGACATCCTCCAGGAGCCCCTGGACAACTTCTCCATCGGCACGGTGCGGGAGCGACGCCGGCGGGTCCAGGAGCTGCTCCGCCTGGTGGGGCTGAACCCCAACTTCACGAACCGGTACCCGCACGAGTTCTCGGGCGGGCAGCGCCAGCGCATCGGGATCGCGCGGGCCCTGGCGGTGAACCCGTCGTTCATCGTGTGCGACGAACCGGTGTCGGCGCTCGACGTCTCGATCCAGGCGCAGATCATCAACCTGCTCCAGGACCTGCAGCGGGAGTTCCAGCTGACGTACCTGTTCATCGCGCACGACCTGGCGGTCGTGCGGCACCTGTCGGACCGGATCGCCGTGATGTACCTGGGGAAGGTGGTCGAGACGGCGGACCGGAGGGACATCTATGACCGGCCGCAGCACCCGTACACGAAGGCGCTGCTGTCGTCGATCCCGGTGCCGGACCCGGTCGCGGAGAGGGGGCGAGCGCCGATCGCGCTGAAGGGGGAGATCCCGTCCCCGGTGAACCCGCCGTCTGGATGCCGGTTCCACCCGCGGTGCCCGATCGCGCGGGTGCCTGGTGTGTGCAGCGAGCAGGACCCGGAGCTGCTGCCGCACGGGGCGAAGGATCAGCTCGCGGCGTGTCATTTCGCGGGGCAGTTCTAGGCGGCCGGGTCAGGCCGTATCCAGCGACTGCCGGCGCTCGGCGGTTTCGCGCCCAGGAATTTGCTTCGAGTGCCGGCACTCGCGCGTTTGCCGGCCGGTCGAAGCCCGCATTCACCGGCACTGACGGAGATTCGGCGCTCCACCCCCGGAGACACATTGCTGGTGGGGCCCTCCCTTCTTCTTGCCGGGCCCTCCCCCGCCGGCCGAACCTGACGCGATCTTGCGCGCAGCGCAAGGCCGTGTCTACCCAGCCTGTTAAGGCCCGGGGCGGACCTCCAGGACCCGGTAGCCCTTCTTCGACCTCAGCCGCCTCACCCCGAAACCCTGCTCCCCAAGCCACTTCGCCAGCGAGTCGGACCCCAGGTTGCGCTGCACCACCAGGTAGGCGGCCCCATTCGGCTTCAGCCTCGGCAGCCACCGCATAAGAAGGTCGTGGAGGGGCGCCTTGCCCACCCGTACCGGCGGGTTGGAGTAGATCGCGTCAAAGCGCGCCTCGAGAGGTACCTGCTCGGGCGGAAGCGCTGCCACATTGGGCGTTTTGGCCGCCTCCGCGTTCGTCCGGGTCAGGTCGAGGGCGCGCTCGTTGACATCGACGGCCCAGACGCGCGCCTCGGGCGCCCATAGCGCGAGAGCGAGGGCGATCGGCCCGTAACCGCAGCCCAGGTCGAGCAGGTCGCCCGAGCTCGGCGGCGGCGGCGCCTCGCGGAGGAGGATCATGGTGCCGAGATCGACTCCCTTGGAGCCGAAAACCCCCCTGTCAGCCTGCAGCTCGAGGTCGATCCCGGGCAGCCGGAGGTGCACCGTCCGCGGCTTCGACACGACCGCCGGGCGAGCTTCGAAGTAGTGGGATTTGGGTATACTCATCGTTTGTCGCCCAATCGGCTAATGCCGCGCGGGAATTCAACCGCCATTCGGAGAACCCTTTGCCAACCATCCAGCAGTTGGTCCGCCTTGGGCGCAAGGCGGCCAGAGCGAAGTCTAAGGCGCCTGCGCTGCGCGGCTCGCCGCAGCGGCGGGGGGTGTGCGTTCGCGTCTACACGCAGACGCCCAAGAAGCCGAACTCGGCGCTTCGCAAGGTCGCGCGTGTCCGCCTGACCACCGGGATCGAGGTCACCGCCTACATCCCGGGCATCGGCCACAACCTGCAGGAACACTCGGTCGTGCTCATCCGCGGCGGCCGCGTCAAGGACCTCCCCGGGGTTCGCTACCACATCATCCGCGGCACGCTGGACACTGCCGGCACCAAGAACCGCAAGAAGGCTCGGTCGAAGTACGGAGCGAAGCGGGAAAAGGGCAAGGCGGCAGCCTGATGCCTCGCCGCAGCCGTCCCGTCAAGCGTGTAGTCGCGCCCGACCCCCTCTACCAGTCCGAGGCGATCGCCAAGTTCGTCAACGTGGTGATGAACCGGGGCAAGCGCTCGACTGCTGAGAAGGTCGTGTACGACGCGCTCGCCCGCGCCGGCAAGCAGGCCAAGAAGGAACCGCTCGAGGTCTTCGACCTCGCCCTCCGCAACGCCACGCCGCTCCTCGAGGTCAAGCCGCGGCGCGTGGGCGGCGCCACCTACCAGGTGCCGGTCGAGATCCGGCCGGAGCGCCGGCTGGCCCTCGCCCGTCGCTGGCTGGTCCGTTTCGCCAGGCAGCGTGGCGGGAAGAGTATGTCCGAGAAGCTCGCCTTTGAGCTTCTGGACGCTGCGCAGAACACCGGCGGCGCGGTGAAGCGCAAAGAGGAGACCCACCGGATGGCCGAAAGCAACAAAGCTTTCTCGCACTTCCGGTACTAAGAGAGATGAACGTGGCACTCAAGATGCAGGAACGCCCGACCGCCATCGAGAAAGTCCGAAACATCGGGATCATGGCGCATATCGACGCGGGCAAAACGACCACAACCGAGCGGATCCTGTTCTACGCCGGACGCATCCACAAGATGGGGGAGGTCCACGAGGGGGCCGCGACCATGGACTGGATGGTCCAGGAGAAGGAGCGCGGGATCACGATCACGTCGGCCGCAACGACGGCCAACTGGCGCGACCACGCGGTGAACATCATAGACACACCCGGGCACGTGGACTTCACGGTCGAGGTCGAGCGCTCGCTTCGGGTGCTCGATGGCGCCGTCGCGGTCTTCGACGCCGTGGCCGGCGTGGAGCCGCAGTCGGAGACGGTCTGGCGCCAGGCCGACCGCTACGGCGTGCCCCGCATCGCCTTCATCAACAAGATGGACCGCATCGGCGCCGACTTCTACGGCTCGCTGAGCTCGATCCGCTCGCGCCTGGGCGCGCGCGCCGTCCCGATCCAGCTGCCCATCGGCTCGGAAGGCGACTTCGTCGGCTACATCGACCTGCTCAGCAAGGAAGCCGTCGTCTACACCGACGACCTCGGCACGACGTCGACCGAGTCGCTCGAGATCCCGGCCGGGATGCAGGACCTTGTCAGCCAGCACCGCCACGACCTCATCGAGGCGGTCGCCGACTTCGACGACGGCATCATGCACAAGTACCTCGAGGAGCAGGACATCAGCGAGGACGAGATCAAGGCCGGCCTGCGCCGCGGCACCGTCGCGGGCGTGCTCGTCCCCGTCCTCTGCGGCGCTGCCCTGCGCAACCGCGGCGTGCAGCCGATCCTCGACGCGGTCGTCGACTACCTGCCGTCGCCGGCCGACGTGCCGGCGGTGGAAGGGAAGGACCCCAAGACCGGCGCGCTCGAGGTGCGTGAGCATGACGACAGCGAACCCTTCTCGGCGCTCGCCTTCAAGATCCAGATGGACCCCCAGGGGGTCGGCAAGCTGACGTTCTTCCGCGTCTACTCAGGGCGCCTGAAGTCCGGCTCCTCGGTCATGAACGCCTCGACCGGCAAGCGGGAGCGGATCGGCCGCATCCTGCGCATGCACGCGATCCGGCGCGAGGACGTGGACGAGGTGTTCACGGGCGACATCGCGGCCGCGGTCGGCCTCAAGTCGACCACGACCGGCGACACGCTCAGCGACGAGGCGCATCCGATCCTTCTCGAGTCGATCACGTTCCCCGAGCCGGTGATCTCGGTCGCGATCGAGCCGAAGACGAAGGCGGACCAGGAGAAGCTGGGCCTGGCCCTGCAGAGGCTGTCGGAGGAGGACCCGACCTTCAAGGTGCACACCGACGAAGAGACGGGCCAGACGATCATCGAGGGCATGGGCGAGCTCCACCTCGAGATCATCATCGACCGCCTGCTGCGCGAGTTCCGCGTGGACGCGAACCAGGGCAAGCCGCAGGTCGCCTACAAGGAGGCGATCCGCCGGGCGGCCAAGGGTATCGGGCGCTTCATCCGCCAGACCGGTGGGAAGGGCCAGTACGGCCACGCCGAGGTCGAGGTGCGCCCGGGCGAGCAGGGTAGCGGCTTCGTCTTCGAGGACAAGGTCACCCAGGGACGCATCCCCCGCGAGTACATCCCCGCGGTCGAGAAGGGCATCCGCGAGGCGCTGCAGACCGGCGTCGCGGCCGGCTACCCGGTCGTCGACATCGTGGTCAGGCTGGTCGACGGGTCTTACCACCCGGTCGACTCCTCTGAGATGGCGTTTCAGGTCGCCGGGTCGATGGCCGTGAAGGACGGCATGCACAAGGCGCAGCCTTACCTGCTCGAGCCGATCATGAAGGTCGACGTCGTCATGCCCGAGGAGTACCTCGGCGACGTGATGGGCGACCTCGCCGCGCGGCGCGGACACATCCTCGGCATGGAGGGCCGCGGCACCTCGCAGAACGTGAAGGCGAACGTGCCCCTGGCGGAGATGTTCGGCTACGCTACCGAGCTTCGGTCGATGACCTCGGGGCGGGCGACCTATTCGATGGAATTCAGTCATTACGCAGAAATGCCAAGCAACTTGGCGGAGGCTGTGGGCCGCCGCACAACAGGGAGAAGTTAGGAGGAGACAGTGGCGAAGAAGAAGTTCGAGCGGACCAAGCCCCACCTCAACGTCGGGACCATCGGTCACATCGACCATGGCAAGACGACGTTGACGGCAGCCATCACCAAGGTGCTGTCGGAGAAGGGCCTGGCCGAGTTCACACCCTTTGACCGGATTGACAAGGCTCCGGAGGAGAAGGCTCGTGGCATCACGATCTCGATCACGCACGTCGAGTACGAGACCGAGAAGCGGCACTACGCGCACGTTGACTGCCCCGGGCACCAGGACTACATCAAGAACATGATCACCGGCGCCGCCCAGATGGACGGCGCGATCCTCGTCGTGGCCGCGAACGACGGCGCCATGCCGCAGACCCGGGAGCACATCATCCTGGCCCGCCAGGTCAACGTGCCGTTCCTGGTGGTCGCCCTCAACAAGGTCGACATGGTCGACGACAAGGAGTTCCTCGAGCTGGTCGAGCTCGACCTGCGCGAGCTGCTCAACAAGTACGAGTACCCGGGCGACGACATCCCGATCGTGCGGCTGAGCGCGCTCAAGGCCCTCGAAGGCGACCCCGAGTGGACGCCCAAGATCATGGAGCTGATGGACGCCGTCGACACCTATATCCCTGAGCCGGAGCGGCCCGCCGACAAGCCGTTCCTTATGCCGATCGAGGACGTGTTCACGATCGAAGGTCGCGGCACCGTGACCACGGGACGCGTCGAGCGCGGCAAGCTCAAGAAGAACGAGGAGATCGAGATCGTCGGCATCAAGCCGCAGAGCTCGAAGACCGTCGTCACCGGCATCGAGATGTTCCACAAGGACATGGACGAGTGCCAGGCGGGCGACAACGTGGGCACATTGCTCCGTGGCGTGAAGCGCGAGGACGTCGTCCGTGGACAGGTGCTCGCGAAGCCCGGAAGCATCACGCCTCACACCCAGTTCAAGGCCCAGGTCTACGTCCTGACCAAGGAAGAGGGTGGACGGCACACGCCGTTCCTGAGCGGCTACCGGCCGCAGTTCTACATGCGGACCACCGACGTGACGGGTGAGGTGAGGCTGCCCGAGGGCGTCGAGATGACGATGCCCGGCGACAACGTGGTCATGGAGATCACGCTGGGCGAGCCGATCGCCATCGAGCAGGGGTTGCGGTTCGCGATCCGCGAGGGCGGCAAGACCGTCGGCTCCGGCGTGGCGACCGAGGTCGTCAAGTAACAGGCAGATAGATAGGGAAAGGGAAATAGAGCAGTGGCGCAGAAGATCCGGATCCGGCTCAAGGCTTACGACCATCGAGTGCTGGACCAGGCGGCGGACAAGATCGTCGACACCGCCCGCCGTACCAACGCGCGCACTGCCGGCCCGATCCCGCTTCCCACTGAGATCTCCAAGCTGACAGTCATCCGCAGCCCGTTCATCGACAAGGACTCGCGTGAGCAGTTCGAGATGCGCACTCACAAGCGCATCGTCGACATCCTCGACCCCAACCCGCGGGTCGTGGACGCGCTCATGCGACTCAGCCTTCCCGCGGGCGTGAGCATCGAGATCAAGAGCTAGATGAATGGACTTGCGCCAGTGACGCCCCGTCCTCCCACCGTCGAAGTTCTCGGCGGTTCCACGATCGTGCCTCGCCCACGGCGTGGTGGCCTGGATCAACCAGGCCACCAGGGCGTCAGTGGCTTCGGCCCGAAATCCGCACCCCGCCCACCGCGATTTCGGGCCGGGAAAGGTTGGGTCTGAATGAAGGGTCTATTGGCCCGCAAGCTGGGCATGACCCAGCTGTTCAACCCCGACGGCACCACCTCCGCGGTGACCGTGCTCGAAGCCGGTCCCTGCAAGGTGCTGGGCCTCAGGACCACCGAGAAGGACGGCTACAGCGCCGCCCGCATCGCCTTCGCGCCGGCCAAGGAAAGTCGGCTCAACAAGGCGCAGCTCGGCGAGTTCAAGAAAGCGAACCTCGATCCCCACCGGCACGTGGTCGAGATCCGCAACTACGACGGACTCGAGGCAGGGCAGGAGCTGAAGGCGGAGATCTTCGCCGCCGGCGAGCTCGTCGACGTGACGAGCACCAGCAAGGGCAAGGGCTTCCAGGGCCTCATCAAGCGGCACAAGTTCAGCCGGGGGCCCGAGTCGCACGGCTCCATGAACGTGCGCCAACCGGGCGCGATCGGCGCGACGGACGCGGCGCGCGTGTTCAAGGGCGTGCGCATGTCCGGCCAGATGGGTAACGAGCGCGCGACCGCCCGCGCCTACAAGGTGGTGCGGGTGGATGCGGAGCGAAACCTGCTGATGGTCAGGGGCGGGGTGCCCGGCGCCAAGGGCGCGCTGGTGCTCGTCCGCCAGTCGACCAAGAAGGTCAAGCCCAAGGGTCCGGCCGGCAAGCCAAACCCGAGGAAGGTCTGATGGCCGCGACCAGGACGCGTACCAGGAAGACGGAAAAGGCGGAGCCGGAGAACAATCCATTGGCGGCTCCCTTCTTCGACGCCCTGGGCGAGCGCAACGGCGAAGTCGAGCTGCCGAAGGCTGTTTTCGCCGAGACCCCGAACGTCCCGGTCATGCACCAGGCGTACCTGCGCCAGATGGCGAACGCGCGCCAGGGCACCGCGAGCACGAAGACTCGCGGCGACGTTGCCGGCGGCGGGGCCAAACCCTACCGCCAGAAGGGCACGGGCCGAGCCCGCCACGGCTCGATCCGCGAACCGAGCATGAAAGGCGGCGGCAACGTCTTCGGACCAAGGCCCCGCGATTACTCGCAGCGCATGCCGCGCCAGATGCGCCGGCTCGCGCTTCGCAGCGCCCTGAGCCAGAAAGCCATCGACGGCCAGGTGAGAGTCATCGAGAGCTTTGTCTTCGACGAGCCAAAGACGAGCCAGGCGGCCGAGCTCATGGACGCCATCGGCTTCGACAGCACGACCCTGGTGGTGCTGCCCGCGCCGAACTACACGGTCAGCCGCTCGTTCGAGAACCTGGCGGGCGCCAAGATCGTCCTCGCCCGCAACCTCAACGTACGCGACCTGTTCAGCCACACCTACCTGCTCCTCTCCAGGGACTCCATCGAGCTTCTCGAGGAGAACTTCAGCTCCCGTTCCGCCCAGAGCCAGAAGGAGACCGCCTGAGATGACGACCAGGGCGGCATCCGAGATCGTCATCGGCCCGGTGATCACCGAGCGCACCTACCAGCTCTATTCGCAGGGCCGGTACACATTCAAGGTTCTGGCCGCCGCGTCGAAGACCGAGATCAAAAGGGCCCTCGAGGAGCAGTACGAGTCGCAGAACATTGAGGTCAAGCGCGTCAACACGGTGACCATGCGCGGCAAGAAGCGCCGCAGCTTCCGTCGCATCGGCAGCGGAACCGTGGGTAAGACGACCGACTGGAAGAAGGCCATCGTCACCCTAGGCGAGGGCCAGAAGATTGAAGGGCTCTTTGGTTCCGTCTGATGCCAGTTAGAAAGTTCAAGCCCACCAGTCCCGGCCGCCGGTTCATGACGATCTCGGGTTTCGACGAGATCACCACCGACACGCCCGAGAAGACCTTGCTGGAGTCGCTGCCGACACACGCCGGCCGGAACAACCAGGGCCGTATCACCACGCGTCACCAGGGCGGGGGCTACCGCAAGATCTACCGCAAGATCGACTTCAAGCGCGACAAGCACGGAGTCCCCGGCAAGGTCGCGACCATCGAGTACGACCCGAACCGCAGCGGTCGCATCGCCCTGATCCACTACAAGGACGGCGAGAAGCGCTACATCCTCGCCCCGCTCGGCCTGAAGGTAGGCGACCCGATCGAAAGCGGACCCGAGGCCCCCGTGCGCATCGGCAACGCGCTCCCGCTCGAGAACATCCCGGTCGGCTCGACCGTGCACAACATCGAGCTCACCCTTGGCCGTGGCGGCCAGCTGGTCAGGAGCGCGGGCGCGAGCGCGCAGCTCCTCGCCAAGGAGGGCGACTACGCCGTCATCCGGATGCCGAGTGGCGAGCTGCGACGCATCCACATCCGCTGCCAGGCCACCATCGGCCAGGTCGGTAACATCGAGCACGAGAACGAGTCGGGCGGCAAGGCCGGCCGGAGCCGCTGGCTGGGGCAGCGCCCCGAGGTGCGCGGTTCGACCATGAACCCCCGCGACCATCCGCACGGTGGTGGCGAGGGCAAGACGGGACCCGGCGGAAACCCCAAGACGCCTTGGGGCAAGCCTGCGCTGGGCTACCGCACCCGGAAGAAGAACAAGGCTTCGAGCAAGCTCATCATCCGCCGCCGCGAAAAGAAGGGACGCAAAAAGTAAACGCGATCATGGCGCCATTAATGCAGTTTCAACGGGAATCGAAAGAGGACATGGCCGTAGCTTCGGCCGCGGTTGGGTCGGCCTGGATGAACCAGGCCGACCGGCGCCATTGTCGCTTCGACCCGAAACCGGCCTCCCACGGCTTCGCCGTGGGGACCCCCAAAGGAAGCGATTTCGGGCCGGGAAAGGTAGGAGTCAATTAATTAAGTGAGCAGGTCAACCAAGAAGGGTCCGTTCATCAGCCAGTCGCTCCGCGAAAAGGTCGAGAAGATGAACCAGACGCGCGACAAGAAGGTGATCCGCACCTGGGCACGCGCGTCCGTCATCTACCCCGACATGGTCGGTCACACCATCGCGGTGCACGACGGCCGCAAGCACGTGCCCGTCTTCATCAGCGAGAACATGGTCGGCCACCGCCTCGGGGAGTTCGCGCCGACGCGCCACTTCCGCGGCCACGGCACTCACGTCGAAAAGACGACCACGGTCAAGTAGGGCACGAGGAAGAGTTGGCGACGATGGAAGTCTCCGCGGTTCAGAAGTTTGTTCGCCGGGCGCCACGCAAGGCGCGCCTGGTGGCTGACTCCGTCCAGGGGATGAAGGTGGCGGACGCCCTCGCGTACCTGGAGTTCTCGCCCAAGCACGCCGCTCGCGACGTGGCGAAGGCGATCAAGTCCGCGGCCGCGAACGCCGAGCACAACTTCAACCTCAACCGCGACGACCTCGTGCTCAAGTCGCTGCTGATCGACGAAGGCCCGACATTCCGGCGCCGCCGTCCGGTCAGCCGCAGCATGGCGCACGAGTACTTCCACCGCACCTGCCACATCACGGCGGTCGTCGAAGACCAGCCTCAAGGAGCACGCAGATAGTTGGGTCATAAAGTCCATCCGAACGCATTCCGACTCGGTGTTTTTCGGCCATGGGAGGCGAACTGGTTCGCCAACCCCAAGGACTACACGAAGATGCTCCACGAGGACCTCGAGATGCGCCGGGTCATCCTGGCGCGCCTACGCAACGCGGGCATCGCGAAGATCGAGACCGAGCGCTCGTCCAACGCACAGCTCACCGTGACCATTCACACCGCCAAGCCCGGCATCGTGATCGGCAAGGGCGGCTCGTCGGTCGATCAGCTGCGCGAGGACCTCGAGAAGCGGTTCGGCAACCGTGTCCGGATCTCGATCCAGGAGATCAAGCAGCCCGAGCTCGACGCGCAGCTCGTGGCCGAGAACATCGCCTCCCAGATCGAGCGCCGCATCAGCTACAAGCGCGCGATGAAGCAAGCGATCCTGCGCACGATGCGCTCGGGCGCCAAGGGCGTCCGCATCTACTGCGGAGGCCGCCTCCGCGGCGCCGAGATGGCTCGCCGCGAGTGGGACCGCGAGGGCCGTGTGCCCTTGCACACGCTGCGGGCGGACATCGACTTCGGCCGCGCCACCGCGAAGACGACCTTCGGCGCCATCGGCTGCAAGGTCTGGATCTACAAGGACCAGATCACGCCGGCTCAGCGCCGCCTCGCCGCCATCGCGGACGAGAGCAGCGCGCCGATCGGGGAGGTCATCGCGCCGCAGCCTCAGCCTCAACCCCAACCGCAGCCAGAGCCTGTGACGGCCGCCGTAGCGGCCGAGCCGCAGGCGGCCGTGGCGGAACCTGTCGCCGAGCCCGCCAGGGCGCCGCGCCGGACGAGGACCACGCCCGCCACCAAGACGGCCGCGCCGGCAAAGACCGCGGCGACCCGCGCCAAGGCCGCTCCGAAGGGCAAGGCTGAGGCGCCATCCGGGACTCCCGCCAAGAAGACCACCACCCGCACCAAGAAGGCCGACAGCTGATGTTGATTCCGAAGCGCGTCAAGTACCGGAAGATGCATCGCGGCCGGCGTACGGGCATCGCCACCCGCGGCGCCACCGTCGCGTTCGGCGACTTCGGCCTGCAGGCCGTTGAAGCGGCGTGGATGTCCAACCGCCAGATCGAGGCTGCCCGCCGCGCCATGACCCGTCACGTCAAGCGAGGCGGCCAGATCTGGATCCGCGTCTTCCCCGACAAGTCGATCACCAAGAAGCCGGCGGAGACCCGCATGGGGTCCGGCAAGGGCAACCCGGAAGGCTGGGTGGCGGTCGTCAAGCCTGGCCGCGTGCTGTTCGAGATGGGCGGCGTCACGCCAGAGGTCGCCAAGGAGGCGATGAAGCTCGCCGCGGCCAAGCTGCCGATGAAGACGCGCTTCGTGAGCGCCGCCGACGCCGGAGGTGGGAGATGAAGGTCGACGAGCTGCGCATCCTCGAGGCGGATGAGCTCGGCGTGCGCCTGCGCACCGCGCGGCGCGAGCTGTACGAGCTCCGGTTCAAGCACGCCGTCGGCCAGCTCGAGAACTCGACCCAGATCTCGAAGGTCCGCCACGACATCGCGCGGATCATGACCGTGATTCGCGAGCGCGACTTCGGCATCGCGCCGAGCGAGCCGGAGCCGGTGGCGGCGGTTGCCGTGGCGGAAGCACCGGCCGAGGAGCCAGCAGTCGAAGAGGCGCCCAAGCCGAAGCGCGGCCGCCGCAAGAAGGAAGAGTCGGAATGAGCGACACCGCAACCGCAACCAGCGCCACGACCGAGGCCCGCGGCCGGCGCAAGGTCCGCCTGGGCACCGTGATCGCCGACAAGATGAACAAGACTGTGATCGTCCAGGTGGGCTCGTCCAAGGCGCATCGCCTGTACCGGAAGACGGTCCAGCAGCGCACGCGGTTCAAGGTCCACGACGAGAAGAACGAGTGCGGCGTCGGCGACCTGGTCCGCATCACCGAGACGCGCCCCATCTCCAAGGAGAAGCGCTGGCGCGTGCTCGAGATCGTGGAGAAGGCGAGATAAGCGTGGCGATGGCGCCTGTACTGCAATTCCGCAGCGGTGATGCCGAATTCGGCGAAATTGCCTTGCCCGCGGACGAGGCGGCCCGGATGAACCGTGCCGCCTGGCACCATGGCCACTTCGCCCCGAAATCCGCACCCCGGCACCGCGATTTCGGGGCGGGAAAGGTAGGGCTTATCAACTAATGGTTCAGCAAGAAACCCGGCTCAAGGTGGCGGACAACTCAGGGGCGAAGGAGCTTCTGGTGATCCGGGTGGCCGGTGGCCACTACCGCAAGTACGCCTACGTCGGCGACATCATCACCGCGACCGTCAAGTCCGCCCAGCCGGGCGGCCAGGTCAAGAAAGGCGAGGTCGTGAAGGCTGTCGTCGTGAGGGTGAACAAGGAGTACAAGCGGCCCGACGGATCGCTGATCCGCTTCGACGAGAACGCGGCCGTGCTGCTCGCGCAGGCCAACAACCCGCGCGGTACGCGCATCTTCGGGCCCGTCGCGCGCGAGCTGCGCGAGCGGAACTTCATGAAGATCATCTCGCTAGCCCCGGAGGTCCTATAGCACCGTGCTTCGCAACAAACCCGAACCCAAACGCCGCTGGCTCGACCTGGCGCCGGGCGATCCCGTGATCGTCATCGCCGGCAAGGACAAGGGCAAGCAGGGCGAGGTCCTGCGCACGCTTCCCGACCAGCACAAGATCGTGGTCAAGGGCGTCAACATCCTGAAGCGGCACACCAAGGCCGGCCAGCGCCGGGGCGGCGTGCAGGTCGCGCAGGGCGGGATCGTCGACTTCGAGGCCGCCCTCGACTACTCGAACGTCATGCTCGTCTGCCCGCACTGTGGCCGGCCGACGCGGACCAAGCACACCGTCCTCGAATCCGGCGCGCGCGTGCTGGTTTGCCGCCACTGCGGCGAGCCGTACGAGCGCGTGCGCAAGACCGAGGCGCAATAACGCGACGATGGCGCCTGAGATCCTGTTAACAGCGCGAAACGCAGAGGCATGCGTGCTGGATTTGCCGATGGTGGCGTCGGCCTGGGAAACCCAGGCCTCCGGGCGCCAGGTCCCCCACGGCTTCGCCGTAGGGACCCCGAAAGGAACGAAATCCGCACCCCGCCACCGCGATTTCAGGGCGGGAAAGGTAGGAGACAACAAGTAGTGGCGAAGGCAAAGCAGCAGGCAGCCCCGAAGAAGGAACAGGCCCCGAAGGCTCCCGGCACCAGGTCGGAAGCTCCGCCGCGCCTGCTGATGGCGTACCGGGACACGCTCGTCCAGCAGATGACGAAGGAGTTCGACTACGGCAACGTGATGCAGGTGCCGCGCATCGACAAGGTCGTGGTCAACATCGGCATCGGCGAGGCCAAGGACAACGACAAGGCGCTCGACGCCGCCGTCGGCGACGTCACGCTCATCACCGGCCAGAAGCCCCAGCTCGTCAAGGCCAAGAAGTCAGTCGCCGCGTTCAAGCTGCGCGCCGGCCAGACGGTCGGCATCAAGACGACGCTGCGCGGCCGCCGCATGTGGTACTTCCTGGACAAGCTGCTGAACATCGCTTTGCCGCGCATCCGCGACTTCCGCGGCGTGAGCCCGGAGGGCTTCGACGGCCGCGGCAACTACTCGCTGGGCCTGCGGGAGCAGGTCGTGTTCCCGGAGATCGACTACGACAAGATCGACAAGCTTCGCGGGCTCGAGGTTTCGATCATCACGACCGCGAAGACCGATGACGAAGCTCGGAGTTTGCTGACGCGGCTCGGCATGCCGTTCAGAAAGAAGTAAGGGGAGAGAGGTTTGGCGAAGAAATCATCGATCGAGCGCTGGAAGCGTGACCTGGCGCATCCCAAATTCAAGGTGCGTTTTCACAACCGCTGCCGACTCTGCGGTCGGTCGCGCGCTTACCTGCGCAAGTTCGGCATGTGCCGCATCTGCTTCCGTGAGTTTGCCGCCGAGGGACGGATCCCCGGTGTGACGAAGTCGAGCTGGTGATGATGGCAACCGCAGTCGCAAAGACAGGCAACAAGCCGACCGGGAAGAAGGTCAAGCGCCCGACGGGGATCGTCAGCGACCCCATCGCCGACATGCTGACGAGGATCCGCAACTCCAACGCTGCGCGGCATCCCGAGGTGAAGGTGCCCGCGTCCCGCCTGAAGCTGGAGATCGCGCGCGTCCTCAAGGACGAGGGCTACATAGCGGGCTACGACGTCGAGGCGGACGGCCCCACGCAGACGATGCGTATCATCTTCAAGTCCCGTCCCGATCGCATGCGTGTGATCTCGGGCGTGAAGAGGATCAGCCGCCCCGGTCTGCGCGTCTACGCGCGCAAGACCGAGATCCCGAGAGTCCTCGGCGGTCTTGGCATCGCCATCCTCAGCACCGCTGAGGGCGTCATGAGTGGAAGGCAGGCCCTGCGCCAGGGCCTGGGCGGGGAAGTCCTCGCTTACGTCTGGTAGGAGATAAGGAAGAGAAGTTGTCGCGGATCGGAAAGCTGCCCATCCAGGTGCCGCCGGCGGTGAAGGTCACCCTGGCGCCGGGCCACGTCAAGGTCGAAGGTCCCAGGGGACAGCTCGAGCGCACCCTGCCGGCCGAGATCACCGTCAAGCAGAACGACGGCGAGCTCGTATTCGAGCGGCCGTCCGACGACTACCGCCACCGGGCCCTTCACGGTCTGGTGCGGAGCCTGGTCGCCAACATGGTCGAGGGCGTCGACAAGGGCTTCACCAAGAACCTCGAGCTGGTCGGCGTGGGCTACCGCGTCGCCAAGCAGGGCGAGGAGCTCGTCCTCAACCTCGGCTTCTCGCACCCGATCCGCTTCAAGCCCCCCCAGGGCATCTCGATCGAGGTCCAGGACCCGACCAAGTTCTCGGTCAACGGCATCTCGATCGAGGACGTCGGCCAGGTCGCAGCCAACATCCGCGGCATGCGTCCGCCCGAGCCGTACAAGGGCAAGGGCGTCAGGTACCGCGACGAGAAGGTCCGCCGCAAGGCCGGCAAGGCGGGCAAGGGGGCCAAGACCACGGCATGAGCGCAGCGCACAACCCCACAGGGGGGACCGCATGATCAAGCGTCACGACCGCAAGGAGAGCCGGGCGAAGAGGCACAAGCGCGTGCGCGTGCACGTGGCCGGAACCGCCCAGCGGCCGCGGCTGGCGGTGTTCCGCAGCCTCAACCACCTGTACGCGCAGCTCATCGACGACGGCGCGAGCCGCACGCTGGCCGCCGCGTCGACGGTGGAGCTCAAGAGCAAGGGCAATGGCGTCGCGCAGGCCACCGAGGTCGGCAAGGCGATCGCCACCAAGGCGAAGGCCGCAGGCGTGAGCACCGTCGTGTTCGACCGCGGCGGGTTCCTGTATCACGGAAGGATCAAAGCGCTGGCCGACGCCGCGCGTGAGGCGGGTTTGGAGTTTTAGATGTCAAGAAACATGGGCGGCGGGCGATACCAGCAGGACCGAGGTGAGCGCTCCGAGCTCGCCGACCGCGTCGTCCGCGTCAACCGGGTGGCCAAGGTCGTCAAGGGCGGCCGCAAGTTCTCGTTCAGCGCGCTGATCGTGGTCGGCGACATGAACGGCCGCGTCGGCGCCGGCATCGGCAAGGCGCGTGAGGTGACGGAGGCGATCCGCAAGGGCATGGACGTGGCCAAGCGCAACATGATCACCGTGCCGATGGTGGGCACCACCATCCCACACGAGGTGCACCTCAAGCTGGGCGCGGCACGCATCATGCTGAAGCCGGCGGCTCCGGGCACCGGCGTCATCTCCGGCGGCGCGATGCGCGCCGTGATCGAGACGGCGGGGATCAAGGACATCCTTACCAAGTCACACGGCACCAACAACCCGATCAACACCGTCCGGGCGACGCTGGCCGCGCTGCAGCAGTTGAAGACTGCCCCGCAGGTCGCCGAGCTGCGCGGCCGCGATGTCGAGCAGATGGTGGGCAAGCGCATGGCCGCCGCCTACAAGGGCGCCGAGCGGGCCCCGGAGGCGGCAGGAACCACGAGTGGCTGACAAAACAACCCTCAAGGCGACGTTGATGAAGTCGGCGATCGGGGCGCGACCGGAGATCAAGGCAACCGTCGAATCGCTGGGCTTCCGGCGCATGAACCAGACCCGCGAGCTGCCGGACAACCCGGCCGTCCGCGGCATGCTCCGCCGCGTCAGCTTCCTGGTCGCCGTCGAGGGTGAGCCGTGGGAGCGCCCGCAGCGCAGCCGCTACAAGATCTGGCGCGCGCGCTCGACCAAGAAGCACAAGAGGGGCAACTAGATGCAGCTCCATGACCTGAAGCCCGCCCCCGGCGCTCACCGCAAGGCGCGGCGCGTCGGCCGCGGCACGGGCTCTGGGCGAGGCAAGACCTCCGGCCGCGGCCAGAAGGGCCAGAACGCCCGCAGCGAAGGCTTCCGCCTTGGCTTCGAGGGTGGCCAGATGCCGCTCTCGCAGCGCCTCCCCAAGCTGCCCGGGTTCAAGAACCCGTTCAAGAAGATCTACGCGGTCGTCAACATCTCCAAGCTCAGCCGGTTTGAGAACGGGACAAGGGTCGACGCCGAGGCGCTGGTCGAGGCGGGCATCATCAAGGCCGGTCGCGACCTCAAGGTCCTGGGCGCCGGGCGCATGAAGCGGAAGCTGAACGTGGAGGCGCACGCCTTCAGCAACAGCGCCCGCGAGGCGATCGAAAAGGCCGGCGGCACGGTCAAGGTCCTTGGCGAACCCAAGCCCGAGAAGGCCGAGAAGACGGCGAAGACCGCGAAGAGCGAAGAGCCGGAAACCACGGAGAGCGCGTCTCCCGCAACGAGCTAGCTAGATGAACCTCATCGAGGCGCTCATCAACGCGATCCGGCTGCCCGAGCTCCGGAACAAGATCCTCTTCACGGGCGGCATCCTGGTCATCTTCCGCCTGTTCTCCAACGTCACCATCCCACTGGCGAGCCAGGGCGCGCTGCAGAACCTCTTCAACAACCAGGCGCTGCTGGGACTGCTCGACCTCTTCTCCGGCGGTGGTCTATCGCGGTTCAGCGTGGTCGCCATGGGCATGAACCCGTACATCAACGCCACGATCATCATGCAGCTGATGACGGTGATCTCCGAACGCATCAAGGAGATCCAGAAAGAAGGCGAAGCGGGTCGTCGCCGCATCCAGCGCTGGAGCCGCTACCTGACGGTGGCGCTCGGCGCCGGGCAGGCGTACGGGTTCACCGTCCTCTTCCAGAACACGAGCCCCGCGATCCTCGGCCCGCTGGACTGGTTCCAGCGCACGCAGATCATCCTGGTCCTCACCGCCGGCACCGTCGTGCTCATGTGGTTCGGCGAGCTGATCACCGAGTACGGCATCGGCAACGGCGTCTCGTTGATCATCTTCGCCGGCATCATCGGCCGCGGCCCGCAGGGCGTCGCGGCGGTGTTCAGCGCGAGCTCGGCCGGCGGCGGCCTGGCCGACTACATCCCGTTCATCCTGTTCGGCCTGATCGCGCTGGTGATGACCGCGGTGATCATCGAGGTGCAGCAGGCCGTGCGGAAGATACCCATCCAGTCGGCGCAGCGCGTCGCCGGCGGCCGCGAGGTGGGGAGGAGAGCGAGCTTCCTGCCGCTGCGCGTCAACCACGCCGGCGTGATCCCGATCATCTTCGCGATCTCGGTGATGTTCCTGCCCACGATCGTGGCCAACTACTTCACCGGCGCGCCGCCCGACACCTGGTACTACAAGGCGGCGGCGTGGATCCGAGGCAACTTCTCGCCGAGCACCGCGAACGTGCCGATGGCGATCACCTACAACGCCCTCTACTTCCTGTTCACGTTCGGCTTCACGTACTTCTACACCGCGATCACGTTTGACGTGCACGACGTGGCGGACAACCTCAAACGCTATTCGAGCTTCATCCCGGGCATCCGGCCGGGACGGCCGACGGCCGACTACCTGCAGGCCGTGATGAACCGCGTGACATTCGTGGGCGCCGTCTTCCTGGGCTTCATCACCGTGATCCTGCCCATCGCCACGTCGAAGATCTCGGGCATCAACCAGCAGTCGATGTACCTGGGTGGCACGGCCATCCTCATCGTCGTGGGCGTCGCCCTCGACACGATGAAACAGCTGCAAACGCAGCTGGTGATGCGCCAGTACCGAGGGTTCATCAAGTGAACCTGTTGTTGTACGGGGCCCCCGGGAGTGGAAAGGGCACCCAGGCCAACATGCTCCGCACCCATTTCGGCATCCCGCACATCGCCACGGGCGACATGCTCCGGGCCGAGATCGCGACAGGCACCGAGCTCGGCCGCAAGGCCCAGCCGATCCTGGCCGCGGGCCAGTACGTCTCCGACGACATCATGATCGGGATGATCCGCAACCGGATGGCCAGGCCCGACTGCGAACCGGGCTTCATAATCGACGGCTTCCCGCGCACGGTCCCCCAGGCAAACGCCCTCGACACCCTCATGGTCGAGCTGCGCAAGCGCTTCGACCGGGTCGTCTATCTCAAGGTGGACGTCGACGAGCTGCTGCGCCGGCTGTCCGGCCGCCTTGTGTGCCCGGTGTGTCAGCGCACCTATCCGCCGGCCACCGAGGCGTGCGTGGTCGACGCCAGCAGGCTGGTCCAGCGTGAGGACGACAAGCCCGAGGCCGTGCGGCCCCGAATCGAGATCTACCTCGAGAAGACCGTTCCGGTCCTCGACCACTACCGCGCCGCCGGGCTCGTTTCCGAGATCGACGGCCGGGGAACAATCGAGGAGATAAGCCGCGAGGTGCTGGCCGCCGCAACCTCTTCCCCGCTTGCGAGGAAGTCCCGGCCGAAGGCCGGGGAGGGGGCGGGGGCCGACCCGGCGCCTACGCAGACCGCAAATCGATGATCAACCTCAAGACCGCTCACGAGATCGACCTGATGGCGCGCGCCGGCGCGCTGCTCGCCTCCGTCCTGCCGCCCCTCGAGGAGGCATGCAAGCCGGGGGTCAAGACCATCGAGCTCGACAGGATCGCGGACAAGCTGATCCGCGACGGTGGCGCCACGCCGGGCTTTCTCGGCTACCACGGCTTCCCGCGCTCGATCTGCGTCTCCATCAATGACGAGGCGGTCCACGGCATCCCGGGCAGCCGCAAGATCGCCGAGGGGGACCTGGTCAGCCTCGACCTGGGCCTGGTCCTGGAAGGCTTCTGGGCGGACGTCGGCATCACCGTCGGCGTGGGCGAGATCACGCCGGAGGCCGCCCGGCTGCTCCGCGTCACCGAGGAGGCCCTGTACGTCGGCATCGACAAAGCCCGCCCGGGCGGCTTCCTGGGCGACATCTCGTCCGCCATCCAGCGCCACGTTGAGGACGCGGGCTTCTCGGTGATCCGGCAGTTCGTCGGCCACGGCATCGGCCGCCAGATGCACGAGGACCCCCAGGTCCCGAACTTCGGAGTGCCCGGCACGCCTCCCCGCCTCAAGCCAGGCATGACCCTGGCCATCGAGCCGATGGTCAACGCCGGCAGCCACGAGGTCTACATGAAGCCGGACGGCTGGACTATATGCACCGCCGACGGCTCCCTCTCCGCCTACTTTGAGCACACCGTCGCTATCACAGAAAAGGGGCCCGTCGTACTCACAAAGGGCGTTCTGGATTGAGTTTGGTACAATCGGCGTCCGTGCCCCAGCGTCTCCCACTCGTGAAGGGGGTCGTGGTGGAGCCTCTTCCCAACGGTGTCTACCGGGTCGAGCTCGAGAACGGGGCCAAGGTCCTCGCTCACGTTGCCGATCGCGCGGGCACCCATTTCACCCGGCTCCTGGCCGGTGACAAGGTGGGTGTCGAGCTCGCGTCGGACGACCGGTCGCGAGGACGGATTCGAGAGATCTGGAGATGAAGGTACGACCGTCCGTCAAGAAGATGTGTCCGAGCTGCAAGGTGATCAAGCGCAACGGTGTGGTGCGCGTGATCTGCTCGAAGACGCCCAAGCACAAACAGCGACAGGGTTAAGGGGCTAGCTAGATGGCAAGAATCGCCGGCGTCGACATCCCGCCGTCCAAGCGCGTGGTCATCGCGATGACGTACATCCATGGCATCGGCACCACCACCGCGCAGAAGATCGTGAAGAACGCGAACGTCGACGCCAGCAAGCGCACCAGGGACCTCTCCGAGGAGGAGGTCGCGCGCCTGCGCCAGGTCGTCGACCGGCTCGCGTCGGCGAAGGAGATCCTCATTGAAGGTGACCTCCGCCGCGACGTGGCGACGAACATCAAGCGCCTCACCGAGATCGGCTCCTATCGGGGCCAGCGGCACCGCCGCGGCCTGCCCGTGCGCGGCCAGCGTACGCGGACCAACGCTCGCAGCCGGCGCGGACCCAAGCGCGCTGTGGCGGGCAAGAAGAAGGTCAAGGCCGGGAAGTGACGAAGAAGAAAGTCGTCCGCACGCGCCGCCGCGAGCGCAAGAACGTGGTCAACGGCCAGGCCCACGTCCAGAGCACGTTCAACAACACGATCATCTCGATCAGCGACATCGACGGCAACGTCATCGCCTGGGGCTCGGCCGGCGCGCAGGGCTTCAAAGGCAGCCGTAAGTCGACGCCGTTCGCGGCCCAGACCACCGCGGAAGCGACCGCCAAGAAGGCGCTCGAGCACGGCATGCGCTCGATCGAGGTCTTCGTCCGCGGGCCGGGCGCCGGCCGCGAGGCGGCGATCCGCTCCCTGCAGGCGACGGGCCTAGAGGTCAGCGCGATCACCGACGTGACGCCGATCCCGCACAACGGCTGCCGCCCGCCCAAGAGGCGCCGGGTCTAGGCATGGCGAACTACAGCGGCCCCGTCTGCCGCTTCTGCCGCCGCGAGGGCGCCAAGCTCTACCTGAAGGGCGAGCGCTGCTACACGCCTAAGTGCGCCATCGAGCGCCGCGCGTTTGCGCCCGGCATGCACGGCCAGGCCCGCAAGCGCAAGACGTCGGACTACGGCCTGCAGCTGCGCGCGAAGCAGAAGGCGCGCCGCATCTACGGGCTGCTCGAGAAGCAGTTCCGCAACTACTTCGACAAGGCCTCGAACGAGCCGGGCGTCACGGGTCTCAACCTGCTGCGCCACCTCGAGCTGAGGCTGGACAACGTCGTCTATAGGCTCGGGCTGGGCACGTCGCGCAAGCAGGCGCGCCAGCTGGTCACCCACCGCCACTTCGAGGTCAACGGCAAGCTCGTGAACGTGCCTTCGTTCCAGGTCAAGCCGGGCGACGAAGTGAAGGTGAAGGGCTCGGACGGCGTCTTCGACGTCGCCCTGGACTCGTCCAAGGTCCGGCCGGTTCCGTCATGGCTTGCTTTCAACGCGGACGACAAGTCCGCCAAGATCCTCGCCCGACCCGAACGTCACGAGATGGAGTCGGGGGTCGAGGAACAGCTGATCGTCGAGTTCTATTCAAGGTAGTCGGAGGTATAGAAAGCCAGTTGGCAATTGACACGCAGATGACTGTGACCCCCCAGGTGCGCAAGCTCGAGACGAGCGCGAACTACGGCAAGTTCGACATCGAGCCGCTGGACCCGGGTTTCGGCACCACGCTCGGCAACACGCTGCGCCGCGTGCTGCTTTCGTCTCTCTGGGGCGCCGCCGTGACGTCGATCCAGATCGACGGCGTCGCCCACGAGTTCACCGCGATCCCGCACGTCAAGGAGGACGTGACCGAGGTCATCCTCAACCTCAAGAACCTGCGCCTGAAGAGCTTCACCGAGGACCCGATCACCCTGCTGCTCGACGTCAAGGGCCCGGCCGAGGTGCGCGCGTCGCACATCCAGGCCACGTCGGACGTCGAGATCGTCAACCCGGACCTCTACATCTGCACGCTGGCGGCCAAGGGCCACCTGCGGATGGAGCTCAACGTGGAGCGGGGCAAGGGCTACGTGCCGGCCGAGCGCAACAAGCGCGAAGGCCAGCCGATCGGCGTGATCCCCATCGACTCGATCTTTTCCCCGGTGCAGAAGGCGAACTTCGTCGTCGAGAAGACTCGTGTCGGCCAGTCGACGGACTACGACCGGCTGATCATCGAGGTGTGGACCGACGGCACCATGTCGCCTGAGGAGGCGGTCAGCCACTCCGCACAGCTCTTCACGCAGCACCTCAACCTGTTCGTCAACTTCCATGCCGCGATCGACAAGCACGAGCAGGACATGCGCGGCGAGAAGACCGGCCAGAACCGCCTGATGGACACTCCCATCGAGGAGCTGGACCTGTCGGTGCGGGCGTTCAACTGCCTCAAGGCGAACGAGATCCAGACCGTGGGCCAGCTGCTCCAGAAGCGTGAGGAGGAGCTGCTCGCGCTCCGCAACTTCGGGCGCAAGTCGCTCGACGAGATCAAGGAGAAGCTCGTCGAGAAGAACTTCATCAAGCCCGAAGAGATGGGCACGGTCCTGCGCGGCTAAGGAATCGCGTTGAGACATCAGAAGAGCGGCCGCCGCTTCAACCGCGACACCGACGCCCGCAAGGCGTTGATGCGCAACCTGTGCACGTCGCTGCTGGAGAGTGGCCGCATCACCACGACCGAGGCTCGAGCCAAGGAGCTGCGGCGCTGGGTCGAGCGGCTGATCACCACGGCGAAGGGCCAGGACGTGAACGCGCGGCGGCGCGTGAGCCGAGAAGTCTCGAAGCCCGAGGTGGTCGAGAGGCTCTTCTCGAACCTGATGCCTCGCCTGGCCGAGCGGCCCGGCGGCTACACGCGAATCATCCACAAGGGCCCGCGCCTTGGCGACGCGGCGCCAATGGTGATCATCGAGCTGGTCGACTGAGGGATTTTTGTCCCTCCCCCGCTTGTCGGGGGAGGTGGCCCCGGACGCGAAGCGTCCCGGGCCGGAGGGGGAGGATCCCCTCCCCCAATACGGTTCAAAAGTGAATATCAAAGTCGTGCTCGAGTACGACGGGTCGAACTTCGCCGGCTGGCAGCAGCAGGCGAAGGGCCGCACCGTGGAGGCGGAGCTCAAGCGAGCTCTGCGCGACGTCACTGGCAAGGACCACGTGGTCTACGCCGCCGGGCGCACCGACGCAGGGGCGCACGCGGTTGGCCAGGCGGTCAGCTTCCATACCGATGGGCGCATGACGCCTCGCAGGATGGTTGCCGCGCTCAACGCGAGGCTGCCGGAGGACGTGGCGGTGCTCTCCGCGGAAGAGGTGGCGGATGACTTCCATGCCCGGTACTCGGCCCGCTGGCGGCGCTACCGCTACCGCTTCCTCGACCGGCCGTCACGGCCGGCGCTCGAGAGAGGGCGCTGCTGGCACGTGCGGGGACCGCTCGACGTCGGCGCGATGGCGCAGGCGGCGAATAGGCTCGTTGGCAAGCACGACTGGACCAGCTACTGCTCGGCCTCCGAACCGGCCCGCGACCGGGTGCGCGAGATGCGCTCCGCACGGGTGGTCAGGCGCGGAGAGTTCGTCGAGCTGGAGCTGGTCGCGGAGGGTTTCCTGCGGGGCCTGGTGCGCAGCATCGCCGGCGCGCTCGCCGAGGTCGGTCGCGGCGAGCGGCCGCCGAGGTGGGTGGGAGACGTCCTCCGCGCGCGCGACCGCCGGCAGGCGCCGCGCACCGCGCCCGCGGGAGGGCTGACCTTGATGGAAGTGATTTACTGAGGAGCGCCGGGCGCGCAGGGCGCCCACTGGAAAAAGATGAGCAAGCAGAAAACGTGGACGGCGAAAGCGGCGGATCTGAATAGCGATTGGTTTGTGATCGACGCCACGGACCAGGTCCTCGGCCGCCTGGCCTCAGGCGTGGCCGCGATCCTCCGTGGCAAGCACAAGCCCACCTTCACGCCGCACCTGAACAGCGGCGACCACGTGGTGGTGATCAACGCCGCCAGGGTCAAGGTCACCGGGACGAAGCTCCACAGCAAGGAGTACACGCGCTACACGGGCTATCCGGGCGGCCTGCGCAAGCGTTCTCTGCAGCGGGCGCAGGAGCTCGACCCGACCTTTCCGGTCACCAACGCCGTGCGCGGCATGCTGCAGCGCAACACACTGGGAGCCGATATGCTGAAGCGCCTTCGCGTGTACGCGGGGGCGGACCACGGGCACGCAGCCCAGAAGCCGAAGGTAGTCACCTTCGACGGCAAAGGAAACATGAAGATTGGCTGACACGCTGAACCGAGGCACCGGGCGGAGAAAGAACGCGGTCGCGCGCGTGCGACTACAGCCGGGCGAAGGCCGCGTCACCGTCAACGAGAAGGACCCGCTGGCCTACCTGGGCCGCCGCGTGCTCGAGATGGCCGCGCTGGCGCCGCTGCGCGTCACGGGCACCCAGAGGAAGTTCGACATCAGCGTGAAGGTCATTGGTGGCGGCACCAGCGGGCAGGCTGGGGCGATCGCGCACGGCATCGCGCGTGCTCTCTTGCGCTACGACCCCGACTTCCGCGCGTCGCTGAAGAAGGCCGGCCTGCTGACGCGCGATGCCCGGATGAAGGAGCGCAAGAAATACGGACTCAAGCGAGCCCGGAAAGCTCCCCAATACACCAAGCGGTAGATTTCACCTCCTCGCTCGTCGCGGGAGAGGAGGGCTTCACCTCCCCGCTTGTCGGGGAGGTCGGCGCGCGTAGCGCGCCGGGAGGGGAGGATGCCCTCTTGAACTCCCAACCGACCTCCCGCCGCCTGGACTGGTCGGCCTGCCGCAACATGCGCGACCTCGGCGGCCTTCCCCGCAACGGAGGCCTGACACGTTCGCACGTCCTCATCCGTTCGGATCACCTGGGCCTCCTCGACGAAACCGGCCGCGAGGCGATGCGGGCGTACGGCGTGGGCACGGTCATCGACCTGCGCTCGGAGTCTGAGGTCCTCACGAGTCCCAGCCCGTTCGCGGACGGCGCCGTCGCGCGGTACGTGCACCGCGCCCTCATCGACGACAAGAACATGAACAACATCGGCGACTCGAAGAACATGCTCGAGCGCTACCTGTTCATCGTGAACACGCGGCCGGATGCGTTCCGCGATGTGTTCACCGCGCTTGCCGAAGCCGAAGGCACGGTCATCTTTCACTGCTTCGCCGGCAAGGATCGCACCGGCCTTGTCGCGGCCATGCTCCTGGCCCTTGCCGGCGTCGCTCCCGACGACATCGCGGTGGATTACGGCGATTCGGATGTCCAGCTCGCGCGGCAATACGAGATCTGGATCAACGAGGCAGAGCCCGAGAAGCGCGATGCGTTTCGCGAGGAGCTGCGGTGCCCACCGGAGCGAATCCTCGGAGTGCTCGACCACCTCGACGCGGTGTGGGGAGGGGTCGACGAGTATCTGGAGGCGTCTGGTGTCTCGCCGACCGACATCGACCGCCTCAGAACGAAGCTCGCCTGAAAGAACCTGGAATCAGCAAACCTTTTCCCTGGCCGTCAACGGTGCGTCCAGGACGGCTGGTGGAAGTCCGCGACCCGGGTCGAGCGACCGTCAAGCGCAACCTCGCTGAACTGATAGAGCATCGCAGCGGTCGGCGCGAACACCTCGACCTCTGGGAGCACCAGCGAGAACCTCTCGGGCGGACGCTGAGCTGCCTCCGCCACTGCTTGCCGCAGCTCCGGCGCGCGGACCATGAAGAGCCGCGCCACCTCGGCCGGCGAAGGACGCAGCGCCGCCAGCCCCGCTCCGCTCCACACCACCACCGGGGTGATCGTGAAACCGGACCGCGTGTCGAAGTCATCGAGCTTGCCGAGGACGTCCTCCGCCCCGACGCCAAGTCCTAGCTCCTCGGCCAGCTCGCGGAGAGAGCAAGCCTCGGCGTCCTCACCCTCGTGCAGCCTGCCTCCGGGCAGCGCCATCTGACCGGGGTGCCTCGACATGGTGTCAGGGCGCTGGAAGATCGGGAGCATCGGCACTCCGCGGTCGACCATGATGACGATCGCCACGGCGGCCGGTGTCTGGGCCAGCGGCGACACGTGCCGCTCGAACCGGTGCAGGTTGCCCTGGATGGTGTCGCGGATCACGTCCAGATTCTTAACAGGCTGGGTAGTCATCCGTCCCGGCGATGGACAGAATCGAACCCATGAGAGAAAAAACCGTCGTCAAGCAGCTCTACCGTCTCAACATCGAGCCGAAGGTCATCGACCAGCTCAGCAAGCTCGCGGCTCGCACCGGTGAACCGAAGACCCGGATCGCATCGCGGCTCTTCACCGAGGCGGTGATGAGCTACAAGCCGAGACCGACGAAGTAGACCGCCTAGCCTTCCTCTCGCTCGGGGTCGACCGAATGGCCACCGGGGCTGCCGGCGTACATCGCCTCGATCTGCGGCTCGTACTTGGTGTAGATCACGCGCCGCTTGAGCTTCATGGTCGGCGTCAGCTCCTCCGACTCGGGCGACCACTCGGTCGGCAGGATCGTGAAGCGCTTGAACTGCTCGACGCGCGAGAGGTGACTGTTCGCGGAGGTGAGCGCCCTCCGCACCTCCGTGATCACCTGCGGGTCGTCGACGAGCTCGGCCATGGTCTCGGCGGCGATGCCTCGCGCCTTCGCCCAGGCCGGCGCCACCTGCGGATCGAGCACGACCAGCACCGAGATGAAGTTCCGGGCATCGCCGACCGCCACGGCCTGCCCGATGATCGGGCTCGACTTGGCGAGCGACTCCAGGTTCGACGGCGAGATGTTCTTGCCCGCCGAGGTGATGATCAGCTCCTTCTTGCGGTCGATGATCCGGTACTGCCCGTTCGTCCCAGGCTCGGCGATGTCGCCGCTGTGCACCCAGCCGTCCTTGTCGATCATGTCGTCCGTCTTCCCGGGCTCTTTGTAATAGCCGACCATCACGTTGCCGCCGCGGACCAGGAGCTCGCCGTCCTCCCCGAGGCGAACCTCGACGCCCGGCATGGGACGGCCGATCGAAGGCGCCTGGTGGTCGTCCATGGGGACGACGGTCGCGGGCCCGGTCAGCTCACTCATGCCCCAGACCTCGTAAAGAGGCATGCCGAGGGCGGCCCAGAACTCGTGTACCTCCGGCCGGCACGGCGCGGTGGAGGTGATCGCGGTCGTGCAGCGGTCGAGGCCGACCTTCGAGCGAAGAAGGACGAACAGGGGCTGCGCGCGCTCGACAGCGGCGGCCAGCTCTTCCGGCACCGGCTTGCCGTCGCGGCGCAGCCGGTACGCTGAGGTGGCGGCCGCGATCGCGCCCTGCACCATCTGACGCTTGGCCTCGTCGGGCTCCGCAGCGATCCCCGCCTGCAGGCCGGCCATCAGCTTCTCCCACACGCGTGGCACGCCGACGAAGAACGTCGGCCGAGCCTCGACGAGGAACGGGAGCAGCAGGTTCGGGTCAGGACAGAGCCAGACCTCGTGGCCGTCCGTTATCCCGCGCCACTGCGAGGTGAAGCGCTCGGCCACGTGGGCGAGAGGCAGATAGCTGACCAGGACCTGCGGCTCGATCGCCCAGAAGCGCTGCACCGACTCGACGGTCCACATGATGTTGTTGTGCGAGTAGACGACGCCCTTCGGAGGCCCGGTCGTGCCTGACGTGTAGATCAGCGAGATCGTGTCCTCCGGGCCGACAGGCCGCCATGACTCCTCGAAAGCCTTGGGCTCGGCCTCGTCCATCTCGCGGCCGCGCTCGATGAGGGACTGCCACGTCATCACGCCTTCCGGCGCGTTGCCGCGAACCAGCACGAGGTGGCGGAGGTTGGGGGTCGATTCTCGAATGGCGAGGAATTTCTGCAGGAACGCCCCATCTTCCACGAAGGCGACCGTCGCTTCGGAGTGGTTGGCCACGTACTCGATCTGCTCGGGGGCGAGCGTGTTGTAGACGCTGATCGCGGCCCCGCCGGCGTGGACGATGCCGAGGTCGGCGATCACGTGCTCAGGGGCGTTGCGCGCCATGATCAGCCCGAACTGCCCGGGCCCGAACCCGAGCGAGCGCAGCCCGAGCGTGACGGCGGCGACCTGGTCGCGGTACTCCTTCCAGGTCAGCGTGCGCCAGTCGCCGTTCTCCTTCCAGTGGAGCGCCGGGCGGTCGCCCCATTTCGCGACGGCATCGGCGAACGCGGTGCACACCGTCTTCCCCGAGACGGCGGCGTCGATGGCGGCCCTCTCCGCGAGCACGTCCATAACCGGGAATACACTACTCGTTGGTGGCGGGGCGCACGTGATCTACGTTCGATCACACCGATCGATCGTTTCCGTAGGGGTGGCCGGGGTGGTCTGGTCGGCCGTCTTCGGGCTGCTTGCGATCGCTGCTTCCCGCTTGCCGGACGCCGGCATCGCCGCCATCGCGCTCGGGGTAAGCGCCGGCGCGGGGGTGGGCGTCGCGGGCTGGGCGGCGCTCAGGCTGGCGGCATGGCCGCCGGCGCAGCTCTGTTTCTTCCGCGACCGGCTGCTCGTTATCCACCACCGCCACGAGATGAGGGCGTTGTGGACGTCGATGGAGGCGGTGACCCTCTCCGAGCCGCAGAGCTGGCCGCGGGTCCGTGTGACTGACCGCCTGACCATCCAGCTTCAGCACGAGCACCCGCTGGTCCTCAAGCCGGCCAGCTTTGGCCTCGAACCGGCGGCATGCCGGGACCTGATCGTCCGCCTCCGCGACGAGCCCAGGCTCCGGGCCCGGCTGCCCGAGTTCGATTCGGTGCGCGACCTGGCCGTCTCTCCGGTCGTCGCGGGGGAGCTTATCGACCCCCGAATCTAGCTTCGGAGCGATCATGATCGCTCCTGTGAGAGCCGCGCTTCAGGGACGCGATTTCATCGACGTGGCCGACCTCGATCGGACCGCCCTCCGCCGGATCCTCGACCTGGCTCACGACATCAAGGCAGGACGGTGGTCGGAGCGACCGCTGGAGAGCCGTCACATCGCCATGCTCTTCCAGAAGCCGTCGCACCGGACCAGGGTCTCTTTCGAGGTCGGGATCGCCAGGCTGGGCGGCGCCACCACGACCCTGACCGAGAACGACGTCCAGCTCGGCGTGAGAGAGAGCGTGCCGGACGCGGCCCGCGTCCTCGACCGTTACGTAGACGGGATCGTCGCTCGTTTGCGCTTGCATGAGGACCTGGTCCAGCTCGCTGACGCCTCCGAGAAGCCAGTGGTCAACGCGCTGACCGACCGCTCACACCCCTGCCAGATCCTGGCGGACCTGATGACGCTCGAGGAAGTCGGCGGCGACCTGTCCGAGCACCACGTCGTCTACATCGGCGACGGCAACAACGTCGCGAGCTCGCTGATCGAAGGGTCGGCGCTCATGGGCTACGCGCTCACCGTGGTGAGCCCGCCGGGCTACGGTCCGTCGGACGAGGTCCTCGAGCGCGCGCGTAGGATCGAAACCGACGGCCATCACGTCACCCTCACCAACGACATCAGCGAGTTCGAGAACGCCACGGCGATCTACACCGACGTTTGGGCATCGATGGGACAGGAAGCACAGCAGCAGGTCCGGCGCGAGGCTTTCGCGCGCTACCAGGTCAACCGCGCCGTCATGGACGCCGCTCCCGACGCGGTGTTCATGCACTGCCTCCCCGCGCATCGCGGGGAAGAGGTCACTGACGACGTGATCGATGGGCCTCGGAGCGTCGTGTTCGAGCAGGCCGGCAACCGGCTCTACGCCCAGATGGCCCTGCTGGCGGAGCTGTTCGCGGCATGAACGCGCTCAGCCAGTTCCTGAACCAGCTGGGCGAGGTCATCCGCCACGTCAGCCTCCTCGAGGTGGTCGACGTCGCGGTCGTCGCCTTCATCCTTTATCAGTTGCTGCGCCTCCTGCGCGGGACCCAGGGCACCCAGATCCTGGTCGGGCTGGTCCTGCTCGCGGTGATCGGGTTCCTGTCCACGACCTTCAACCTGATCCTTCTCTCGTGGCTTTTCCGCAACGCCACCTTCTTCATCGTCATAGCGGTCATCGTCATGTTCCAGCCCGAGCTGCGACGTGCGCTCGACCAGCTGGGCCGGATCGGACACATAGGCCGCCCGCTGTCTCGATACAACACTCGGCAGTACAACGAGGCAATCTCCGAGTCGATCCGAGCCGCCGAGAAGCTGAGCGCCAAGAGAACCGGGGCGCTGATCGCCTTCGAGCGCGAGGTGGGACTCGAGGACTACGCCGCCACCGGTGTGAAGATCAACGGTGAGATCTCGGCCGAGATGCTGCAGTCGATCTTCTTTCCGAACTCCCCGCTGCACGATGGCGCGGTCATCGTGCGCGGCAACCGCGTGATTGCCGCGGGTTGCCTCCTGCCGCTGCCGGAAGAGGGCACGGTGCGGGAGCGCCTCGGCACGCGGCACCGTGCAGCGTTGGGCCTCTCGATGGCGTCGGACGCGCTGGTTCTCGTCGTCTCCGAGGAGACCGGCAACATCTCGGTGGTCGAAGAGGGGAAGATCAGCCGGAACCTGGACCCCGACAGCCTGCGTCGTAGAGTCGCCGTCAAAGTGGCTTCTCAGAACGGCAACGGCATCTTCAGGTTCCGCCGGTGAGCTGGACCCTGATCACGAATCAGTGGCGGCTGAAGCTGCTGGCGTTCGGGCTGGCGGTGCTGATGCTGGGCGCGGTGGCCTTCTCGCAGAACCCGCCGACCATCAAATCGACCACCGTCCAGGTCAGCTACGCGGTGAGAGAGGGCACGATCCTGATCAACCCGCCGTCTAAGGTGGCGGTCGTCTACTCCGGGCTCGCTGACGTGATCGCGCGAGTCAACACGGACAACACGACCGCGACTGTCGACGCGACGAGCGCGGACCCAGGTCAGGCGGTGAAGCTCAGCGTCCGGGCCCAGACCACGGTCCCGAACGTGACCGTCCAGCAGCCGGCGCCGATCGTGGTGAACATCGACACGCGCGCGATCAAGGAAGTCCCCGTCCAGGTTGGGTACCGGGCGGCGCCGGGCTGGAGCGTGACCAGGGTCGTGGCGACATGCCCGGGAAGCTCGACGCCGAATCCGTGCAAGGTCCACTTCGACGGTCCGGCTAGCTGGGAAAACAACCTGACCGCGACGGTGACACTGCCAGGCACCGTGGACGTCGGATCGCGGCCCTACCTCACCCAGAAGATCCTGCTCGGCAACAGCGCCGGTCCGCTCGACATCACGACGGTGCACACGGTCCCGCAGGCGAGCCTCGACGTGAGCGCGGTCGACGTCCGCGTCGACGCCACGCCTGGTGTCACAAGCAGCACCGTGCCCCTGGTCGACGCCCCGCCTTCCCACGGTCCGCCGACGGGCTACAGGGTGATCGCGATCACCGTGTCGCCTCTGAGCGTCATCATCACCGGCGACCCGGCGGCCCTCAGCCGAATTCGATACATCACCCTCCAGGCTGTCGACCTGAGCAGCAGCACCGCCGACAGCGTCTTCCAGATCACCGTGAACTACCCGCCAGGCATCACCGGCAACGCTGACGTCGCCATGGTCAAGTACTTCATCGCGCGGAATCCGAACGTCGGCTAGCCGGGCCCCGGGCCTTCGGAGTAACCTGACGCCCTCCGCATCCGTTCCACACCAGTCGAAATAAGCCTGCAAGGTGTTCTAGTTGAGGTATACAGATGTGCGGGATCATCGGCTATCTCGGCGGCCGTGAAGCGACGCCGATCCTCATGGAGAGCCTCAAGCGGCTCGAGTACCGAGGCTATGACTCCGCGGGCGTAGCGGTCCTCGAGCTGCCCAAGGCCGGGGCCGCCGTCCACACCAGCGTCACCAAGTCAGAGGCCAAAGTCGACACCTTGATCGAGAAGCTCGAGGCCAACATGCCCTCGGGCCGGCTCGGCATCGGCCACACCCGCTGGGCGACGCACGGCAAGCCGACCTACATCAACGCCCACCCGCACACCGACTGCCACGGCAAGATCTTCGTGGTCCACAACGGGATCATCGAGAACTTCGCCGAGCTGAAGGCCGAGCTCGAGGCCGAGGGCCACGAGTTCCCGTCCGAGACGGACACCGAGGTCGTCCCTCACCTCATCGAGAAGTACTACAAGGGCGACTTTCTGGCCGCGGTTCGCGCGGCGCTGAAAAGGATCCACGGTGCCTACGCGCTCGCGATGTTCTCCAGCGACGATCCCGAGCTGCTGGTCGGCGCGCGGCTCAACGCGCCGCTCGTGGTCGGCCTCGGCGAGGACGAGTACTACATCGCGTCCGACATCACGGCGATCATTCCGTACACCAAACGCGTGCTCGTGCTCGGTGAGGGAGAGGTCGCCGCGGTCACGCCCCTTGGCGCCGAGGTGTCGACGCTCGACGGCGTCACGGTCAAGCCGAAGGTCGTGCACGTCGACTGGGACGTGACCCAGGCGCAGAAGGGCGGCTTCCCGCACTTCATGCTGAAGGAGATCCACGAAACCGACGAGGCGCTCGCCAACGCGATGCGCGGCCGGCTCACGGACGACGGCGCCGTCAGCTTCCGTGAGTTCGAGGCGACCGACGCGCAGCTGCGCAAGCTGAAGGAAGTCGTGTTGCTTGGCATGGGCACCTCGCTGCACGCCGCGATGATCGGCGAGTACGTGCTCGAGGACTGGGTCGGCATGCCCGCCCGCGCCATGGACGCGTCCGAGTTCCGGTACCGCCGGCCGACCTTCGGCAAGGACGCGCTGAGCGTCGTCATCACGCAGTCGGGCGAGACGGCCGACACCCTTGTCGCCCTGCAGCAGGCGAAGGCGCGCGGCGCCCTGACCGTCGCCGTGACGAACGTGATCGCCAGCTCGGCCGCGCGCGATGCCGACGGGGCGATCTACCTGCACGCGGGCCCGGAGATCGGCGTCGCCTCGACCAAGACCTTCAACTCGCACCTGATGAGCATCTATCTCCTGGCCATGCGCCTGGCGCAGGCCAACGGACGCATCTCGCCGGAGCGGAGGCGCGAGATCGTCGAGGCCTTGCGCGCGCTGCCCGACCAGGTCCGCACCCTGCTCGGCCGCGACAAGGAGATCGTGGAGCTGGCCGAGAAGTACAGCCGGTACCGCAACTTCATGTACGCGGGACGCGGCCTCGGCTACCCGGTCGCCCTCGAGGGTGCGCTGAAGCTGAAGGAGATCTCGTACGTCCACGCCGAGGGTACGTCCGGCGGTGAGCTGAAGCACGGGCCGATCGCCCTCCTCGACGACCAGTTTCCGGTGGTCGCCATCTGCACCGCCAGCTCGACGAAGGAGAAGATGGTCAGCAACGTCCACGAGATCGTGGCCCGCAGCGCGCCGGTGCTGGCGCTGGTCTCGCAGGGAGACAGGTCGCTGGACGGGGTGGCGACCGACGTCTTCGCGATGCCGGTGGTCGAGGAGGCCGCCTCCGCCGTGCTGAACACGGTCATGCTCCAGCTCTTTGCCTACCACGTGGCGACCAAGCTCGGCCAGGACGTCGACCAACCGCGCAACCTCGCCAAGTCCGTCACCGTCGAATAGGGGCTCTGCGCCGGAGGGGCGAGTCGCCCCGCGCGACAATGTCTCCGTGCAGAGGATCGGTGTTGACGCGGTTTCAGTCGACCGGATCGCGCTTGCCGTCAGGCGCTCCGGCCCCGGCTTCCTGAACAAGGTCTACACGCAGGCCGAGCTCGCTTACTGTGCCGGCGACGACGAGCGCCTGGCCGGCCGCTGGGCCGCAAAGGAGGCGGTGATCAAGTGCTTCGACGGCACCGGCATCTGCTTCCCGCGGCGGAAGATCGAGGTCCTGCCCGGCCCCCACGGCGCCCCTCGGGCTCGCCTCCTCGGCGACGGCCGGGGCGCGCAGGTGGAGGTGAGCATCACCCACCACAGCCGGCTGGCCGTGGCCACCGCCCACCTCGAGATCTCCGACGCCTCGACCATGCTCCCGGCGCCCGACGCCGTAACGATCCCCGAGCGTCCCCAAGACGCCCACAAGGGCACCTTTGGGACAGCCGTTGTGCTCGCGGGCAGCCTGGGCCTCACCGGCGCCGCCTACCTCTCGGCCACGGCCGCCGCGCGGACGGGCGCCGGCCTTGTCCGCCTGCTGGTGGCCGACACCATCTACCCGATCCTCGCCGCCAAGTGCACCGAGGTCATGGCCACGCCGGTGCCGGAGGTGGCGCCCGGCGCCGTCGGCCATGCCGCCTACGACTCGATCCTGCGCCAGCTCGCGACGGCCCAGGTCGGCATCATCGGGCCGGGTCTGGGCCGCGACAGCTCGACTTGGCGGCTCGTCGTCGACCTCGCCATGCGCGCCAGATGCCCGCTCGTCATCGACGCCGACGGTCTCAACGCGCTCGCCGACGCTCCGCGAGCCAAAGGCAAGCTCGGCAAGCACCGCGTCCTGACGCCGCACCCGGGCGAGCTGTCACGGCTCACGGGCAAGACCGCCGAGGCAATCAACGCCGACCGGCACCGCGCCGCACGCGCGGCGGCGAAGGAGTGGGGGGCGGTCGTCGTGCTCAAGGGCGCGCACACCGTCGTCGCGCATCCCGACGGCCGGCTAAGTGAGGACCCGCACGAGGTCCCGGCGCTGGCCTCCGGCGGCACGGGCGACGTGCTGGCCGGCATCGTGGGCGGCCTCATCGCGCAGGGCTCCGACCCCTACGTGGCCGCGGTCACGGGGGTCTACCTCCACGCGGCGGCTGGGCGGCGCATCGCCGAGCGCATAGGCGACTCCGGGCTGCTCGCCAGCGACCTGCTGCCCGAGGTCCCGCTCGTCATGAACGTGCTCCGCCAGGGCGGCCTCTGACGCGCTCTCTGCGCTGGGCGGAGATCGACCTCGGCGCGGTCAGCGCCAACTGCGACCTCATCCTTCGCCACCTGCCAAAAGGCACCGGGCTCTTCGCCGTGGTGAAGGCGAACGGCTACGGCCACGGCGCGGTACCGGTCGCCCGCGCGGCGCTTGAGGGCGGCGCCACCGGCCTCGGCGTCGCCACGCTGGAGGAGGCGGCCGAGCTGCGCGGCCTCGTCGATCCGCCGCAGATCCTGTTCATGGGCGGCCTGCTCCCGTCGCAAGCATCCGCCGCGGTCGCCACCGGGTGCAGCGTCGCCGTCTCGAGCCGGGAAGTCGCGGAGGCGCTCGCCGGTTCGGACGATGAGGTTTCGGTGCACCTGAAGATCGACACCGGCATGGGCCGCTTCGGCTGCCCGCCCGGTGAGGCGCCGGCGCTGGCGCGCATGATCGACGCCGCGGGCGGCCTGCGCCTGGCCGGGACCTGGACCCATTTCGCGAAGTCGGAGTCGGACGACGAGATGACCCGCCGCCAGCTCGAGATCTTTCTCGATGCGGTCGCACGCTTCGAGGTGAGCCCGGGTATCCGCCACGCGTGCAACTCGGCGGCCGCCCTCCGGCACCCCGACTTTGCCCTGGACGCGGTGCGCTGCGGGATCTCGATCTACGGGTGCGAGTGGCCGGCAACGCGGCCGGCGCTGGCCCTGCGGGCGGCGGTGACACATCTCAAGACTGTCGAGAAAGGAGCGACCGTCGGCTACGGCGCGCTCTGGCGGGCCACGGCCACGTCTCGCGTGGCCACGGTGTCGATCGGCTACGCCGATGGCGTCCATCGAGCGCGGGCGAACAAAGGCCACGTCCTCGTCCGCGGCCGCCGAGCGCCGCTCATCGGCATGGTCAGCATGGACGCGATCACCGTCGACGTCACCGACGTGCCTGGCGTCCAGCTGGGCGACGCCGTCACGCTCATTGGCGCCGATGGAGAGGAGAGGATCACGGCCGAAGAGGTCGCCGCCTGGTCGGGGACGATCAGCTACGAGGTCTTGACCTCGCTCGGGCCGAGGGTCGAACGAAAGACCTCTCCCTTGACACGGTCCCCGGTCGCGGGATAATCGCGCCCGGGAGCACGGGCCGGCGCGCCGACCGCGCGCCATGTAGGGAGACTTCGATGGAAGACCGTCACCGGCGGCCTTCGCCTCTCACGGTGAACCTCGGCCGGATCGTCGCCTGGCCGTTGGTCGTGGGCGGCAGCGTGCTCGCCGTCGCGTGGGCCTGGTTGAACATCGCCGACGGCGGGGACGTGGCCGGCGCCATCTCGGTCGCGGTGTCGGGTCTCGCCGCCTTCGCGGTGGCGGTGGTCGCGATCGCCATCACGATCGACATCGTCGCGAGGGCGGCGGCGGCGTTCACGCGCCGGCAGCCAAGACTTCTGAGTCTCGACTGGATGGTCCCGGTGGCCGTGGTCCTTGGCTTCCTGCTCGGCTGGGCCGTCTGGCGATGACCACCGAGCAGCAGGCGGCGACTCCGGCGAAGCCGGCCAAGGAGCCTCGCCTCGCGCACCAGGTCCAGGCCAACGCTGGTGCATTTCACAGGGGAGAGCTCGTGCTGCATGCGATCGCCCTGGTGGTGGTCGCGCTGCTCTTCGTCTTCGCGCTCGTCGCACTTGGAGGCGCCAAGGTCGCGGCGTGTGCGGTGCACGACAACCTGAACCAAGAGCGCGGGCTGCTGCTGGCCGCCTTCACGGCGGGCGGCTTCGTTCTCGGAAGGCTCATCGGCGTCATCCGCTTTCACATCCGCGAAGGGATCCACTCCTCCAACCGGCCCGCGCCCCATCCGACGGCGGTCCTGGACGTCGCCTTTGTGCTGTTTCTGGCGGTGGCTGCCCTCCTGCTCGCCTACGAAACGTGGTCGCTTGCCAATGGCGGTCATCCGCCACCCATCACCAGCTACGTCCGGTGCGCCGCGTACCACCAGTTCCCGCTGGCCGCGATCACCGCGGGTTCGATCGGGTTCATGGTCAGCAGCTGGCTCTGGTTCCCGAGCAAATGAACGCCGTCGAGCAGATCTTCACAACGATGGGCTTTTCGGTGCTGGTCGCCGTCGTCTTCGCCGTGATGCTGTTTGTGTCGGCGACCGACCTGTACCTGAGCTACAGGCGCAAGCCGACCATCGGCGAGTACGTCAACGCAGCGGTCGCCGCCCGGTCGTGGGTCGCCGTGCTGATCGCGCTTGTATTCGGGGCGATGATCGCCCACTTCTTCATTTACATCACGCAGATCTAGCCGGGTGACCCGGCGGCCGTTCCGCCGACCGGGACGGGGATCTTGTTCGTGCCGTCGTCGAGCCGGATGCACGCGGCCACGTGCTGAGGGCTCGCGACTCGGAATCGTGGGTGGCGCTCGAGACAGGCGTCCATGACGAGTGGGCAGCGCGAGGCGAAGAGGCAGCCCTGCGGCAGCTGAATCGAGCTCGGCACCTCACCCTTCAGCACGAAGCGGTTGGAGCGCCGGGTCGGGTCGGCGGGCAGTGTCGCCGAGAGCAGCGCCTGGGTGTAGGGATGCTGCGGGTCGGCGAAAACACGCTCGGCGGGGCCTAACTCGACGATCGCCCCCAGGTACATGACCGCGACCCGGTCCGCGTAAGCCCCGACCGTGTGCAGGTCGTGCGAGATGAGCAGGTAGGTCAGGCCGAGCTTCTCCTGGAGCGAGGAGAGGATCGACAGCACGCTGGCGCGGATCGAAAGGTCGATCGACGAAGTGGGTTCGTCGAGGACGAGAAAACCGGGGTTGGTCGCGATCGCCCGCGCGATGGCCACGCGCTGCGCCTCGCCCCCGCTGAGCTGGCGCGGCACCCGGTCGAGGTACCTCGGCGACAGCCGGACGCTCTCGAGCAGCTCGAGCATCCGCTCCCGCCGGGCGGGGCCGTCCAGCGTGGTGTGCAGCAGGAGCGGCTCCTCGAGGATCGTCTGCACGCGCATCCGCGGAGACAGCGAGTCGATCGGGTCCTGGAAGATCATCTGCGCGTTCGCGCGCCACGACCGCACCTTCGCCTTCGGCATCTGCGCGATGTCGAGGCCGTCGAAGGTGACGCGGCCGCTCGTCGGCTCGACCAGCCGCAGCAGGCACCGGCCGACCGTCGACTTGCCTGACCCGCTCTCCCCGACCAGGGCCAGCGTCTCCCCGGCCGGGATGGTGAAGGTCACCCCGTTGACCGCATGCACGGTGCCCTTGCCCCCGGTCAGGGGGTAGCGCTTGACCAGGTCGGTGACCTCGACTGTTGTGCTCACGAGCGCGGCCGCCTTTCGGCCGCCGACGCCACGAGCCGCTTGGTGTAGGGATTCTGCGGGCTCGCGAACAGCGTCTCGACGTCCGCCTCCTCGACGACCTCGCCGCGGTACATCACCGCGACGCGGTCGCAGTACTGGGCGACGATGCCGAGGTCGTGGGTCACGAACAGCACCGCCGAGCCGGTCGCGTCGACCTTGGCGTGCAGCGCGTCGAGGAACTGCGCCTGCACGGTGACGTCGAGACCCGTGGTCGGCTCGTCGGCGATCAGGACCTGTGGCTCGTTGATGGTGGCCATGGCGATCAGGATCCGCTGCGCCATGCCGCCGCTCAGCTGGTGCGGGTACGAAGCCGCGCGGCGCTGGGCGTCCGGGATGCCGATCGCCTTGATCGACTGCACGGCCAGCTGCAGAGCCTCCTTGCGGCTCGCGTCGTGGTGGGCCCGGTAGACGTTGGCGATCTGATCGCCCACCGAGACCAGCGGGTTCAGGGCTGAGCGCGAGTTCTGCACGATCAGGCCGATCGACCGGCCCCGGATCCGGCGCAGCTCGGCGTCGTCCTTCTCGAGCAGGCTCTCGCCGTTGAAGCAGACCTTGCCGCGAGCGATGCGACCGGGCTGGCGGACGAGCGCCATGAGCGCCAGGGCGGCGGTCGACTTACCCGACCCGCTCTCGCCGACCAGTCCCACGAACTCGCTTTCCCGGATGGCCAGCTGGAAGTTCTTGACGGCGACCAGGTCTCCGTCGGGCAGCGGGTACACGACGTCCAGGTCCGTCGCCTCGAGGACCGCGCGCGCGCCGTCCACGCTACTGCCGGTAGCGGGCTTCGAGGACATTGCCGATGATCGCGTAGCCGACGACCGTGATCGAGATCGCCAGGCCGGGGAACACCGAGGGCCACCACTCGCCGAGGATCAGCAGGTTGGCGCCCGAGGCGATCATGCCGCCCCACTCCGGGGTGGGCGGCCGGACGCCCGCGCCGAGGAAGGTGAGGCCGGCCGTGAACAGGATCGCCCACCCGATCGTCACCGACGCCTGGATCAGGGCCGGCGTCAGCGAGTTGGGCAGCACGTGCTTGAGGGCGATCACGAGCTCGCGGTTGCCGACCGCGCGGGCGGCCTCGACGTACGTCCGGCCCACCTGCGAGACGACCTGGCTGCAGGTGAGGCGCAGATAGATGGGCGTGTACAGCGCGGCGAGCGTGAGCACGATGTCGATCACGTTCCGCCCCGTGAGCACGACCAGGATCATCGCCAGGATGAAGATCGGGAACGACTGGAACGTGTCGGAGACGCGGATGATCGTCTCCGCGCTGCGGGTCCGGAAGAAGCCCGCCAGGAGGCCGAGCAGCGTGCCGAGGACGAAGGAGATGGCCGTCGCCGCGACGCCAACGACGACGTCCACCCTCGGGGCCACGAGCACGCGCGAGAAGATGTCGAGGCCCGTCAGCTCGGTGCCGAACCAGTGCACGGGGTGTTCACGCCGGCCCAGCACCGTTTCCACGATCAGGCCGGGCACGCTCGCCAGGCTGGGCGGCGGCGCCGAGACCTCGGGCGTGGGGAGCTGAGGATCGTAGGGCGCGATCACCGGACCGAAGACGGCGAGCACCAGCGAGATGCTGACGATGACGAGCCCGATGTCGAAGAGCCAGTTCTGCCTGAGGAACCGCGCCACACGCCGCCTGGTGACCCTCGCGGGAGGGGCTGCCGAGGGGCCCTGCTCCGTGCTCTGAGGGATGACGATCGAGCTCACTGCGCGATCCGGGGGTCGATCAAGGAGTGGACGACGTCGATCGCGAGGAGGATGAGGAGCGAGCCGGTGGTGGTGACCAGGACGACGCCCTGGATCGCGGGATAGTCGAAAGACAGGATCGAGCGAACCGCGTACTGGCCCAGTCCACCCAGGGAGAAGACCTGCTCGACGAGCACCGCGCCGCCAAGCATGTAGGCGTACAGGATCCCGATCAGGGTGAGACAGGGCGCCAGGCTGTTCTTCAGGGTGTAGGTGGCGATGCGCCGCTGGGGCAGGCCGCAGCTCCGGGCGTACATGATGTAGTCCGACTGGAGCGCCTTCTCGACGTTCTGGCGGACCATCTTGATGATCGGCCCCGAGAGCACGAACGCCAGCGTCAGCACCGGCAGCGCGAGGTGGTGCGCGGCTTCCACGAACGAGCCGAGGTTGCCCGCGAGCAGGCTGTCCACCGTGACCATGCCCGTGACTCGGGGCGGCGCCGGGCTGAACGGCGACAGGATGCCCAGGGGCGCGGGCACCAGGCCCCACTTCACATAGAAGAAGAAGATGAAGGTCAGGCCCCACCAGAACTCCGGCTGCGCGCCGGCGAACAGGCTGTACAGGAACACCGCGCGGCTCACGGTCCCTCGCGGCCGCAGCGCCCCGATCAAGCCCACCGGCACGGCGATGACGACGGCGACCAGGAAGCTGTACGTGATGAGCTCGAGCGTGATCGGCAGGTAGGTCCGGATCTCCTCTGCGACCGGCGCGCCGCTGTTCCACGAGGCGCCGAGGTTGCCCTGGATGAGCCCCGGGCCGAAGCGCGCGCTCTCGAAGCCGAGGTAGATCGCCAGCTGCGTCAGCACCGGCTCGTCGAGGTGGAGCAGGTGGCGCACGTGAGCGATCGCCTGTGGCGAGGCGTTGAAGCCGACGAGGTGCCCGACCGGGTCCGAGGGCAGCGCGCGCATCAGGAAGAACACCGCCACGCTGATCACGGTCAGCTGGACGACCGCGATCCCGAGCCGGCGGAGGATGTATCTCCAGGGCATGCTCAGGCTGTCAGTTTGACCCGGCGGGATTCCGGTGAGCCGACCCGCGCGCGAGCCGGCTCACCACCGCGTCAGCTGATCTTCAGCTCAAACCAGCGCAGCTGGTCCTCCGGGTGCCAGGTGATGCCGGAGACGTTGTTGCGCACGCCCCACTGGGTTTCGTACTCGGCGATCGGTACCCAGTTCGGCGCCTCCATGAGGATCTCCTGCGCCTGGGCGAGGAGCTCGTTCTGCTTGTTGGGGTCGGTCTCCGCGTAGATCTGGTCGACGAGCTTGTCCATCACCGGGTTCGAGTACTTGGTGTAGTTGCCCGGCCCGGTGGTCGTCATGAACGGCCCCAGCGCGTACTCCCCTGTGACGAGGTCGGGCTTGTCCTGGTCGTCGAGGAACATCGGCAGCTCGTGCTTGGCGAAGACCCTGTCCGCAAACTGCGCCTGGGGGAGCGGGTTCAGCTTCAGGTCGAGCCCGAGATTCTTGAACGACGCCTGGATCAGGGTGGCGACCGGACCCAGGGTGCCCTCGCGCTCGGCCGTGTAGCTGAGCTCGAGCAGGTTCGCCGGGAGGCCCTTGCCGCCCGGGTAGCCGGCCTGGGCCAGCAGCGATTTCGCCTTCTCGATGTCGAGGTTGTACTGCGTGGGGGTCTTGGAGAAGCCGACGTAGGAGGACGGCACCGTGCCCTCCCACTTCTTGGCCTTGCCGACATAAGCAACCTGGAGGATCTGGTCGTAGGGGATCGCGTAGGCGAACGCCCGGCGGAGCAGGACGTTGTCGAGCGGCTTGATGTTCCAGGGCAGACCGAGGAACAGGTACTGGTTGCCGATGATGCCGTTGACCTTTACGCCCTTGCCGCCCTTGGCCAGGAAGTCGAACTCCTTGGGTGTCAGCGCCTGCACGACCTGCGCCTCGCCCGCCTGCAAGGCCGCGATCCGGTTTGCGTTCTCGGGCACCTTGCGAAAGTCGATGCGGTCGATCGCGGCCTTGCCGCGGTAGTAGTTCGGGTTGGCCTTGGCGATGAAGTCAGAACCCTTGGTCCACTTCTCGAGGCAGTAGGGGCCAAAGCTGGGGGCGTTGTTGTCGGTGGCCCAGGCGTGGCTCCACGGGTCCGAGGACGTGGCGTGCGCCTTCATCTCCTTGCTGTCCCAGATCATGGTGAAGAAGTCGGTCATCGCCGGCAGGAACAGCCGGCGCACGCTGGAGACCTTGATCTTCACCGTGTATTCGTCGACCTTCTGCACCTCGTCGCCGAGCGCTGTCTGGCTCTTCGGCGGGAAGACGTCGGGAGTGAAGCCGGCGACGCCAGCCGTGTTCATGAAGAACCAGGCGAGCGGACCGAGCGTGCCCGAGACCGACTTCGCCCGGGCGAACGTGTACACGACGTCGTCGGCCGTGAACTTGTTGCCCGTGCAGCCCACCACGTTGTGGCGGAGGTTGAAGGTCCACGTCATCGACGCCTGGTCGAAGTTCCACGACTCGGCGAGGCGCCCCTCGAAGTTGTTGAAGTCCAGCTGGTTCACTCCGTCGGCGCTCTGCGTGCCGGCGCGCTTGAAGTCGACCAGCTGCTCGCCGAGGTTGACGATCGCCTGCATGCTCTCGAGGACGAGCATGCCGGGCGCCTCGGTGTCCAGCGCCGCGACTGCGTCCGGTGTGAGGATGGTCAGCGTCTTCGACGTCTGCGAGGTCGAGCCCTGGCATGCGCCGGCGACCAGGGCCGCGAGAACCACCAGGGGCAGCAGCTTGCGCATGTGTACTTCCTCCAAACCGGCCGTCGTCCTAACCTGCGGGTTTTGTCGAGAATAGAGCGAGCCTGACGGCTTGGTTATCGGTGCTTTTCAGCAGGAAACTGGCGTGACCTGTGACGTTGTCACAAAGCTTCGTCCGCGGACGGCTGAGTGCGGCCGTGCTTGGACAGCGGCAGCAGCTTCAGGGCGAGCTGGACCCGGAAGCAGAACTCTCCATCGAGCAGCGAGCCGCCCAGCAGCTCCTCGATCCGGCGGCTGCGATAGGAGAGCGTGTTGGCGTGGACGCCCAGCCGTCGCGCCGCCAGCTTGCGGTTGAGCGCAGCGCCGAAGAGTGCCTCCAGCGTCTGCGCGAGCTCGGTGTGGCGCTCCCGGTCGCGCTTCAGGAGCTTGCCGAGGACCTCGTTGACGAAGGCGTCGACCTGCTCGCCGGCGCGGAACAGGTCGAACAGCTGCAGCTCGTCGTAGCGGCACACCAGCGACTTGGGCTGGAGGATGGAGGCCAGGGTCTGCGCGCGCTGCGCCTCCGCGTAGCTGGCGATGATGCCGGCCGGGCCGCCGCGCACGGTCCCTATGCCGACCGTGAAGCGCTGGCCGGCAAGGATGCCGCCGAGCGCCTTGAGCACAGTGCCGACCGCGTCGGAGATGGAGTCATCGGGCACGGCGACGACGAGGCCCGCGCGCATGACCACGCCTGGTGCGTCCGGCCGGTAGCGCTGCAGCTGGGACCGGCCGTGTGAGAGCTCGAGGTCTCGTTCGACGTGCTGCTGGCGCGAGTGAGTGCGCGGCGAGACCACAGCGACCACGTGCGCGCGGTCGAGGTCGAAGCCGAAGTGCCTGCCCTCGCGGATGACCGACTCCTCGTCGTCGAGGTCTCCCGACAGCAGCCGGGTGAGGAACAGGCGGGTCGCGTCCTCGTGGGACCGCGCCCGCCGTTCGCGCTCGCCGAGGTAGCCCTCGGAGGCGGCCGAGCTCACCAGCTCGGCGAACTGCAGAGTCAGGGTGCCGAGGTGGCCGAGGTCGTCAGGGTCGGCGATCTCGAGAAGGCACTCCCACAACACCCGCGTCCCCACGCGGTAGGAGTGGAAGATCGCCTCCAGCGGCACGCCCTGGTGCAGGCGCCGCCGGCCCGCGTCGGCGAGCTCGCCGAGCTCCTTGTCGGACGGCGTCCGGTCCTCGGCGAGGGAGCGGAAGTAGATCTCGACGTTGCGCGCGTTCATGGCCGAGAAGTCGCGGTCGAGCTCGGGATCGCTCATGTCGCCGTACGGCTCGACGTCCTTGCGGACCGCGGCGCGGATCCGCTGAGCAAAGGCATCGACCTGCTCGGGCGTAGGCACCAACCGGGACCGGACTTGGGATGTGCTCACAATGGCAGGCGCACGTCTTGGGACGAAAACCGACGGCTGACGAGGCAGGAGTTTATAGCATCACAAGCCAGGCTCGAATGATGGCCTTCCGCCCGTGAAATTCGGCGTCGCGCTCCCGACGTGCACCGAAGGGATGCTCTATCCGATCCCCTTCGCGGCGCCGGCCGACGTGGTGCGCGTCGCCGTGGAGGCGGAGCGCCTCGGCTACCACGCTGTCATGGGCAACGACCACCTGACGACGCAGGCCTACGTGCGCAAGCGGTGGCCCGACCCCCCCAACTTCTTCGAGCCGCTGATCACCTACGCGTACTGCGCCTCGAGCACCAAGACCATCCGCTTCATGACCGGGGTGATCGTGCTCCCGATGCGCCACCCGGTCGTCCTCGCCAAGCAGGTGGCGACACTCGACCAGTTCACGGGCGGCCGCGTCGTCCTCGGTGTCGGCGTGGGCGCCTACCGGGAGGAGTACGAGGCGACGCAGCCTCGGCTCAAGGAGGTCTCGAGGGCGGAGCTGGTGGAGGAAGGCATCGTCGCGATGCGCCTGCTCTTCACCGAGCGCCGGGCGACCTACAACGGCCGCCACTACCAGTTCGAGGACGTGGAGATGTATCCGAAGCCGGTGCAGTCGCCGCTGCCCATCTTCTCGGCGGGCAATGCCGAGGGTTCGATCCGACGCGCGGCAGAGCTCTGTGAGGGGTGGCTGCCGGCGGCGATGGGCCCGGAGCGCATCCGCCAGGGTCGCGACCGGCTGCAGATGTACGCCGAGGCGGCGGGTCGCGACTCCGCGGCGGTCGAGATCGCCCCGCAGCTGGTGGTCTGCGTCGGCCGCACCGCCGAGGCGGCCGAGCGCGACTTCAAGAAGTCGCAGGTCTACGAGCACCTGCTGTCGCTGCAGAAGTCGACGCTGAAAGGCTTCGACATCGACTCCTATGTGTCGATGAACCTCATCGGCTCGGTCGACCAGGTCGGCGAGCTGATCGAGGGCTATCGCGATGCCGGCGCGAGCCACCTGTCCGGCCTTCTCTTCGTGAGCAACTCGGTCGACGAGTACATCGAGCAGATGGCGCTGTTCGCCGAGACGGTGATGCCGCGGTTCATGGACCGGGCCTCGGTGGCGTGAACCCGCTGCTGAACCTGCCGCGGGCGCGGGCGGTCTTCGGCGCCGCCCGCGTCGACGCGGTGATGGCGACCACGCACGCGAACGTGCGCTACCTGAGCGGCTTTGTCGGCTTCGGCCAGCGCATGATGCCAAGCACGCAGGTGTACGCGCTCGCCACGGTCGACGCGCTGCAGGAGCCGATGGTCATCCTGCCCGCCGGCGAGCTCGACGTATGGGCGCAGTTCCCGCCCGACCACGGCCGCTTCACGCCATACGGGCGGTTCTTCGTCGAGGTCGCGAGCGACGGGGCGCCGCTCACAGAGGAGCTCGGCCGCTACCGCACCCTCGTCGAGGCCGACCCGCAATCCACCGCCATGAGCGCGATCACATACCACCTCGACCTCCTGGGTCCGAAGGCCCGTGTCGCGGTGGACGAGCGCGGCATCTCGGCCGCCGCGCGGGACGCCCTGAAATCTCGCTACGGCCCAAGGCTGGTCGACGCGGCGGCACTCTTCGACCAGGTGCGCATGGTCAAGACCGAGGAAGAGATCCGCCGCCTGAGGCGCGCGACGCACGTGATCGAGGCATCGTTTCTGAAAGCAATCGCCGAGGCGAGGGAAGGCATGACCGAAACCGACATGGCCATGGCCTTCGACAGGGAGACGATCCGGCTCGGCTGTGAGCCGGTGTTCACGGTGCTTGCCTTCGGCGACCGCTCGGCGCTGCCCAACGCCATGCCCGGCACGGGCCGGCTGCAGCCCGGTGACATCATCCGCTTCGACATCGGCTGCCTCGCCGACGGCTACTACTCCGACATCGCCCGCACCGCGGTGTTCGGCGAGGCCGGCGACAAGCTTCGGGCCTACTACCGGGCGATCCTGGAAGGCGAGGAGCAGGCGATCGACCGGGTCGCCGCCGGCGTGCCGGCCCGCGACATTTTCGTGACCGCGGTCGAGGCGACGCGGAAGGCCGGCATCCCGCACTACCGCCGCCACCACGTCGGCCATGGCATCGGCCTCGACGTCTACGACATGCCGATCCTCAACGACGCGACGGCCACGCCTCTGGAGGCGGGCATGGTGCTCGAGGTCGAGACGCCGTACTACGAGCTTGGCTTCGGAGGGCTTCAGGTCGAGGACACGATCCTGGTCACTGAGAACGGACACAAGAGGCTGACCGGCAGCTCGAGCGAGCTCGCCATCGCCGGCTGAGGAGGAGCCATGCCCGAGCCAACTGAGATCACCCCGGCCGCCGCGGCCGCGCTCGCGCGCTGGGCGGGTCTGCGGGAGACGCTGCCGCCGGAGCGCCTGGCCGAGATCTACGAGGGCGTCGAAGAGACGATCGAGCGGCTTTACGCCGTGGATGTGGAGGGGTTCGAAGCCGACTTCCTGCAGCCGGACTCGCGTGCGCGCTGACGAGCTGACCGGGCTCACCATCGAGACGGCGGCGCGCCTGGTCCGCGGGCGAAAGGTGTCCGCGGTCGAGCTGACCAGCGCCACGCTCGAGAGGATGGCGGCGCTGGATCGGCTCAAAGCCTTCATCACGGAGACGCCCGAGCTCGCGATGACGCAGGCGCGGAGGGCGGACCGCGAGCTGGCAAAGGGCGCCTACCGCGGGCCGCTGCACGGCATCCCCGTCAGCCTCAAGGACCTCTACTGGACGAAGGGCATCCGCACCACGGCGGGTTCCAGGATCCTCGGCGACTTCATACCGAAGGAGGACGCCACCGCCACCGCCCGCCTCGCCAGGGCCGGGGCGGTGCTGGTCGGCAAGGCGAACCTGCACGAGTTCGCGATCGGCGCGACGACGGAGAACCCCTTCTACGGCACCTGTCACAACCCGTGGCACTTCGACTACATCCCTGGCGGCTCGTCTGGAGGGTCAGCGGCGGCGGTCGCCGCGGGGCTGGGCCTCGCCTCGCTGGGCAGCTGCACCGGCGGCTCGATTCGCATTCCCGCCGCCTTCTGCGGCATCGTCGGCCTCAAGCCGACCTACGGCGTCGTCCCCCGCACCGGCATCGTGCCCAACAGCTCCTCGCTCGACCACGGCGGGCCGCTGACCCGCACCGCGGCCGACGCGGCGCTGGTCCTGGAGGCTATCGCGGGGCCTGATGGCAGGGACCCTTCGGCGGTGGTCACCCGGCTGCCGCGCGCGAGCACCGCGCGCCGCAGGTCACTGAAGGGCCTGCGCGTCGGTGTGCCAACCAACTACTACTTCGACATCGTCGACCCAGAGGTCGAGTCGCTGGTCCGCGCGGCTATCGCGGAGCTCCGCAAGCTCGGCGCCCGCATCGTCCCCGTCCAGGTTCCGGACGTCGAGCACTGCCTCGACGCCTGCGTGGTGGTGGCCTGGTCCGAGTGCACCAACGTGCACCGCCGCTGGCTCGTCGAGCGGCCCCAGGACTACGGCGCGGACACGCTCGAATACCTGACCGGAGCCCTCGCCTTTCGCGGCACCGACTACGTGCAGGCCCAGCGCGTCCGCGCCCGGATCCGGCATTCGCTGGCCGGCGTCTTCCAGAAGGTCGACGTCCTGGTCTCGCCGACGGGTGTGTTGACGGCCTCGCGAATCGGCCAGTCAGTGTTCAAGCTCGGAGGGCGGAGCGTGCCTGTGTTGAGCGTCATGGCGCGGATCACCTGCATCGCCAACCTCACGGGCGAGCCGGCCGTCAGCGTTCCGTGCGGCTTCACCAGGGCCGGCCTGCCGGTCGGGATGCAGGTTCATGGACCGCTGATGTCCGACATGAAGGTGCTGGGTGTGGCCCACGCCTACGAGCAGGCGACCGGCTGGACGTCGCGAACGCCCAAACTGGAGCTGGATTGAGCGGCCGAGTGTCGACCCGACCGACGTACGTGACCGAGGAGCAGTTCGAGGCGGCATGGGCTTGCGTCAGGCAGCATGTCCACCACACGCCGATGCTGGCGTCACGCCGGCTGAGCGAGGAGATGGGCCTCGACGTGGTGCTGAAAGCCGAGCTGTTTCAACGGACCGGCTCGTACAAGATCCGAGGCGCCCTCAACAAGATCCGCCTGCTCGACGAAGAAGCCCGCGCGCGCGGCGTCATCTGCTCCTCTGCGGGGAATCACGCCCAGGGGGTTGCGCTGGCAGCCGCTCTCAACGACGTCCGTTCGGTCGTCGTGATGGCGAGAAACGCGACGCCGAGCAAGGTTGCCGCGACGAAGGCTTACGGAGCCGAGGTGATCCTGCATGGCGAGATCTGGGACGAGGCCAACCAGGAGGCGATGCGTCTTGTCAGCGAGCGCGGCTACACGTTCCTGCATCCGTTCGACGACCTGGACCTGATCGCCGGCCAGGGCACCGTCGGCATGGAGATCGTGCGCGACCTTCCGGACGTCGACGTGGTGGTGGTTCCGATCGGCGGAGGCGGCTTGATCTCGGGCGTCGCGCAGGCGGTGAAGCTCGCGAATCCGAAGGCGCGGGTCATCGGCGTCGAGTCGAGCGGGGGCCCGGCCATGCACGACAGCCTCCGCGCGGGTCACCTGGTGACGCTGACCGACGTCCAGACCCGGGCCGACGGCCTGCGGGTGCGCCGTGTGGGTGAGACGACCTTCAAGGTCGTCCGGGACTACGTGGACGAGGTCGTGCTCGTCTCCGAGGACGAGATCCGGGACGCCATCGTCTGGTGCCTCGGCGCCCTGAAGCTGCTCACTGAAGGGGCCGCCGCCGCGACGGTGGCTGCGCTGCGCCGCGGCAGGGTCGAGGCGGCGAAGGGCTCACGTGTGGTGTGCGTGCTGAGCGGCGGGAACCTCGACACCGATCAGTTTCGCGAGCTCCGCATCAACTAGGCGCGCCTCGACGCGCCCACGAACCCCTCTATCTCCGATGTGAAACGCTCGGGCACGCGCCACGGCAGCTGGCCGGTCAGCCCTTCCAGGTGGACGACCCGCGCGTCGCGGATGAGCTTCGCCACTTCGTGGTCCTTGTCCGCCAGCGGGTCCTCACCGGCGTTCAACAGGAGCACCGGGCATTCGAGCCCACGCAGCCCGGGCTCCGGGTCGTACTTCCACGCGGCGCGGTACATCCAGTTGTAGTGAGGCCCGGCGATCAGCAGCTGCAGGACGGCCATCTGGAACAGCTCGATCGGCGTGCTGTCGATGGGGTAGTCCTTCCGCTTTCCGGACGCCCACCGCTTCCAGGCCCACATCATGTGCGCGCCGTCGAGCGTCGGCCGCCAGTCCGGAGCGAAGTACTCGGCCCAGCTCCTGGGGGGGTCGCCCGTCCACCCGCGGCTGAGCACGCGCTCGAAGTAGCCCTCCCACTCGTCGGGCTTCATCAGCGGGACGCCTGTGAGCACCGCGTGGCTGACCCTTGCCGGCCCGGCCTGGCGCGCCACCTCGAGGCCGATGTCGGCACCGGTGTGGCATCCGACCACGATGAGCCTGTCGAGGCCGATGTCGTCGATCGCCTCGAGCAGTGACCTGCCGTAGTCCTCGATGCTCGGTTGCCGCCTCGGCTTGTCGGAGAAGCCATGCCCGGGTGTGTCGAACGCGTAGGCGCGGAACGAGCGCGCGAGCACCGGGAGCGCGGGGGCGTAGATCTCGGACGACATCGGCGCCTCGTGGAAGCACACGACGGCGGGACCCCCGTCGCCTTCATGCCGGTAGTGGATCTGCCCCAGGCTCGAGTTGGCGTACCCGCGCACGCGATCAGCCTAGTCGCCGCGGGTGGGATGCGGATTGTGACGGTGTCACAGGTCTGGCGCGTTTCGTGCTGAGAACCGACGATTGGCTGGCATTCGAGCCTCGTATACGCTCAATGTGGTTTTGGCGCCCGTGGCACGTCTGGCGCCAGCTGTGGCTTGCGGCTTCGCAGAGGAGGTTGCGATGGAAGACGCCGTCGCCTTTCAACAGCGTTTCATGGACCATGCGCTGGATCCGGTGCCGGAGAAGGAGCAGCGGGGGCTGCTCTCCACGGTGGGTGTCTTCGTCGCGTGGGTGATCACCACGACCCCCTTCCTGGTGGCCGCGGCCCTGGCGAGCGGCATGACGTTCTGGACCGCGATCGCCGCGCTGCTCGTGGGTACCGTCATCACGGCGACGGTGGGCATGCTGGTCGGGGTCCTCGGTCAGCGCACCAGGCTCACGTCGTACCTGGTGTCACGCGTCGTCTACGGCGCGAAGGGCTCGACTTTGATCTCGGTCTTGATCGGGATCCTTTCGGTCGGCTTCGTTGGCGTCATCGCGTCATTCCTCGGTGCCGTCATCAGCGCGGGACTGCCCTTCCTCCCGGTGTGGGCGGGCTCCCTCGGATTTGTGATCTTTGCGACCTTCATCGCGCTGGTCGGCTACAGGGGCCTCTCGGTGGTCGGCCAGGTCTCGGTGCCTCTTCTATGGGCGCTGGGCATATTCCTCGTCGTCAAGACCCTGAGCTCAGGCGGAGGTTTCGGCCACATCACCTCGTTCGTGCCGAAGGGCTCGTTGTCATTCGGCGTCGCGGTGACGGTGGTCGTGGCCGACTGGATCACCGGCGCCACGATCGCGTCCGACATCGCCAGGTTCTCGAAGCGAGCGCGGGACGTCGCCATCGCGGCCTACCTCGGGTGGGTCGTGAGCTACTGCCTCTTCGCGCTGATCGGCCTGTTCGCGTACTACGGCTCGGGTTCGACGGACATCGTCGGCCTGCTCGCCGGCCAGGGCCTGATCGGGCTCGCCATCTTCGTGTTCTTCGTCGCCCTGATCTCGTCGACCGACGTCAACCTGTACGCGTTCTCGCTTGCCCTGACCAACCTCTGTGACGCGTTTGGAATCAAGTCCTTGAGCCGCGCCGCCTGGGTGGTGATCGGCGGCATCATCACCGCGCTGATCAGCCTCCTCGGCTATGCGAACACCTTCCTTCCGTTTCTATTGACGATCGGGGTCATCATCCCGGCCTACGCGGGAGTCGTCCTCGCGCACTACTACGTACTCGGCGCCAGCCGCAAGAAGCCCGAGCAGCTGATCGCAGCCATTGAGCCGGGCGTTCGCTGGACAGCCATCGCGTCGTTCCTGGTCGGCGTCATAGTCGCCTACTTCACCAACCGGGCCAATCTAGGCATCCCCGCGCTGCAGGGTTTGGTCGTCGCGGGCCTCCTCTACACTGCCCTTGAGATCGGGTTGGGGCGCGCAACCGCGCCCGCGGCCGCGGCTTCGGCCCGTTAGGAGGTCAACGATGGGGTCGGACTGCAAGCATCCACAGGTCTTCGGCGGGGTCGAGGAAATCGTCCATCCAGACCACACCGCGCTCATCGTGGTCGACGTCCAGAACGACTTCGCCCACTCCGATGGCTTCATCGCGAAGTTCGGCCTGGACATGTCTTACATCCAGGCGGCCCTTCCTCGCGTCAACAGCGTCATCAAGGATGCGCGCCGGCTCGGGGTGAAGGTCGTCTACCTTCAGGAATGGATCAGGCGCGACACCATCCTGCCCAACTTCATCACTCAGTTCGGAGACTTCGACCACATAGCGGTCCGGGCTGACACATGGGGCTCCGAGTTTCACCCTGACCTGGTCAAGCCAGAGCCTGGCGAAGCCATCGTGCGTAAGCCTTGCTACGACGGCTTCCAGGACACGAACCTCGACGTCACGCTTCGCGCGTCGGGGATCAGGACATGCGTCTACGCCGGATTCGCATCCAACGTTTGCGTCGAGGCCACCGCCCGCCACGGTTTCGTCCAGGGCTTCTACTCGGTGCTGCTCGCCGACGCGACCGCCGCGGGCACGACGGCGGAGCACGACGCGTGCCAGACCACGTTCAAGGTGTTCTACGGCCCCGTCTTGAAAACGACCGACGTGGTCAACATCTGGTCGAAGGTGCAGCAAACCGCAGGCGCGGTCCGCTGAGAGGCGCATGGAGGGGCGCTCGCGCCGGGCGTCCCTCCTGAACCAGGAACGATTGCGGTACGGCTTTGCAGCGGTGATCGACGTGTCCCTGCGGGAGCTCGGTTCTCGTGCGGAGAACGTGGAGCAGCTTGGCTTTGACCGCTACTGGCTGCCCGACGAGAGGCTGACCCGCAACGTCTATGCAGGCCTGACGGTGACCGCGCTGCACACGAGGAAGATCGGCCTCGGCATCGCGGTGACGAACCCCTACACCCGCAACGTGGCGATCACCGCGGCGGCCGCCGCGACGGTGGACGAGCTTTCCGGTGCTCGTCTCTCGCTCGGGTTCGGCGCCGGAGGAGGCCTTGGGCATTACGGCGTCGAGCGCAGCCGGCCGGCGGTCGCCGTGCGCGAGGCCGTCACCGTCACGCGCCGGCTGTGGGATGGCGAGCCCGTCACGTTCGACGGTGTCCACGTCCGGATGCGTGACGCGCGCCTCGACTTCAAAGCCTTGCGCCGCATACCCATCTACATCGCCGCCCGCGGCCCGAAGCTTCTCGAGCTGGCCGGCGAGATCGCCGATGGCGCGATCATCGGCGGCTTCGCGAGCGGGAAGGGCATCGAGCACGCCAAGGCCGCCATCGGCAGGGGACTGCGGCGCGCGGGGCGCGGGTGGCAGGACATCGACCTGGTCGCCTGGCTGTACACCAGCGTCGCCGACAGCGCGACCGCGGCGCGCAAGGCGGTGGCGCGTCTGGTCACCACATCACTGGTGACGAGCCGGCCGATCCTCGAGAGCATCGGCGTCGAGGTCCCGGCAAGCCTGCGCGACTGCCTCGAAGCCTCTGGCTGGAGTGTTTCCCCGGAAACGATCGACGAGTGCTCGCGACACCTGAGCGACGAGATCCTCGACGCGTTCTCGGTCGCGGGTACCGCCGATGACTGCGCGCGCAAGCTTGCCGAGGTCGCGCGCCACGGGGTCAACGAGATGGCGATGGTCGCCCTCCCTGCTGAAGGCCAGACCGCCGACGACCTGGCGGGGACGCTGGCGCGACACGTCCTTCCCGCGGTCCGGTCCCAGCTTGCGGCTCCGGCGGTGACGTCGTGACCGAGCGGCTGCAGGCCCAGCTTCGCAAACGCGGCCTCGATGGCTACGTCGCGACGACGTTCCAGGGCGTCTACTACGCCTCGGGCATCCGCAGCGCGACGCTCAAGATTTTTCCGCGCGACGCGCAGGTTTACGCGGTGGTGCGCACCGACGACCTGATGCGACCCGTCATCGTGTCCGGGCGTGGCGACATGGACACCGTGGCCGACGCCGGCGAGCGGTTCCGCGGCATCGGCTACGGCAAGTTCTTCCGCAGCATCGATCGCGAAAAGAAGCTGACCGACGTCGAGAAGCGTCTCGTCATCACGGGCATCGAGGCCGAGCCGGCCGCGAGTCCCGGTGACGCGCTAGTGGAGGCGCTCAGCCTGCTCGAGCTCGGAGCGGCGAGCGTGGGTTTCGAGGAGCTCATCCCGCCGGTCCAGGAGGTAGTCCGCAAGGCGCTGCCGGCGATCGAGCTGGTCGCGGCGCCGGAAACGCTCAAGGAAGCGCGCCTTCTCAAGTCTCCCCGCGAGCAGGAGCTGCTCAGCCAGGCGGCGACGATCACCGAGGACGCGATCGGCGCGGCGGTGGCGATCGCGCGAGAGGGGGTCACTGAGAAGGAGATGCTGGTCGCCTTTCAACGCCACCTCGTCGAGCAGGGCGCGGACCCGCTCCTCGCCTTCATCAGGTTCGGACGCAACGGCGGCGTCTCTCAGGTGGCCGCCGGTGACACACCGCTCCGGCGTGGCGACCTCATCTGGTTCGACGTCTGCGCGGAGCTTGAGGGGTACAAGAGCGACGTCGCGCGCACCTTCGCCCTCGGCGATCCCGGCCCCCGGGCGCGCGCCTACTACGCGGCGCTGAAAAAGGCGGAGGACGTGATGATCGACTCCGCCCGCCCCGGCCGCCGTGCGTCGGAGATCTTCGACGCGTGCGTGCAGGCGGCGCGCGACGCGGGCATCCCGAACTACCGCCGCCACCATGTCGGCCACGCGATCGGCCTCGACGTCTACGAAACGCCGCTGCTCGCACCGGGCCAGGAGACGGTCCTGCAGGAGGAGATGGTGCTCAACGTCGAGGCGCCCTACTACGAGGTCGGGTTCGGCGCCCTCCACGTCGAAGACCCCATCGTCGTCGGCGCCAATGGAGGAAAGGTGCTGACGAAGGGGTCTCGCGACCTTGGCATCCTCTAAGACCGCCGCGGCGTCGACCCGCCTGCTCGGCCTTCGCTGCATCCGCTGCGGCACGCCGTACCCGATCGGCCCGATGTACAAAGGCTGTCCCTCGTGCCTGGCGGAAGGTCTGCCCACGAACCTGGCCGTCGTCTACGACCTGGACCTGGTCCGCAAGACCTACGACCCCATGCATCTCGAGGGCCGGCCGCACACGATCTGGCGCTACGCGGAGCTGCTGCCGGCCGAACCCGAGAACGCCGTCTCCATCGGCGAGGGCATGACGCCCCTGCTGCCGGTGCCGCGCCTCGCGCGCAAGCTCGGCATCCGCAACCTGCTGGTGAAGGACGAGAGCCGCAATCCAACGTGGTCCTTCAAGGACCGCCTTGCTTCGAGCGCGGTCTCGATGGCGAAGCAGTTCGGCGCGAAGGTGATCACCGGGTCGTCGTCAGGCAACGCCGGATCCGCCACCGCCGCCTACTCGGCGCGCGCCGGCATCCCGTGCGTCATGTTCACGACCCAGCAGTTCCCGCTGGCCATGCGCGTGCAGATGGCGGTCTACGGAACCAAGATGATCGCCACGCCCACCATCCAGGACCGCTGGCGCATGGTCGAGGCGTGCGTCGACCAGTGGGGCTGGTTCCCGGTGACGATCTTCGTCTACCCCCTCGTCGGCAGCAACTGCTACGGCATCGAGGGCTACAAGTCGGTGGCCTTCGAGCTGGTGGAGCAGCTCGGCCGTGTGCCGACGCACGTCGTCATGCCGGTCGGCGCCGGCGACGCCTTCTACGGCACCTGGAAGGGCTTCCAGGAGTACCGGGAGCTGGGCTTCATCGACGAGGTCCCGACCATGGTCGCGGCGGAGGTCTTTGGACCCCTCGAGAACGCGCTGGCCAAGGACCTCGACCACGTCGAGGAGGTGCCCTGGGGGCCGACCCCCGCGATCTCCGTCGGGCTTAACACCAGTGCCTACCAGGCGCTTGCCGTGCTGCGCGAATCTGGCGGCTTCGCGCGCAGCCCGAGCAGCGACGAGATGATCGCGATGCAGCGCGAGCTCGCCGAGACAGAGGGCATCTACACGGAGGTTTCTTCCGTGATCTCGTTGTGCGTGGCCAAGAAGATGGTGGACGAGGGCAAGCTCGGCGACGACGACCTGGTCGTCGCGTTCCTGACGTCAGGCGGGCTCAAGGACCCCGAGACCACGGCCAAGCACCTGCCTCAGATCCCGCTGATCGAGCCCAACCTCGAGGCGCTGCTCGGCGCGCTCGAAGGTACGTACGCCTTCCGGCCCTAGCCGACCTCGACGCGCTGATGGCGCGCCGCCGACTCGACGGCCGCGAAGACAAATGCCAACGTGCCGAGGTTCTCTCGGCCCGACGTGTCCGGCTCGCGTCCCTCGCGGACGGCGCGGGCGAACTCCGTCAGCGTGCCGCCGCGGTCGATGCGTGAGACGGCGGGCAGCGCGACGAGCTGCGGCCGCCCGCGCCGCGGACGGATCACGACGCGGTCGTTAAGCACACCCCGGTCCCCGCGGCTCGTCCAGAAGACCTGGCCGTGCTCGAACTCCATCCTCCACTCTCCGGCCCACGGCGTGATCGGACCGGCGCTCACCCAGCTACCGCGGTAGCTCACGACCACGTCGCCGAAGAGCACAGAGGCGATGGCGATCGGCGGACCGTCGAAACCGCTCCACGGCGGGCTGACCGTCTCGCAATAGACGCTGTCCGGCTCCCGCCCGAGCAGAAAGCGGAGCAGGTCGAAGTGATGGATCGACATGTCGACCAGGAGCGGCTGGGTGTCGGAGTGGTGGCGCCGGCGCGGTTTCGGCGGTGAGGTGGCGTTGCGGCGAAAGTCGATGGTGACCTCGTTGAGGTCGCCCAACGCGCCCTCCGCCAGCAGTGCCCCGGCGACGCGTGGGGCCGGGTAGTGACGGTAGTTCTGGCTCACCATCAGCGTCCGGTTGCGCCTGGCGGCCAGGGCGACCAGCTCCCGCGCGCATTCGAGCGTGTCCGTGAACGGCTTTTCGACCAGGACGTCCAGGCCCGCCTCCAGGCCGGCGCGCGTCAGGGGCTCGTGGCCGGCGAGCGTGGTCGTGACGAGCAGCGCCTCGGGTCGGGCCGCCGCGATCGCCGCCTCCAGCGACCTGTAGCTGCGCGCCGCCGAGCCCGGCAGCTTGCGCTCCAGGCGGGTCAGGGCCCGCGGGTTGGAATCGACGTAACCCACCACTTCCACCTCGGGCACCGTCGGATTGACCCGCCACGCCCAATCGCGACCCCACTCACCCAGCCCGACCTGGAGGACCCGCAGGGGCTGCGTCATGGGGAATACCCGGCCCGCCGGGTGCATTGAATTGGTGGCAAGGCAGGTGATCCTAAACTGGCATTACTGATGGCGGAACCCGCCGCAAAGACTGCCTTCGCCGAGGAGGCACTCACCCATCTCGACACCTTATACAGGGGCGCGCTCCGGCTCACGCACGACCCGGACCAGGCCCAGGACCTCGTCCAGGAGGCCTACCTGCGCGCGCTGCGGTACCAGCACAGCTACCAGGCCGGCACGAACATGAAGGCCTGGTTGTTCGCGATCATGCGCAACCTGTTCTGGGACCGGTTCAAGGGCTCGCGCAAGGACGACGTGAGCCTGGACGACGTCGGTGAGTTCGTTCTTTACGAGAAGCTCCGGGACGAGGGCGCGCGACCCGAGGCAGACGTGCTGGACAAGATCGCGGCGTCCGAGGTGGTGTCGGCGGTAGACAAGCTGCCCCCGCTGCACCGTGAGGTCGTTCTTCTGGTGGACGTCGAAGGCTTCTCCTACAAGGACGCAGCCCAGACTCTGGGGGTGCCCATCGGGACCGTCATGTCCCGCCTTCACCGGGCTCGCCAGCAGCTTCAAAAATCCCTCTATGAGTACGCCCTCGAATCGGGTATCGTGCGGCCCAGCGGCCTAGGACAGGTGCCACAGCTATGAGATGCGAAGAGTGTGCCGACAAGCTCGACCGGTTCGTCGACCGGGAGCTGACCAACACCGAGGCGTTGGAGGTGCAGCTCCACCTGGAGGGCTGCCCTGACTGCATGGAGCACTACGAGTTCGAGGAGCACCTGAAGCGCCTCGTGAAGCACTCGTGCGAATGCGACAAGGCGCCGACGGCGTTCCGAGACAAGCTGCGCCAGATCCTCAGCTGATCGGGCGGCTCGAGGCCGCGCGGCTGTACGTGATCACCCCCGACGCCCCGTCCGAGCGCGTGGTCGAGCTCGCCGCGGCGGTCGTCCGGGGCGGGGCCGACGTCGTCCAGCTCAGGCACAAGACGCTGCCCAGGGGCCAGCTGCTCAACCTGGCGAGGAGCCTGCGCGACGTGGTCCGCGAATCGCTGTTCGTGGTCAACGATTTCGTCGACATAGCGCTGCTGAGCGGCGCCGACGGCGTGCACCTCGGCCCCGACGACATCAGCGTCGCCTCCGCGCGCAAGGTCGCCGGGGACCGCCTGCTCGTGGGGGTCTCGGCCTCGACGACGGAGGCGGTGCAGGACGGCGCCGACTACGTCGGCTGCGGACCGGCTTTCGGGACGCCGCTCAAGCCCGAGAAGAAGGTGATCGGCCCCGCCGGTGTGGCCACGCTCAGCGCGGCCCTTAAGATCCCGGTGTTCGCGATCGGAGGCATCGACGAGTCCAACGTCGGGCAGCTGACCGCGCTCGGGGTGCACCGGGCGTGCGTCGTGCGGGCGGTGGCGGACGCAGGCGACCCCGAGCAGGCCGCCCGCAGGCTGCGTGCGATATTGACCTCGTGACCGTCAAAGGCGAAGGCGAGCTCGGCCTGCTCGAGCGCATCAAGCCGTACCTGGCCGCCGGCTCGGCGGGCGACGACGCGGCCGTGATCGCCGACGCCACAGGCTTCGTCGTCGCGAGCACGGACATGTTCGTCGAGGGCGTCCACTTCGACCTCGGATGGATGACCGCCGCGGACGCGGGGTGGCGCTCGCTCGCCCTCGCCATGGGTGACCTCGCCGCCAAGGGCGCCGAGCCGCAGTGGGCGCTGGCTTCCATCGCCATCCCGGGCGCGTGGGAGGTTGCGGACCTGACTGGACTCTACGAGGGCATGAAGCCGCTCGCCGACCGCTGGCGGATGCGCCTCGTGGGGGGCGATATGAGCTCGATCGACGGTCCGGCGGTGCTGTCGCTCACCGTCGTCGGTCGCACCGAAAGGTTGCCGCTCGCTCGTGCTCAGGCTCAGCCCGGCTGGTCGATCGCGGTCACCGGCCCGCTGGGCACGGCGGCCCTCGCCCTGCGCGAGCGCCGGGTGCATCGCCTGACGCCGCTCATCGAAGAAGGGCGCCGCCTGAATGCGCTCGGGCTCTGCTGCGGCGACATCTCGGACGGCCTGGTGCGCGAGATGGAGAAGTTCGCCGCCATGTCCGGCGCGGGCTCGGTGATCGACGCCGGCAAGGTGCCACGCGCCGGCGGTGCGTCGGTCGATGATGCTCTGACGAGCGGGGAGGAGGCCGAGCTGGTCTGCGTGGGCCCGTCCGAGCTGGTCGTCCAGGCCGGGCTGCACCTGGTGGGTGAGATGACCGCGGCCAGGGAGGTCAAGGTCGCCGGCGCCACGCTGGGCGCCACGGGCTACGACCACTTTGCGTGAACTGATCACCAGCTCGCCGGCGGAGACGGAGCGGGCGGGCTCGATCCTGGGCGAGCAGCTGCGCGCCGGCGACGTCGTCCTCCTGACCGGCGAGCTGGGCGCGGGCAAGACGACCTTCGTGCGCGGGGTCGCGCAGGGCATCGGCTCGCACGCGGACGTGGCGAGCCCGACCTTTCAGCTCGTGCGGGTCTACCCCGGCCGGGTCCAGCTCGCGCACGTCGACCTCTACCGCGTCGAGGACAACGCCGAGCTCTCGGAGCTGGGCCTCGACGAGCTGGCCGACCAGGGCGCGGTGGTGGTCGAGTGGGGGGAACGCATGGACGTCGACGGCGCGGCGCACATCGAGATCGAGCACCTGGGCGGCGACCGCCGTCTTATCCGGACCAAGCATGATCTTGGTCATTGACACCTCGTCGCCGAGCGTGACGACTGTCGCCATGCTTGACGGAGAGTCGAGGCGGGAGCTCTCGATGCCGCGCCTGGACCGCGAGCTGCTGAAGGAGATCGTTCGCTCCCAGCCGGTCAGCAAGGTGGCGGTGGCCAGCGGGCCTGGCTCCTTCACCGGTCTGCGGGTGGGCGTCTCATTCGGTCTGGGCCTGGCGATGGGGCTGGGGATCCCGCTCGTGCCCTTGCCGAGCCTGGATCTCCAGGCGGCGCGCCTCGACGCCCCGGCGACCGCCATCGTCGAAGCCGGCCGCGGGCGGTACTACTTCAAGCTCCCGGCCGACGAGGCTCGCCTGGGCCATCCTGCCGTCATCCCGGCCACCTACCCGCTCGTAGGCAACGTCACGGACCGGCGGACCCTGCTGGCCGCGGGCCATCGGTTTGTGCCCGACACGGAGCTCCGGTCGGTCGCCGAGGCGTCTGAAATCCTCCTCGGGACGGCGCGCGAAGTGCCGTATCGTAATCTCGAGATCGAATACATGCAGTCGTTTACTCCGAGGAAGTAGATGGTCCAGATCAGGCAGCAGCTCTCGCTCGAGCTGATGCGCGAGGCGGACGTCTACACGGTGCAGGAGATCGAGCGCGAGATCTTCGCCACGCCCTGGCCGCGCAACGCGTACTACCGGGAGCTGGCCTCGCGGGCGAGTGCCCACTACGTGGTGCTTCGCCAGGACGGTCCGGTCGAGAAGCCCGCGCAGCACCGCGCCGCCGACTTTGACCCGACGATCATCGGCTACGGCGGGATGTGGCGGATGTACGACGAGGCGCACGTGACGACGATCGGCGTCCGCCAGGACCTGCAGCACCGCGGTTACGGCCGCGTCCTCTTCGCCGGCCTCGTCCAGGCCGCCTACGACATGGGCGCCAAGTGGGTGACCCTGGAGGTCCGGACCACGAACGAGAACGCCATGAAGATGTACGAAGGTTTCGGCTTCAAGGTGATCGGACGGCGCAAGGGCTACTACACCGACAACGGCGAGGACGCGATCGTGATGTGGTCGGACTCCATCCACTCGCCGCGCTTCCGCAAGGCGTACGAGACCAACCTGGAGCGCATCGACTCCGAGGTCCGCGGCCTCCGCCGCGACCTCCTGACGAAAGGCGACCAGTAGAGGGCAAACTCCTCCCCATTCATGGGGAGGTGGCGCGAAGCGCCGGAGGGGCGAATCCTGGACCTGCTCAGCTGCGTTCTCGGAATCGAAACGTCCTGCGACGAAACCTCGATCGCGATAGTCGATGGCTCCGGCAACATCTACTCGAACGTCATCCACTCCCAGATCGACCTCCACAAGGAGTTCGGCGGCGTGGTGCCCGAGCTCGCCGCCCGCGACCACCTGGAGCGGCTGCCCAGGCTCCTCGACCAGGCCCTTGCCGAGTTTGAGTTCAGCCGGGAGGACTTGAGCATGATCGCTGTGACCAGGGGTCCAGGGCTGGCGGGGTGCCTGCTCGTCGGCACGGGTTTCGCCGAGGGCCTGTCCACTGCGTGGGGCATCCCGGTCGCGGGCGTGAACCATCTCTGGGGCCACATCTACGCCGCGTTCCTTACTCGCGGGGACCTGGAGCCGCCCCTTGTCGCGCTGGTCGTGAGCGGCGCTCACTCAGACCTGGTGCGGATGCCCGCGCATGGACAGTTCGAGCTGATCGGGCGCACGCGCGACGACGCCGCGGGCGAGGCTTTTGACAAGGCGGCCAGGATGCTCGGCCTCGGCTATCCGGGCGGCCCCGCGCTTGACCGCCTGGCCAGGGATGGGACGCCAGGGCGGCAGCCGCTGCCCCGTCCGTCCCTGCCCGGCTTCGAGTACAGCTTCAGCGGCCTCAAGACCGCGCTGCTGTACCGCCTCCGCGAGCTCGGGGAAGGGGTCGACGAGCAGACGCGCGCGGACCTCGCTGCGTCATTCGAAGAGTCTGTCGTCGAGTCCCTGCTGGAGAAGCTGGACCTGGCCATCGAGACCGAGGGGTGCAAGGACGTGGTCGTCTGTGGCGGTGTGGCGGCCAACACGCTCCTCCGGAAGCGCGCGAAGGAGCTGGTGGCCCGTCGCGGCGTGCGGCTGACGACGCCGCCTCTGGAGCTCTGCACCGACAACGCGGCCATGATCGCCGCGGCCGGCTTCTACTCCGCCGGCCAACCCACCGACGTCGATCCGTCCTTAAGCTGGTAGGCCGTATGAGCATCCGGGGCTGGACGGTGGTCTACGAGGGGGAGCGGATCCAGGCCGAGATCGTGGCCGCCGCGCTGGAGGCCGACGGGCTGCAGGTGCAGGTCTTCGGCGACAACGCGTACGGCGTTGGCATCGATCTCACCCTGGCCCGGATCCTCGTCCCGGACGGCCAGGCCTCTTCCGCCCGGCGGCTGATCGAGCAGGCCGAGTCCGCGCCCAAAACGCCCGAAACCGAGTTCGAACCAGGCGCTTAGCGGCGCCCTGCGGGGCCCCCAGGGCGCCCAGCCGTGGCGAATCGTCTACAATTTAGCAGTCGACCTGCCAGAGTGCTAAGCGCTCAGGCGTGGGGAGTGCTAACCAAGATTCCAGACAGCTGAGGAGGGCTGCACATGAACCTGAGACCGTTGGGCGACCGCGTGGTGGTCAAGCCCGTCGAAAAAGAGGAAAAGACTAAGAGCGGGATCGTGCTTCCGGACACCGCCAAGGAAAAGCCCCAGGAGGGCATCGTCGAGGCCGTGGGCACCGGAAGGATCCTGGACAACGGAACCAAGATTCCGATGGAGCTCAAAGTCGGCGACAAGGTGCTTTACGCGAAGTACGCCGGCAACGAGTTCAAGCTCGACGAGATCGAGTACCTGATCGTCTCCGAGAAGGACGTTCTGGCCGTCGTCGGCTCGAACGGCAAGAAAGCAACGAAGTAGAAGAGGGGAACGCATATGGCGAAAATAGTCACATTCGACGTTGAGGCGCGACAGCACCTCAAGAAGGGCATCGACACCGTTGCCCAGTCCGTCCGCATCACGCTTGGCCCCAAGGGCCGCAACGTGGTGCTGGAGAAGAAGTTTGGCGCGCCGACCGTCACCAACGACGGCGTGACGATCGTCCGCGAGATCGAGCTCAAGGACCCGATGGAGAACACCGGCGCGCAGCTGCTGCGCGAGGTCGCAACCAAGACGAACGACGTGGCAGGTGACGGCACCACCACGGCGACAATCCTGGCCCAGACCATGATCAACGAAGGCTTCCGCAACGTCACCGCCGGCGCCAACCCGATGCAGCTCAAGATCGGCATCGAGAAGGCGGTCGAGGCGGTCGTCGCCGAGATCAAGAACCTCGCCGTCCCGGTCAAGGACGATGACGACGTGGCTCACGTGGCTTCGATCTCGAGCCAGTCCGAGGAGATCGGCAAGCTCATCGCCGAGGCGATGCACAAGGTCGGCAAGGATGGCGTCATCACCGTCGAGGACAACCAGCAGATGGCGACCGAGCTCGAGTTCGTGGAAGGCATGCAGTTCGACCGCGGCTACATCGCGGCCTACATGGTGACCAACACGGACCGCATGGAAGCCGTCCTGGACGAGCCCTACGTGCTCATCACCGACCGCAAGATCTCAGCTATCCAGGACCTGCTCCCCGTGCTGGAGCGCGTGGTCCAGCAGGGCAAGCCGCTGCTGATCGTGGCCGAGGACGTCGAGGGCGAGGCCCTCGCGACGTTGATCGTCAACAAGATCCGCGGCACGTTCACCGCCGTCGCGGTCAAGGCCCCAGGCTTCGGCGACCGCCGCAAGGCGATGCTCGAGGACATGGCGATCCTGACCGGCGGCACCGTGATCTCAGAGGACGCCGGCTTCAAGCTCGACCAGACGAAGCTCGAGTCGCTTGGCAAGGCCCGCAAGGTGACCGTCAACAAGGACGACACCACGATCGTGGTCGACGTCGAGAACGACGCCAAGCGCCAGGCGGCAATCCAGGCTCGGATCAAGGCGATCAAGGCCCAGATCGAGGAGACGACCTCCGACTTCGACAAGGAGAAGTTGCAGGAGCGCCTCGCGAAGCTGGCCGGTGGCGTGGCGGTGATCAAGGTTGGCGCCGCGACCGAGGTCGAGCAGAAGGAGAAGAAGCACCGCATCGAGGACGCGCTGAGCGCGACCAAGGCCGCGGTGGAAGAGGGCATCGTCGCGGGGGGCGGCACGGTGCTGCTGAACGCGCAGAAGAAGCTCGACGGCGGGCTTGGCCTGAAGGACGACCAGGCGACCGGCGTCGCGATCGTCCGCAAGGCGCTCGAGGAGCCGATCAAGCAGATCGCCTCCAACGCCGGCAAGGAAGGCTCGGTCATCGTCGAGCAGATCCGCAAGAGCAAGCCGGGCGAGGGCTACGACGCCCTCAACGACAAGTTCATCAACATGTTCGAGGCGGGCATCGTCGACCCCGCCAAGGTCACCCGCTCGGCGCTGCAGAACGCCGCGTCGATCGCAGCCATGGTGCTCACGACAGAGGCCATGGTCACCGAGGTGCCCGAGGAGAAGAGGGGCGGCGGCATGCCGGGCGGCATGTCACCCGACATGATGTAAATGAGCGCGGGGGGATCAGGATCCCCCCGCGGTACCCCCCTCTCGGCGCCGCGTTGGGAGGATGGGGTTCGGCGCCTGGTGACGGCCCGAGTGAATCGGGCCTAGGCGCGACGCTGGGTTAGTTAGGTTCGGGTTTTCAAAGAGCCCCTCCGGTGAGGGGCTCTTTCCTTTCCAGGTGGTTCTTCGACCGGGATGATGCCTCCGATTCCGGCCAGGCGCCGGGCGGCGATCGAGACTGCGATGGGAAGCCCGATCATGACCACGGCGACGATAACCGACAGCGCGTCCGGCAACCGGCGCGGGTCGCGCAACCCGAGGTAGGTGAGATACCCGCCCGCGCCCGCCGTCACCAGCACGATGACCACCGACACCGACATCGCCCAGATTCGGTATTCACGGTAAAGCGGCGGCGCGCTGCGGCTGACCATCCGCACCAGCCACCACGCGGTCAGGCCGTTGAGGACGAGGCCGCTGATCACCGCGCACGCCGCGATGCCGACGCGGAACGCCGTGAGGTGGACCATCACGAAAGCCGAGGCGTTGACCGCCAGGATGCCCAGGGGCGTGATGACGCCCAGGGCTAGAAGGACGAGCTCTCTAAGTCGTCTGCTAGTGGCCGCAGCCGCAAGCTTGCGCGCCGCCAGCGTCGTCGCCTGTATCGAACGAGTGGCCGCAGGAGCAAGAGTGGACCGCGTTCGGGTTGTGGACCGTGAAGCCGGCGCCCATTAGGCTGTCGACGTAATCGATCTCGGACCCCCGGATGTAGGACACGCTGAAGTCGTCGACGACGATCTGCACCCCGTCGGTGTCGACGATCAGGTCGTCGGCGCGGCGCTGGTCGTCGAACGCCATGCCGTACTGCATCCCCGAGCAGCCGCCGCCGCTCACGAAGACGCGGAGGGCCAGGCTTGGGTTCTCTTCCTTGGCGAGCAGCTCCTTCAGACGCGACTGGGCTCCGGGGGTGAGTGAGACGACAGCTTGTTCGATCACGGGATAGATCCTACCAAAGACATCAACGCCGCCCGAGCTTGAATCCCTTCTTTTCACCCTTGGCGTCGCTGGTGGTCGAGCCGGCGATGATCTGGGCCAGCTGCTCGGCGCCCCGGGCGAGGGCGCTCTTGGGGTCGGTCAGCACCAGGATCTCGCCTTTGACGGCGGCCTCGTCCGGCTTGGTGCCGTCGAAGTCGATCTCCACGGCGAGCTCCTGCTTGAGGGTGCGGATCACGTCTTCCTTGCTCACGACCGACTTCGGCACCTTGTTGTTGAGGGCGAGGACCACGCGCCCGGGGACGATGTTCAGGACGTTGGTGAAGATGTTCAGAAGCTCGCCCACGTCCTTGAGCGACGACAGCTCCGGAGTGACAAGGACGAGGACACGCTGGGAGTGGTCGAGGACGCTGATCACGATGTCCGTGAACGCGACGCCGAGGTCGAAGATGATGTACCGGAACGCGTTCACCAGGATGCCCATAGCGCGGTTGACGAGGTCGACCGTGATCAGGTCCGCCTGCTCCGCGCGCAGCACCCCCGGGAGCAGCATCATGCCGCCGGGGTGGTGGAGGATGGCGCCGAGCACGGCCTCTTCGAAGTTCTGCGGTGGCACCTGGCTCGCCGCGGCGAGACAGCCGGTCGGCGTGAGGTAGGAGATGAGGGCTGCGTGGTTGTAGGGCAGGGCCAGGTCGACCAGCAGCACCTCGCCCGGGAAACGCTTCGCCAGCGAGGCCGCGAGGTTGACGGCGATCGTGGTTCTGCCGGAGCCGCCTTTAGGTGAGTAAACCGCGACCGTCGAGGCCGCCTGCTCCGGCGCCACCATGCGCGCTCGGGCGATCAGGTTGGGCAGGGTGTCCTTGCGCTGCTCGACGAGCTTGGTCAGCTCGATGATGGCGTCGGACTCAGGGGGCAGGGTCTCGTACAGCGTCTTGCGGTCGAGGGTGAGGAGCCGGCAGTCCTCGAGCGCGCGCACGCTCGCCGTCCGCGTCTCCTCGGAGATGAGGGCCATCTCGCCGAAGAAGTCGTCCGGGCCCATCAGCGCGATCGTGATCGTGTGGCCGGGGGACTCCTCGACGTACACCTCGCAGCGCCCCGTCTCGACGATGAACATCGTGTCGCCCGGGTCGCCCTGGTGAACGATGACCGAGCCCCTGGCCGCCGAGGCCGGCGCAAGGCGCCGGGAGAGCGCGTGCAGGATGTTGTCGGGGAGGGTGAAGAAGATCGCGACCCTCTCCAGGATCTGGAACCGCCTTCGCAGATCGTCCGAAGAGCCTACGGTTGGGCGGTCGTTGTCGCTCACGACGGAGGGAATTATAGGTATGGGGTCTTCAACTCCCGTCCCCCTTCGGCGGCCGCCGGGGTCGGGCGCAGGCCGTTGGTAGACTTAGCCGCTGCCGGTCCCGTGGTGTAGCCTGGCCAAACACGCGGCCCTGTCAAGGCCGAGAACGCCGGTTCGAATCCGGTCGGGACCGCCAATCAAGGCGCCAGCTTCCCGGAGAGGTGGCCGAGTGGTTGAAGGCGGCGGTCTCGAAAACCGTTATGGGTCACTGGCCCATCGAGAGTTCGAATCTCTCCCTCTCCGCCACACTTTTTGAGAGGGGACCCTCCGCGTAGATTGAATTCAGGAAGCCGGCCCTGAGGGCCGGTTTTCGTCGTTTTCGGGCACCTATGTGGCCAGCGACGAAGGAGGGTCAAATCTGTGGAAAACATCCAAAAACCGTTATGGCATTCGCAAACCGTTATGCCGTCGCCGGCGGTGCTCAAGCGTGGTCCGGGCCGGCCGCCCAAGGTTGCGCCCTTGCCGGTCGCCGGTGGGGCTGCACGCGCGCCGGTCGAGGTGGGGGTCAGAGTCCAACCCCTGCGTGGCCTGCATCCGGTGCGGGCGCTACTGCGAGAGTGGCTGCTCGAGCTGAAGGTGATGGGGCGCAGTCCCCGGACCATTGACTGGTACCAGCAGAAGATGGATTGGTATCGAAGCTCCGGCGGCGTGGAAAACTTGGAGCACCTGAACGCCTTCGAGCTCAAGCGCTTCCTCGCCGAGCAGCAGGAGCGTGGGCTCTCCGACAACACCATCCACGGCTTCTTCCAGGTGATCAAGAGCTTTGCCAACTGGTGTTCCCGCGAGGAGTACCCGGTTGACCCGAGCGTGCTCCGGATGCGCCCGCCCAAGGTGGCGCTGAAGGAGATGTCGACCTACACCGCAGACCAGGTGAAGGCGATCTTCGAGGCTGCCAAAGTCGGCTGGCCACAGCTGGCAGTCAAGATCCTGCTCGGGACCGGGATCCGGGTAGGCGAGCTCTGCAACCTGCTGGTGGAGGACGTGGAGGATGACGAAGACGCCATGTTCCTCAAGATCAAGCGAGGGAAGGGGGCGAAGTTCCGCCGGGTGCCCGTATCGCAACGCCTGCGCCGGGAGATCATCCGCTACATCAACCGGAGCAGACCGGACAGCAGCGTGTCCAACCTGATCCTCCTTTCGAGCGGCCGCCCAGTGTCCGTTCAGACGGCCTGCGAGCTGCTGCAAAGGCTCCACAAAAAGCTGGGCTTTCCCCTCCACGCCCACAAGTTCCGTCACACGTTCGCGACCGAGTACTTGCGCCGGGGAGGGGAGATGGAACGCTTGCGTCGGATCCTCGGCCACACGACCTACTCGATGGTCATGCGCTACGTGCACCTGGACAAGGGCGACCTTGGTCGCGACTTCGACCAGCGCTCGCCGTTCTAATGGTCTGCCGGTTGTTTAACGCCTGTCGTCAGCGAGCCGTCCCTCGGCCGGATTTCGTATCGGAAGTCTACAAATGCATCGCAATCGCTCATAGCGTGCGGCTCGGCATCGGCCATTACAAAGATCCGCACGTCAAGCGCCCTGTGGGCAGGCTTGGCAACCCATTCAAATTCGGGCGAATCCTGCCACGGGGTCCGTTCGCCGGCGAACGACATCAGGCTGTACTTCATACCTCGACCCAACGGATCAAATGCATGCACGGTGAAATTGATGACATCGCCTACGAATACGCGCGTTGGCGGCTGTTTGATGGCTGAAGCCTGGACGCCTGAGCCGGAGCGATTGCCCAACGAGTCCTCTGCATATTCGATGTAAAGCCAGTATTCGTCGTTCAGTTGAGCCTCCTGCCGCCAATGGAGTTCGATATTTGTTCGAAGCCTGCGCGCCATCCCCTCCCCTTCGATGTACTCATGGGGAAAGAGAGTTCGACCGTGCGCGGCTGGGTTACGAACGGCGTGAAGACGCCCGAGTTCATATCGCATGACCTCGCTGCTCGGCCAAAGTCCCGAGCCTTTCAGACAACAATCCCAATGGGATATGCAAATGCTTGTCAGATGGTCAAAACCGGCATACCCGAGCAGGTGAGGCTCATCAGCGGCTTGTGGTCTGGCGGAGCGCTCGTTGTGCCGGATCGCTCCAAGCGATCTAACGATGCGGGTGCCGAGGGTCTTTTGCCACTCTGCACCGTGGCTTGAGGCCATCCGACGGGCGATCAATTCGCGGAGTCGGTGCTCGGCAAATCTGACATGGTCCGCGGCCGTTTCGGGACTAACGTTCACGGGCTAACGATAGGCACCAGACCTCGGTCTCGCGTGCGGACCATCCATCGGGTTTGGGGACGGATGCTCAACTCTCCAGCTTGCGGTCTAGATAGCTCAGGATGCTGGGTCCGACCTCAAAGGCCCACGCCGAAACAGACGGCTCGACATTCGCGCCGTGGGCTGCATTGTTTCCTGATGCGATGAGGTCTGCCAGTGCGGCTGCCTCTTTCTGTCCGAGTACGCCTTGGTTTCGAAGAAGGTCCAGCAGCCGGCGGAGCGAAAGCCGGTCGGCGTCTGAAATACCGCTCCGTCTCGCCAGATCTCTGAGTCGTTTCTCGAGCTCAATTCGGAGACCAACCAGCGCGAGGTTAGGGTCACTGCTGGCAACCTCTAAGTAGGCGGGTCGTTCAGGAAGCACCGGTCCAACCTCTCCAAGAGGAGGTTCGACTTCTGCAGCCGCGTCTACCAACGCCTGGCCCGCTGACTGAACGTGGCGGTATTGCACTTTGAAGCCACCCGGAAGTTCAAGGCTCTCGAGGAACGTCCGGGCCCATGGGAGAAGAGCTACGCCGATCAGGGCGAGAGTTACGCCGTCGATGGCGAGCTGTGGCCGGGACACGTGGACAACTGCAACAGTGAGTGCTCCTAGGGTCAGAACCCAACGGAGGATTCGCTCATCTCGGTCTGGCTCTGTTGCCGTCTCACCCAACCGAGCGCCGACCCTCTTAAGCCAACTCGTGACGGTTTCAAGCCATCTGCGCACAGACGGATCGTAAGTTGTAGCCACAGTCCAGACACCTGCTGGTTCTTGGGCGATCCGGGCAGGCAAGAGACAAGGGCTGGACTTCTATTTAAATCAAAATAGCTATATCTCCTGGACCAGTACATATGGTATAAATGGTTCATATGCGCCCGATGGACCTAGTAGCGGATGCTCTAAATCGCGCTCAACTGAACCTGGAGATCAGGGAGGGGGGCGACCTGGTCAAGGTAAAGGTCAAGACCGAGCCCTTGTCCGAGATAAGTCTGCGAGCTATCTCGGCTGGTGAGGGTTGGCCGTCTGACGTGCGCGCCATGCTCACCGAAATGGGCCATGAATGGCCGGGCAACTTGGTTGCCGTCGCACCGCGCTTCTCGCCTGGCGCAATCCGCGTCCTATTAGACGCGGGGGCGAACTGGGCTGACTCTGCCGGCGAGATCCGAATCGTGCAACCTCCGATCTTGATCCGAAGCTTCGCTAATGGATCTCGGTCTGTAACGACGTTCCCCACTGAAAGAGTTCTGAGATGGAACAGGTCCCTCATCGACATTGTGGAGTGGCTACTCCAGGAGCCAAGCACCCCTAAAGGCGTTACGGAAGTCGCTAGGGCCACTGGTTGGTCGGCAACCCTTGTAAGTCGAGGACTTAGAACCCTCCAGCGCCACGGATGGCTGACTTCGACGGGCAGCGGTCCAAACTTGAAACGAACCGTCAGCAATGCTGGCAGCCTCCTGGAGGCTTGGTCCGCGGGCGTCGCTGCACGACCACCTCGCACCAGGCAAGGGCATGTCCTGATGCCGAGTCCGGCCTCCTTCATCCGCGAGGAGATAGCAACATTGCTTGACCGTGCACCGTACGCACTAACTGGATGGGCAGCGGCCTCAATTCTGGCCCCGTACTCCGGAACGATTCCCAGCGTCCAGGTCTATGTCGAGAGCGTCAGCCTGGCAATGCTATGGCAGCGATGGCTGGATAGCCCAAATCCACCCCTTCGTCCCGTCGATGAGGGCGCGAACGTAATCCTGCTCGAGGCGGGTGCACACCTACTGCGTCATGTTGCCGAGCACGAAGGTTTGCAACTTGCGAGCTCTCCACGTATATACGCAGACCTTCTGCCTTTGGGTGGACGAGCGCTGGATGCCGCCGCCCATCTGAGAGAAGCGGCGATTGGCTTCTGAACCGCCACGAAGCCCGGAGGCTCGTGCGAAAGCAGAGGAGGCCCTAACGGAGCTCGTGAAGCGATTGGGCCAAGCGAGCGAACGGCTGGTCCTTATAGGAGGGCTTGTTCCCCAGCTACTTGCGTTGCCCGTGCGGGACGCCCAGGCTCACATCGGAACCCTTGATATCGATTTCGGTGTGTTCCCAGGCGTAGATAGCTATGCCGAGGTCGAATCTGCGCTGTTGGAGTTGGGCTGGGCCCCACACGAACATGGTTGGCGTTGGCGGCGAGGCCAGGGCGCCGAGAATCTTACGATCGAATTCCTTTGCGACCGCGATGATGTTGCGAACGAGACCGCGGTTCAGTTACCTGGCTGTCGACGGCTCTTCGCGCTGAATCTCCGTGGCGCTGGCTTCGCTGCCATCTCGTGGACGGACGCATCGATAGGCGAAGGCGGCAACCGACCGCCGACCATGCCCGTGGCCTCGTTGGAGGCGTACCTTCTCATGAAGGCTTACACGATCACGACGCGCGGTCGTGACAAAGACCACTACGACTTTGTCTATGTGCTCATTTTCAACGAGGTCGGCGGTCCCAAGGGTGCAGCGGATCGGGTGCTCGCCAACAAATCACTACCATCGCCCCGCGAGATGACGCACATCTGGCAGGAAGTTGGTCGCCGGTTCGAACGCCCCGATCAGTTCGGACCGATCGAATACGCCAAGCAGGCGGCCCAGGCGAATCCCGGACTCGACGAGGCTACCCTCCGCAACGACGCATGTTCCGCGGTTTCAGTATTTCTGAAGGCAATTAGTGAGGATTAGCCTTCCAGTGCGCCCGGACTGCGCACCTTAGATAAGTCTTCTAAGGAAGCTAAGGCGGTATCCGAATCCGGCCATGAGAATCCTCCGCCTTCACGTCCGCCACTTTCGGGGTTTCGACGATCTTACGATCACCCCCCAAAAACACCTGGTTCTGATGGGAGAACCCGGTGCAGGGCGCAGCGACCTCATCGAAGGCCTTCGACGAGTACTGGCGCCAGATTCAACCCGGTTCCCCCTCTCTGAGCCGACTGATTTTCACGCTGGCGACTTGATCGCCCGCGCGGAGATCGAGGCTTACCTGGGCGACCTGGAGCCTGAATACCAACAGCTGTTCATGGATCACCTGGAGGTGTGGAACAAGGAAACGCGTGAGCTTGTCCCCGAGCTCGATGAGCTCGACCAGCTGCAAGACGCAGCACACCAATGGGTAGTTCGAGTCTGCTATCGGGCGCGATGGGACGCGATTGAGAAGCAAGGTGAGCACTGGGTCGACTACCCAAAGACATCCGATGCCGACAACGATGACTTCGACAAGGTTCCTCGGCCAGCCCGCGAAAGGATTCCGTTCGCACTTGTCCAGCCTGCGACACGCCCTCTTGATCTTGGTCCGCGGGGTCCTTTCCGGAGAGTTGTTGACGCGGCCGATGGCACGGACTTCCCCGCCGCACTCGAAGACCTCAATGAAGGCCTCAAAGACCTAGCAGCTCACCTCTCACAGGGTGAACAGGTAAGCAACGCGCTTGCGCGAGTACTCGAAAGCATCAGCCTCTTGATGGAGGTCAGCGGTGCACCGGCTGGCGACGTCATCCGATTTCTGCCCGAAGGCGGAGCGCTCGGGGCAATCATCAAGTCTCTGGGACCTGCAGTCGATCTTCTCGACGGAGTTGGACCACTACCCCTGAGCCGGCATGGGTCAACAATGCAAGCGCTCCTCGCCATTTCAGAGGCGATGTGGGCGGCAGGATCACGTTCGGGAATCGTGGTTGCTGACGATTTTGGCGAAGGGCTCGACGCAGCGTCCGCGCACCATCTAGCGGCGACTCTCCGTAAGACGTGCGGTCAGGTTTGGCTATCTACGCGACGTTCTTCTGCAGCGGAGCCGTTTGGTTCGGAAGAGCTAGTGCGGCTTACGAAGGCTGGCCGAACCCGGCGAGCACACCATGGTGAGGTACCAGTTACCAAGGCCGACCGCCTCGCCGCTCGTCACCTCTACCTGCAGTTGCTTCCAGCCGCCGCGTCCCGCGGCCTGATCGTTGTCGAGGGTCCGCACGATCGAACAGCCTTAGAAGCCATAGCTCGCAGGCTCTTCTTGGCTGATCTGGATGTGCTTCCCGCAGCACAGGGAATCGCGATTATCCATGCAGGTGCGGTCGACGAAGCCGGTGGGAGCACTGTCGTGCCACGGCTTGCAATTGCTGCCAAGCGGTTGGGTTTCCGAGTCGTGGCTATTTTGGATTGGGACCGCGATCAGGGTCAGGCCCAAGTCGCGCTGAACGTGGCCCTTGCCGCCTCAGATGCCGTCGTCAGATTGCCAGAGGGTGCCGCGATCGAGGTTGCCCTCCTCGCAGACCTTGCTGATGACACAATCCGTACAGCAATCCAGGAAGTGGCCGGTGCATTCGCAGTGCCGTTGCAAGGAAACTTTGAAGAGCTCAACGGGAATGCGCTAAGAGCGGCAGCGATCGGCTTCCTCAAGAGTTCGGCTGGCTTTCACGCGCAGTTCGTCGACGCTTTGCCGGAAGGCGTTCTGCCGCCACTCGCAACGGAGTTACTGAGGGCGGCCGTTCTTGCCGCGCGAGGCGGCCACGATGGCCACCTACAGCTGTGATTCTCGATGACCTCACCCAGCTTCAAAAGCAAGTTGTCGAGGCAACAGAGAGACGCGTCCTGGTTCTTGGTGGTCCCGGGACTGGGAAGACGACCACCGCTCTCTGGACCGCTCGGCAGGCGATCATTGCATCGAACTTCGAACCGTGGCAAAACGTGCTCTTCCTCACGTTCAGCCGAACAGCTGTCAATCAAATCGTTCGAAGGGCACCGTCGGTTATGCGCGAGGTTGGCGATCGAATCGAAGTAATGACCTTTCATGGCCTGGCCTACCGTTTACTGACGGCTTTTGGCAGATATGCGGGCATCGGCCTCGTAGCGCCTCAGATTCAGACGAGAGCGCAGTCCAAACTGCTCGGTAGGCTCGAAGGCAGTTGGAGCTACGACGAACTTATCCCGATGACCAACCACATGCTTGACTCTCCGCGAGTCGCAGATCTCATTCGCGCGCGATGGCCCTTAGTCATATGTGACGAATTCCAGGACACAGGAAACGATCAGTGGGAACTCGTTCAGCGAGTTGCCAGCGGTGCCCGGATGCTGTTGATGGCCGACCCCGACCAAATGATCTACACGTTCGTACCCGGGGTGAGCACGCAGCGAATTGAGGAGGCTCGTGCAGATGCCGATAGGATCGTTCAACTAGAGGCGCACTCTCACCGCGACCCGAGCGGGGCAATTCCTGCTCTTGCACGAGCTGTGTATCGCAGGCAATTTGACCACGAGGCAGTCGCTTCCGCGATCGCAGAAAGCATTCTGCGAGTCACGCCCGAGGTGACGGACGCGGAGCGGGCGGCGGTCATTCGGGATGAGATTCGCCGAATGCGCCGCGAGGGCTGCCGAACGATCGCGATCTTTGGCATGACAAACGCTGGGGTGGCGGAACTTGGCAAAGAGCTTTCCGATCTCGGCGTCGGGCACGCGTTGATCGGCATCTCGGAGGCTCATGGCGAGGCCCTCGCCGCTATGGCTCTCCTTGGCGAATTCGCAGTCGGTGCGGTGGAATGGGGTGACGCAGTTGTTGGGCTCGCTACATTTCTTACGGCCTGCACCCGCGGAGAAGCCGCACCTCCGCTGGCTCTGGCAATGATCAGGGGTAATGGGGTGCCGGAGATCGTAGACGCTGCTTTGACTGACCTGAGGCAGGAACTTCGAGATCTGGGGGACGGCACGGTCGGTCAATTGGCCGAGACCATTCGGACGGCGTGGCACCGCCTAAGAGTGACCGTCGGCGCGCGCCCATGGCGACGTGCGGCAGTGGATTTCGTCTCGGTGGCCAGCGAGTTAGCCGGATTAGATGCAACCCCTGAGACGATGAGGGGGATCGCGGATCGCCTCGGTAGGATTCGGACCCGCTCGGTTGTCGGTCATCAGGATGAGGGAAGTACGGTTTCGGTTCAGCTAATGAACTTTCACCAGGCGAAGGGGCGCGAGGTGGACGGCGTCATCCTGGTGTACGAAGAGGATGAGTACCACGCTCGGCGGAATGAGACCGAGCCGTATGTCCGGCAGGCACGGGTCCAGTACGTGGCCATCAGTCGGGCTCGACGACGAGTGAGCGTGCTGCTGCCGGTACGGCCGCATCCAGTGATTGCACCATTTGCTCGAATCCCTCCGTTTTGAAGGCCACGATATCGACTGCCCATATATCGGCAACATAACGGCAACCCATCGGCAATCGGCAAGATGCCGGCAAGCTATCGGCGAGGGAAGCTAGCGATCCTGGGGGACTTTCTTGCCGAAGCGCTTAACCGACCCGCGGATCACCGATTCGACTCTTTGGTCGGTGGCCTCCATCGCCTTCACGTGGTCAATCCTCGCCTCGAGATCGCGGATCACATCGTTCAGGTAGCGGGGTAGGCGTTCGATGAACTCCTCGTAATCCTCGTAAGTAGCGAGGGCGATCCGTCTCTGTGGGCCTGGTTCATCCGAATCGCCCGGGTCTAATTGCGCCGTCTTCAAGCCCTTCTTCGCTGACTCGCCTCCGCACAGGACGGCATAGCGATACTGATACTTGTCGCCGACTTCCTCGAGGTACGCCGATGCGAGGCACGTTTGCCCATCAACCTCAAAGGCGTGGATCCCAACGTGAAGTCTGTGGTGATGGTCACCTGGATCCATTAATGCTGCCAAGCCCCACGCCAGCTGTTGCGCCTGCCTCTTGATCCGGCTTTCTTTCTTGCGCAGCTCGCCTTGCAGCTTCGCTGCGCGATCAAAACTCTCCTGCAGGTGGCGTGGGTTGAGGTCACGCTGCACGTCGAAGATCATTCTCCCGAAGGCGTTCCGGCTGCGCAGTCTTCCAGACAGTGTGCGCCGAAAAGCCGGCGAGCTCAGCAAGGTGGGTGGCCCACTGGCTCGTCAGGAATGTCGCCGCCTCGGATTGGACCTTAGGTTTGATCCGCGTGTACTTCTTGGGGCCAGGCTCATCGTGGCCGTAAGCAACGCCCTGGTAGTCGGACACGGCCAGTCTGAAGACCGCGAGGACCAGCTCCCGGGCGCTCGTTGGGAGGTCGCCGGCCACCACTACGCGGCTCCCAACAGTTGAGACAGCTGCGTTGAAGGCATTTCCTCGAGCGCCCGCGCGAGCTTCCAGGCAGTGCGCGCGCGCACTGGCTGACCACGCAATGCAGCAGCCAACGTGGGGCGTGAGATACGAGCTCGCCGCGCCAGCTCGGACAAACTCCAACCCC